>Ga0187887_10003932_pt1 | contig 11328 bp, 10 predicted proteins | sample June2016WEW_7_10_FD_132977 | JGI IMG/M metagenome (GOLD analysis project Ga0187887, IMG submission 132977) | Peatland microbial communities from SPRUCE experiment site at the Marcell Experimental Forest, Minnesota, USA - June2016WEW_7_10 | ecosystem: Environmental > Terrestrial > Soil >... | reverse complement strand
TTGTCGAATACGATACGGTTGCCAAGACAATTGAGATATCGCCGCTCGGCATCGATCACGTCGAGAAGCACATTCTCAAAGACCTTCCGGAGGCTTAATACTTCGGCATGCTGGGGTCCACCTTATCGCTCCACGCGAGGATGCCGCCCTTCATGTTGCGCACGTTCCTGAACCCGGCCTGGCGGAGGAACTCCACCGCCTTCGCGCTACGCCCGCCCATCTTGCAATGCGCCACAATCTCCGCCGACGAATCCAGCTCGCCCACGCGCTTCGACAAATCGCCCAGCGGGATCAGCACAGACCCGGGAATGCGGCAAATCTGGAACTCATGCGGCTCGCGCACATCCAGCAACACAAACGCGTCCTTGCGGTCCATCTTCGCCTTCAGCTCAACCGCGTCAATCTCGCTGGTGTCCACAGGGGTCTCCTTCGGCGTCACGCCGCAGAACTGCTGATAGTCGATGAGTTTGGTCACCGTGGGATGGTCGCCGCACACCGGGCACTCTGGATTGCGCCGCAGTTTCAGCTCGCGGAAGCGCATCCCCAGCGCGTCGTACAATAACAGCCGTCCCACCAGCGGCTCGCCGATCCCCAGAATCAGCTTCACCGCTTCGGTGGCCTGAATCAGGCCGATGGTCCCCGGCAGAATCCCCAGCACGCCGCCCTCGGCGCAACTGGGCACCAAACCCGGAGGCGGCGGCTCCGGATAAAGGCAGCGATAGCATGGCCCGCCCTCATACGCGAACACCGTGGCCTGCCCCTCGAACCGGAAAATCGACCCGTACACATTCGGCTTCTTCAGCAGCACGCAAGCGTCGTTCACCAGATACCGCGTGGGGAAATTATCCGTGCCGTCGATGACCAGGTCGTAGTCCTTCAGAATGTCCAGCGCGTTCTCGCTGGTCAGCGCAACGTCGTACTTATCGATCTGCACGGCGGGGTTGATCTCGCGCATCGAATCGGCCGCTGAGTCCAGCTTCTTGCGTCCCACATCGCTGGTACCGTGGATCACCTGGCGCTGCAGGTTCGTGACGTCCACCACATCGAAGTCGACGATGCCGATTCGCCCCACGCCCGCGGCGGTCAGATACAAACCCAGTGGCGCACCCAGCCCTCCCGCGCCCACCAGCAGCACCTTCGCCTGCTTGAGCTTCAGCTGGCCTTCCACGCCCACTTCGGGAATGATCAGGTGCCGGCTGTAACGCAGGACCTCGTCCTTAGTGAGTTCGGCAGCGGCCACTGGTTCGGCCACGCCTGTGCTTCCGCCGGCGATCGACGGCACGATCGACACCGTATCGCCATCCTTCAGCGGTGTCGCGTCCTTCTCCAGATAGCGGATGTCTTCATCGTTCACGTAGACGTTGACGAAGCTCCGCAGCTTGCCTTCGTCCGTGTACAGATGCTTACGCAAATCGGCATACTTCGAGGTCAGCGTGCCGAGCACTTCGCCGACTGTCCCGCCGGCTATCTCGACTGCGTTCTGTTTATCCGCGAACTGCCGCAGCGGTGTGGGGATCAGAATCCTGGGCATAGATGAGTTCTTCCTTTTCGGCCACGGTCTGGTCCGCGTCGGGCAGAAAGCTCGCGGCATGATGGAACCGCCCTTTTTGCACGGAAAGGACCACGAATGAATACCACGGGCACGAGTTCTTCAAATCGGTTTGCGAAAAATACGCGTCGCAGTCGGGATGCGAATGGAAAATCCCAATGAGGTCGAGTCCCCGCGCGCGCGCGTCACGATCGGCGGCCAGCAAATCTTCCGGATGCAGCTCGTAGCGGTCCTCCTGCGGCCCTTCATACGAATTGCGCATGGGCACGGCCAGCCGGACAAACTTCGTGCCATCGTCGCCGGTCTCGCCCACCATCGCGCCGCAACACTCGTCGGGATATGTTTTCTCGGCGTGCGCAACCATGACACGCCACGCTTCAGGGTCGATCTTAATCATTCCAAAACGGCTCGCTGAGATACTTGTCGGCATTGTCGCAAAGCATGGTCACGATTACGGCCTCTTCGCCGCGCTCCACCACCCGCTCCGCTACCGTTCGCGCCGCCACCAGATTCGCGCCCGAAGAAATCCCTACAAGAATACCCTCTTCGCGAGCCATGCGCCGCACCATCGCGTAGGCGTCTTCCGTTTCCACCCACACATTATCGTCGGCGAGCGAAGGATCGTAGATGGCCGGCACGATCGCCGTAGGCATGTGCTTCAGGCCTTCCAGCCCGTGGAAGCCCGAGGACGGCTGCGCGGAAATACACCGCACGCCCGCGATGTCTCGTTTGAGCCGCCGCGATACACCCATGAACGTGCCGCTGGTTCCCATCGACGTCACGAAATGGGTGATGCGCCCGCCGGTCTGCTCAATGATCTCAGCGCCGGTGGTGTCGAAGTGAGCTTTCCAGTTGGCGGGGTTGCTGTACTGGTCGGGATAGAAGTAAATGTTGGGGTCGGCTTCGTAGATCTCGCGGACTTTGCGAATCGCGCCGTCGGATCCCTCGGCCGGATCGGTGAGAATCATCTCCGCGCCATAGGCCCGCAGCATCCGCTTGCGCTCTTCCGACGCGTTCCCCGGCAGGCATAGCCTCACCTTGTATCCGCGCGCCGCGCCGATCATTGCGTACGCGATGCCCGTGTTTCCGCTGGTGGAATCGAGAATGATCCGGTCCGGTCGCAGCCGGCCGGTGCGTTCCCCGTCCAGGATCATAGCCAAAGCGGCCCGGTCCTTCACCGATCCGCCCGGGTTGAAGTATTCGGCCTTTCCGTAGATCTCGACGCGCGGCAAATCCGCCGCAATGCGCTCCAGGCGCAGCAGCGGAGTGCCGCCAATCTGATCGAGCAGAGACGTCGCGGTGGGAGTGATGGGCGACAGCACGGGAGCGAAAGACATAATGACTTCTATATTTTAGACGAAAGCCCCCAATGCCTGTCAACAAAGGGGTAATCGACTGTCCTCCCACTGGTTGGATGCGGCTTCGCCCCGCATGGTCGCGGAAAGCCTTATCGCAGTTTGATCGGAGTCGGGTTGTCGGCGTCAGCGAGCGGCGGACAGGGATGTTCCCACCGGCTTGAAGCCGCCGGGATAAGCATTCCCGTCTGGCAGCATCGCTCCGGAGCTGGCCGGATTCGTAACAACGTAATCCTTGGTCTGTCCGTTGAGCGCGAGCCGAATTACCTGGTAGGTGATATATACGGCGCTGATGCCGTAATCGTTGCCCTGAATTTCGAACTGAAGGTCGTAATTTGTCTTCACTGTTTTCGAATCCTCGAAGACTTTTTTCAGTTCGTCGTGCGAAGTTTGTTTGCTGTAGCTGATGAACCAGTAGTTTGCGGACTCGGCCTCCTTGAGGTTATACACCTCGTACAGCTCCTTATAGTCGTATGCGTCCAGGGTGCCTGTGATTCGCCCTTTCGCCCAGGCGCCGGCCCCCTGTACGGAAATGCCGAAGTTGTTGGTGGCTTTGTTTCCCTGATAGCACTCTATCTGGCCGTGCTCCGCCGCTGCCGTGCGAACCTTGGGTGCGGTTACAGGGACTATTAGCGCAAATCGTTCAACGAGAATCATAAATTACTCCTTCTTTGAAAAGGCGCTCCTGTACTCAAGGAGGCCATGTTAATCGGAATCGGTTACGGGATTCTCGCATGGGGAATCCCGTCAAAGTTTTTATACACCCTCCGTGGAATCGATTCAAGACAATTGGCGACATTATTAGAGGAATAAGTAAATATCCGATGGACTATGTATTCTTGCAGATAGTTTGAATTGACAGTCCAGGTAACGGTTACTGCATTGCCCGGTCGCACGCGGCGATGTCGTCCTTCGCCTGCTGCAAGCGCCGGTGCGATTCGTCCGTCTCCGGCCGCCACGTTCGCCATCGGCCGAGGTTCTTCTGGAACATCAGCCTGGCCCATCCGTAGTGCCGGTTCGCCAGCAGCATGCGCCCATAGAGCCGGTCGAGATCCGAGGCCGCCTCGGTCGCGGCGAGGGTCGGATGCACCGGAGAAAGGAGCCGCTCCTCCAGAGCCTGTCCGCGCAGGATTGACGCGGAAGCGGCGTCGGACTTCCCGCTGGCGAGGGAGCGCTCGGCTTCACGATTCAGATCATTGAGTTGCTGGACGGTTTGGCCGTACCAGGCTTCGCGCGTGGGATCTGTACTGGAGGGCGGAGGAGCCGGACCGCACCCGGCCAGCAACACGACGGCGACAAGAGCGAGCGGACGCACTGATTCCTGGTGCACTGATCCCTAATGATACGCGGCCCCCGCTGCGCCTGCGCCAAGCGACAGACTCAATGGCAATGGACAGACGCCTCCCGGCGAAGAGGTACGCGGACACTGGTGAGAAGCTGCGCGCCGTCGCCATCGTCACGTGCCTGCTCTTCGGTCTTGCGCATGTGGTGAACCCGTATGCACTCCTCGCGGGCCAGTGGCATCCGGTCTGGTTCGCTGGTCCGCCGATGTTCTGCCTCGCGTTGCCGTTCGCTTTTCTTCGTGAGCGTACAGGCGGCGTCCTTGCGTCCGCGTTACTGCATGCCTGGCCGCAGGCAATCGTCTCAGTTCGGACGCTGTCCTGAACACTCCCTGTTGAAGAATGTCCGACTATCGTATAATAGTCCGTAGAATCGCACGTAGATTCGATCAGAGACTCACATGGATACCACCGCTGGCGATCACGGGCTCTTTGGCGACCAGGTCTTCTCCGCAACGGATCTGAACCGGCGCGCGGGCGAAGTTCTGAACAGGGCGCGGACGCATCCGGTCACGATCTCCCGCAACAACGAGCAGTTCGCTTTAGTGAGACGCGAGTACGCAGCCGGACTGGTCTCGGCGGTATCTCATCTCAGCAACGTGCTGTCGCTGACGCGAAGTGTCCATGCCGTGCTTGCCGACAAGCCCGTTGCCGAGTCGATGTCCTGGATCAAGGCCTTCGATGCCGAAGATCTTTCAGGAATGGTGGACGAGATAACCGCGGCAACCGATACCGCGCTCGATACCGGGGACTGGGAGCCGCTGGATGCGCTCATGCACGAGTGGCGCGAAAGCGCGTTCGCGATTTCCAGTGGTGTTTTGAAGGACGCGATGAATGAGCCTGCCGATCCCACGCCGATTCGCCGGCCTAACGAAGCTGAGACTGCGGCAGGGTGACACCCGATCCGCTGGATCTTACGCGACCGGTGAAATCCGAACCAGGCCGCTGGACGCTCGTCGCACACAACAAACGAGTTCTGAAGGGATGGGATCGCTTGTGTGACAACACTCCCGAACAGGCAACGCGATGCTATGACTGGCTGTCACACGACGCGATGCTGCCAATCCCCGGACGATGCTACGCACTCAAAGGGAAAGCCAACGCTGGTTGCTGGTGTTTTGAGATTGGCGCTGGAAATCGGGTCTACTATAAACCGGACAAGGGTGCCAGAACAGCGACTATTTATTACGCGGGCGAACACCCGAGCGCTGTTCCGCCGCCGCCACGCGATCTTTGAACAGTACCGGCCACCACCTGAAACCCTTCCGCCGCGTATCGATCCAACAAGCGACGCGAACAACACCACTTTCCAAACGAACAGGAGCTGCCGCTGTAATGCCAGAGAAAAAGACCATCGAAAGGGCCCAGGAAGACGAGCGCGAGGGCAAGTCTCCCTCCACCCAGGCCGGAGAATTCGTGCGCGAAGAGATGGACCATATTCGCGAGGGGAAGCACGGTGCCCGTTCCCCGGAGCAGGCCATCGCCATCGGGCTGTCGAAAGCCCGGCGAGCCGGCGTCAAGTTGCCTCCGCCTAAGAAGGGCAAGGTGCCAGAAGCAACCCGGAAGAAGGCCGCTCGAGATGAGGAAAAGGGGGCGGAGGGAGCGGAGCGTGCGCCATCCCGGAAGAGGTCCCGGGCAGTGAGCGCGGCACTAAAGCGCGAAGGCCAGGCTGCGGCATCGAAAGGCGCTCTCTCGCGTCACGCCCGTGCGAGCGCGAAGAAACGCGGACCGGCCAGCCGCAAGCAAGCGGCACAGAAAGCCGCGCGGACCAGGGCCCGGCGCGATAAGTGAATCGCCGCGGAAGGAGTATGATCGTTTCAGTGTCCGCAGCACCACCCGTACGACACGGTCCCACCGTAATCTTCGCCGACGACCATTCTCTTGTAGCAGCCGGGATCTCCAGGCTGCTGGAAGAGGAGGTCGATCTGCTCGGCACCGTCGGAGACGGGCGCGCCGCCGTTGCGCTGGTGGAGACGCACCGGCCGGATATCGTGCTCCTCGACATCTCCATGCCGCTGTTGAATGGTCTGGAGGCCGCGCGGCAGATACGCGCCATATCCCCGGATTCGAAGATCATCTTCCTCACCATGCACTCGGACCGGGCGTATGTTGTCGAGGCCTTTGCTGCCGGCGCCTCCGGCTATCTGCTCAAAGAGTCGGCCGTCTCCGAGTTGCCTGTCGCGATCCGGACCGTCCTCAACAACCAGCTGTATGTGACGCCGCTCATCGGCGATTTTGCGGCCGAGGATTTCACGCCGGAATCTGCGCCGGATGCGGAACTATCCGGGCGGCAGCGGGAAGTTCTTCAACTCCTGGCTGAAGGGCACTCTTCCAAGCAAGTGGCGGCGGCTCTACAGGTCACTACGAAGACGGTGGAGTTCCACAAAGGAAGGATCAAGCAGAAGCTGGGGCTGCGGTCGACGGCGGACCTGGTGCGCTATGCCTACCGGAATCGCATCATCGGGCCGGATGCCTGATGCGGCTAAGCCCTACTCTTGCGTACAGGCGGTTCAGGCCTCTGGCGCCACCTGCGGACGAAACAGCACTACCGCGGTTAACTCTGCGCCTCCGCCCGGCTCCGAGATAATCCTCAGGGAGCCGCCCAGAAGCCGCGCGCGCTCCTCCATGCTGCGGATTCCTAGTCCTCCCTTGGTTCTGGCGGCTGCCGGTATGAAACCCAGGCCGGTATCTTTGATGCTCAGCTGCAGAGTGGTGTCGTTGCCGCTGAGGGTCACCTGCACGGTTTGTGCCCCCGAATGCGACGCCACGTTGTGCAGGCTCTCCTGCAAAATCCGGTACAGACCGAGCGACGTGTTGGCGTCGACATGGGCGGGAGCCTTGGTGACCTGGAATTTCACGGCGATGTGCTCGCGGTCGCTGAAGGTATGGCAATACGATTCCAAAGCCGCCACCAGCCCCAGGTTTTCGAGAGAGGACGGATGAAGCTGGTACGCGACCCGGCGGAGATCATGGGAAAGCGAGCCGATCTGTTCGCGGAAGGTGCGCAACTCACTCTGTAACTCGCCCTTCGACGGAGGGGTGCGCTCCATCGTCTCCACGCTCAGCTCCAGCAGGGCGAGGCGCTGGCTGAAGTCGTCATGGAGCTCCAGCGCCAGATTATTGCGTTCCCGCTCCTGAGAGAGCAGAAGCCCGGCCGTGAAGGCGCGCAGTTCTTCGCTTCGCCGTTCGGCGAGCTCGGTGGCCGAAAGTTCGCCGGAGACCAGCGCGTTCGCCTCGATGCGTGCGGGATCGATGTCCACCAGCACCATGACCACACCATCGATCTTGTTGTCTTCGGTGCGGTAGGGGCGGATGCGAAGCGAATAGGAACGGCCACTGAAATCCTTCACTTCCAGATTCTTCGGTGTCAGCGTTTCGATGACCTCCGCGAGAACGCGGTCCAATCGGGCGATTTCCAGGTTCAGGTTGATATTACCGATCGGCCTGCCCACATCGGTGGCGATGAGATTCAATACCCGCTGGCACACCGGAGTGAACCGGCGGATTCGAAGATCGTTCCCCAGCATGACAATAGGGATGTTGACGTTGCCCAGCAGGTTGAGCAGGTCGTTTCCGGTCTGGGCGAGTTGCGCGTTTCTGGACTGCAACTCCTCATTGAGCGTATTCAGCTCTTCATTGGTGGACTGCAGTTCCTCTTTGGCGGTCTCCAGCTCCTCGTTGGTGCTCTGGAGTTCTTCGTTGCTGGACTGAATTTCCTCGTTGGCCGACTGCAGCTCTTCATTCGACGACTCGTGCTCTTCGATGAGCAACTGAAGATACTCTCTGGTGGCGGCCAGCTCCTGACGAAGCTTGGCGTTCTCCCGTCCGGTGGCATTCGCAGTGGGCCGCTTGTCGGGTTTCTTGTCGGCTGGCGCGCTGGTATCCGGCAACGCTTCTTCAAAAAGGACAAGGTAGCGGCGCTCGCGTCCGGCAGCCTTTTTGAAGGGGACCACCTCGAAATTGAGCCCTATAAACGAGGAGCCAAGCCGGGCTCGCAGACCCTCCTGCCTGATTGGGACATTCTCCCGGCGAGCCTTCTGCAGGGCGCCGCCGAGTTCAACCGACAAGCCCTGCCGCGCCATTTTCAGCACATTGAAGCTGGCCATGCCCGGAGAATGCTCCAGATAAGGACTGGTGTGGCCACGGAACTGAACCACGTTGAACTCGTCATCCACCACCACGCCTACGGGAGCATACTTTCCAAGCACGATGCGGTCGGCTTCGCGGAGCAATTCCGTCTCGCTCCAGGATTCGGCAGGCGCGGGCGCTTCCGATTCGGCGGCCTCGGCGGCCCGGGGAGTCAGGTCGACTGGAAGGATGCGCACCGCGGTGTTGCGCCGGAGATAGATCTTCGTCCTCTTGTCCTCCATCGTGAACAGATCGGAGTGACTGCCGATAGTCTCCGAGGAGCCCAGCAGGAGGAAGCCATTCGGCTTCAGACCGTAGTGAAACATGCGCAGGATGCGTTTCTGAAGGACCGGCCCCAGATAAATGAGCACGTTGCGGCAACTGATGAGGTCGAGTTTGGAAAAGGGCGGGTCTCTGGTGAGGTTCTGTTTCGCGAAAATGCACATCTCGCGAATGCGCTTGTTGATCTGATAACTGGAATTCACCTTGGTGAAGAAACGCCGCATGCGGTCGGGCGGCATGTCATGCGCGATGCTGGCCGGGTAAACCCCGGCTCGCGCTTTGTCGAGAGCGGACTCGCTGATGTCGGTTCCGAATATCTGGACGCCGGTGTCGTGGCTGCGCTCCTCCAGAAACTCGATCAGAGCCATGGCGATGGAGTAGACTTCCTCGCCGCTGGAGCAGCCTGGCGCCCAGATCCGGATCGGCCCCGCCCTGTGGCTGGTGTCCATCTTCGGAAAAACCACCTTCTTCAGCCGCTCGAAGACCTCGGGGTCGCGGAAGAATTCGGTGACGTTGATGAGGATGTCGTCGTAGAGCGCGCGAACTTCGGCGGAGTCGGAGCGGAGCTTGTTCACATAGCCATTCAGATTGTCGACACGTTGCAGGGCCATCCGTCGCAGGATGCGGCGCTGGATGGTGGTGGGCTTGTAGTAAGAAAAATCCACGCCAGTCGCGTTTCGCAACAGCGCCAGAATACGGGTGATGGCGTCCTCGCTCGCGGGGTCGGATTTGTTGGGCTCCCGGGAGGCCACCGGCACAACGTAGGGATGGCGGCCAAGCCGCGCGAGCTCGCGGCCAATGTCCCTGGGTGAGAGAACGAAATCTATGCACCCCGCCGCCACGGCGCTGCGCGGCATCCCGTCGTATTTGGCCGTATCGCTGCTTTGCGCGAACGTGATGCCGCCGGACGCCTTAATGGCCATCATGCCCAGCGACCCATCGGAGGCGCTTCCGGAGAGAATCACGCCTATGGCTTTGCTCTTCTGATCGGCGGCAAGTGAGCGGAGAAACGGATCGATGGACATGTGCGGCTGCGGTGAACTGTGGCGCGGAGAGAGCGACAGGACGCCGCTATTTACGTTCATGTGCGCGTTTCTAGGAATCACGTAGACGTGGTTCGGTTCCACCTTCAGCTGGTCGGATGCCTCCAGAACGGGCATCTGGGTATGGCGTTGCAGCAGGCCGGTGAGAAGGCTGACGTGCCTGGGGTCCAGATGCTGTACGAAGACGTAGGCCATTCCAGTATCCTGAGGCAGGGCCTGAAGAAGCTCCGAGAACGCCTCCAGTCCGCCGGCGGAAGCGCCGATTCCCACGATAGGGAAGAGTCCGTTGCCCGGCTGTTCGGGTTCCTCCTCAAGCGGGGCCGACTCCGCGGGTTCAGGCGCAACCGATTCTCCTCCCTGATGCGAGCGGGGGATCGGCGTTGTCTTGTGAGCGGGCCGGGCGGCCGTGCTGACTTTCGGAGCAGCCTTCTTCTTCGCCATGTACCTCTCCGCGAGAGCGGCTCAATTGTCGTGAACGCGTGCAGCCGTTGCCAACGGGCGTAGCACAACGCGCTCGGGTGAGTAATAATCGCTGGCGTTAAGCATCTTACCACTGACCCGCGTGCCCTCGCCGAGCGGTGCGGGTGCAAACGCGATGCGCCGCTTTGCCGCCGGGAAAGTGTTCATCGGTTTTTGGCCGGACTCGGCGGAAATGGGATTTCATTGCGCGATTGTGATCGAATGTGCGGTGTTACAGCGTCAAGTAACCGGAAGCTAACACTATGACTGTCAAAGGCGCCTCATTGCTGGCGCTTATAGGAATGCTGCTGCTCACCATCCTGCTGACCTGGAGCTTTATCCGCACCGTAATGGCTATTCTGGACGGCCTGCTTCCGGCGCTGGCGTTTGTGAGATCGCTGATTTACCTTTTCGCGAGTCTGGCGGTGACGGTGTTCTTCTTCGTGTTCCACCGGCGGGCGTGAAGCGGTAAGCCGATCCCGCTGCTTCGATCGCTGTATGATTCACTCAGGATAAGGAGTGCGGCATGTTATCCCGGGGCCCGGCGAAGAAGGTAACCATTTACCTCAACGAAGACACGCAGCACCATATCGAGGCGCTGCACGAATCCATTCTCACGTTCCTGCTGCACAAGGGCGTGGCCGGGGCTACGGCGTTCCGCGCAACCGCCGGATTTGGCAGTCACCGGCTGATGCATACGCGCAAGGTGGAGGTGCTGGCGGAACACTTGCCCATCATTGTCGAATTCGTGGAGAGCGCTGAAAAGGTGGAGGAGTTGCTGCCCACGCTGTACGAAATGGTGACAGACGGGCTGGTGGAAGTGCAGGACACCAACATCGTGAAGATCGCCAGGAAGGAAAAGAAGGCGGAGCCAAAGCAACCGCACGAACGCCGCAGCGGCCCGGCGAAGCTGATGCGCGTTTTTCTGGGAGAAGCCGACCGCTGGCATGACGAGCCCCTCTACGACGCCATTGTGAAGCGGCTGCGAATGATGGAAGTCTCCGGGGCGACGGTGTACCGCGGCATTCTGGGCTACGGCGCCAAGGGGCACACGCACAAGCAGAACTTCCTTCATCTCTCGCGCGATTTGCCGGTGATGATCTCAGTGGTGGACTCCGCGGAGAAGATCGTCGAGGCAGCCGCGGCCATCGAAGCGATGCTGGAAGACGGAT
>Ga0187887_10003931_pt1 | contig 11328 bp, 9 predicted proteins | sample June2016WEW_7_10_FD_132977 | JGI IMG/M metagenome (GOLD analysis project Ga0187887, IMG submission 132977) | Peatland microbial communities from SPRUCE experiment site at the Marcell Experimental Forest, Minnesota, USA - June2016WEW_7_10 | ecosystem: Environmental > Terrestrial > Soil > Wetlands... | reverse complement strand
GCAAGAGTGAGGAAGAGATTGCGTCCGACATGAACTTCCTCTACAACCTCTGGACCGATATCCGCCAGAAGGCCGAAAAGAAGCATGCTCCCGCGCTGCTGCACCACGACCTCGACATCGTGCAGCGCCTGCTGCGCGATCAGTTGACTGAAAACTTCAAGGCCATCTGGGTAGACAACGAAGATCTTTATGAAAGCGTTCTCAACTTCGTTCAGCGCTTTCAACCCGCTTTGGTCCCCCGGGTGAAAATGTACACGCGGCCCGCTCCGATTTTTGAAGCGTTCAGCATCACCTCAGAGCTGGAGAAAGCGCTGCGGCCGAAGGTCTGGTTGAAATCGGGCGGCTATATCGTGCTGAACCAGACGGAAGCGCTGGTGGCGATCGACGTGAACACGGGTAAGTACGTGGGCAAGTCGAACCGCCTGGAGGACACCATCGTCAAGACGAACACCGACGCGGTGAAGGAGATTGTGCGGCAGATCCGCCTGCGCGATCTCGGCGGCATCATCGTGGTGGATTTCATCGATATGGACGAGCGCAAGAATCGCCAGAAGGTGATGCAGACGCTTGAAGAAGCCATGCGCGCCGACCGCGCTCCCTACAAAATTCTCCAGTTCAACGATTTTGGCCTTGTGGCCATCACGCGGAAACGTGTCAAACAGAGTCTGGAGCGGACCCTGTGCGCGCCCTGTCCGTACTGCGAAGGCGCCGGCTACGTGAAGAGCCCCACCACTACCATCAGCGAGATTCTGCTCGAAGCGCAGAAAATCGTAAAAGCGGTGGAAGGCGAGGAAGTGATTCTACGGGTGAACCCGGAAGTAGCGAAGCTGCTGAACTCGCACGCGACGAAGTATCTGGAGGAACTTGAGAGCATCCTGCGCCGGCCGGTGCTGGTGAAAAGCGACCCGCTGCTGCACCAGGAAAAATTCGATTTAGCTTAAAGCATGCGATCTGTCTTTGTCTGCGTGCTTCTCACGGCGTGCGTTTTTGCCGTTGACAACCTGCCTCGTCACGGCGTGATTGGCTTGCAGTTGGGAAAGAGCGACCCCGCCAAAGCTTCGGGGCCGTCGAATCCAGTGGTTGTCCAGCGCGTGGCGCAAAACAGCGCAGGCGCGGAAGCGGGTTTCTTAGCAGGCGACATCGTTCGCAGTGTGGATGGCTCCCCGGCGGTGTCGCCGACACGGGCCGCGCGAATGGTCAGCCGGCATCTCGCGGGCGATCAGGTTCATATAGCGGTTACTCGCGGCGCACAGGAGCTGAATCTCACCGCCACGCTCAAGCCCCGGCCGTTCGAGAGCAGACCGGATGCCGATGTTCTCTACTGGTCCGTCAACGTGGGTTCAGCACGTCGGCGCGTCATCGTCACGCGACCCCATCGGAATGGCCGCTTGCCCGCCATACTCCTGATGCAGGGCCTCGGGTGCGATTCGATGGATGGCCTGAACAGCCAGACCGGTTATGGCGCTGTCCTTGCGGCATTCGAAGGGCAGGGCTTCGTCACCATGCGCGTGGAGAAGACCGGGGTGGGTGACAGTGAAGGCCCGGATTGCACCGATCCGGCGGCCACTCCCGATCTCGAAGCCGAAGGCTATCTGGCGGGTCTGCGTGCGCTGAAATCCTACGATTTTGTGGACCCGGCAAAGGTCTTCGTCTTCGCGCACAGCATGGGACCGGTGGTTGGTTCGCTGGCCATCGCGCGTGAGCCGGTGCGCGGATTCATCGCCGTGGAGACAGTGGGCACGGATTGGTTCGAATACGATCTGGAACGCTATCGAGTGCAGCACTCTCTCGGCGCCCCGCCAGACAAGGTGGATAGCGACTTACGCGCTTATGAGATCTGCTCGTATCGCTTTTATGTAGAGAAGCAGCGCCCGGAGGACCTTGCGAAAACCCTGGGGTGCGACATCATGACCGCGCCTTTCGGAGACGTTCCGTACACGTTCATGCAGGCGGTGGCCGACATCAGTCTCGGCAGGCAATGGAAGAACGCCGATTTTCCGGTGCTTATCATCTATGGGACTTCATCTCCGGTCACCACCTCGCATCAGTCCCGAGCGCTTGTCAGTCTGATCAATCGCCTGCATCCAGGCCGTGCGACGTATGCCGAGATACCGCACATGAGCCATGACCTCAGCCTATACGATTCCCCGGCGGACTTCATGAATCGCGCTCCCGGCTCGGTGCACCCCTTTAGCGCGGAGCTCATGGAGGCCATCATGAGCTGGATGAAACCGCTGCTCGGATAAGCGGCAACCTCGTGCATCAAAGATCGATTTGCCACGTCTGGGCCACGAGGTCATGGCCGAAACTATGATGCGGCTTTTCCTCGACGAGCCGGAAACCGGCTTGCTCATAGATATGCCGCGCGGCGTGCAGCACGTCGTTGGTCCATAGAGTGATCCGCCTGTACCCGGCTCGGCGGGCGAAGCGGATGCACTCGTCCACCAGACGCTTGCCGATGCCCAGCCCGCGCGCTTCGGCCTCCACCAGCAGCAGCCGCAGCTTCGCTTCCTCGTCCGATTCGCGGACCAGAAACACGCATCCCACATTGCGGCCTTCACGCTCGACGATCCAGCAACGTTCGCGCCGTGCATCGAATTGACGGATAAACTTCGCCACGATTTCCGCGACGAGAGCCTCGAATTCCTCGTTCCAGCCGTGCTCGCGCGCATAAAGCATACCGTGAGCCTGCACCACCCAGCCCATGTCGCCGGGTTGAGGCGGACGCAAAATGTAGGGAACCTTCGCCTCCGGCGCAGGGTTCAGAATGTCTTCAATCGTCCGCATCGCGCCCAGCAACCGGTTCTGTTGTTCTTCTGAGAGGGTGACCAGCATGCCGTTGACTTCCTGCGTGGAAGCCTTATCGAGCGCCGCGAAAATCGTCCGTCCCTTCGGAGTGAGTGCAAGCAGGCTCTGACGCGCGTCGGTTTCAGAGGGAGTTCTGCGGACCAGTCCGCGCGTCTCGAAGCCTCGCAGGATTCTGCTGAGATAACCGGCGTCAAGCCCGAGATCCTTCGCTATGCCGGACGCGGCAGGTCTCGCACGTTGCGCGAGCTCATACAACACCCGCACTTCAGTAAGCGAAAACGGGCTTTGCAGCAGCTTTTCGGGCAGCACGCCGATGCGATGGGTATAGAAGCGATTGAAGCGGCGGACGGCGGCCGCCCGCGTAGCGGTGTCCATAGTTGACATTGTCAACTATATTAGTTGACTCAGTCAGCCGCCGATAATCACGTCCGGGGAGCCCTCGACGATGACCCCGCCGTGCACGGTCATGTCGCCCATTCGCGCCGCGGGCTGAAAGCCTATGGTTACCGAGGTAGAGCCCTCGGCGATAATGTCGGTTGGGCCCACGCAAACCAGCATGTCGCCAATCCGCGCGGCGGCAAGGAAGTTGATGAGAACTGTTGGCTCGCAGGGCGGCAGAATGGGCCCGCCTACGTGCGGCACCGGTCCCGGATTGACCAACGGGCAGGTGTGCATGTCGCTGAGTCGCGCGGCGGGAGGCATATCAGGAGCCAGTGTAGCCTGGCGTGGTGGCGCGTTCAAGCGTTATACGCCACAAGCCGGGCGATGATCCCAAAAAACTCCGCGGGATTCTCCAGCATCATCATGTGTCCGACACCGGGCTGGATGGTCATGCTGCTGGCGCGCGCCGCGACGAAATCCGGCACATCCCAGCCATCGCGCGAACGTTCGCCGGCCACCAGATGAAACGGCGTACCACGGTCCAGGATTTCGCGAACGTCATCGAGATACTGCGTTCGCGCGGTCGTTTCCACAACCGACCGAGCCATCGCCTGCACGGTGCTGGCTGGCTGCGAACGTAACCCCAGAGTGGCTGCCGCGATGCGTTCCGCCGAGGGTTCAATCCCATTTCGCGAAAGCCACCCGGCCGGGTCCTCTCGATAACTCTCCAGCAGTGCATCCGCTTCTGCGGCGTGCATTTGTGCGATCTTCGCGGACCAGAAAGCATCCTTGAGCGTGAAATTCCCTTCCACGTCGATGACTGACAAAACCATCTCTGGATGATGATGCGCCAATACAACGGCGACTGCTCCGCCCACTGAATGGCCCGCGATGTGGGCGCGATCGAAGCCAGCCGCTCGAATCTCCGCACGGACATGTTCGGCGGCGGCCTCCACCGAGACTGGTCCCGCGCCCTGATTGCGTCCATAGCCGGGCAGATCGGGAATCAACAAGCGACCCGGAGCAAAGGAGCCTGCCGCGTCAGGCACAGCCAGCATCTGAAACAGGCCGTGTATGAGCACGACCGGTTCGTTCATGACGCCGGGACTGCGGCTCGCAGATGGAATTCGAGAACGCTCTCGGAAGGGATGATCACTTCGCTGCGAGTTGCCGCTTCGCCTGCTGCGCCCGCGCCGGCTCCGGCAGCCGCTCCTTCGGCAGCACCCTTCCTCTTGTGGAACATTCCTCCAATAGCCCCACCCACCGCGGCCGCTCCGCCTACCATCGCCGCGCCGGTTTTCTCACGAAGCGAACCCTCGCGGAGAAAGATGTCGCTGCGGACGAAACGGAACTGTCCACGAACCGATATAGCGACAAGACGCAGCTCCAGCTCAGCGCGGCCCTTGAAGTGTCCCGACGACGTTGCGTTCACCACTTCCAGTTGCGCATTCGCACCGCGCGGGACAATCACGCTGCCGCCGGCCATTAGTGGTGCATCCACACTGGCGGCGAGCTTCTGGCCACGAAAGCTTCTGCCCGAATCAATCGGCTCCATCGTGCGCACGCTCACCGTGGTGCCGGCCGGTATAATCAGCTCGCTCTGTGCCGGAGGCGCTTGTTGCTGCGGCGGTGGGGGTTGTTGCTGGTTCGAAGAGGCCGCCGGCGGGATGCTCCCCGAACCGTGGCCAGCATCGGTGGGAGGCGCAGTACCGCCCGGAACCTGCACTGGCGGAATATCCACTTGCCCCTGAGAACTGCCGGACGAGTTGGCGTTTCCGGTAATTGGCGCGACCAACCCTCCGCTGGGCTTCGGAGCAAAAGAGTGCAGCTTGAGAAACACGGCGGCGCCTGCGAGAATCACCACGCCGAGACCAAGCAGGGCGAGACGTGGTACGGTCCACGAAAATCCCGGGGGCGGTGGTGGCGGAGGCGCGACGAACCCCGGTTGAGTAAGCGGGGCCGTGTTGGCCATACCTGCGTGCACGGGTCCGGCAACCACCGGAGCAACCGCAGCCATGCCTGGCACGGCGACCGCCGCGGGAACCCACCCAGGCTCACCCGGGTTTTCCAAAGCCGCGCCGAACTCCTCGGTTGTCTGAAAGCGCGCGTTCGGATCTTTTTCCAGCGCTTTAAGCACGGCGTTCACCACGCCCTGCGGAATGTACGGATAAAACTGCGTGGGTGGCGGCGGCGGTGTGTTCACCTGCGCGGTCATCACCTGGTAGTCGCTGTCACCGTCGAATGGCACGCGGCCCGCCAGCATTTCGTAGAGCGTTACGCCAAGTGCGTAAATGTCCGACCGAATATCCACGCTCCGGTTCATCACCTGCTCCGGCGGCATGTACCACGCGGTTCCCACCATGGTTCCGGTTTTCGTCATGCCGCGGTTGCCCAGCACTTTGGCGATGCCGAAATCCATCACCTTGACGATGCCCTGGCGATTCACCATGATGTTGCCAGGCTTGATATCGCGATGCACGATGCCCATGCGATGCGCATAGCCCAGCCCCAGTAATGCCTGACGGAACAGCGGAACCGATTCGGTGCTGGGGATAGGGCCGCGCTGCATGATCATGCCGGCGAAGGTCTGGCCTTCGATGAATTCCATCACCATCCACGCTGAATCGCCCTCCACCAGGAAGGCGTAGAGCGTGGCGAGATTGACGTGATTCAGGCTGGCCTGCGCGCGAGCCTCGGCGCGGAAACGCTGCTCCAGTTCGGGATTCTTAGCCAACTCAGCGGTCAAGGCTTTCAACGCGACGACGCGGTCGAGCGAAAGATCGACGGCCTTGTAAACCACGCCCATGCCGCCTTCGCCCAGCTTCTCGGTAATCTGATAGCCTGCGACCCTGGTTCCAATCATCCGGTACTTCCCTGCCTTACCTTATCTTGCCTGCAGCCATTGTGAAATGACATTCACATACACGACGGGCGCGCCGGCTGCGGGTATGAAATTGAATACCTGCCCGTTGACGCGCATGTGAAACGCCGGATGGCCGCGAATGGGGATCATGTTTACTCTGACGTCCGTGATCGCGGAAACCGGCGCCACGAAATCGTCGCGGCGTCCGTCGCTGGCGCCGAGGACGTGATAAACCACGCGCCCTCCGCCGATCTGCAACTGGCCCCAGCATCGTGGCCACGGGACGCCGGGACCATGATCGTGAAAGAGGTTCATCACCGGGCTGGCACGCACCTGCTTCTGAGGCACCGGTGGCGGCGGAGCCTGGGCGGTCTGAGTGTCCGGCGGCGGGGTTTGCGTCTCCTGCTGTTGCGAAGGCGGCGTCTGCACCGATTGCGGAGGCTGTTGCGGTGGCGCTGACGAGGTTTCCTGCTTCGGACGGTTTGTCCCGCCGCGATCCACCTGGACATCAAGCGTCTTCGAAACGGTTTGACCGTCGGCGGCCTTGGCCACCAAAACGAACTGTACATCTGAACGTGCGTTGAACTCACGGCTGCCCTGGGCCGGAACTGTACCGATCGCGGGACTGATGACTACCGCGCTTGCGCCCGCCACCGCCCAACTCAGAGTCACGCGCTGGCCCGGGCGAACCGGGTTCGGCGTGGCTTCGAACGTCTGCACCTGCAATCCCGCCGCTGCTGGGGCGTTGTTCATTTCGATGTCCACGCGCTCCTGATTTGGCGTGGGATTCACCACTTGCGACGGCGCCACCTGGGGAACGGCGGCTGCGGACAACGGCTTTGGCGGCGGTGGCTGGAAAAGCGATTTGAAAGTGAAATACCCGCCCATCAACATCACAAGCAGAACCAGCGCGAGGAGAAGGATGCGGCCTGGCCATGTGCCGAACAACGGGTTCGGCGCGGGCTTCGGGCCAACGGGAGGCGGTTGATAGGGTGGACCGCCCGGGAATTGCGGCGGCATTGTCTGCGCTACGGTCGGAGACTGAAACGATGCCGCAAACGGCGCCTGAGGTGGCGGCGGTGGGACGCCGGCTACGCCTGGCGCGGCCATGGTTGCAGTGGCTGGCCACGCTCCTTGAGCGGGGACATCGTACTTCGTCGTCGGTGGAAGAGGCGGCGGTGGAGCACCGGGCGCTGCCACCACTGCGCCCGGCACAAGGCCAAAATCGTCGGGACGCTCCAATGCCGCGCCGAACTCCTCCACCGTCTGAAAACGCTCGTCCGGGTTCTTCGCCAGTGCCTTCAGAATCGCGTTCTCGACGCCCTTCGGAATATACGGATAAAACTTGCTGGGCGGCGGCGGCGGCGTGTGTACGTGATCCGACATCACCTGGAACTCGCTGTCGCTCTGGAACGGCGCATTGCCCGTCAGCATTTCGTACAGGGTGATTCCGAGCGAATAGATGTCGCTGCGGATGTCGGCATTCTTGTTGAGCACCTGTTCCGGTGACATATAGCGGCAGGTGCCCACCTGCATTCCGGTGCGCGTGAGGCCGCGCTCGCCAATTGCTTTGGCGATGCCGAAGTCCATCACTTTGACGATGCCCTGGCGATTCAACATGATGTTGCTGGGCTTGATATCGCGATGGATGATTCCGGCGCGGTGCGCATATCCGAAGCCCAGCAGCGCCTGACGGAACATGGGAACCGCGCCCTGTGCGGGCAGAGGTCCGCGGCGGTGAATCATCTGCGAGAAGGTCTCGCCGTCGACAAACTCCATCACCATCATGGCGTTTTCGCTGGTGGTGATGAACGCATAGAGAGTGGCGAGATTGGTGTGGTTGAGATTGGCCTGTGCCTTCGCTTCACCACGGAAGCGCGCCACCAGCTCGGGAACGCGAGCGAGATCGCCGTTGAGCACCTTGACGGCAACCACGCGATCGAGCGATGTGTCGACAGCTTTATAGACGACGCCCATGCCGCCCTCGCCGAGCTTCTCGATAATGCGGTAATTGCCGATCTCTGTTCCGATCATGACTTTTTAACCTGAATCGCTGGGTATTCCGGCCGGGTCTTTTTGAGTGAGGCGGAACGAGCCGGGACAACAGGCTTTCCGGCAAGACGTACGATCTGCACGGTGATGTTGTCCGGGCCGCCGCGGTCTTTGGCCAGTTGCACCAGCTCCTGGCACGCCTGGCGCGGTTCGCATCGCGTCACAGCGTCCAGCATCTCGGCGTCCTTCACCAGTCCGTGCAGGCCGTCGGTGCAAACCAGCAGCGTATCGCCCGGCTCCAGCGGAACACCCGCGTCCGGCACATCCACAGCAACCGCGCCGTGCATTCCCAATGCCGAGACCAGCACGTTGCGGTCGGGGTGCTCCGCGGCCTGTTCTTCGGTGATGACGCCGCTGTCCACCAGCTTCTGCACCAGAGAATGATCGTGAGTAAGCCGGCGGATGGCGCCGTTGCGGATCAGATAGAGGCGCGTGTCCCCGACATGCCCGTAGTAAAGAAGATTGCCGATGAGCGCGACGGCCGTACAGGTGGTGCCCATGCCGGCGAACTCGGGGTGCTCGATCGCATATTCCTGAATCGCGCTGTGCGCGTTGCTGAGCGCGGCGATCAGGAGGTCGGAGGGATCGCCAGTACCGCCAGACCACGTATCGCGCACTTTTTCGACGGCAATGCCGCTGGCCAGTTCGCCGCCTTCGTGACCACCCATTCCGTCGGCCACCACAACAAGGCGCCCGTGCGTCCGAAAAGCTTCGTCGTCGTCCGGCTCGAAATAGCAATAGTAGTCTTCGTTGCGTTCGCGCACGCAGCCCGGATCGGTGAGATTGGCGAGTTCAATGCCAGGACGTACAATCATGCCCACCCTACAGGCACTTGAACTTCAACACTACATCCCCCACCCGGACTGTGTCGTTGTCCTTCAGGTCCTCGCGAGCAACCGATTCGGCGCCTTCGTTCAGGAACGTTCCGTTGGTGGAATCGAGATCGGTCAAAACGAACTTCAGGTCCTTGTGGCGAATGCTGGCGTGGTGGCTGGAAACGGTGACATCCCGAATCACGATGTCGCTGTCGGGAGACGACCCCAGCGTATTCTGCCCGTCGCGCACGCGAAAATCCTCGCCTTTCTGTTCGCCGCTCATGGCCACGAACCAGCCCACTACAGGAGCTTTGCGTACTTCCGACAGCAAAACTGTCTTTCTTCCTGCCGCGGCCGCCGGCGACGCCGCGGCTGCTCCGGGAAGCGGAGGCGGTACGGATGTTTCGAGGCGCGTTTTCATCGCATCGGCTGCGCCTGGGCCGCTACCCTGGAAGCCGGTCTTCTGGCAGTACGGGCAAATCTGCCACGAATCTTCCATTTGATGCCCGTTCGCACAAAACTTAGCCATGCCAATCTCCCTGACTTTCTTCGGCCGCTTCGCGCCTCAGGACGCGAAGTAAGTGACCACCACGGTTCCCTTCTTACCCAAATACACGCGGTCGCCATTCTGTAATCCAACTTTGCTGACGCGCGGAGAATCCACCGAATTGATAAACGTTCCGTTGCTGGATCCGCGATCGATCACCACCACGCTATTGTCCACCGGTACGATCCACGCGTGCTCGCCGGAGACCACGTCCTCAGTGAACACCACCTGGCATTTCGCGCTGTCGCGCCCGAGCAACAGACCAGATTTGGTTACCGGGAAGCGGCGTCCCGACAGCGATCCCGAAGTCACCTGAATGCTTCCGAAGGGACGCTCTGCTCCTGGCGCGGGCGGCAATCCCGCCTGAGGCTGGAAATCGATCTTCTTCGCGCCTCCAACCGGTCCCGCTCCTCCGGCTCCCGCCATAGCCGGCACGGGCTGCTTGCCCCGCATCATCATCAGGAGCGCTACCATGATGAGCACGATCAGCACGCCGCCCAGCCCCCAGATCATCCATCCGGCGCTTTCCATCATGCGGCCCACCGGGCCCTCCTGAGCGGCACACGCTTCGGCCGACGCAAACAGGCGCGTGGCGTCCGGCTCGTTCGGCATAATGCGCAGAACGTCGTCCAGACTTTTCTTGGCGGTTTCGCACTTGCCCGCGTCATAGGTGTCCAGCGCCTGCTGCCACAGGCCATTGAAGAGGCCCGCTTCGGGCTTCGTCCCCACCTGATTTACGAACTCCAGCGCGGTGTTGATGGGGACGAAAAAGTTGAAGCCAGCCACCTCCGGGCCGAAGGTAGCGATGCCGATCACCTCACCTGCATCGTTAAACGCCGGACCGCCGCTGTTCCCGTGGGTGATGGCCGCGTCGGACTGGATCACCGGCTTGCCCTTGAAGTCGGTCTTCACCGCCGAAATGTGGCCGTTGGTCACCGTCGGTACGAAGAGCGAATCGAGACTGATCAGCTTCATATCCAGAGGGCCGGCCTTGCCGGGGTAGCCGATAACGCGAATCGGCTCCTGAATATGCACATTGTTCGAATCGCCCAGTTTCACGGTCGGCAGGTTATTGGCGTCGATCTTCACAATGGCCACGTCCTTGCCGCCCATGGTAATGGGATCGCTGTACGCTTTGATGTCGCCGAGGTAGCCAGTGTGGTTGGCCAGGTAAACCTTCAGCTCCGGCACGCTGTAGCTCATGTGTAGATTGATGGCGGTGGCCAGTTCGTCTTCGTGCCCGCTGAAATCGCGGTGCGTGGCTTTTTCAATGGCCGGCACCAGCCGCTCGATGAGAATGTCCTGGCGGATGCTGTCGCGCAGCTCGGCCTGCGCCTGGGCATCCTTCATATTGGCGTCCGCCACCACGTGGCCATTGGTGATGACATATCCGTCGGGCCGGTAGATAAAGCCGGTCCCGGTAACGGTGTAGGAGAGCTCCAGTTTCTGCGCCTGATCGCCGATCTGGAAGGTTGCCGTGACGTCATAGGTGACGGCCACCAGCACCACCGCGGGAGTGAGCTCCAGGGTCTCTTTCTCGCCGGGATCGAGCCGGCCGGCGATAAGGGCTGAAGGCCACGCCAGCAGCGCAGCCAGGGCCAGCGGCAGCAAGCGGCGGCCAGTCCGAAGACACAGGGAGACGGCGGGGGCTTCCGGAAGACTCTCACTCATGATAGGACAGAGGTTACCACGCCTAAGGCCCAATTGGTAGCCGGGAAGGTCAAACCGGGAACTTTTCTTCGCCCCGTTCGTATTCCACTTCGAGGAATCCCATGAACAGAAGCGGTTACGTGTACCTCATTGCGGCTTCAGTTCTAGCCTGCGGGCTGGCATCGGCGGCCCAGTGGAACAAAACCTACACG
>Ga0187887_10003930_pt1 | contig 11329 bp, 15 predicted proteins | sample June2016WEW_7_10_FD_132977 | JGI IMG/M metagenome (GOLD analysis project Ga0187887, IMG submission 132977) | Peatland microbial communities from SPRUCE experiment site at the Marcell Experimental Forest, Minnesota, USA - June2016WEW_7_10 | ecosystem: Environmental > Terrestrial > Soil >... | reverse complement strand
GTGAAGGAAGCGTCGCCGGATGGCACGGTCAAGAAGGGCAAGGTCGTCAAGGCCGTTATCGTCCGGACGCACAAGGAGTATCGCCGCCGGGATGGAACGTATATCCGCTTCGACGAGAATGCCGCGGTCGTGATCAATGACGCGATGGAGCCGGTTGGCACGCGCGTATTCGGACCGGTTGCACGCGAGCTGCGCGACAAGAAGTTTCTGAAAATCGTTTCGCTCGCGCCTGAAGTTATCTAAGAACAGGGATTAGGGAACAGGGATTAGGGATTAGCAAATCGGAATCCGACTCCGTATGGTCGAGCCCGCTAGAGCGGGGGAAGGTTGAAAAGATGCCAAACAAGTTCAAGCCCACTGCGGGCAGCAAGTCGAAGATCCGGATCAAGCGCAACGATATGGTTGTGGTGATTGCGGGCAAGGATAAGGGTCCGAAGGCTCACCGCGTGTTGCGGGTGATCGTCGACAAGCAGCGCGTGCTGGTTGAAGGCGTTGGGATGATCAAGAAGCACATGAAGCCGAATCCGCAGAAGAATGTGGCGGGCGGCATCCTGGAGCAGGAGGCGCCGATCCACATCTCGAACGTGATGCTGGCCGACTCCGATGGCAAGGGAACGCGCGTTGGGTACCAGGTTGAAGGCGACAAGAAGACACGCATCGCCCGCTCGAACGGCGGCGTGATCGCCGAGAAGAAGTTCAAGAAGTAGTTGGGCAGTTGGGCCGGAGTTAGTAAGAACGAGAGTACGGCCGGAAGTAAATTGAGCACCCCACGAAACGGTATACAGCGCGAGCTACTCCGGAGCCGTGGAGAAAGAGAAGAGAGATCATGGCAGCACGTTTGAAAGAGAAGTATCACGGCGAGATCAAGCAGTCGCTTCAGAAGGAGCTCGGGCTCGAGAACGCGATGGCGGTTCCGAAGCTCGAAAAGATTGTGATCAACATGGGCCTGGGCGAAGCGACCCAGAACGTCAAGATCATGGATCCGCTGCTTGCTGACCTGGGATCGATTGCCGGGCAGAAGCCGGTGATCACCAAGGCGAAGAAGTCGATTGCGGCGTTCAAGCTGCGCGAGGGCATGCCGATTGGCGCGATGGTTACGCTGCGCGGCGACAAGATGTATGAGTTTCTCGACCGCCTGATTTCGGTAGCGCTGCCTCGTGTGCGCGACTTCCGCGGTGTGAGCTCGAAGAGCTTTGACGGGCGCGGCAACTATACGCTCGGCCTGCGCGACCAGCTGATCTTTCCGGAGATCGACTACGCGAAGGTAGACAAGATCAAGGGTATGAACGTGACGATCGTGACCACGGCGAAGGATGACAACGGTGCACGCGAGCTGCTCAAGAGCTTCGGCATGCCGTTCCGCGTGGGAGCGTAAAGACAGGGTTTAGGGCCCAGGGTACAGGGTCCAGAAGACAACAGGGTTTCATCAGGAACCAGGTTTCACCAGGATTGAGAGAATAAAAGTATGGCAACCACAGCAAAACGCGTCAAAGACGCACGCAAGCCAAAGTTCAAGTCTCGTCAGCACAACCGCTGCCAGCTCTGCGGCCGTCCGCGCGCGTTTCTGCGCAAGTTCGGCGTCTGCCGTCTGTGCTTCCGCAGCCTCGCGCTGAAGGGCGAGATTCCGGGCGTCGTCAAGTCCAGCTGGTAGTCGCACGCGGCTGTTCCCCTCACGCTGCAGGCCGTTGGATGACGGTACTCGCGCGTAGTCAAGATCGGCGCTTCGGCGCCACAACCATTCCCGCAGGTTCTCCAGGCCGGTTGAAATAACCGGCAGGAGCGAACGGGGGATGAAAGGAAAACGATGAACCTCACCGATCCGGTAGCAGATTTTCTTACACGTATTCGCAACGCGCACCGTTCCCGCCACCAGAAGCTGGACGCTCCGGCTTCCAAGCTGAAGACCGAGATTGCCCGCATTCTGAAGGAAGAAGGTTACATCGCCAACTACAAGGCCGCTGAAGAGGATGGCCAGAAGGTGTTGCGCGTGTACCTGAAGTACGGCCCGAACAACGAGGCTGTGATCCGCGACCTGAAGCGCGTGTCGCGTCCTGGCTGCCGTGTGTATATCGGCAAGGACGAGATCAAGCGTGTGCAGGGCGGACTCGGGATCTCGATCATGACCACGCCGAAGGGTGTGATGACGGGTCGTCAGGCGCGCCGCGAGGGCGTTGGCGGCGAGATTCTCTGCGAAGTCTGGTAGTAGAAGCAGGGATTAGGGAACAGGGATTAGGTAGAGCGGGCGACCGCAGGCTGCAGTGGAACGCTAAGAGTTGGAAGAAGGGCGAGGAAAGGGATTTGCTAATCCCTAATCCCTGTTCCCTAATCCCTGCTCTTCGGGACTCGCAAGCCATCAAGGATTGAAGTTATGTCACGTATCGGCAAGAAGCCCATCACGCTGCCCAAGGGTGTGAAGTACACCGTGCAGAGCAACATCGTCGTCGTTGAAGGCCCCAAAGGCAAGGTGAACGCGCTGATTCCGGCCGGCATCACCTTCTCGGAGAAGGATGGCGTACTGACCGTGGAGCGTCCGGATGATGCGCATGCGGCAGTGCATGGCCTGGCGCGCGCGCTGGTGTTCAACGCTGTTGAAGGCGTGACGAATGGCTGGAAGAAGGAGCTTGACGTGGTCGGTATCGGATACCGCGTGGAGATGAAGGGTAAGGATACGGTCGTGTTTACGCTCGGCTACTCTCACCCGATTGAGTTCCAGCTGCCGACAGGTATTGAAGTTGCCATCGATCCGAAGCAGACTCATGTCACGATTTCGGGCATCGATCGGCAGAAGGTTGGCCAGGTTGCGGCGGATATGCGCTCGCTGCGCAAGCCGGATCCATACAAGAACAAGGGTGTTCGCTACTCCGACGAGAAGCTCAAGAAGAAGGTCGGCAAGACGGGCGCTAAGTAACAAGCAGGGATTAGGGAACAGGGATTAGGGATTAGCTAAAGGCTTCCCAATCCCTGAACTCTGGACCTCACACAGGATTACCCCGAACGTCGTCTGACTAGGGCGACGCCTTTAGGAAGGAAGAACTACGATGATCAATCTTCGCCAACGCAACAACATCCGGCAGACGGTGCACTCGCGCATTCGCGCCAAGATGTCTGGCACCGCCGAGCGTCCGCGCCTCAACGTGTATCGCTCGCTCAACCACATCTATACGCAGCTGATTGATGACGCGAATGGCGTCACGATCGCTTCGGCGTCCACGGTTACTCCAAAGGGTGTGGAGCGCAAGGCTGGTGGAAACGTGGAAGCAGCCAAGACTGTCGGCAAGTTGATTGCTGAGCGTGCGCAGGAGAAGGGCATCAAGAAGGTGGTCTTCGATCGTGGCGGCTACCTCTATCACGGTCGCATCAAGGCATTGGCCGATGCTGCTCGTGAAGCCGGTCTGGATTTCTAAGCTTGGATTTCTAAGTACGGGATTTCAAGAACGCGTTAGACGTTCCATAAAACGCAGCGCTGACTGCAACCTCCGGACCGGTGTGCCGGGGAGACTATACAGAGGAAACAACGATGGCAATGAAGAAGAGACTCGACGGAAACCGGATGAACCTGAAGGATGAGGTTGTGTCCATCAATCGCGTGACCAAGGTCGTCAAGGGCGGCAAGAACATGTCGTTCGCGGCGCTGGTAATCGTGGGCGATCCTGCTGAGGGCGTGGTTGGCTACGGCTCCGGTAAGGCCAAGGAAGTTCCGCAGGCGATCCGCAAGGGCATCGAAGCGGCGAAGAAGAATTTGATCAAGGTCAACTTGACCGGCTACACCATTCCGCATGTGGCCCTGGGTCACTACGGTGCTGGCGAAGTGCTGTTGAAGCCGGCTCCGGAAGGTACAGGCATCATCGCGGGCAAGACTGTCCGCGCGGTAATGACTGCTGCCGGCGTGCAGAATGTGCTGACCAAGAGCCTTGGTTCGGCCAATCCTCACAATGTCATTAAGGCTACGTTTGACGCGCTCTCGCAACTGCGCGACAAGGCTGAGGTTGCGGCGCTGCGTGGCAAGTCGGTCGACGAGCTGTAATTAGCTTCGCCGGGTGCAAGAGATTCGTAACACTATTTAGGAGTTCGTTATGGCTGATATTGCCAAGATCAAGATCCAGTACTTCCGCTCGCAGATCTGCACGCCTGTGAAGCACAAGCTCGTTGTAAAGGGCCTGGGCTTTACGCGCCTCAATCAGGTTGTGGAGCGGGAGGACACCCCGTCGATTCGCGGCATGGTGAAGAAGATTCCTCACCTTGTTCGTATTCTCGACTAGTTCATTTCGCCTCGACTTCGAGGCCATCACATGCGAGTCGGGCGGCAGCTCGGCGTTAGCGAGGAAATCATGGCACTGAATCTCAGCAATCTGAAGGCGCCCAAGAAGGCGAATGAAAACAAGAAGCGCGTTGGCCGCGGTATGGGCTCGGGCATGGGTAAGACCTCGACGCGTGGCCACAAGGGCCAGGGTTCGCGGTCGGGTTCCAGCCTGATGCGCGGATTTGAAGGCGGCCAGATGCCGCTGCATCGCCGCCTGCCCAAGCGCGGCTTTACGAATATCTTCCGCGTGGAGTACGCCGTCCTTGGGCTGGACACCATTGCCGAGCTCAACGAGAGCGAATTGACGCTCGAGAAACTGACCGAGCATGGCATCCTCAAGAAGCGCAACGGCTTAGTGAAGGTGCTGGCGAACGGCGAGTTGAAGTCAGCCGTTACAGTGCATGCGCACAAGTTCTCGAAGGCGGCCCAGAAGGCCATCGAGGCGGCTGGCGGCAAGGCCATCGTCATTGGCGGCGAAGCTGCTCCGGCAGCGTAAAGAATCGGGCCGGGGCCAGCGCCTCGGCCTATTTTGCTTTCGCGCATACGCGTAGAATGTTAGTCAGCAACTCCAGCAGAGCGGTCGCATCAGCCTAAGGGCGCCGGCGGCACTCCGCTCCAAATCTTCGGTTCAAGGCCTCAAACTTCGATGCTCGAGAAATTCCTCAACATCTTTCGCATTCCGGATCTACGCAAGCGCATCGGGTTCACGCTCGGGCTGCTCGCGGTCTACCGTCTGGGCAACCATATTCCTACGCCTGGTATCGACGCTGCGAGGCTCGCGCAGTTCTTCAATCAGAACGCGGGTGGAGCGCTTGGGTTGCTGGACCTGTTCAACGGCGGAAACCTGCGCAAGCTGACGGTATTTGCGCTGGGCATCATGCCGTACATCACGGCCTCCATCATCTTTCAGCTGCTGACGGTGATCTATGAGCCGTTGGCAAAGTTGCAAAAAGAAGGCGAGCTTGGCCGTCGCAAGATTACGCAGTGGACTCGTTATGTCACGGTTCTTCTGGCGGTGGTGCAGAGCTTCTTTATCGGACTGGGGCTGACAAGCACCGCAACCGGCGAAACGATGGTGACCCTCAGCAAGGGCGAGTTCCTTCCGCTTTGCGTAATCACGCTGACCGCCGGGACAGCCTTCATTATGTGGCTGGGTGAGCAGATCACGGAGCGCGGCATCGGTAACGGCATGTCGCTGCTGATCTTTACCGGCATTGTTGTTGGTCTTCCACGTGGCATCGCTGACCTCTATCAGAAGGCCGCGACCCAGGCATGGGGAGGCTTCACGCCCGTCGCCATCGCACTGCTGGTTGTCATGATGGTTGCGGTGGTTGCGTTTATCGTTTTTGTCGAACGCTCGGAGCGTCGAATTCCGATTCAGTCGGCGAAGCGGATGGTGGGCCGGCGGATGACGCAGGCTTCCAACAGCTTCCTTCCGCTCAAGGTGAACTCTGGCGGCGTAATGCCCGTCATTTTTGCTGCTTCGATTCTGTCGGCACCCATGCTGCTTGAGAACATCAGCTTGTTTGGTTCCGGTCCGCTGCGCGATACGAGCTTCCTCGGCCCGATCTTCCGCGCGCTTGCGCCGGCTGAGCCCTGGTATGTCTTGCTCTACATCCTGGCGATCATCTTTTTCGCTTATTTCTATATTTCCATCATCTTCCGTCCCGACGATATCGCGGACAACATGCGGAAGTATGGCAGCTTCATTCCCGGCATCCGTCCGGGTAAGCGGACGTCCGACTTTATCAACGATGTGCTGACGCGTATTACGCTGGTGGGCGCTTTGTACCTCGTCGCCATCTCGATCATCCCGATGTTCCTGATTTCGGGTATTCACTTCAATCATCTGTGGCTGGTTGGCGGTATCTTTGACCGGATGCCAACGTGGGTGACGAACGGACTTGGGCTTAACTTTTACTTCGGCGGCACTTCGCTGCTGATCGTCGTGGGTGTCGCGATGGACACGGTGCAGCAGGTAGAGGCGCAGTTGATCATGCGCCACTATGACGGCTTCAGCCCGAAGTCGGGTCGCATTCGCGGCCGCCGCAGCTGGTAGTCGCTCTCAGCCTCTCTTGCAGAACGCAGGTACCCAGGTCTGGAGTCTCGGGCCTGGGTTTTTGCTGAGGGTTGGGTAATAGATTTTTGCTGAGAGCTTCAGTAGGACGCAGCCATGGAAGCATTGATGATTAGCATGACCGAGCCTGTGACCAAACCGAATGTGTTCTTGCCCGGACCCGTACTTTTGCTTGGGGCGCCCGGTGTCGGAAAGGGAACGCAGGCGAAGCGGCTGATGGATGAGTTTGGCATTCCGCAGATCTCGACTGGCGATCTGCTGCGTGAGCATCGCAGGAACCATACACCGCTGGGCATGATGGCCGACGAGTTGATGGCCAAGGGGCAACTGGTTCCGGACGACCTGGTGAACCAGATGGTTGCGACGCGGCTGGCGGAGCCGGATACGGAGCGGGGCTACATCCTGGACGGATTTCCGCGCACGCTCAACCAGGCAGAGTGGCTGGACGGGCAATTGGCGAATTCGCCCTTGCCGGTGGTTGCGGTGAGCATCGTCGTGCCGGAGCGCATTCTGCTGGAGCGCATCACAGGACGCCTGACTTGCCCGGTGTGCGGTACGATCTACAACCGATACTCTGAACCACCTGTTGCGGCGGGCATCTGCGATCGCGAGGGCGCGACGCTGGTGCAGCGCGCCGATGATACCGAACCGGTGTTCTATGAGCGGATGAAGGCATTCGGGGCCAAAACGGCGGCCGTGATCGAGTACTATCGGGCCCAGGACAGCCGTTTCGCCGAGGTCGATGGGAATCTTCCTGTCGATGAAGTCATGCAGTCCATCCGCGCAACGCTGTTCCGGCTGCGCCGTTATACGGAGTCGTAGAGAGACTTCGGTCATCGAATGGTTTGGGTTTTTGAGCTATGGCAATCCTGATTAAATCCGAGGCTGAGATTGAGAAGATGCGGATCTCAGGCATCGCGCTGCGCAAGGTGCACGACGCGGTAAAGAGCGCGGTGCGCGTTGGTGCGACCACGATGGACCTGGAGCGCGCCGCGGCAGCCAAGGTCGAAGAGCTTGGGGTGAAGGCGGCATTCCTGGGGTATCACGGGTATCCGGCAGTGCTCTGCACGTCGGTCAACAATGAGGTCATCCACGGAATTCCTAACGACAAGCGGGTGTTGCACGAGGGTGATGTGGTGTCGGTCGACTGCGGCGTGATCGTTGATGGCTACTACTCCGATGCTGCTGTAACGCATCCGGTTGGAAAGATCTCAGCGGCGGCTGAGAAGCTGCTGCGCGTAACCGAGGCATCTCTCTATGCGGCGATTGATAAGGCTTTGGTAGGAGGCCGGCTCTTTGATATTTCGAATGCGGTTCAAGCGATTTGCGAGGCCGAGGGTTATGGGGTGGTCCGAGAGTTCGTCGGCCACGGAATCGGCAAGAACATGCATGAAGACCCGCAGGTGCCAAACTACGGCGACCCTGGCAAAGGGCCGCGGCTGAAGGCGGGAATGGTGCTGGCCATCGAGCCCATGATCAACGTCGGGTCCGCCGAAGTGAAGGTGCTCGAGGATGGTTGGACCGCCATCACGGTGGATGGCAGCATCAGCGCGCACTTCGAGCACACCGTCGCTATCACTAAAGACGGCCCTGTCATCCTCACGCGCTAGCTACAACGCGAGGTGGAGCGAAAATGAACCCGCGCCAACCCAAGGAGAGACACGATGCCGCCTCGCAACGAGAAGCCCTTCGCAGCCGTCCCCGAGCACCTCGAACCGAAACAGTCGCAGGCGTTTTGCCCCTGTGGCTACAGCTGGCAACCACGCTCGAAGCTCGTCGCACGATGCCCACTGTGTGGACAAAAACAAGGTCTAGAAGTCAAGGCAAAAGTGGTGGCAATGGAAGTCGTGAATGCCGTTGAAGCTGACCTGCCGAAGATCACGGAAATCTACAACGACGTGATCCGGACCTCCACGGCCATCTTCAATGATGCTCCGGTGCCGGTGGAGGACAGGATCGCCTGGTGGAAGGCACGCGTCGCGCAGGGCTATCCGGTGATTGTGGCAAGAGATGAGAAGGTGATTGCGGGGTTCGCGACCTTCGGTGACTTCCGGCCGTGGCCTGGCTATCGATTTACAGTCGAGGGAACCATTCACATTGATTCTTCGGCACGGCGCAAGGGCGTCGGGGCCGCGCTGTTACAGGCGCTGATTGCCCGCGCGCGAGCTGCTGGGAAGCATGTGATGGTGGCTGGGGTGGACTCGGCGAATGTTGCGTCGCTGCAGTTTCTGGAAGGCAATGGATTCGAGCGTGTAGGGCATCTGCGAGAGGTCGGTTACAAGTTTGACCGGTTCCTGGATCTCGTCTTTCTGCAGTACACGCTCGAACCCTTGCGGAGCTAGAAGCGCTCGGTGAGGAACTTGCCGATCTCCTGGAACTCAGCTTCGGAGAGACGGAAGGTGGCCGCGGGGAGCACGCCGTCTACCTGCTGCGCACTGCGACCGCCGACGATGGCTGCGGTGATGGCGGGGTTGTGCAGCGTCCAAGCGATCGCGACTACACCGGGCTCGACGTTGTGGCGCTTGCCGATGCCGCGCAGGAGTTCGACGAGCTCGAGGTTGCGCGAGAGCAGCGGCTCCTGGAACTGTTTGGTGTTGCGGCGGAAGTCGTCCTGCGGCATCTTCGCGATGCGCTCTGCGGTCATGTAGCCGGTGAGCAGGCCTGACTGCATGGGCGAGTAGTTGATGACGCCGATGCCGTGCTTCTGGCAGAAGGGCAGGATCTCGGCTTCGTTGGTGCGGTTGATCATGGAGTAGGGCGGCTGGAGCGAGGTGATGGGCGCGATCTTGAGGGCACGCTCCAGTTGGGCGACGTTGAAGTTCGAGACGCCGATGTAGCGGACCTTGCCCTCGCGCTGGAGCTCGGCCATGGTGGTCCAGCCCTCTTCGATCTCGGCGTCGGGGACGGGCCAGTGGATCTGGTAGAGGTCGATGACGTCGACGCGGAGACGGCGCAAGCTGGCTTCGACTTCTTCGCGGATCTTCTTCATGGTCTGCACGATCTTGCGGTCTTCGCCCCAGGTCATGGAGGACTTGGTGAAGATGTAGGGCTTGGCGCTGGTGGACTTGAGGGCGGTGCCGACGACCTCTTCCGAGTGGCCGAGGCCGTAGACCGCGGCTGTATCAATCCAGTTGATTCCTGCGTCGAGCGCACGATGAATCGCCTCGATGGACTCCTTGTCCTCCTGCGGTCCCCAGGCATATTGCCAGTCGCCGCCGCCGATGGCCCAGGCTCCAAAGCCGATGGTCGTCAATTGTAGATCGGAGTTTCCGAGTTGCCGGGTGGTGCCGAGGACGTGAGCGCGAGATTGTGTTGCAGTTGATGAACTCATAGCTATTTGGATGCGCAGGAGGGGGCCGAGGAATCATTACGTCCATGACCGTTTGAAGGAATAAAACGATATCGATTCGCGCGCTGACGCATCAAAAATAGTGAAGATTTTCAACACGATAAAGCCACGGAGGCCAGACCGATGCCTGCTGCAAATCCAAACCGCGAGCGATCGCGCGTCGTAATTATCGGTGCGGGGTTTGCCGGGATCACGGCTGCGCAAAGGCTCGGCAAACTGCCGGTCGACGTTACCATCATCGATCGAAAAAATCATTACACCTTTCAGCCACTGCTGTACCAGGTAGCACTCGCCGTGCTCTCGCCCGCCGACATTGCCCAGCCCATTCGCTCGATCCTGCGAAAGAATCGCAATACCGAAGTGGTGATGGACGAGGTGCTTGCGATCGACACGACAGCCCGGCAGGTCTCGCTGTGCAGCGGAGCGATCATGGCGTACGACTATCTGATCGTCGCCACCGGTTCTACGCACAGTTACTTCGGCCATGAGGAGTGGTCGAAGGTGGCACCAGGGCTGAAGACTATCGAAGATGCTACGGACATTCGCCGGCGTGTGCTGCTTGCGTTCGAGTATGCCGAGCGACAGATGCTCGAGACGGGTGCGCATCCGCCACTGCGGTTCGTTGTCGTCGGAGGGGGGCCTACGGGCGTGGAACTGGCGGGCGCTATCTCCGACATTTCAAAGTTGTATATGACGAAGGATTTTCGGCATATCGACACGAAGACCGCCGAAGTGGTGATCCTGGAAGGCGCGTCCCAGATACTAAGTATGTATCCAGCGAATCTTCAGGAGAAGGCACTCGAGCAGTTGAACGCGCTGGGAGTGGAGGTTCGCTGCGGCGAACGGGTCACCGACATTCAGCCCGGCTACGTGATGGTGGGCGACGAGCGCATCGAGAGTGTTTGCACGTTATGGGCTGCGGGTGTGGCGCCTTCGCCGCTGGGAAAGATGCTCGGCGTGGAGCTGGACAAGAAGGGGTGCGTGCTGGTGAATGAGCGCCTCAACCCCAAGAATCGGCCAGAGATTTTTGTGTGTGGCGATCTGGCGCACTTCGAGCAGGATGGAAAACAGGTTCCCGGGGTGGCGCAACCGGCGATGCAGATGGGCGACTACGCGGCCAAGCGGATCGGGCTGCTGGCGGCACGGTCAGACAAGGCGGCGTATCAGAAGCCGTTTCGCTATTTCGATAAAGGTGACATGGCGACCATCGGCCGGAAGGCAGCGGTGGCCCGCATCGTTTGGCCGTTCCGCGCGAACTGGAGCGGGTTCATGGCGTGGATGACCTGGATGCTGGTTCACATCTTCTTCCTCATCGGATTCCGTAATCGCTACTCCGTTTTTTTGAGCTGGGCATTTACGTATATCACTGAGCGAGATGGAGTGCGGCTGATTGTGGGTTCGCAGAAGCTGCCCGGATGGGAGATGCTCGCGGAAGATGAGGGTTCAGCCACTCACAACGGTGTGGCCGGCTCTGGTACGTCTGATCCGGCGCCTACGCGTGGTAGCGCATTGAAATAAGCAACGTGGTGGAGACAGACAACGGTACGTACCGCCAGAATTCACCCTGAGCGCTCAAGCTTACGAAGCCTGAGCGCTCATTCTT
>Ga0187887_10003928_pt1 | contig 11330 bp, 11 predicted proteins | sample June2016WEW_7_10_FD_132977 | JGI IMG/M metagenome (GOLD analysis project Ga0187887, IMG submission 132977) | Peatland microbial communities from SPRUCE experiment site at the Marcell Experimental Forest, Minnesota, USA - June2016WEW_7_10 | ecosystem: Environmental > Terrestrial > Soil >... | reverse complement strand
CTAGCGCCGGGCAATGAGTCTTCGCTGGCAGAGATCGAGCAACTGACTTCGAGCGAGCTGCGGGTGCTGCGGTATCTCCCGACGAACCTGTCCCGGCCGGAGATCGCCGGCGAGCTATCGGTCTCGGTGAACACCGTCAACACCCACATCCGCAACATCTACGCCAAGCTGCAGGCTCAGGATCGTTCCTCCGCAGTCCAGCGCGCACGAGAGATGCGGCTGCTCTCGGCCGGCCTGAACAGCTAAACGCTAGCCGGACCTCGCCGGGCGGCCAGCCCCCGCTGAAGCGCAATCACCAGAACCAGGTGACAGCCGCTCACCAGGCTGCTGCCTAAAGTTGCCTGAAACGACTCCTGCCACGGGAGGCGATGACGGCAATGACCGGTCACGAGCAGCGCGCTGCAGCGCGGGCGCCGTCACCCCTCAGCCAGCCAGTGCCACTGCAGCTTTCACCGACCTGAAAGGGGGGACGATCTTGACGAGCACCGCTCAGCCTGACGTCCCGAGTATTGACCGCCAGCACCTGCTCGTCATTGGCGCGGGTCCCGGCCTCGGAGCCGCTATCGCGCGTCGATTTGCGAAAGGCGGCTACCGCGTCACACTCCTGGCCCGTGATGTCCGCAGGCTGAACGATCTGGCCCGTGATCTTCACACCACGGGAGCGATCGTCGGCACGGTGGCCGCGGATGCCAGTGACCCTGAAAACTTCCGGGCCACGCTCGGCTCGGTCTACGCAGCGAGCGGCGCGCCAGGCCTGATGGTGTACAACGCCGTCCTGCCCGCGCCCGACACGCTGCTGGAAAGCGATATCGCTCACCTGCAGCAGGCGTACGACGTGGATGTCATCAGCGCCATCGTCGCCGCACGAGTCGCTGCGCAGGCGATGCGCACCGCGGGTGGCGGCACCATCTTGTTCACGGGCGGCGGTTTCGCAGATAGGCCCGTCCCCAGCATGGCGACTGTCTCGCTCGGCAAGGCGGCACTACGGTCCGCAGCGACCATGCTCGGAGACGAACTGGCGCCGCACGCCGTGCGCGTTGCGAGCATTACCGTCGCGGGAGTCATCGCCGAAGACACTCCCTTCAGCCCCGCCCGTATCGCAGACGCCTACTGGAGGATTGCACGATCCGAGGGCACCTGGCAGACCGAATTCCGGTTCGAGGGGACATGATCAGCAAAGCCCAGGTCGTTCCTCCTCGCGGGTGCCTGGAGACTGATCGCTGTCCGCCAAATGTCCGGGCGAATGGAGGGGCTGGTCAGCTACGGCAGCTGTTGTCACCACCTCAACCGCCTGCCTGCTGAACCGCCCGGCCAGTGTTCCCGTTCTCCCATTCGGGACGTCGTGGCCGGTTCTGGACCCAGAACTTCGGGGATTCCGCGGGAAAGCGGAGACCCGCGACCGCACGAGCTTCTAGCGGGAGTACGGATGAGGCGTTGGATCTTCCTGGTGATCGGCGTGGTGCTGGCGATCGCCGGCGTTGTCTGGATCCTCCAGGGCCTGAACCTGCTTGGCCAGTCAGGCGGCATGAACGGCCAGCACATCTGGGCGATCATCGGCGTGATCTGCGCACTTGCAGGGCTCGGCTTCATCACGGCAGGCGCGCGCGCACGCCGGACAACGGCACGGCTGCCCGGAGCACACTGACTCCCCGGCCAGCACGTCTCGCTACCCGTGTGACCACCCAGCGCCCAGGGCTAGCGTGCCGGTTGCCTCGTCGCGCGCGTCGAAGGGTGACACTCACGAGGTCGAGATGTTCCAGTGGACCGCTCATCCGCCAGTATTCCGGCGGCGGCCACTCTTCCCGATCCGCACCACGATCGGCCAGGCTCGCTCACATGACCCCGGGCGCACTGCACTCAAGCAAGAGACGAGGCCTGCGGGTGATGCAGGGGAACCTGGTGAGTTGATACGGTCGGGCCTGATCAGGCCGCCCGCAGCGGAAGAGGAGGCAGCCATGCCGGTACGCGGGAGCTTGTGCCGTCAGCAGCCCGGCCTATGGCTTCAGTGACCGCAAATGTTTCCGCCGTCAATCAGGAGGCCGCTATGCCTGAGTTCCCGCCGATCGCCCATGTCGCTGTGACCGTGACCGATCTGCAGAGAAGCACTCGCTGGTACAGCGAACTGCTGGCTGCCGGGCCCGTTCTCGATGAGGACGAGGAGATCGGAGGCTTCCACCACACAGTGTTCGCTCTCGATGGAGGGCAGCTATTCGGCTTGCATGCACACCCCGATGCCGCAAATGAGCGGTTCGACGAGCATCGCACCGGTCTGGATCACGTTGCGTTCGCGTGCCGCAACCGCAGTGAGCTGCAAGAGCGGGTTGCCCGCCTGGACGAGCTAGGGATTGTGCACGGCGGAATCGTGGACGCCCATTACGGCTCCGGCGTCTCTTTCCGCGACCCCGATGGAATCGCGCTGGAGTTCTTCGCGCCGCCCGCTTGACACCGGGTACCGCCAGGTGTGCGCCTAACGGCTCGCGTGCTGCTTCCAGGCGGCCGGCTGGAACCGCAGCCGTGCCCCGGATCGCGAGGCGTGGGCTTAACATCCATCTCACCGCGGATGCGTTTGAGGGTTCCGGGCACGCTCGCGGATGCACACGATTCCGGCCGTATCCGGTGCTCAGGAGAGCTCGCCGGCGAAGTCCCAGGCACGTAGATCACCTGGCTCGAGGCGGATGAGAAGGTCGTCGTCGGCTCTGTCCGCGTACGCGGCCCCGGCCTCGCGGCCCAGGTAGCGAGAGGCGATTCGCTGCACCGCATCGCCGACTCCTGCGGTGACGAACCGGGCGTGGCAGCGCACCTCGATTCCGCGGTACGGCGGGGAATGCTCGCAGACCACGATGCTTGCCCGTGGATCTCGCCGCAGCTGCGCCGCCTTCACGTCGCGGCTGCTCGTGACGACGCCGAAACCGCCCTCGCGCCATTCGTGCCAGACCGGAGACAACAGCACGGTGCCGTCGTGCCGGTACGTGGCCAGGACCGCAAGCAAGCGGAGTCCGGCCAAGTCTCCGAGATCTTCCATGGTGAGGCCTCTGCGCATCCGGCCAGGCTAACCGCCACGACCGCCACCCCGCTCCTCCATTCAAGATGCCGCGAGTTGCCAGCAGACCAGGTCAGACAGCCGGCGCTTGGGCTACAGGCCGGCCGTAGGTGACGGCCTCACGCACCTCCCGGGGCAGGGACTGGGCGAGTTGCGCGTCGGGCTGAGCGCCGAGCGAGTCGTTGATCGTAGAAAACGCCAGGCGAAGGGCCACGAAGGCGGTGATGGCGAAGATCTGCCCGTCATCGAGCCCGCCGTCGCGGAGCACCTGGATGTCGGACCGCGTCGTCGCGTTCGGGTCCCTGGCGACCTTCCGGGCCCACGCGGCCATGGCCTTCTCCTGCTCCGTCAGCCCGGCGTCGCTGCCATTCAGAACCCCCGCCGCGGTAGCGGCGTCACACGCTTGGCCCAGCTTCCCGCCCCAGGCCAGCGAGCAGTAAGAGTCACCGAGGGCCGAGGCGGCGGCGGTCACCAGGATCCCGCGCTGGCGGAAGGTCAGGCCGCTCGGCGTGAATGCCTCAGACATCAACCCGAACAGCTGCTTCAGGGTGCCCGGCTGGTGCGCCCACAGCCGGGACACGTTCCACACATAGCCGCCGTCGGCGAGGTCTTCGTCGTAGAGCGCCTGCACCTGGGCGGACAGCGGGGGTTCTTGGAGAAAGCTTCCGGTCATCCGCGTTGTGCTCCTTCGGGTTTGCGGGCCAGGTAGCCCACGACGTTGATGTCAGCCCGCAGCGGCAAGCCGTCCCGTAGCTGCCCCGCAGCCTGCTCGACGGCCGCGCGATGGAACTCAGCCTCGCCGACGTTCTGGATGGCCTCATAAGCTGGCCCGGTAGCGGCCAGCGCCCGCGCGTACAGTTCCGGGTCCGCGAACTCCCAGGCGAACGGAACTTCCAGGCGCTCGACATCGACGAATCCGTGCGACGCGAGGAGTTGCTCGCCCGCACCAGGCCGGCCGAGCGACACCATCACCGCCTGGTTACCGACCTTCTCCGCCGCAGCCAGGCGGAACGGCGCTAGCGCCCAGGCCCCAGGGGACACCTTCAGGTGACCCCACACCGTTATCCCGGCGCGTCCGCCGGGGCGAAGGACCCGGTGTATCTCGGGAACCGCGCCGGGTGTGGTGCCCCAGATCCCCCGGAAGCTGGTGACCACGTCGAACGACGCTGGGTCCCATGGCAGGGCGTGCATATCGCCCACCCTGATGTCGCAGTCAGGGTTCCGGTCCCGGGCCACCGCCACCAGCCTGGCCGAGGCGTCGACACCGGAGCAGGAAGCGCCGCGTAGCCGAGCCAGCTCGACGGCGAGCCCGGACCCGCACGCCACGTCGAGCAGCCGGTCCCCGGCATCGACGCCGAGCCGATGGTGCACAGCAACGTACTCCCGGCAGTTGCCCGGCTCGCTGAGGGTCGCGAAATCGACCGCCTTGCGGCCCCAGCCCTCGTCCACCAGCGCCCACGGGGGAGAGTCTGCGCCCGGCCCCGTCATCGCCGCTCCTCCGCGCCGCCAGGACTCCCGCCGCGCTGCTGCCGGTCCGCCGGGCCGGCCGGCAGGGCGCGCAAGTCAGCGGGATGGCATCGATGCAAGGCGTCCCCCGACGGCGTGGCGGGCCCGGCTTAGGCAGGACGGACCCGCTGTACGAGTGAAGGTTCCAGTTTGCGGTCAGTGGTTGCTCCCGGGCAACCTTTGGGAAGGTGTCCGCGCGCCGAAGCGGCGAATCTGCGCTCGGGTCGCGCCGAGCCTGCTGGACCGCAGACGAGCGAGTAGTCGGATCTGCGCTGCCGACTATCTCGGAATCGTTCGGACGCCATAACACCGCGTTACAGAAAGCGGGTCATGACCGCGCCAGCTCCTCGCGGACCGCGATGGGGGCCGCGCCGGCGTCCCGCCGGATCCGCTCTAGGAACAGCACGACGACCGCCGCGGCGCTGCGGTGGTCCTGGTCATTCAGCGCGTCGTGCCGGCCGCCCGCGATGCTGATCAGTTCAGCCGAGCCGGCCGCGGCGTAACGGCCGCGCACGCTGGCCAGCGGGCTGACCGGGTCGTCGCTGCCGTGCACGCCCAGGACGGGCACGGTGACGGCAGCCAGGTCGGCCTGCTCCGCCCAGCCATCCGGGACCGGCTCGTACAGCGCACCCCGCCGCAGGGCCAAGGCGGACAACCGGGCCCGGTGCGCGGAGCAGAAGGTCCGGGTATCCAGTTCCTCTACCCATGCGTCCCCGCCTGCGCGGGCGCGCGCCGCGGCCGTCGGCTGCGCCGTGGACGGCAGCCCGGCCAGGACGACCGCATCCACGCTGGGGAAGCCGCCGGACACCGCCAGGATGACCGCGAACAGGGCCCCGGTGTCCGAGCCGACGAGGACCCGGGGGGCAGGCGAACCCGGGTCGGACAGGTAGTCGGTGACCTGCGCCCGGACGGACGCGGTATCGGTGGTCGGGTCCGGGACGACCCGAACCCGGTAGGCGTCGCCCGCCAACCGCCGCCCGAGCCGCTCGTAGAGCGCCGGCAGCTCGCCGCGGCCGGGGATGACGATGAGCGTGCCGCGGGGCGTCAGGCCCGCGGGCTCGTTCCATGCGACGACGGAAGCTTGCTGGTCGATCAGGGTCATCGAGGCTCCTCGGCTGGGAGGTCGCATCCGGTCGGCGGCGGCGCGCGCCGGCGGGTGGGACAACGTAAGCTACTAATTCCTCTTATACCTATCAAAATAATAGACAGGAGTCCCGCACGGAGCGGACGGTGGACGGCTCCGACACCAGGGAGCGCTGCTGCGCACTCGAAGTGCTGGCAGGTGGGCAGGCCTGCACCACGGTGAGCCTTCCTGCCGACCCCGAACAGCGTCAGGTCATGGCCAGCCAGACGCCTTGGATGTCATTCATCCAGGGGCACCGCGGCGGGGAAGGCGACGACCTCATCCCGTCCGGCCGGCGCCGATGACAGCGCCCCCCTGCCGCCCGCCGCATTCCATCTTCCCGACGCGCACAGCCAGAGCAAGACGACACCCACGCCGACCAGCAGAGCGGGTGCCAGGTCAGTGGAGATGGCCTTCCCGGTCGCGGAGAGCCAGCCGGGGACCAGAGAGCGGTAGTAGATCACGCCAGGCAGTTCGGCCAGCGCCGCGGCGATGGCCCGGCCGACCGCAACCCAGTCCAGCCGGCTCACGGGCATCAGCGCCAGCAGGGGGAAGATCGCCGCGTCGTACCAAGGGCGCTGCTGCGGGGTCGTCACCAGCCACGCGAAGGTGAGTGCCAGCGCGGGCCAGGCAACCGAGTAGCTGACCGGGCCATCCGGCATCCGCCGCAGCATGATCACCGCGAGGATCACGGTGCCCACTGCGGCGAGCAGATCGATGCCGCCGTCCGGGAGCTGGAGACCGAGGGCGCGGTCCGGCAGTTACCACGGATCGTAGACGGACGGCGAGCCTGCCGCGCGGCCTACGGCGGCCGTAACCGCCGCCCAGCCGGCCGCAAGGTAGCACGGCATCAGCGCCACGAGCATCCCGAGGCTCAAGGCCGATAGCGCTCGCGGTGACCGCCGTAGCGGCCACATCACGCCCGCACCGACCAGCAGCAGTGGCGCCTTGACTGCCGACGCCGCGCCGAGCAGCACCCCAGCGAGCAGGCAGCGGCGCAGCCCCGGGCGCCATGCCCCGCCCAGGCAGAGCGAGGCCACAGCGGAGAAGGCAAGGGCTGCGCTAAGCCCGTCAAGATGCCCCCCGGCTACCACCGCCAGCAGCATGAGCGGGTTCACCGACCACAGCAGATGCGCCCTGATTCTGCGAGCCGCGTCAGACCGGGTAAGCCGGTCCAGGCCGAGGACCAGAGCCAGGAAAGCAAGCCCGTCCCACAGCTTGAGCCAGAACAAGGTGCGGGCGGCGGAGCCGCCCGCGATCTCGGCCGCCGCCCACGCGCTCGCCGTGGCCAGCGGGCCGTACACCGACGGGCTTGTGTCCCATGGACGCGGTGCCGCCGCACCCACTGGGTCACCCGTCCGCTTGAGCTGGAGGGGCGTCATCCGGTAGGGACTGTGGCCCAGCGCGGCGATCCGCCCGTACATCGCGTAGTCCATCATGTCTGTGGAGCCGACCGGCGGGATCACTGCCAGTGCCACGACCGCGGCCAGCGAGCCGGCAATGAGCCGGCCAGGCCGCGGCCGCCAGCCCCAGCGCACCGCGACCAGGCCCGCGACCAGGCCTGAGCCACCGAGCAGCACCGCGGCCCACAGCACGACCGAGACCAGGGCGGGTGACGGGCCGGCCCGCACGAACCACGGCGGCCACGGGGCTGCCGGGGGAAATCCGGGCACCGCCGCCGAGGGGCCCAGGGCTCCCACCGTAGCGATCATCACGACGCTGGCGCCCGTCGCGGCGACCGCGATCCGCGACACCCAGCGGACGGTGGCCTGCGCTGGCAGCTGCTGCTCGGCCATGCTCACCTGGGCATCACCACGCTCGCCGGGCCTGGCCGGCGGGCGGCACACGTCCTGGCCACCGTCGCCTGTTTCTCAGGCCTCTATCGGCGACGCGGCGGCCGCGGCGTCATCCAGCAGCGCACCGTCCCCGCCGGGACCGCCATGACCGCTGCCGCGCCTCTGGGCGCGCCGGTCCAGCAGCCGCGATCCTGCGAAGTAGACGGCGATCGCGCACGCCCATCCGGCGAGCTCGTCGGTCACGAAGTGCTCGCCGGTGTAGACGAGGGTGAAGGCCATGGCCAGCACGTAGCCGACGAGGAGCGCCCGGACCGTCCGGCGGGCACGGGACCAGAAGAACAGCAGAATCAACATGGGGTACGCAGCGTGCAGCGAAGGCATGGCGGCCACGTTGTTGGCGAACTCACTGCCATGGGTGAACAAGGCTGCCGCCGCCTTCAGGCCGACGTGCTGCCAGACCAGCGGGATGATCCTGGCCGTGGCCCCTGGGGTAGCCGGTGGGGACGGCGAGGTACGAGGGCTCGGGCACCGCGATGGTGAGGTAGGGCGGCGCGGCCGGGCCCAGCGTGGGCACGAGGTGGCCCGCCTCACTTGCCATCCACGGCGGCATAGCCGGGTAGAACACGTACCCGGCGTAGCCGACGAACGTGAGTCCGACATACAGGCCGATGAAGCGCCGGAACCGGTCGTGGTTCCGCTTCCAGAGCACGGCAGCGATCATGTAGCTGGCAAAGAAATGACTGTTGTAGACCATCCAGGCCGCGTAGTCCCACCAGTGCAGCTGGCTGGGATCGAAGAGCCACTGCTGGAGCTGGACGGTGGGCACGGCGCCCAGGCCGATCAACCGGTCCACGGCGAGTTCCGGCCGGACGAACGGCCCCCAGAGCACATGGCTGGCGTACCCGCGAAGCAGGCTGTACACGAGCAGCACCGCGTACAGCGGGAGCCAGTCGCGCAGTACCCTGGCGCGCCAGTTCTCCAGGTCATCGAGGCTCACCACGAACAGGACGGCGGCCAGCCAGATCAGGACCGTGTCCTCGGACAGCGGGATACCCAGCGTCACCGTGCACACGATGAAGGCCGCGGCCAGCACGGACCAGCCGATGAGAGCCCGCCGCCGCCGGGCCGCCCAGGAACACAGCCGCCGCGCTGCGGCCGGGCCGCCAGGAGAGACCACCCCAGGTGAGGCGGGGCTATCCCGGCTGTCCCGGAACAGCCGGGCGATGAGTTGCTGACGCCGTTTCAGCTCAACCACCCCGCCTTAGTGCAGTAAGTCGGTCAAAATTATAGGATTTACGGTCTCCGGGATTCCCGAAGTGACCAATCCCCGAACTCTTCATGACCAGCCCTCGACCACTTCTCAACCCGTTCGTGACCGCCGATCACCGCCGGGGAAGGCCGGCTCCGGCGCGGCGGGCCCCGCCCCCGCGCGCCCACTCGTGCCCCGGACCCAGATCCTGGCCGGAACCCGGAAACCAGGCGCAGACCCCCGACAGACGCCGCGGTTGCCATGGGCGCAGCCTGGCCGTAGGCTGCGCCTCGCATCCGGCCCGCTCGCCCCAGCCAGGCCTAAAGCCTATAATTTCGATCGACTTACTTGATTGGCGGTGGTGGTGATCCTGCCACGCAGCCAGCACCTGCCGCGCCGGGCACGCGCCAGGCTGGCCTGGCTGCCCCTAGCGGTGCTGGCCATCGCGGCCGCAGGTTTCCTCGCCCTGGGCCTCGGGGAGGCCTGGTCCGATGCGCCCACCTTCGACGAGCCGGTCTACATCGCGGCCGGCCTCGCGGCCGTGCTGCACCATGACCTGACGCTGAACGACGAGCACCCGCCGGCACCGAAGGTGCTGGCCGCGCTGCCGGTGCTGCTGGCCCATCCCGTCATCCCCGGCAACCGCCCGTGGGCCGGCAACGACGAGCGCAGCTACAGCGGGCGGTTCATTGACGCCCAACTGTCAGCGGGCATCCTGCGCAAGGTCGTGTTCACCGCGCGACTGGCACCGCTCGCCGAGACGACCGCCGTGGCGTTCGCGGTATTCGCCCTCGGCAGCGAACTGCTGGGGCCGGCCGCGGGCGCGTTCGGCGGGCTGCTCTGGCTGGCGTCCCCGCTCGTGCTCGGCATCGGCCATCTCGACGGGACCGACGTTCCGTTGGCGCTCACCACCGTGGCCGCATCGTGGACGCTGGCGCGCTGGCTGCGGCTGCGTAACAGGCCGGCCCTGGTCTGGCTGGGGGCTGGCGCTGGCGGGCGCCGCGCTGAGCGAGATCTCCGGCCTCCTCGTCGTGGCGGCCGGGCTGGCCGCCGTCGGGGCCGCCACGGTGCACGAGGCGGCATCGGTGCGGTCCGGTGCCCGCCAGGCGCTCGCCCGGGCCGGGCTGGCCGCCCTGGTGGCCCTGGCCGCCGTGTGGATCACCTATGCCGTCCTCGACCCTGCGGTCCTCGGGCATCCGGGGCTCCTGCCCGGGCCCTATCTGGACGGGATCCGCTACCTGTGGTCCAGCGACACTGCCGCCGCGCCCGGCTACCTGGCCGGAATCTCCTGGACCGGCGGGCGGTGGTGGTTCTGGCCGCTGAGCCTCGTAATCAAGCTCCCGGCCGCGGCCGTGCTGCTCTACGCCGCGGGCGCCGTCGCATGGCTGCCAGCGGGCCGGCACGAGCAGCGGCGAGCGCTGCTGGCCGCCGGGCTGCCTGCGGCGCTGCTCGCGTCGTTCACCCTGGCGATGCCCAGGGATATCGGCGTGCGCTACCTGCTCCCGGTGCTCGCGCTGTGGGCCGCCACCTCCGGCGCCCTGGTTCCGGCTGCCGTGGCGCTGCGGCCCGCCACCCGGCGGGCCGCCCTCGCCGGGACGTGCGGGCTGCTGCTGGCGGCGGCGGTCGCCACGGCTGTCTCGTTCCCTGACTCGCTGTCCTGGACCGCGCCCCCGTTCCGGCCGGGATACGCGGCGGCGACCGACTCCAACGTGGACTGGGGGCAGGGGCTGTACGCCCTCCGCTCCTGGGCCTCCGGGCACCACCCGTGGGTCAGCTACTTCGGGCCGCGCGGGCTGGCGCCCGACCCTGTTCCCGGCGGACGGCCGCTGCTGGCGACGCCCCCCGCGCGGGTCACGGGCTGGGTGGCAGTGTCGGCTACCGCGCTCACCAGCGCCGACCGTTCCCAGCTGGCCTGGCTGCGCGGCTACTGCCCGGTGCGAGTGCTGGACGGGTCCATCCTCATCTACCGGTTCCGCCATCCGCCGGTTCCTGCCCTGGTCACTGGCCGGCCGCCCGCGCCCTGCGGGACACGATTGAGTCACGTCGCCGCACCTGACCCCGCTGAACGAGACGCTCAGCGGCCGTGACCGAGTTCTGACGCCCCACAGGCCCGGTGCGGCGCTCCGCGGGTCAGACCGCCGCGGGCAGTGCCGCGCGGGCTGGGGCGCCTGCCTCGATCCAGGTGTAGACGTCCTTGATCCCGTCGGCCAGCCGGGTTTCCGCTGTCCAGCCCAGATCCCGCGCGGCCCGGCCGACGTCCAGCACGCTCCGCTGCAGCTCACCCGCACGCGGCGGCATGAATTCCAGGCGCACGGGCCGGCCCGCTGCCGCCGCGATGATCTGCACGAGGCCGAGCACGCTGACCTCCGTGCCGGTCCCGATGTTCCAGGTGCCGGGGCCGGGCGCGGCCGCGGCCGCGAGGAAGCCGCGGACCACGTCGCGGACGTGGACGTAGTCCCGGGTCTGGGTTCCGTCGCCATAGACCGTGGGCGGCGTCCCGGTCAGTACGGCCCGGCAGAAGATCGGGATCACGCCCGCCTCGCCGCCGGGATCCTGCCGGGGGCCGTACACGTTAGCGAGCCGCATGATCGAGTGCCTGGTGTGGTGCAGCCGGTT
>Ga0187887_10003927_pt1 | contig 11333 bp, 6 predicted proteins | sample June2016WEW_7_10_FD_132977 | JGI IMG/M metagenome (GOLD analysis project Ga0187887, IMG submission 132977) | Peatland microbial communities from SPRUCE experiment site at the Marcell Experimental Forest, Minnesota, USA - June2016WEW_7_10 | ecosystem: Environmental > Terrestrial > Soil > Wetlands... | reverse complement strand
CTCCGCCACCAGCGACTCCAAATACTCGGTGTGGTGCACCACCTTGAAGTCGCCACCAATCTGCCGATACTCCTTGCCAATCGTGTTCATGCAATGCGGACACGTCGCCACAATCAGCTTCGGGCGCACCGTCGTCAGCGTCGCCACATTCCCGTCCGCCAGCTGCCGATACAGGTACTCATTCCCCGCCCGCCGCGCCGTATCCCCGGTGCAGCACTCCTTCTTCCCGAGCACCGCAAAGTTCACGCCTGCCCGCGTCAGCAACTGCACGAACGCCCGCGCCGTCTTCTGCGACTGCGGATCATAACTCGCCGCGCATCCCACCCAATACAAAACATCCGGCTCAGGATTCTCCTCGATCGTCGGCACCACCAACCCTTCCGCCCACTCCAACCGTTTGTCCTGCCCAATCCCCCAAGGATTACTCGCCCGCTCCATCCCCCGAAACGCCGTCTGCAGCTGCGTCGGAAACTCGCCCTCCATCATCACCTGTTGCCGCCGTATGTCGATGATGTCGAGCATCTGCTCATTCTGCGTGGGACAAACCTCCATGCAAGCCCCACACGTCGTGCAAGCCCAAGCCGCCTCCGCCGACAGCGCAAACTGCAGCAGCGGTCGCGGACTCTCTCCGCCCTTCTCAAACCCCACACCCACCCGCGCCAGCGAGTTCAACTCCATCCGCTTATTGATCTCCAGCGCCGCCGGGCTCAACGCTTTCCCCGTAGCCGACGCCGGACAAACATCCTGGCACCGGTTGCACTGGATACACCCATAAGCATCCAGCAGCCGAGGCCACCCCAGATCCTCCAGCCTCTTCGCCCCCAGCTTCGGCTCCTCGGTCTCCAGATTCACATCCAGCGCCGGCAGCACACCCGACGAAACCTCCCGCGCCACCAGGTACTTCGCCGGCGCCATAAACAAATGGACATGCTTCGTGTACGGGAAATACATCAGGAACAGCAGCACGCTCCCCAGCGCGCCCCAATACCCGAACACCCTCCACGCCTCAGCATTCGCCTGCGAAAATGCATGCGACAGCAGCGAAGCAAACGGCTGAAACCGATCCGTCCCTTCCACCGCCAGCTTCGCTCCCGCACCCACCGCCCGGCTTCCCACGTGGAAAAGTATGAACACCGAAACAATCAGCGAGTCCCTCGAAATATACCGCCGCCGCACATCTTCATGCAGCAGCGTCCGCTCATTGAAACGAAAGTCCCGCCTACCCGGCAGAAAGAATCGCCGCATCACCAGCGCTACCACACCCACCAGCACCAGCGCACTCAGCAAGTCTGCCGCAAGATTGTAGGTCGCGCCCCACCAGCTCCCCGACGAGATCGAAACCGGAAGATACCCCTCCACCGCATCGACAAAGTTCACCAGGATATAAAACGTGAACCCATAAAAAATAAACGAATGAAAGAAGCTCACCCAAGGCCGCTTGCGAAACGTCCGCGACTGCAGCAGCGTCGTCGTCAGCGCATACCAAACCCGCGCCGCCAGCCGATCCCACCGCAAGTCCGCATCCTCACGGCCACGCGCAATGCGTCGATACAGGCGATAGAATCCCCACGCCCCAAACGCGCCAGTAATCGCCGCGAACACCAGGAAGGCAATCTTCTGCGCCAAAGGAAGCATTCGAACTCACCCCACGTACAAACTACTTGCGCAGTTCCTGAATCATCGCAGGCACAATCTCTTTCACATCACCCACAATGCCGTAGTCCGCAATCTTAAAGATCGGAGCGTCCCCGTCTTTATTAATCGCCACAATACACTTGCTCTTGTTCATCCCGGACAAATGTTGCACCGCCCCCGAGATCCCAACAGCAATATAAGCCTTCGGCTGCACAGTTTTTCCCGTCTGCCCCACCTGTTCCGAATAAGGCCTCCACCCCGCATCGACCACCGCGCGCGTAGCTCCTACTGCCGCGCCGAGTTGGTCCGCCAACCCCTCCACCAGCTGCACAAATCCCTCCGGCGTCCCAACTCCGCGCCCTCCGGAAACCACGATGTCAGCCTCCGTCAACGCAATCCGCCCCGTCTTCTCCTTCGTGCTTCCGGTAACGTTGAGCCGCCGCTTCGGCAACTCCAGATCCACATCAAACTGCTCCGCCGCCGCCGTCCCCGGCGCCGCAGCAGCAAACGCCCCTGCCTTCACGGTCACCACCACGACAGCCGCCTTCGCCTCCACACGCTCTGTCACGCGCGTCAGAAATGTGTAGTGCTCGGCATGCAGCACGCCGCCCTCATCCTTCAAACTCGTCACGTCCTCGAGCAACGGTGCATCCAGCTTCACCGCAACCCGCGGACTATACTCCCGCCCACTGCGACTGCCAGCAATCAGCACCACCTCTGCCTCACCCTCTGTAGCAATCTGCGCCACCGCAGCCGACCAAACCTCCGCATCATACTGCGCTAAATCAGCCGAGTCCGCCACCAACACCTGGTCCGCAATCAACGCGGCCGCGGCAGCCACCGACGCCACACCACTCCCCAACACCAGCGCCGCCACATCGCCGCGATTCAACCCACGAGCAGCCGTAGCCAACTCATACGCACTCTTGCTCAGCTTCCCATTCGCATGTTCCGCAACAAATAAAATCACGCAATCACCCCAGCATCTTCCCGCAACATCTTCACCAGCTGTGCCACAGCGCCAGCCGCATCCTTGCCATCCAGAATCTTCTTCAGCCGTTCCTTCACCTGGATCTCCACGCCGTTCACCTTCACCTTCGGCGCCACGCCATAAGCCTCCAGCATCTCCTTCCGAATCTCTTTCTTCTTCGACTTCATGATGTTCGGCAGCGTCGGATACCGCGGTTCATTCAACCCCTGTTGCGTCGTCACCACCGCCGGTAGCGCCACCTCAAACGACTCGCTCCCCTCATCCGCCTCATGCTTCCCCACCAGCGTCGTATCCTTCAACTCCAGCGCGCTCGTCCACGTAGCCTGCGGCCATCCCAGCCGCTCCGCTGTAGCCGCACCCAGCGCTTGGCTATCCCAGTCCGCCTCCTGACCACCGCAGAAGATCAACTCCGCGCCCTCGGTCTTCGCAATCTGCGCCATCACCGCACTCAACGCAATCGCATCCAGAGCCACATCGGTCACCACATGAATCCCGCGATCCGCTCCCATCGCCAGCGCCGTTCGCAGCGCCTCTTCCGCTCGAGCTGCCCCGACGGCGACGGCCACAATCTCCGCCTCCGCACCGCTCTCGCGCAGCCGCAGCGCCTCTTCCACGCCATACTCATCCATGGTGTCCATCACCAGTTTGCTGCCTTCCAACTCCACAGCGCCATTGCGAACCCGCACACTCTCTTCCGCGTCCAGCACCTGGCGTATCAACGTCAAAATCCGCATCCGTCCAACTCCTGCCTATCCCGTTACGCGCCAATCCACTACGATTACAGCGCAGAAAATTTGTCTGTCTCACTGCTGATCTGTTAATTTACCCTCGGGTAGAATAACTACGCAACCCCTTGCCGGAGAATCCCTCGCCCATGCCCACACTCGACACCGAAACCTCTCTCCCCGCGCCTCTCTCCACCCTCACCGCCGAAGAGCAAATCATCCAGGAGACGGTTCGCAAGTTCGCCCGCAAGGAGATCGCACCGCTGGTCCGCGAGATGGATGAAGCGCAAAAAATGTCCCCCAGAATCATCCAGCGACTCTTCGAGCTCGGACTCATGGGCATCGAAATCCCCGAGGAATACGGCGGTGTCGGCGGCTCCTTCTTCAGCTCCATTCTCGCCGTCGAAGAGATCTCCGCCGTCGACCCCGCCATCGGCGTCCTCGTCGATGTGCAGAACACCCTCACCGTCAACGCCCTCCTTCGCTGGGGCTCCGAAGCCCAAAAGCAGCAATACCTCCCGCGCATGGCCACCGACACCATCTGCTCCTACGCGCTCTCGGAAGCCAGTTCCGGCTCCGACGCCTTCGCCCTCACCACCACCGCGCGCCGCGAAGAGGGATTAACGGGCGGCGACCACTACATCCTCAACGGCCGCAAGCTCTGGATCTCCAACGCCGCCGAGGCCGGCCTCTTCATCGTCTTCACCACCGTCGACCCCGTTGCCGGCTACAAGGGCATCACAGCCTTCCTCGTCGAGCGCGATACGCCGGGCTTCACCATCGGCAAGAAAGAAGACAAGCTCGGCATCCGCGCCTCCTCTACCTGCGAGCTCCTCTTCGACGACTGCCGCGTCCCCGCCGCCAACATCCTCGGCGAGATCGGCAAGGGCTACAAGATCGCCATCGAAACCCTCAACGAAGGCCGCATCGGCATCGCCGCGCAACTGCTCGGCCTCGCCACCGGTGCCTGGGGACACGCCGCCAGGTACACCCAGGAACGCCGCCAGTTCGGTAAACCGATCGCCGAGTTTCAGGCCGTCCAATTCGCTCTCGCCGAAATGGCCACCGACATCGAAGCCAGCCGCCTCATGGTCTACAACGCCGCCCGCCGCAAGCTAGCCGGCCTGCCCTTCCTCAAGGAAGCCGCCATGACCAAGTACTTCGTCTCGCAGGTAGCCGAGCGCGTAGCCAGCAAATGCGTAGAGCTCCACGGAGGCTACGGCTTCGTCAAGGACTACCCCGTAGAAAAGCTCTACCGCGACGCCAAAATCGGCACCATCTACGAAGGCACCTCCAACATGCAGCTAGCCACCATCGCCAAGCAAGTCCTGCAAGGCTAGCGGCCTTTGCCTTTGCCTTTCTTTCTGTCATTCCCTCTGGGAATCTGCTGTTAAAAAGCCCGCGGAGCGCGTTCGTTTCACGCACCCCGCGGGCCTCTTTATTTACAGCGTGTACCGGCCAGCTTCGACCATCACCGCTGAAATTTCGCGCCCCAGCGTCACCGTATTCACGGGCTCATGCTTCGCCAGCCGCCGGAAGATCGCCATCTGCGTCCGCAGCATGTCTCCCTCCGCCACTGCAGCAATCACCCGCTCCGACGCCGTCTCCACAACCCGGAACGACCGCGCTGCATAGTACTTCGTCATCTTGATTGCCAGCGCATTCTTACCCGCCATCTTCTCCGTGCGCAAGATCGCGGACTCCAGCGCCAGCACCTCGATCAACACATCCGCCAGCGCGCCCATCACTTCCTGCTGCTCGGCCAGGTCCATCCCAAAGCGTTGCGAAGCAGCGCCCGCGCAGAACAGCCCAAGCTTCTTCGCACTCGACAGCAGCGCCCGCTCTTCCGCCAGAGGACCTTCGTAGCCAGTCTTCGCCACCGGTCCCGCCATCACCTCATCCATCACCTGCTTAATCGCTGGCAACAGCGCCAGTCGACCCTGCAGCGCCCGCTTAATCATCCATCCTGTAATGATCAGCCGGTTGATTTCGTTGGTGCCTTCAAAGATCCGATTGATGCGCGCATCGCGATAACTGCGTTCCGCCGGAAACTCCTCGACGTACCCGTAGCCGCCATGTATCTGCAGCGTCGAGTCCACCACCCGCTCCAGCATCTCCGATCCCCACACCTTCAGAATCGAGCACTCGACCGCGAACTCTTCGATCCTCTTCTGCACATCCTGCGTGTAGGTGGGCGAGTGTTTATCCAGCCCCGCCAGCGCGGCTTCGATAGCGCCAACGGTTCTATAGATCAGCGCCTCGCCGACATAGATTCCAACAGCACCATCCGCAATCTTCTCCTGCACCAATCCAAACGAACTGATCGGCTTGCCGAACGCAACGCGCTCCTTCGCATAGCGCACGCCATCGCGGAACGACTTCCGCGCCCCACCAATCGCAGAAGCCGCCAGCTTGTACCGGCCCACGTTCAGCACGTTGAATGCAATGTGATGCCCCTTGCCCGCCTCGCCCAGCAGGTTCTCCACCGGAACTTTGCAGTCTTCCAACCGCAGCGGACACGTGGACGACCCGCGAATCCCAAGCTTGTGTTCCTCCGCCGCCACTGTCAGCCCCGGCGTCCCCGCCTCAATCAAAAACGCGGTGAACTTCTCTCCATCGATCTTCGCGAACACCGTAAACAAATTCGCAATACCGGCATTCGAGATCCACATCTTCTCGCCATTCAGCACATAATGCTTGCCATCTTCGCTCAGCTTCGCGACGGTCCGGATATTCATCGCGTCCGACCCCGCCGACGACTCCGACAGCGCATACGCCGCAATCCACTCGCCCGTCGCAATCTTCGCGAGGTACTTCGCCTTCTGCTCCGGCGTCCCATACCACACCAGCGGCAGCGTCCCAATCCCCGCATGCGCGCTGAACGTCACCGAAAAACTTCCCATCACCGCAATATTGTCCGCGATCAAGGCCGACGTCACCTTGTCCAGTTCGAGGCCTCCATACTCTTCCGGCACATCCACGCCCAGCAGCCCCAACTCGCCGGCCTCGCGCATCAGCTTGACGCTCACCTCAAACTTCTTCGCCTCAATCTCCGGCACCTGCGGAAGAATCTTCTCCTCCGCAAAGTTCGCCGTCATCTCGGCAATCTGCTTCTGCTCAGACGAGAGATCTTCCAGGGTAAACACATCCTCCGGCCGCAAATCCTCAATCAGAAAACTTCCACCCGACGCCCGCTTGGTTGGATTCTCTACAGCTGCTGCACTCATCGTCATTCCTCCCGCTCAATTCCTAAAGCTGTTGCCGTTGCCCTTGCTTTTCTTTCTGTCATTCCCTTTGGGGATCTGCTTCTCGCTCTTAATTCTGTAAATTCTCGAAAATTCCAGCAGCGCCCATGCCGCCGCCCACGCACATCGTCACCAACCCATACCGCGCCTTGCTCCGCTTCATCTCCCGGATCAGCGTCGCCGTCAGCTTTGCTCCCGTGCATCCCAGCGGATGCCCCAGCGCAATCGCTCCGCCATTCACATTCACCTTCGCGATATCAATCCCCAGCGTCTTGATCACCGCCAGCGACTGCGCAGCGAACGCCTCATTCAGCTCAATCACGTCGATATCCTCGAGCTTCAGCCCCGCCATCTTCAGCGCCTTGGGAATCGCATACACCGGCCCAATGCCCATCTCCTCCGGGGAACAGCCCGCGTACGCGAACGACACAAACCGCGCCAGCGGTGTCGCCCCAATCGCCTTCGCGCGCTCATCCGACATGATCACCGCAGCCGCCGCACCATCCGACGTCTGCGAGCTGTTCCCCGCCGTCACCACGCCCTTCGCATGGAACGCAGCCTTCAACTTCGCAAGCGCCTCGAGCGACGTATCCGCCCTCGGCCCTTCATCCACCTTGAACTCCCTCTCCTTCGACTCCGGCTTGCCTCCGCCATTCAGCGCCGTGTGCAGCACCTTCACCGCAACGATCTCGTCCTCAAATCTTCCCGCCTCAATCGCCGCCAGCGCCTTCTGGTGGCTGCTCAACGCAAAGGCGTCCGACTCCTCGCGCGTAATCCCGTAGTGCTTCGCCACCCGCTCGGCCGTCAATCCCATCGACATATACGAGCCAGGAAAATTCTCCACCAGCCACGGATTCACCGAAATCTTGTTACCCCCAAACGGCACATACGACATCGACTCCGCACCGCCGGCTACAATCACCTCCGCGCCACCACCACGAATCCTCTCCGCCGCCAGCGCAATCGTCTGCAACCCCGACGCGCAGTATCGATTCACCGTCATCGCAGCCGACTCCACCGGCAGTCCCGCGCGCAGCGCAATCACCCGCGCGACGTTCATGCCCTGCTCCGCCTCCGGCATCGCGCACCCAATAATCACATCCTCAATCTCCGACCGATCCAGCATCGGCACGCGCTCCAGCGCGCCCACCACCGCCGCTGCACCCAGATCATCCGGCCGCGTATTCTTCAGCGTCCCTCGCGGCGCCTTGCCAACCGCCGTACGAACCGCGCTCACCACCACTGCTTCTCTCATCCTCAACTCCTTCTATGCCCACTGCGCTTCATCAACTCTCGCCGTCCGCGCAGGACCGCAGTCTGCGTAAGACCGCCGTCCGCGAAGGACGATTTAGTTTCTGAGCGGCTTCCCGGTCTTCAACGTGAACCCAACCCGCTCCACCGTCTTTGCCTCGCCACACAGCGAGATAAATCCCTCCCGCTCCAGGTCCAGCAGATATTGCTCACTCACGAGCGTCCCCGCCGTCACGCCGCCGCCGGCCAGCACCTTCGCCACATGGTTCGCAATCTTCGCGTCATGCACGCTGATGTACTGCGCCTCCAGCATCGTGTACACGCCCAGCTTCAGCGTCGCCTCCACCGAACTACCCGGTGCGGGAATATCCGTCCGCATCACAGGTGCCGAATACCCACCACGCACCAGCCGGAGCGCCTGAGCCTTCGCATCGCTCACCAGCCGGTCGCGGTTCATCGAGATCGCATCGCTCTCTTCCAAAATCCTCAGCGCCTTCGCCTCAAATGCCGACGTAGAAACCTTCGCCATCGCAATCGTCTCGAACACACTCCTAATCGCCTCGTGCACCTCGACCGACTCCGCGCCACCGCCAGCATTCACCGCTCCCGCAGCCTCGAGCGCCTTCAGCACCATCTCCTTGCAACCGCCGCCAGCCGGCAGCAAACCAACGCCCGTCTCCACCAGCCCGCTATACAACTCCACATGCGGCTGACGCACCGCCGCATGCATCGAGATCTCCGTCCCTCCGCCTAGGCACAGCCCAAACGGCGCCGCAACCACTGGCCGCGGACAGAACTTGATCGCCTGCGTCATCTGCTGAAACTCGCGCACCATCAGGTCAATCTCATCCCACTCCTGGTCCTGGATCCCAAGCAGCAGCTGCATCAAATTCGCACCCACAGAAAAATTCTGCGCGTCGCTCGTGATGATGAACCCGTCGAAGTTTTTCACTGCATCGCTGCCCGGCTGCAACTTCTGCTTCAGGAATCCAACGATGTCCTGCCCCAAGCTGTTCATCTTCGAATGAAATTCGAAGCACCCAATCCCATCGCCAATATCAATCAGCGAGATCCCGGCATTGTGCGCGTACACTCCATTGCTTCGCTTGAAACTAGCCACCGGCGCCAACTCCGGATTCAAGTCCACCGGCCGATACGCTCCCGATGCCACATCGAAAAACTCCGTACCCTCCGCGCGATACCACGACGTTCCACCCGCCGCCAGCAGCTTCTCCACCGCCGCGGGAATCGCCAGCCCAGCGTCCCGCATCTTGGCAACAGTCTCGGGAACGCCCGCCGCATCCCACATCGCAAACGGCCCCAACTCCCAGTTGAAACCGGCCTTCATCGCGCGATCGATCTCGACGATCGTGTCCGCAACCTCCCCAATCCGGTTCGCCGAGTAGGCCCACATCTCCGGCAGCGCTGTCCAGTAAAACTTCGCCACTTTATCCTTCGCCGCATTCCCACTCAGCAGCGATCGAATCCTCCCAGTCAGCGAGTCATTCGACTTCGCCATCTCGATCTCGGCAAGCGCCGCCTTCCCCGCCGGCCGATACTCCATCGTCGCGAAGTCCAGCACCAGGCGCGCTTCCTTACCATCCGCACCGCGTTCCTTCTTGTAGAAGCCCTGCTTGGTCTTATCACCCAGCCACTTGCGCTCCATCAACTGCTCAATAATCGGCGGCAGCGTCACATCCGCACGCTCATCGCGAATGTTCGCTGCAAAATTCCGCGCCACATTTCCCAGCACATCGATTCCCACCATGTCCGCCAGCCGAAACGTTCCGGTCTTCGGCCAACCCATCACGGCGCCTGTCAGTAGATCGATCTCCTCGATGCTCAGCCCCTGCGCCTCCATAATGCGCAGCGTATTCAGCATGAAAAACGTGCCAATCCGATTCGCAATAAAGTTCGGCACATCCTTGGCCGGCACCACCGTCTTGCCCAGCTTCTTATCGGCAAACTCCGCGATCGCCGCAATCGCCTTCACATCCGTCTCCGGCGTTGCAATCAGCTCGAATAGCCGCATATACCGCGGCGGATTGAAGAAGTGCGTTCCAAACCACCGCCGCCGCAAATCCTCCGGAAGAACCTCCGCGACCTTCGCCACCGGCAGCCCGCTGGTATTCGTTGTCAGGATCGCATCCCCGCGCAGATGTGCCGCAACCTTGCTCAGAAGGCTGTGCTTGATCTCCATGTTTTCGGCGACAGCTTCGATCACCCAATCGCAATCCTTCAGCTTCGCCAGGTCGTCTTCAAAGTTCCCAATCCGTATGTGGCTTGCAAATGACGCATCGGCAAACGCCGCAGGCTTAGCCTTCTTCAACGCCTCGAGCGCGCCCGCCGCAATGCTGTTCCGCTCTCCATTCGCAGGAACGATATCCAGCAGCAACACCGGCAATCCCGCATTGGCAATGTGTGCTGCAATCCGTGCACCCATCGTTCCCGCGCCCAGCACGGCCACCCGCCGCACGTCATACACTCTATCGCTCGCTCGTCCATGGGACGAAGCCTCATCCACAACGGTTTCCAATTCCAACGACGCCATCGTCACCACTCCCCCGGACCAAAGTCGGGCTCTTCTCAACCTGTGCGAGATGCCAATATCTCGCAGCCTCACCAGCCCGTGCAGAATACTGAACGCACGGTAAGAAAGTCAACCGACGAAAATCCACCTTCGGAAAAGAAGGGAAATGACCTTTTCCTCAACCTCTAATTCGCCTGTTTCAGTCTTAGTGCTTACTGGCCGCTTTCGCCTGCGTCTTCTTCACCACTGCCGGCTTCGCGTCGCATCCCCGCAGCCCTTGCGTCAGCAGGTCCGCAAACTGCGTCGCAATCTCCTCAGCACCCAGCGCACCCTCCGGCCGATACCACGTCCCAATCCAGTTCACCGCGCCCGCCAGCGCAAACGATGCGAGCTTCACATTGCACGCAGCAATCGAACCGTCACGAATCCCCTCTTCCACGTACGATCGAATCGTCATGTCGATCTTCCGCTTCAGATCCCGCACCTCGCGCCGCGCCTTGGGCGAGAGCTCCGCATCATCCAACATCGCCACGCACCGCCCAAAGTCGAAGCTCACCACCGCCTTCGCGTAGGCCTCCACATAGGCCCGCACCTTGTTCAGCCCATTCCCATGGCTCACCGCGGCCTTATCCAGCAGCTGCTCAATCGCCGCAATCCCCAGGCGATAGCACTCAACTAGAATTTCCTCTTTATTGTGAAAGTAGTAGTACAGCGCGGGCTTGGTGATCTTCAGTCGCGTCCCCAACTCGCTCATCGACGTCCGTCGATACCCGTGTTCGAGGAACAGATGCGCCGCCGTCTGCAACACCGCGTCGCGCTTCGTATCCAGATTGCGTTGCCGCGCCTGGAAAGCCTTCCACGGCTCGCGCGGACCATTCGTCCCCTCTTTTTTATCCACGGTCTTAGCCAAGTTGCCACGTTCCTTCTCGAAACTCAATGAGCCGATTTTCTTCTGG
>Ga0187887_10003925_pt1 | contig 11338 bp, 7 predicted proteins | sample June2016WEW_7_10_FD_132977 | JGI IMG/M metagenome (GOLD analysis project Ga0187887, IMG submission 132977) | Peatland microbial communities from SPRUCE experiment site at the Marcell Experimental Forest, Minnesota, USA - June2016WEW_7_10 | ecosystem: Environmental > Terrestrial > Soil > Wetlands... | reverse complement strand
GCTACAAACGGGGCCAGCAGACCCTCAGCGCCAGCCATCAACCCGGATGAAAGATCAGGGCTAGACGCCCTGCCCGGGCATCGACGGCGGCAATGACATCATCAGGTACATCACGAATCAGCATGTCGGTCATATGCGCCTCCCAATGATATCCCATGATAGCGCGGTCCTTCGGGTTCGTCCCGCGCCAGGCGAACGTCCTCACGTGCCGCGGATAAGAGCGTGCCGTTCCGCGAGGAGACCGCACATAACTAGCGCGTCTGCGTCCAGGTGCCGTACTCAGGAGCTCCTGGCTACAGCGAAATATTCGGCAGGGAGACTGTGGATAGTGCTTCCGGCACGGCTTCCCCGGTTTTGGCTGGTTACGGGCGTAGTGTCGGGAGCCTGGGTCCCCGGCCTGACCTCCGATTCGGCTGACGCCGTACGGGCTGTCCTGAGGCGCTTTGTCGGCCGGGTCCCAGGTTTTACGGCACCCACCGGCGCTGCCGGTCTGATCTGCCTGGAAACCCGAAATCTCGCTCACTCAGCGCAGCCGTACCCATCAGGTGTAACATCGCTACACCCACCACGAGGCATTTGAGCCGCAAATCCCAACTCATGGCTATGCCGAAATCGGCGGCACCTAATTCACCGCACCCGCTGAATGCCGGGGGTTAAGTGGCGTATGGGCCAATTTGTCGAAGGGAATAATGGTTCTACCATAACCGGCACATTGCCTGATTGTCAAGTGCCATATGGCCGGGGTCGAATGACTCCAGTTTTTTTATCCTGTCCCGGATATCCTTACGGTAGGGTCATTCGAGCACGGGAAATATCCGGGGGTAGTTATGCAACACATCTGGTGCCGAAATTCGCTTGTCGCGGCGGGATTGGTGACCGCCGCAGCGAGTTGGATCTCAATATCAAGTGGCGCTGCTTCGGCGGCGGCTGTTGCTATTGCCGTCTCGTTCCCGCAGCAGGTCTACGCTCCTTACTTCGAGACGTGGACTAGCGATAGCCTCACCCATACCGCGGAACTGTCCGGGGATCATTATTTCACGATGGCTTTTCTGCAGACAGTCCCCGGCCAGTTCTGTAAGCTTTACTGGAGTGGGGACACCGGGAAGCCCGTTTCCGCGGCCATCTACGGCGCTGACATAATCAAGCTGCGGAGCATGGGAGGGGACGTCATCGCCTCCTTCGGCGGGAGTACGGCAGACGCCGACCGGACCGAGATCGCTGACTCCTGCGGGACCGCCAGCACTATAGCCGCAGCGTACGAGTCCGTGATACGCACCTACGGGGTGACCCGCCTGGACATGGATGTCGAGGGTAAATCCCTGGCCAATTCCGCCGGGATCAAGCGCCGGAACCAGGCCATAAAACTGGCCGAGTCGTGGGCGGCCCAGCGCGGTACCCCCCTGCAAGTCCAGTACACGCTTCCGGTCGCGGAGTCAGGCTTGCTTGCCAACAGCCTTGCTGTCCTGCGGGATGCCGTGGCCGAGGGCGCCAGGGTGGATGTCGTGAACGTCATGGCATCCGACTACTTCGCAGGTGCGGGCACCGTCAATATGGGTGCTGCTGCCGAGAGCGCCCTCCTGGGAGTGCACAAGCAGCTGTCGCAGCTATACCCCATGACAAGCTCGGCGAATATCTGGCGCATGCAGGGAGTTACGCTCCTGCCAGGAATCGATAGCGCGCCGAACCGGACGGAGGTGACGAGACTCGTGGACGCCGCCAACGTGCTCAGTTTCGCTCAGGCCAATCACATCAATCTCATCACCGCCTGGGCGGTGCAGCGCGATAACGGTAGCTGCCCGGGGACCGCCGACAGCAATTCGGGCTCTGGTCTCAGGCAGGCGACCTGGGCGTTCAGCGATGTGCTGAACTCCTTCACGAGCTTATCCACGCGCCGGGGAGCCCGGGGGGATCTTTCCCCCGGGCTTTGCCATGTTTTAGCCCCGGGCTTTGCCATGTGTAGCGGCGATCAGGCCATCCGGACATGCCACTTGGGGCGATATGCGCAGATATCACCCTTCGGTGGACCCATATTCACATTAAATAGAATGTGACGGCTGTTGCCAACTCAAGAATGGCATGTCCTGATAATGTCGGAAAATGAGCCAAAAGGGTAGGCTAGCAGATAACGAAATGGTATCGAGTCATGAGCTAGTTGTTCATGATCTGCGGTTTCATGCGATCGTCTGGTTTGGCTGCTGCGCCTCTGTAAATTGTGAAAAAAGGTCGCCAATGGACTGGCTGGAATCATATGGAGTAGTATATGTCATCTTACCGTGAGGTCTCTCAAATGGCTCTTGACCTGCTGGTTATCGGGCTAGGGTACGTCGGGCTGCCACTAGCCCGTGAAGCCACGTTCTGCGGCATGACGACGGCCGGATATGACGTGCACCCGGGCGTCGTGGCCACTTTGACCGCTGGCCGCTCGCATGTCGGTGACATTCCCGATTGCGACATCGCGGAGATGCTGTCCAGGGGATTTCGCGTCACCGCCGAGGCGGCGGCGATAGGTGTGCCGGATGTGGTCGTGATCTGCGTTCCTACGCCGCTGTCAGCCGATGGTGCGCCCGACCTGTCGGCGGTACGCGCCGCGGTCGGCGTGACGGGCCGCCTGCTCCGGCCGGGCATGCTCGTGGTGCTCGAGTCCACAACCTACCCGGGCACCACCGACGAGGTGGTCAGGCCGATGCTCGAGGAGGCTTCCGGGCTGACGGCAGGCCGGGACTTCTCGCTGGCGTTCTCGCCGGAGCGGATCGACCCGGGCAACCAGGACTTCGGACTGAGGAACACGCCGAAGATCGTCGGCGGGCAGACACCATCGTGTGCCGATGCGGCCGTGCGGTTTTACGGCAAGCTATGCGATCACATCGTCCGGGCCAGGTCCGCGCGTGAGGCCGAGATGGCTAAGTTGCTGGAGAACACCTACCGGCACGTAAACATCGCACTCGTCAACGAGATGGCGATCTTCTGCCATGAGCTCGGTGTGGATCTGTGGGACGCGATCGCGTGTGCCGCGACGAAACCGTTCGGGTTCCAGGCGTTCCGGCCGGGCCCCGGCGTGGGCGGGCACTGCATTCCCATCGACCCCAATTACCTGTCCTTCAAGGTCCGCTCCCTCGGATACCCGTTCCGGATCGTCGAGCTCGCGCAGGAGATCAACAGCCGGATGCCGGCCTACGTCGTTGACCGGGCCATCGAATTGCTGAACGACCACTCCAAGTCGCTCAAGGGCGCGCGCGTTCTGGTGCTCGGCGTCAGCTACAAGCCAGACGTGGCGGACCAGCGTGAGTCCCCGGCGCGCGTGGTCGCCCGCAAACTTCGCTCTCGCGGCGCGGTGCTCACCTACCACGACCCGCACGTGACCGGGTGGGCGATCGACGGCCAGGCGGTCCGGCGCGTGGCCGACCTGTACCGTGAGGTCGCCGAGGCCGACCTGGTCCTGCTGCTGCAGGATCATTCCGCCTACGATCTCGACCGGATCGCCTGCGATGCGCGCCTAGTCCTGGATACCCGAGGGCGGACCGCAGGACCCCGGGTCGAGGCTCTCTGAGCCCGCCCCGCGATGACAGAGATGCCCACGGTCGCTCCGCGACCGCTGACTGCCGACACGCTACGCGCCGAACCGGTCGTCCGGCTCGTCGCACTGGCCGTACTGGTCTTCATCCTCGGACTGATCGCCTGGCACATCACGCTGAAGGCGCGCGAGATGTCCGGTGCTGGGGTGGTCTACACGGTGGTGGTCAGCAGCTACGTCCTTTCCCGGTTCGCGCTGGCCGCTCTGTACCGGACGCCGCCGGACGCCGGGATCGAGCCCGAGCTCGCGATCATCGTCCCGGCTTTCAACGAAGGTCCCGCGGTCGCCCGCACCATCCACGCCTGCCTGGCACTGGACTACCCGCGCGACAAGCTTGAGATCGTCGTCGTCAACGACGGGTCGACCGACGATACCTGGGAGCACATGGTCGCCGCGGCCGCGATGTACCCGCCGGATGCGGTCCGCTGCGTCGACCTTGGCTCGAACCAGGGCAAGCGCGCCGCGATGGCGGCCGGCGTGCGTGCTACCTCCGCCGAGATCCTGGTCTTCGTCGACTCGGACTCCATGCCGGAACCAGATGGCGTCCGCAAGCTCGTCCAGGTCTTCGCGCGCAAGAAGGTGGGTGCCGCCTCAGGCCTGACCATGGTGCGGAACGCGGACACCAACGCGCTGACCAGGATGCAGCAGGCGCGCTATTACGTCTCGTTCCAGCTGCTGAAGACCGCCGAGTCCGTCCTTGGCGCCGTCGCCTGCAATCCGGGGTGCTTTTCCGCGTACCGGCGAGCCGCTGTGCTCCCGCTTCTCGAGCGCTGGGAGCGGCAGCGATGGCTAGGCACGGAATGCACATTCGGCGACGACCGCTCCCTCACCAACATGATGCTCCGCGCGGGCTGGATGAGCTGCTACCACGACGGCGCAGTCGCGTGGACCGACGTGCCGGAGCGATATCATAAATTCTTCCGGCAGCAGCTGAGATGGAAAAAATCATGGCTGCGCGAGGGCCCCATCTTGCTGAGCCACATCTGGCGGACGCGGCCGCTCGCGTTCCCCGCGGTCCTGATCCAGACGGCTGCGGGCCTGATGAGCCCGTTCGTGCTGGCGTACAACCTGTTCTGGCGCACTGCCGCCACCGGCATCCCGCCGACCCTGTACCCGATCGCGATGTACATGATCGCCTGCGCTTACGGGCTGCTTTACCGGTGCCAGCGCAATGACGGCCTGTGGAAATGGGCCATAATCGGCACCTTTTTCTATATCGCATTCTCGCCGCAACTCGTCTGGGCGGCGATCCGCGTCCGCGACACATCCTGGGGAACACGCGGTGGTCCCGCGGCGCCCGGGGTGACGTGATCTACGAAAGGGGCTCTCCCATGAATTGCCGCCCTCGCCGGCCCAGGCTAATCACGATGCTGTTCGCCATCACGCTGGCGTGCATGGCGGCGTTCCCGGCGTCGGCGGCGCGGGCCGCCACTCCAGGCACGGTCGTCTCGCTGACCTTCGACGATGGCCTCGAAAACCAGTACACCACCGCGCTCCCGATTCTGCAGCAGTACGGGGTGCCGGCGACGTTTTATATCATCACCGGGTTCACCGGCGTCATTTCTGGCTACATGACCCAGACGCAGCTCCAGGCCCTGTACGCCGCCGGGAACGAGATCGCGGGCCACACCGTGCTGCACCCCATGCTGGCGCAGCTGAGCAGCGACGAGGCTACCCGGGAGATCTGCCAGTCCCGCGACACGCTGCTCAGCTGGGGCTTCCCGGTCACCGACTTCTCGTATCCGTACTCGGACTACAAATCCACCACCGAGCAGATCGTCCAGCAGTGCGGGTACAACTCCGGCCGGCTCGACGAGAACCTCGCGTCGCCTTTCAGCTGCCAAAGCGGCTGCGCGCTGACCGGCACGATTCCCCCGGCCGATCCGTATGCCATCCCTACTCCTGACTCCGTGCAGACCACCTGGACACTGGCCAACCTCGAAGCGGTGGTGACCCAGGCGGAGACCGTCGGCGGCTGGACACCGATCACCTTCCATAACATCTGCGAGAGCGGCTGCGGAGCTTACTCCACGACGCCGGAGATATTCAGCGCCTTCCTTGCGTGGCTGCAGACACAGAACGTGTCGCTCGAGACGGTCCACCAGGTTATCGGCGGCCCGGTGCAGCCCGCGGTGAGCGCGCCTCAAGTAGCGCCCGCGGCGCCGGGTGTCAATGGCGTAGTCAACTCGTCGCTGGAGACCCCGGACCAGTACAACGCCGGCTACCCCTACTGCTGGATGGCGAGCACGAGCGGGACGAACAATGCCAGCTTCGCCGAGACCGGCAACGCGCACACCGGATCGGTGGCGCAGACCGTCACGATCAGCTCCTACACCAGCGGTGACGCCAGGCTCATCACCCGGCAGGATCTGGGCCAGTGCACGCCGAGCGTGGTCGCTGGCGATTCGTACATCATGTCGGCCTGGTACCGGTCGACCGCGCCGACCCGCTTCACGCTCTGGTACCGGGACGGCAACGGCGGCTGGCACTACTGGATGCAGAGCCTGCCGTTCGCCGCGGTCGGCTCATGGACGCAGGCGACCTGGGCGACGCCGGCCGTGCCAGCCGGGGCGACCGGGCTCAGCTTCGGCCTGGATATCGCCGCGGCCGGCACCCTCACCACCGACGACTACTCGCTGGCAGACTCCGGCGGCCCGCCCACCAGCCCGGTTGTCTCGCTCACCTCCCCGGCGGCGGGAAGCACGCTGACCGGGCAGGTGAGCTTGACCGCCACCGCTACTTCCCCGGTCGGCATCGCCCGGGTCGACTACCTCGTCAACAGCGCCGTGGTCGCCACCAGCACGACCGGGCCCTCCTACCCCGCCACATGGGATTCCACGACCGTCGGGGACGGCCCGGTGACGGTGACTGCCCGGGCTACCGACGACAGCGGCACCCAGACGAGCGTCGGGACGTCGGCCACCGTGTCGAACGCGGCCAACAACGGCGGGAACATGCTGGCCAATGCCTCGCTGGAGACCGACACCTCCGGAACCACGACCCCGGACTGCTGGCAGCAGGGCGGCACCGGCACCAACAGCTACACCTGGGCACGCACCAGCAGCGCCCACACCGGCAACTGGGCCGAGTCCTTGACGGTGACCGCCTACACCACCGGCGACCGCAAGCTGGTCACCTCCCAGGGGGCGAACGCCTGCTCGCCGAGAGTCACCCCGGGGTCCACTTACCGGCTGGGCGTCTGGTATCAGTCCACCCAGGTGACCCACATCGTGGCCTTCTACCTGAACTCCAGCGGGACCTGGGTGTACTGGACGCAGAGCCCCGCCTTCGCCGCCTCAGCCGGCTGGTCTCAGGCCAGCTGGACCACCCCACCGATCCCGGCGGGCGCGACTGCGCTGAGCTTCGGGCAGAACCTCGCCGCGGTGGGCACGCTGGTCACCGACGACTACACCATGACCGCGAACTGACGTGCAAAAGAACACTTCGACGAAGGATATGCGCCCCGGAATGACTGACAATCAGCGCACCACGACCCAGGCGCGGTCCGTCGGCCGATGGCGGCAGCGAGCGCGGGCCCTCACCGCCGCCGCCGGGCTCATCGCCGTACTCGGCGGTGCGGGCTATGCGTTCGTGCTCAAGTCCTTTCCCTATCAGACCCCCCAGGACTTGCCGCCGCGAGTGGTGCTTACCCCCGGTATCGTCGCCGACTTCACCGCCTACCTGAGCGGCCTGCCCGAGGTACCGGTACTCACCTGGCGTGACGTGTCGCATCGCACGGGGGTGCTGGTCACGACGCCCCACGCGTTCGCCACGCAGCTTGCCGTGCTGCGTCACGAGGGATACCAGTCGATCGGCCTCGGCACGCTCGAAGCGGTCGCGGCCGGCCGGCCTGCGCGCCTGCCCAGCCGGCCGATCGTGTTCACGTTCGGCGGCGGGTTGTCGACCGACTGGACGACGGTGGATCCCATCCTGCGGCGGTACGGCTTCCGGGCGGTTGCCTTCATCAACCCCGCTGACGTTGCGAGCAAGAGCCCGTCATACTTCCTCACCCGCAGCGAACTGGCCACCATGGCGTCCTCCGGACGCTGGGACATCGGCCTGGAACTGCCGGGCGGCTGGCGATCCAGCCAGGAGGCGTCCGCCGCGGTGACCCAGGCCCTGAGCCAGCTCGAAGGCGACGCGGGCCGTCAGGTCATCGCGTTCGGCTGGGCCGCGCTCAGGTTCTCCATTGCGTCGCAAACAACCGAGCCGGTGATGAGAAACACCCTGCTCCGGAAGAAGTTCGCGCTGGTTTTCGGACGCCCCGCAGCCGGGGATGCGAGCTTCGTGGTGGGTGGGTCGGCCGCCCGCCCGCTGCCCAGGGTGAACATGACCGCGGCGGACAGCCTGCGATCGCTGTCGCTTCGGCTGCGCGCGGGGGTGCAGGCGCCGCCGCCGCGTAACTTGCTCGGCCTACCCTGGCGTTCGGCAGGAGGCCGCTGCCTGATTGCCGGGCGGGGGCTGGAGGTGACGGGCAGCCGTTTCGCGCTGTGTACCGTGCTGGCCAACGGAGATCAGTGGATCCGCTATGGACTGCGCCTGAGCATCGCGGCCACCTCGGGCGACACGGCGATCGTGGACCTGCACGTCAGCCCGAAGGGATGCCTGGAGATCGCCTTCGGCGCGAGTGACCTGAGCATCAAGCAGCGGAGCGTCGGCCGCTGGGCGGTGCTGCGACAGGTCAGGGTCGCAGCCCGCGCCTCGTCTTCCCTCATCGGGGCGGGGGCGCTGCAAGTCAGCATCAGCCTGGCCGGCCGGACGCTCTCACTGCACGTGCAGGGCGGCGACATTCGGCATGGCCTCAGCATCCGGCAGAGCGTCAGCCCGCAAGTCCACAGCGGCGTGATCGCCCTCGGCCTGGCCACGCCAGGTAAGCCAGCCCGGATAACCTTCCGGCAGGTCACCGTCGTCACGAACGCGTGACGGTAAAGGCCCGGAACATGAACTCGGTGTAATCGCCGCGCAGGCCTACCCGGCCAGGCAGGGTGATGGGCGCGGTGTCGCCTACGCCGTCGTCAACCGCCTGGAGCCGTAGCCAGCCAGCTATCCAGACCTTGAGGTCCACGTCAGCGCCGTTGTTCACCGCGCTCGTCTTGACCTGCACCCAGCGCCCGACGACCGAGGGGACGTGGGCCATCGCGAGCGTAAAGTACGTCCCGCCCGCGGTCGGCCCGCCCGGCACCTTCTTCTTGATCACGACGACACCGTCACGGCGGTCCACGCTGACGACGTACAGCAGGTCCGGACTCTGGTACCGGAGGAAGACGTGCACCCCCTGCCAGGTGAGATTGGCTTCGGTCGGCGGCGCGGCGAATCGCTGGACGAGCAGGGAGAAGGACACCGCAACGTTCTGGAAGCCGACGTCCCTCGTGACCAGCCGGAAGACCGACGAGTCCGTGGTGCTTGCCGACCGGGGCCCGGGCGACCCGCGATCGGGAACGCCCGTCCAGCCCGCATGGTCGCGGGCGAACAGGGATCCGCTGGTGACGAGCCACACGGCCGAGACCTTGGCCGCGCGATCATGCGGGTTGAAGTAGGCGAACTCGTTCGTGATCAGCCCGTTCGGCTGGTTGAAGTTGTCGGCGAGCAAGGGCCGCCGCAGGAAGACCAAGAGCTGGATCATGACAAGCACCGCTACGACGGCGGCCAGGCAGGTGAACAGGACAGTGCGATGCGTCCGGCTCCCGCAGCCCGCCAGCCAGCGAATTACACCGTCGGCCACCGACATCTCAGCATGATACGCCTTGTAGCGTTTCCATGACGTTACGTTAGAAACAAATCTCTGCGTCCCCGCCCGCACAGGCCATCGTCCTGACTGCGGGGCGAGCGGAAGTCTGTGCAGGTTCCCGGCGGCACGAACCTACTTATCACAGTCATAAGAGCCGAATGGCCGTACTTGACGGGACTTCTGCAACTGCGCCATATATATACCAGCCGGCAGGCAAGCCCGCCGAGCCTGTTGCCGCTATGACACCCCAGGCGATCATGACGTGACCAATCACTTCATATGCCTCAACACGTGGCATAGATGATGATCTTCGTTTCTGATCATGATCGCCCGTTTTGCCACTCTTGATTCATGGTCATTTTCAAGAGCGCCACACCCATGCATCATCAGATGATCATGGTCAGTTCCGCCGCTCCGGCTGGCGGGAGATTAGCCGCGCCGTCGGCGCCATCGTCGCCCAGCACCTGGAAGAAGCACTCACGCGCCGGTTCGGCGTGGAATGGGTCGCGCGCGACGACGGCCACGGTTTTGAGATCAAGGGCATCTCCGGCCAGTTGATGCGCGTGTTCTCCTCGCGCCGCGAGTCCATCACCGCCGACCTGCGCGACCGCGCCACGCGGTTCGAGCAGCGCTACGGACGCAAACCCTCCCAGCGTGAGCTCGCGCAACTCGCGCAAGCAGCCAACTTCAAGACGCGCGCCGCCAAGACCGGCACGCTAGATCCCGCGCAACTGCACGCGCGCTGGGCCGATAAGCTCGCGCGCACCCTCGGCGTCCCGCTCGCGTCCGTCGCGCCATCGGTGTGGCACAACACCACCGGCCACGCAAGCAAGCGCACGCAAGACCCGGACGGTCCGGTCCTGACCGAGCTCGAGCTGACTCGCGCCGCGCAAAAAGCCGTCGCGCTGGCCCAGCAGGCCAAAAGCGCCTGGACCCGCGCCGATGTGATCAAGTACCTCGGCCGGGTCCTGCCCCGCACCGGCCAGGACCCCGCCGCGGCCGCCGCGCTGCTGGAAAACCTCACCGACCGCGCCCTGCGCGGCGAGTTCGACCCAGTCATCTGCCTGGAGGCACCCGAGCTGGCCGCGGTTCCGGCCAGTCTTAGGAGGCGTGACCGAAGCGTTGGTCCTTCAGGTGTCCTTTGCCAACAAATCTGAGCTATTGCCAGCGCGTCTGAGCCATTTGCGGATCTCTGCCATCCAACTTGAGCCATCGAGGGCTCGACGGCTGCCTGGTCCCCCGGCCGCCGCTCTGCCAGGTGGCGGTCGTGATGGACAGTCCGCCTGCGGTTTGCGGCGGTTCTGCGCCTGCGCGCGTTGGCGGCCATACTGTGGGCGTGGGCGACGACATCGTGGGACGGCCGGTCAATGCGGTGCTGGCGCCCCCGCAGGCCGAGCGGTTCGCAGCGGTCGCCGACGTGGACCCGAACCGGCTGGTCCTGAACGTGACCGGGTGGAACAAGCTGGTCCTGCTCGATTTTGACCGGGTGTTCCTGTTCCCGCGTTCGGCTACCGGCGTGGAGTGGTTCGAGCGGGAACTCGCTGCCTACCGGGCTCTAGCCAAGACGCAGCTAGGCATCGTGCCGCGCCTGCTGGGCTGCTGGGAGGACCCGGAAATCTACCCGTTCCCGTTTGCGGCCGTGACCCGCCTGCGCGGCAAGGTGCCAGCCGAGCTCGAGGTTCTCATCGAGCAGCTGGGCCGGGCCATCGCCTGCTGGCATGAGCTCGAGCCGCCTGCACTTGCCGGGGCCCGCCCTCCCCGTCACCACGACACCGCTCATCATCGCTGGCTGCGACGGGCTCTGGACCCGGCTACCAGCGTCGGCGCGGCTGCGGAGGCGGCGGATCTTCTCGGCCGGCCCGGACGTGCCCCGGTGTGGGCGGACCTGCTGGCCAGCGCCGCCCAGCTCCCTCATGTCCTAGTCCACGGCGACATTCACGACGGTCAGCTGCTTGCCGATGGCGACCGGCTGACCGGCATCATCGACTGGGAAACAGCCCGGGTCGACCACCCGTTCTGGGACTTCGACCTCGGCGAGT
>Ga0187887_10003922_pt1 | contig 11343 bp, 11 predicted proteins | sample June2016WEW_7_10_FD_132977 | JGI IMG/M metagenome (GOLD analysis project Ga0187887, IMG submission 132977) | Peatland microbial communities from SPRUCE experiment site at the Marcell Experimental Forest, Minnesota, USA - June2016WEW_7_10 | ecosystem: Environmental > Terrestrial > Soil >... | reverse complement strand
CGCCGCAACTCGCGAGATTCGCTGCATGCGCGACCCAACGCGAGGCGGCGTGTCCAGCACCCTGAACGAAATCGCCGCACAATCGGGTGTCGGGATCCAACTCGAAGAACGCGAAATTCCCGTCTGCGAAGGAGTCCTCGGAGCTTGTGAACTGCTAGGGCTGGACCCTTTATATGTCGCCAACGAGGGGAAGCTTATTGCAATCGTAGCGCCCGCGGCTGCCCAAGCCGTGTTGCAAGCGATGCGGCGCCATCCCCTGGGATTGAAGTCTCGGGTGATTGGTACGGTAACCGAGGCAAACCCCGGGCTGGTGACCATGCGAACGCCGCTGGGCACGGTACGCATCGTGGACATGCTGGCTGGCGATCAGTTGCCTCGCATCTGCTAAGAGCATGGTTCTGCAGAACGTGAGCCGCAACCAAACACCATGAGGTCGAACAGAACCCAACCCTGTCGTCAACACGGTTCCAGACTAGATGGGTGAACAGTTTACTTACCTGACGACATAGAGGCACACCCGCCATTTTCCATCGTTGTCCAACACGGGCGTAACAGTTTCGATTACAGAGTTCCTGTGCTCGAAGTTGCTCGCATACTGAAGGACGACATACTGCCCAACAGGGGCTCCCGAAAGTTGAGTCGTGTACTCGGCTGATGTCAACTGTCTAGAGATCAGCGTACCCAAGGGTGCACGATTACGTGTTAACAGTTCTTGCCACTGCTCTTTTGCGATATTGGCCTTTAGTACGGTTCCTGTGTTGTCCCAACTCTGAGCGTAATTGCCGGCGTCCACTAACTTCAACCAGTTGCTGGCAGCTCCCTCGGCTACTACCTTCTTGTCCTGTGAGCAGGCGCCCATATACAGGGCTAAGAAACTAAGACCAAGTAGGTTAAGAATTCGTTTGTTCATGAGATACTCCAATTTAACGTTGGCTATCTGCTCGTTCCTCGTCAGACTATTACGCTATTAGGGTGTCGTCGTCTCGTTCTCTCCTATTGACTATTCACGCTACTGGCAAAACCCTATCGGTATGCAAAAAGCATCGCATAGAGTATCCAGACAACGACGCTGAAGCCTGTGCCCAGTGCAATCCACGCAAAAATACGGATTGTCTTAACCACAATGGCAGGTTGTGGTTCTTCCAAGTGCTGCTCCAATTCACCGGAAGCAACCAGTGCGGCGTACTCTCGAGGTTTGTCGCGCTTCAATTCAGCCAGCGGCATATGGCCCGTGAAAATGGTGGTATCCATGGGGAACTTCTCTGGCCGTAGATGGGTGTTGAAAAAATGCACCGTAAAGATGAAACCAGTGGCCAGCAAGGCTTCGTCGCTATGGATGATGGTTGCTACGTTGATGAACGAGCCCGGCAAAAACCGGGTGAAGAAAACAGGAAACCAAAGCGTGAGCCCAGTGGAGCCGATGACCACAATCCCCCAGAACACGGCAAAGTAATCGAATTTCTCCCAGTAGGTCCAACGGCCGTACTTCGGTCTCGGTCCCAAGCCGATGAACCACTTTATGGTGGCTACGAATTCGTGCATATCCTGCTTGTTGGGAAGCAAAGTATTTGGTCCGAGCAGGATCGACTTCCAAGTCGTCTTGTCGCGGCGCTTTTGCATACACAGTCCGATCACATGTGCGGTGAAAGTACCGAACATGACAATGGCAGCAAACCGGTGGACATATCCCGCGGTCTCAAACCCGCCCAGCAGGCGCGAGAACCTGGCCGCCCACGGAGTGTAGGAGAATTTCAGCGAAAGCCCAGTGACCGCCAGAGTCAAAAAGCTGACGATCATGCAGGCATGCAGCACACGGTAGAGGTGGGCGAAGCGGACGAACTCGCGCCGGTCCACCGGCAGAGTTGCTTTCGACCTGACCTCGCCGAGTGGCGCCTCTTGTAGGGCTACCGCCTCCGCCGGGTAGTTCACCGTGACCGCAAATGGCGGTTTACCGTTGGGCATCGTCACCATCCTTCGAGCCTGAAGCCTTGTTTCCAGAGTTCTTTTCGGCTTCCGCTTCTGCGGCTTCAGCCGCGCGCAATTCGCGCCGCATCTGGAACGCACGCGGCAGCCACAGCAGCGTGTGAACCCCGCTCACGGTAAACGTGCCGATCAGCAGCGCCGTCATCCCCCAGAAGGTCCAGAACAGAAACGGAAATTTCTTGGGATCGTGGTGGGTAGCGTGGGTGAGATATCCGGCGAAGCGCCGAGTTGCATCCGAGTGACACTTCTGACAGGTCGCAACCACGTTGGCGCGGCTCAAGTGCGAGCGCGGATCAGTGACCTTCTGAATGTCGTGAGCGCCATGGCAGTCATAGCACTTCGCGGTTTTGGTGTAGCCGAGTTTGGAAACCTTGCCGTGATAGGTGTCGAAGTACGTCTTGGCAATTTCCGCGTGGCAGCGCCCGCAGGTGTTCATGATGTCGAGCTTGAATCCGTCCTGGTCGGTCCGGCGGATGGAATGAGCGGTATGGCAGTCGTTGCAGACCGGCAGCGGTTTGTCTGTCTTGGTCACTGCGGAAGAGTGAATGCTCTGGACGAACTGCTCTTCAATGCCATGGTGGCAGTTGCCGCAGGTTCCGGGCAGGTTCTTCGGATTCACCGTGGACTCCGGATCGGAGGCGGGAAGTTCGCGGTGGGCGGTGTGACAACTGGTACAGGTAGCAGTCACCGTCAGGCCACTCTTCAGCAGACCCTTCCCGTGGATGCTTTCCTGATAGCGAGGAATAATCCGATGCTCCGTGCCGGTATAGAGCAGGGCAGCCTTCTCGCCTTCGCGGTGGCACTTGGCGCAAAGGTCGGGCACGTTGGTCGGGAAGGTGAGCGATTCCGGATTGTGCTTGCCTAGAACGTGGTGCGCGCCGTGGCAGTCCTTGCAGAAAGGGGCGTTAAGATCGCCCTTGGCGTGCATCTGGCCGTGCGTACTGCGCTGATATTGCTGTCCGACCTCCGCATGACAGGCGGTGCAATCGACAGGGTGGGTGATGGTTTCGCAGGGCCGTACCTTTGAGGCATTCACCTCCGAGTGGCACTGGCTGCACGCTACCTTCACGTGACGGGAACTTGCCACTTCGACGACACGCACCAACATGGAACGGCCATCGGCTGACCTGAGCCGCTCATCGCCATGGCAGCGCATGCAATCCGCATCGGCCATGCCTTGGGAGTAGAAAACGTTTCGGACTTTGTGCGGCTGATGGCAATCGACGCAGGCGGGAAGAGTGTTGGCTTGCTTTTCCCAAAGCTCTCCGCGGATAGTCTTGCGGTGGACCAGTTCAATATTGGCATGGCACTGGGTACAGGTTGCGGCAATGTTGCGTCGGTTGATGGATGAGTTGGGATCGGTGTGAGGCAGGATGAGATGCGCCGTGTGGCACGACGCGCAGTTGGCCGCTACGATCAGTCCCTTCTTGAGCAAGCCCTCGCCGTGGATGCTCTCGGAATAGTTCTCCAGAATTTCATGCTCGGAGATATTGCGGCTAGTCTGGACGGGCGTGCCCTCGCGGTGGCACTGCCCGCAGAGGAAGGGCACTTTCATCGGCGCAACTGCAGAGCGCTGGTCCTTCACCGGCAGGATGTCGTGATTGCCATGGCAGGTTGCGCAGCGCGGCGCTAGAGCATCGCCACGAGCGACTGCCTTGCCGTGCAACGATTTTGCGTACTGTCCCGCCTCGTCGCCATGGCATGAGCCGCAGTTAACCTTCGCCAGCGGCGTGGAGTGAGGTAGGTCTTTGCCGTCCAGATCAGCGTGGCAGTTGGTGCACTGCAGTGACCCATGTACGGAGCCGGCAAATCGCTTCTGATCGACGAAGATCGAAACCGTCCTCCCGCCGCGTTTGGTAGTAAGGGATTTGTCGCTGTGGCATGCCAGGCAGTCATCGCTGGTGGGCCCGGCAGCATAACATTTACTTGTAAGCGATACCGATAGTAAGAGCAGCGTCGCCACTAGAGGTACCGCACGACACAGGAGCTTGCGGCGAAGCTTATGGCTTGAGGCGAGAACGCGAAGAACTCGCGAGCCTTGGCAGACGGGGCTGGGTAATACTTCCACAAGTCACTCTCGGGACGTTTGACTTGCGTTAGCAAAAGCAAGGTGCTGGGCCCGCGCGCTGCAGTTTGCAAACGTGCTGCTAGTTATTATCCAAACAGCACATCGGGTCAGTGACCCAAGTCACGTATCGACGTGAGCGAACGTCCGTTCGAGAACCGAGAGCGTGAAGTGCTGCCTCATCCCCGCCGAGTCCCTTTGAGCCTTCGGACGCTGCGATCCCCGAGCCTGCCTCGTGCCTGGCCGGGATGGAAGTGGGCGGTGCCTGCCGTCGCGTTGCTGGCACTCGTCTCCAGCGTTCTCGTCGAACACCCTAAGTTGTTTGCTCCACGACCGGCCGCAATGCAGGCCGCAAACCTGCGCACCGTTTTGGCGGCGTTGCCAATCATTGCCTCTACCGAGCAGACCGCGTATGAACATGCCCGCATTTGGGCTGCATTGGAGTCTTCCGGCAAGATGATTGGCTTCTACGACCTCATCGTCGGAGCGACAGCTTTAGAACGAGACAGTGACGTAGCCACATTCAACAAACGTCACTTTGCCCAAATAAAAGGGCTGAAGGTGATCGAGCCACAGTGAGGCAGTCCGCGGGCGGCAGGCTGGGCACTGCGGAGGAGAATACTTCTTGCGGCCGCGACCCTCTCAGCCAACGCACTTCGTCTCCGTCCCGACCAGGGTTCGGCAAGCGCTATAACCGACACACCGGGATCTCTTGAAGATTAGCTTCGCTTCCATCTCCTCGGAGGGTTCGCCATTACTCCTGTCGTTAACCCTCGTCTGTCCGCGGCTCGTTTGATGACATCTTGAGCTAACCCTCATACCTTCATTTACTTAGCCGATGACCTGAAACTTACCCCCAAATGATCTGGCAAGTATTGATCGCGCCGCCGAAACGGCGCACTGTGCGTTCACAGGAGCGGGGAAATCGAGAGTCGCTCGACAAACTGCTTTTTCGGAGCATTCGGACGCAAGGCAAACGTCAGGCGTCCGAATAGCGAAAGAAGGCTCCAGCAAAATCGGCGGCGCGCTTCGGCGGCCACCAACCAATGACTAATAGGAGGTCACCATGAAAACGCAAATTACGAACCAGCACATCGATCCAAGAAATACTCACATAACGACCAACGTGGCCGCGATGCCCCCTCTTCGCTCTCTCGGGCGAATCCTCAGAACCACGATCCTCCAGTTTGCAGCTATTGCGCTAGTTGCAGGTGTGGCAAGCGCCCAGGGAAATCTGCAGGTGCTTACCGGAAGTACCCCTGGTTTCGTAAGCCAGGCCAAGGACCTTGGTCCCGCGGATACTGGGAAACAAATCACAGTGTCGGTCTGGCTCAAACGGCACAATGAAGCTGCCTTTCAGCAATTACTACGGCAGCAATATACGCCAGGGTCTCCGACTTATCATCAATGGCTCACTACGGAGCAGTACGCAGCCATGTTCGGTCCTCGATCCGCGGAAGCGTCAGCAGTCGGCAACTTCCTGAAATCCCACAATCTGAGTGTTACCAAGACCGACAAATACAACCAATTTGTCATGGCCGAAGGCACGGTGGCCGATGTGCAGAGTGCCTTCCACGTCCAGATTGACCGCTTCAACTTGAATGGGAAAACCTATCGCGCCAACACTAGTGATGCAGCGATCGAAGGCCCTGCAGGAGCGTTGGCAATGGCTGTCTTGGGGCTTGACGACCTGGCGGCCGAGTCGTATGCCCGGCAGCCAGTGGATCGCGCCACGGGCAAGGCAGTCCAAGTATCTATGACTGAACTGACACCCGCGGGCTTCACAGGAAACTGTTGGGGAACTCCTGGGATGGACACATTTACGACGAGCAATGGGTATTTTCAGTATTCGGGCAACAAGTACACCGGCACCCAAAATTACAACAGCGGAGTGTGCGGCTACACCCCTGCGCAACTAGAACATGCTTACGGTATAGATTACGGCTATCCCACTTACAGTGGACAAGGCCAGACAGTCTCGATTGTGATTGGGTATGGCTCCCCAACTATCGCTACTGATCTTGGTTACTTCGACAACAACTTCCTGCTGCCGCCCGCCACTTTGATCATTACCGATCCTGGAAATATACGAGGGGGCAACATCGGTAACTCGAACCTGGAGACGACTATCGATGTCGAATCCTCGAATGCACTGGCCCCCGACGCGTGGATCGATCTTTTTGTAGCGGCAGACTTATCGTTTGCCAATCTGCTGACGGAAGAATCGGAGGCGGTAACCAACAATTGCGTCACAATTAATTCGACCACTCAGTGTAGTTATCAAGTCTCCAACAGCTGGGGCGCTCCGGAGACTACCGTTTCTGCCTCGACACGGCTGATTCTTGATAGTACGGCGGCCACCGCCGCTACCAAGGGCATCTCCGTGAACTTCGCGTCGGGCGACGACGGCGACTATCTCCAAGCCACTGGGACAGTTCAGGTTTCCTGGCCCGCGAGCGATCCTTCGGTTACGGCTGTCGGCGGTACGTCAATGTTCCTGAAAAATGACGGTAGCGGCGACATCTTGTTCCAGACCGGTTGGGGCACTAACGTGACTCAGATCGTCCGGAACGGGGTGCCGATCTCTCCCAATTTCCTGGGCTTTCAGGGTGGCGCCGGGGGTGGTATCAGCGCCTACTGGCCCGAACCTTCGTGGCAATCCACTTATGGCCTGTCGGGGAACCGGCATGTCCCTGACATTGCGTATCTTGCAGACGGTAACACAGGAGCGCTGATAATCGAATCATACGACCAGCCGGCGGGCCAGTGGGCAATGGGGCCCGTGGGCGGCACCAGCCTGGCTGCGCCAATGTTCTCCGCTGTTTGGGCGATTACGAACCAATGGACAGTCCAGAACAAGGGAGTTCCCACTTCACTCGGCTTGGCGGCAGGAAATCTGTATACGAGCCTGGGAACTGCAGGCATCACAGACATACAGCAAAGCAGCTATTCGAATCAGCAGCCGAGCGACGTGTGGGGACAGTATTGTGTGCCAGGGGTGGTTTATAGTCAGTGTACTCTTTACACGCCAGACGACTTAGCGGGAGTCCCGTTTAGTTGGGGCTCAACACCCAACTTCGTTAGTGCCTTGCTCGCCAGTTCCACGGCTTCGAATGCTAATTGGTACGTGTTGACATTCGGGACCGATTCATCGCTGCATACGGCGACGGGGTGGGATAACGTGACCGGGCTTGGGGTGCCAAATGGCTGGAGTTTCGTGACAGCATTTATCCCGCCTACGAGTTGCTGGACCCAGAATGGACAAACAATATGCGACTAAATCGATGAGATCTCTCGGGGATAGTGGCCGTCGAAATCCCACCCTTTGGTCGTCCAAAAGGGTGGGTTTCGTCGCCAGCTACTGCCAGAAGGGATCTGTTGCCGGTTTTCTCGCCAGGGCCGCGATCGACGGCGACAATTCTGAGATCCTGCTGCAGTCCCTCTCCCGCTACTACCGGCTTCTGCCCTGCGAACAACAGGAGGTCTTTCGATCTGAGGTCGCCGGCCAGGGCTCATGAAGAATATCCTCGCTAAGAACCCCCGACTAAGACTCGACGAGGACAGCTACCGCGAGTTCCACCGGCAGATGCTGGAGCGTGACGGCTGGCGCTGCCAGCTTTGCGGGAGCATGCAAAACCTCCAGGTACACCACCTCAAATTCCGCAGCCACTCCGGCGGCGACGTCGAACGGAACTTGATCACGCTTTGCGCCGAATGTCACGCACAAATGCATTCGAAACGCTACCTGCCGTAGGGCAGCGCTCTTCCGGATGCCCTTAAGTGATTTAGTTGTCAAGGAACCATATAAACAATGAATCGCGGGCGACACCTTTGGTGTACGGTGTCACCGATTTCAAGGTCCTGCCCCTCGGGGCCTTGATGCATAGCTGCCGTCAATCCGGGGCGCGAGTCATCCATAACTAACTCTCGCTCGAGCCTCGCCGCACTCCCCTGCCGCAATGTTTGTTTTACTTTTTCCTTCTCCTGATCATAACAAAAGACTTGTTGGCTTCGTTTGGTAAAACGTCCCTTTGCGAGCCGCTGGATCAACCTCCTCAATGACCCGCGGACTTGGGCGCGCGCTAACTCTGGAAGCGACCATCGATGCCTCAGTGCCTGTAGTACTCTTCCCTGCAGAACTCTTACTCATCGCGTGAGACCTGAAGGCTCACCGGTGCCGGTATCTGCTCCCCTTGACGAGCCCGTTGCAAGCGCTCCAGCTGGTTGATGGCGTAGACCAGTTGGCGGTTGTTGGCGGTTTCGTAGCGCAGAATTCGATCCACGTCGTCGCTCGAAGGTAACCTGAGATGGTCCTTAATCGCTGCCACTTCCGGGGTTCGCTCCAAGTCCCATTGGCTGGCCAAGCGATCCAGCAGCTGTTCATGGTTGGGATTGGGTGCAAATGCCCGTCGCACCAACCCAGCTTCGCAGCTCAGGACGCGCTTCTGCCGCCACCAGCATACTGCTATCTTCTCGACCATCATTTCTTCCAATGTGCCAACCGGCGCAAGGTCTCGGCGAAGACCGGTCATGAATTCATTGAACTCGGCGGGATCCTCAGCGCCTTCTCCTGCGGTAATTAGGAGTGCCGAGGCAAGGATACCGTGCTTGATGGCGTTGCGGCGCGAGTGACTCTTCCCCTGTTCGGTCTTAGGCCCCGTCGAGAGCCGTGCGTTGCGGCGATTCGCGGCGGCCCTTTTGTTCAACGAGGCGACATCACGGTGGGTATTTTCTTCCACAGCTCAAACCTCCTGTTCTGTCTGGAATCAGTTCGTCGGTTTCGCGTTTCGTTTCGCCTGTGTCAGTCACCTACTGTCACTGATCCGTCGGGTCATTGGGCTTTGATCGCACCCTGCTCGATGGTGGCGCTTCCTCTCCAGAGCCCGCCTTCGAGGAAGTGCTTACGGCCCCCACAATTGCCTGCCCACCCTCGTGCACGTGAACCTGTTCGACGGTGACTTTTTGTCGGCTTGTTTTCCCTTTGAGCTTTGCTATCACCTCCGCTTGCTCCATAGAGAGGCGCATGAGCCGCGTCGCAGCCCGTGCGTATACATCAACGTCCTCCACGGACTTAACCGATAGGGCGGTCCGCAGAAGGCAGGAAAGCGCTGCGTGATGGACACCGATCATCTGGGTCGTCAGCAGTGCTTCCATCAGACTCTCAGGCTTAATTTCAATCATCATCTCAGTTGCAGCCTGGAATCTTTCGGTATCACTGCTAAACGGCCACACAGCTTGCACGCGACTTGCTTGACCGATGATGCGCAGAGCAAGATCCGGGTCTTTCAACCCGGTCGCCTGGGCGAGGTATTTCTTGGCTGCTGCTACCGCTTCGCCTTGATCTATCGGAAGAGCAAGCTCACGTCTGTCCGGCACTCGTTGTAGCGATTTCTCTTCGGCGGGTTTGGTGGCCCCTTTGCCAACTCTTTCCGTCTTTTGACTTGCACGACTGCGGTTTTTGGTCTTAAACGACACAATTGTCCTCCTTCAAGTCGACTCCTGGAGCCAGTGCCTTCAGCACTCGGACACCCATCGAGAGACAATGTGGCGCTCGCCGCTCAGGACGGCGATTTTTTCAACACGCCATTTATCGTCTGCCGTCATTTAAGAAGCAGGGCGAACCACGCGCATTAAGAAGCGGTAGGTAGTAATTTGTGACGGAAGGGTGTGTTTCACAAACCGCAGTCAGAGGATTTGTGATGTTGCCCTCTGGAAATACGAGAGTGGGCATTTCTGAGTGTACCGCTATCTATCTGGAGGGTACCCGCGAGCCAATCACACACCGCGGGGATAGCGAGCCGCTTGTTTCGGGTAGCGGCGATCGCGTCGTCCCTGTATCCGGCCTGCGCTAGATCCCTTTCGGGGTCTCTGCTCTTTTTCTTGCGACGATCTTTTAGTAGCCGTTCAAAATAAGGCTTCCAAGCTTCAACGCGGCCATGGTGCTGAAGATCTGTTATAGAAACTCCAAGCTCGGCGCGCTTCTCAGCTGTCAGATTTTCGTAGACTTGCTTAGGAAGAAACTCGATCGGCTCGCAGATCCCTTCTTCTTTCAACCACAGGGCAAGCAGAAGCCAGCGCTGCTGTTGTCCAGGATATTCTTTCAACCAATGCACAAGATCTCCATATCGCGACGCCTCGCGTATGATCCGCTGCAAGATCACGCTGTTGCGACCTTCTACGGACGGGGCTGAGTCATGAGCGGGCTCTTGTCCGAACAGATTGTCCGGAAAAGTAAGTATGCCTGCAAGAATCGACAGTGCCCGAAGATAGATATCCCGGTTCACTACTTTCGCGTTCGCTTCGCACTTAGCGAACAGTTCTTCGGGCGTTTCATGAGAACCGGCCAAACCGTTCCGTCTTCCTTGCGCCCCGCACTGAATTGAGGTCGTCAGCGCGGGACCAGGCGCCCAAACGCAACCCATCTTCGGTTTGAGGCCCAATCGAACATAGCGTGTTTTAGCGATTTCGCGGCGGCCTTTTGCTCAACAAAGTGACACACTTCGCACTGAACGGAACCTATTGCGTTCGCTTTTGGTTCGGCAGTGAAATCCGTGGCAGCATGGCTTGACGATAAGAAGCTGACCCGAAGGATCCCTCACTTCGTCCTCAGCTTCTGCTTAGCAACCAGACGCTGCATGAACTTGGATCCTTCTTTCTTATAGGCCTCGACGCCCTCGTGAAGCAGCAGCTCGCATATTTGAGAGATCCACTAGTGTGGCCCCAGTTCAACCTCCGGAAAGCACCAGGTAAATGGCGCCCTTGTTTCTTTCTCCAAGATGCACTATTTGCCCTTTTCCTTTGGCCCTTCTACAAAACGATGGAGATATCTGGATCCTTCTCGCTCGTACTCATGAATCCCGCCCCTGAGAAGCAATTCGCAAATTTGAGCCAAGCTTCGGCCTTCCTTCTTAGCGATCTGCAAAAGAGCAACTTTGATCTCGCTGGAGACTCTGAACCCGATCCGTTCGTCTTTGGCCGTCATAAGCTGCGGGGATTCTAAAACTTTCATCCTCACGTCGCAAACCGTTTTTGCTTGACACAGCTTCAAGTATGGTACACAATGTTCACCATTGGTATACATAGCTGAACATTCTATTTAGCCTTCAGTGCTCGAAATCGTTTAGACATCACCGAGGTGCTTATGCCTTCCAAGAATCTCGAAAAGAACAATCTCCAGCTAATACGCCACAATACTTCCCTAGTCAAGAAGCTTTACCCCAACATCAACCGAACACGGATCCAAGCCTTAAGAGAGCTAACCAGACAATTCAGCTTCTCTTTCGCCAGTGGGGATG
>Ga0187887_10003921_pt1 | contig 11343 bp, 9 predicted proteins | sample June2016WEW_7_10_FD_132977 | JGI IMG/M metagenome (GOLD analysis project Ga0187887, IMG submission 132977) | Peatland microbial communities from SPRUCE experiment site at the Marcell Experimental Forest, Minnesota, USA - June2016WEW_7_10 | ecosystem: Environmental > Terrestrial > Soil > Wetlands... | reverse complement strand
TCGTTACCTGGACGGACAGCCACCTACCCGAGTTCGAAGCCGCCCGGGCCGCCTACGACGCCAGGCACGCCGGCCCCGTAGGCTGACCTGGGTGGAGGATCAGCCCGGGCAAGACGCGCAGGCGGAAACCGAGGAGCGGCTGCGGCGCGGTTCCTCGTTTGGCGTCGCCGCCGCGGCCTACGCGGAACACCGCCCTGACTACGCTGAGGCCGCGGTCCGGTGGGCGCTGGAGCCCGTCTGGTCGCGTCAGCCGCTCCGGGTCATCGACCTGGGCGCGGGAACCGGCAAGCTGACCGCAACCCTGGTCCGGCTGGGCGTCGACGTCACCGCCGTCGAGCCCGATCCGAACATGCTGGCCGAACTGCGCCGCGAGCTCGCCTCGGTGCGATCGGTACCAGGGCAGGCCGAGGAGATCCCGTTGCCCGATGCCAGCGTCGACGCCGTGCTGGCCGGCCAGGCCATGCACTGGTTTGACCTGGACCGGGCGCTGCCAGAGATCGCCCGCGTGCTCACTCCCGGAGGTGTGCTGGCCGGCCTGTGGAACGTGGATGACGACCGGGTCGAGTGGGTCGCCAAGTTCGCCGAGATGACCAAGCGCAAGGCCACCCTCACACTGCTCAGGTGGCGGGACGGCGCGGCCCGATCCCGCCAGGACGAGCTCATCGCGACCGGTTCCGGGCTCTTCTCCGCTGCTCAGACCGGTGAGTTCGAGCATGGGCAGGCCAAGACGGCCGAGTCCTTGCTGGCCACCATCGCTACTCATTCCAATTTCCTGGCGCTGGCGGAACCCGAACGAAGCACCAAGCTAGCCCGGGTCGCCGACTTCCTTCATGCCCAGCCAGAGACCGCCCGCGGCGAATTCGTCCTGCCCATGCTCACAGTCGTGCTGCGCGCGCTGCGCGAATAGCCGGATGTGAGCCTCCGTTTCGTCTTCAAGCCATGGGCCTGGGGCGAGGCGGGGCGGGGCTTAGGCGGCGCCCTCGCCGACTGGGGTCATAGCGGCGGCCGGCTCGGCGCCTGCGTTGGTGGTCGACTCGCGGGGCACCAGGACCGGATCGAAGCGGACCTGGCGATGATGATGCTCAGCTGGCCGCTCCACCTCGTCGATGAGCAACTCGGCCGCGGCCGCACCCAGGTCGATGCTGGGCTGACGCACCGACGTCAGCGGCACCGCGGCGGCGCTCGCGAACTCGATGTCGTCGTAGCCGACGATCGCCAGCTCCTCGGGCACCGCGACGTCGCTGCGCAGCGCGTGCTGGAGCAACCCGAGCGCGATGAGGTCATTGCCGCACACGACCGCGGTCGGCCTGCGACGGCGCGGCATGTCCATGATGGCGCGGCCAGCTTGGCGGCCGCCCTCTATGGTCATCCCTACCTTGTCCACGATCGTCAGGTCGGTCTCGGGCCGGCCCGCCTCAGCCATTGCTTGCCGCACGCCGGCGATCCTGTCGGCGACCTGGTGCACGGTGGTCGGGCCGCCGGCGAAGGCTATCCGCTGGTGATCCAGCTCGAGCAGGTGCGATGCGGCCAGCCGGGCGCCGGCCACGTCATCCACGGAGACCGAGCATTGCCGGCTGCTGCCTGCGCGATCGACGAGCACTACCGGGACGCCGTTCCTGCGCAGATCATTGATCCGGCCCAGGTCACGTCCCACCGGGGTGAGCAGGACACCGTAGGAACGCTGCTCCTGGAACAGCGACAGGTAGTGCCGCTGCCGGTCGGTCGTGGTGTCGCTGCTCGACAGGATCAGCGACAGGCCGCGCTGCGTCGCGACGCGCTCGACCCCGCGAGCGATGTCGGTGAAGAACGGGTTGCCCATGTCCAGGACCAGCAGCGCGATGGTGCGGCTCCGACCGGTCCGCAGCTGGCGGGCGGCCTCGTTGCGGATAAAGCCGAGTTCGATGATGGCGGCGCGAACCCGCTCGAGCGTGGCCGGCGCGACCCGGTCGGGCCGGTTCAGCGCATTCGAAACCGTGCCGAGCGACACCCCGGCTCGGTCAGCGACGTCACGGATGCTGACGCCCACCTGACACCCCCGTACTGAGATTAAAACGTGACATTACCAGCCGCGAGCGAGGATCCCGCGGTCAGATCACCGTGATGCGCAGGCCCAGAAGTTCCGCGACCGCCCGCAGCTGGATTACCCGGTGGCCGGTGCCCAGCGCCCAGTGGTGGGCGATGCCGGACGCCGACCAGTCATCGGTCCATTCGCCGGGATCACGCCCGACGTCCACCCGCGAGGTGGTGTTGCCGATCCGCAGCAGCGGGCCGGAGACCACCGTGCCCTCGGAAGCTACCAGTGAGAACGTGCCGTCACGATCCTGGGCCAAGCCGAACGCGGTGACCGGTCCCGGGCGGACGTCGAATTCGACGGAAACTCCCCAGCCCCGTTTGCCGTGATAGACGCCAAGTCCGCGCAGCAGTGGCTGTCGGGCGCTGATCGCCAGGTGGGCCGGCCCGTCGTGGCCCATCTCGACCACGCCGTCGTCGAAATTGAGGGCCTGCAGTTCGGTGAACGAACCGCCTGCGCCCAGCCGGTCGAAGATGAGCATGGCCAGCGACGTACGCAATTCGTACTCCCCCGCCGCCGGGATACCCCGTGCGGTCAGCAGCGAGGCACCGAGGATCAGTCCGGCTCCCACCCGCTCGTGAGCCTCGCCGTTCAGGCCGCGGTGATAGTACGCCAGCGAGTCGAGCGCGAAGTCCTCGACCAGCCGGTCCAGACCTACCGACACCCGGGCGCCCCAGCGGAAATCGTCGGCGTTCACCGAGTCGTCGCACCGGAAGACGTCGCGCGCGAGCTCCATCCGGGCGGCCGTCTCGGCGTCGGTGACCTGGTCGACCCGGACGGAAAGGTCGTCGATCTCCAGGATCTCCACATGGCCGCCGAGCTGCGCCGTGACCAAGGTCGGATCGGTGGAGACGTCCATCATGCCGGGGTACAGGTGGCCCATCAGCCCGTGGCGGCCGTGCCGGAGCGCGGCCCGCACACCGGCCGCGGAGATCCAGCTCTCGATCCTGGCCCAGGCCCGGGCGTCCTCGAGGTAGCCGGAGACGGAGCGGAAGCCGATACCGCAGCGCCGGAACGCGTTGGCGATCTCCGGCAGCGGGCAGGCGCCGCAGTAGGCGAGCCAGGCCCCCGTGTCGAAGTTCGCGTGATCCATCGACTCGGTGGGCTGGAGGTTGAGCAGCAGCATCGGGGCCCCGGTCCGCTGGGCGACCGGAACCAGCATGGTCGCGGTCATGTACGTCGTGAGGAAGCCGATGATGAGATCGCAGTCGGCCAGCCGCAGCCGCTCGGCGGCCGCGGCACCCTGCTGAGCGTCGGAGATGAAGCCGACGTCGACCACCTCGCAGTCGAGCCGGGCCAGCCGTCCGGACACGCGCCGGGCGGACGCCTGCAGCTGCGGCAGCAGCGCGGGGAACTGCGGCCAGTAGGCGCCGAGCCCTCCGGCGACGAGCCCGACCCTCGTCTTGCGCGGGACAATCCTCGCGACTGGCTGGGCGGCAGCGGCGGTAAGCGAGGAGGTCATGACGTCCCTTGTCCCGGTACGCGTGGTTGAAACGTTACATACATGAGCCTGCACCGACCGTAAGGTGCCGGGAGAGTGGTGTCAAGGAATCCGCCCAGCCGCCACGTGCTGCACGGTCACCGCCGAGGTCCCATCAGGCCGTCCGCGCGGATGGATCGGGCATAACGTATAAAACGTATCAATCAATCTTGGCGCTAAGGCGCCGTCCCGGCGGGCGGTCTTGACCAGGTACGAAGCAGAAAGACCTGGTAGCGGGCGATAAATCGCCTTGTAACATGCCGAAACAGCCTATTGACACGCAATGCGAAGCGTGGCTATCTTCAGCCCACTGGATTGAAATGTTTCAGTGAACGGCGAGGTGAATGGGTTTGAGTGAGCAGCCAGAGGAGGTACCGAGACTGGCCCTTGACCGGGCCGCGAAGGCCTTTGGTGCCGTGCAAGCGCTGGTCGACGGGTCGATCACGTTGTTCCCGGCCGAGGCGCACGCGCTTGTCGGCGAAAACGGCGCGGGCAAGTCGACACTCGTCAAGATCCTCGCCGGGGTGTACCAGCCGGACAGCGGAACGCTCGCCATCGATGGCCAGCCAGTCGTCCTGAGCGGTCCAGTCGCCGCCCGCGACGCCGGCATCTCGGTCATCTACCAGGAACCAACCCTGTTCCCCGACCTCACCGTCGCGGAGAACATCTTCATGGGCAGGCAGCCGCTGCGGGCCGGCCGCCGCATCGACCGCCCGGCGATGAACCGCAGCGCGGGTGAGATCTTCACCCGGCTGGGCGTGGCGCTCGACCCGCAGCGGCAAGCCCGCGGACTGTCCGTCGCCGACCAGCAGATCGTCGAGATCGCCAAGGCCCTGTCCGCCAACGCGAACATTCTCGTCATGGACGAGCCCACCGCGGCCCTGACCAGCGTGGAGGTGGAGCGGCTGTTCGAGGTCATCCGGGCGCTGCGCCGGGAAGGTGCGGCGGTGCTGTTCATCTCGCACCGGCTCGAGGAAGTCTTCGCCGTCTGCCAGCGCGTCACGATCATGCGGGACGGCCGGTTCGTCCGGACGGCGGCGGCCGGGGACCTCACCATCGACGAAGTCATCCGGTCGATGGTCGGTCGCGACCTTGACGTGCTGTTCCCCAGCACGCAGGCGCCCGTCGGCGAGGTGGTGCTGCAGGTGGAGCAGCTCAGCCGGGAGGGGGTCCTGCACGACATCAGCTTCTCGGTCCGCCGCGGCGAGATCGTCGCCCTGGCCGGGCTCGTCGGCGCCGGCCGCAGCGAGGTGGCCCGGGCCGTCTTCGGCATCGACCGCCGGTCGGCCGGCCGGGTGACGGTGCGCGGCCAGGTGCTGCCCAACGCCTCTCCGCTGGCCGCGATGGCGGCCGGGGTGGCCCTGGTGCCCGAGGACCGCCGGCAGCAGGGCCTGGTCATGGACCTCGGCATCGACCGGAACATCGCGCTGGCCTCGCTGGCCAGGCTGAGCCGGCTCGGCCTGATCAGCCGCACCCGCGAGCGCGACCTGGCCGCGGACTGGGCTAACCGGCTGCAGCTGAAGTTCGGGCGGCTCACGAACGCCGTCTCGACGCTATCTGGCGGGAACCAGCAGAAGGTGGTGCTGGCCAAGTGGCTGGCCCGCGATCCTGCGCTGCTCATCATCGACGAACCGACCCGGGGCATTGACGTCGGCACCAAGGCCGAGGTGCACCGCATCCTGGACGGCCTGGTGGCCGGCGGGCTCGCGGTGCTGATGATCTCTTCGGAGCTGCCCGAGGTCCTCGGCATGGCCGACCGGATCCTGGTGATGCGCGAGGGACGGATCGCCGCGGAGCTTTCCCGCGCGGAGGCCAACGAGGACCTGGTCATGCGGGCGGCGACCGGTCAGCTCAAGGGGGCGGCCGCGTGACCACGGCCACCTCCGTCCTGGGCACGAGGTTCGCCCGCGGCGGTGCCCTGCTGCGGGCCCGTGAGGTCGGCATCGGCGTGGTCCTGCTGCTGGTATTCGGCATCACGACCTTGCACAACCACAACTTCGCCACCGCGAACAGCGTCCAGCAGCTGCTCTCAGGCGCCGCGCTGATCGCCATGCTGGGCGTGGGCGAGACGCTCGTCATCGTCACCCGCAACGTCGACCTGTCCGTGGGCTCGATCGTCGGGCTGTCGGCCTATGTCGTCGGCGACCTGTTCAAGGATCACCCGGGCATGCCGGTGATCCTCGGGTTCGTGGCCGGGATCGGGATCGGCGCGGTGATCGGCGCGATCAACGGTTTCGTCACGGCGGCGCTGCGGGTACCCAGCCTGGTCGTCACCCTGGCCATGCTCTACATCATCCGCGGCATCGACGGTCTCATCGTCAACGGCGTGATCATCACCTCAAGCAACATCCCGAACGCGTTCATCGCCATCGGCTTCCGTACCATCGCCGGCATTCCCTGGCTGGCGATCATCGCCTTCGCGGTGGTGGTGATCGTCGCCTACGCGATGAGGTCCTTCCGGTCCGGCCGCGACCTGTACGCGATCGGCTCCAACCCGGAGGCCGCCGCGCTGGCGGGCGTGCCTGTGGCCCGGCGCATCTTCACCGCCTTCGTCATCAGCGGGTCCCTGGCCGGCCTGGCCGGAGCGCTGTTCCTCGCCTTGCACGCCGAGGTGGACGTGACCGGCGGGACCGGATACGAGCTGCTCGTCGTGGCGGCGGTGGTCGTCGGCGGGGTCGCCATTTTCGGCGGCAGCGGCACGGTGGCCGGCGCGGCCCTGGGCGCGTTGCTGCTCAACACCATCAACCAGGCCCTAGTGGCCAGCCGGGTCTCGGCGTTCTGGAACGAGGCCATCGCCGGCGCGCTCTTGCTGCTCGCGATCGCATTCGACCGCTGGCTGAGCCTGCGGGTCGCACGCGGCCTGAGGTCGGCGGAAGGGGCTCATCGTGACCTCTGAGCCAGCCACCCGGGCGCCGCAGAAGCGGGAGTACGCCGGGACGGACACCTCGCGCCGGCCGGTTTGGCAACGGGCGCTGCGCTGGGAGACCGGCCTGGTCGTGGTCCTGGTCGCCACGCTGATCTTCGGCACCGCCCGGTCATCGGACTTCCTCAACAGCACCACCGGCTTCTACATCGGGCTCAACATGGGCGAGATCGCCATTATGGCGCTGCCGCTCATGCTCATCGTGATCACCGGCGAGATCGACCTGTCGGTCGCCTCGATGCTCGGCCTGTCCGGATGCGTCATGGGCCAGCTGCACAGCCAGGGCTGGCCCATCGGGCTGGCGATGGTGGCGGCGCTTGTCGTCGGCGCGCTCGGCGGAGCGCTCAACGGCGTCCTGGTCGCCAGGCTCGGGCTGCCGTCGATCGCGGTGACGATCGGCACGCTCACGCTGTTCCGTGGCCTGGCCGAGATCGTCCTGGGGGCCAGGACCATCACCGACTTCCCGGCCTGGATGACCAGTATCGGCGTGGTGCCCGTACCGGGCACCCAGCTGTCGTACTCCACGGTGATCTTCTTGGTGCTGGCCGTCATCTTCGGCGTGGTGCTGCACGCGACCAGGGCCGGGCGGGCCATCGTGGCGACCGGGCTGGCGCCGGAGGCGGCGCGGTTCGCCGGGATCCGGGTCAACCGGGTCAAGTTCGGCCTCTTCGTGCTGTCCGGCGTGATGTGCGCCCTCGCCGGGATCTTGTTCACGCTGAAGAACGCCTCGGTCAGCTACGACGCCGGGACCGGCCTCGAGCTCAACGTCGTGGCGATCGTCCTGTTCGGTGGCGTCTCGATTTTCGGCGGCCGCGGCACCGTGATCGGCGTCGTGCTTTCCGTGGTCATCTTCGGCACGCTCCAGCAGGTGCTGACGCAGATGCAGGTACAGCCCGAGGTGCAGAACATCATCATCGGCGGCCTGCTGCTTGTGAGCGTCGTGCTGCCAGGAGGAGGAGAGGCGGTGCGCCGGCTACGCGCCCGCCTGCGAACAGGTCCTCACCTGGCCCGCGCGCCCGGGACCAGGCGGCTCGCGCCGCCAAGCTCATCGGATTCCAGCATGCAATCGGAGGAGAAAAAGTAATGGGGAACACCAGAAGATGGCGGAGAAAGGCGGCCTCCGCTCTTATCCTCGCCGCCGTCGCCGTGACCGCGGCCGCCTGCAGCAGCTCCTCGTCATCGAGCGGAGGCACGACACCAACCTCGTCCTCGACTCAGGCGGCCAGCGGCACGATCAAGAAGGGCCTGCTTGTCTACTTCATCCCGAAGGACACCCAGAACCCTTACGAAGTCATCGCCGACAACGGCGGTAAGAAGGCCCTCGCTGAGCTCGGCGGAAAGGTCGTGGTCAGCAGCGGAACGACGGACACCGCGGCCGCGCAGATCCCGTCGATCCAGGCGGCGATCCAGGCGCACGCCAACGCGATCGTCATCGCGGGCAACGACCCGTCCGCGCTGTGCCCGTCGCTCAACCAGGCCGCGCGGGCCGGCATCAAGATCGTGTCCTTCGACTCCGACGTCACCTGCGGAAGTTCCCCGGACCACCTGTTCATCAACCAGGCGAATACCCAGCAGATCGGCGAGTCCGAGGTGAGCTTGCTGGCGGCCGAGATCGGCGGCAGCGGCCAGATCGCGATCCTGTCGGCGGCGGCCAGCGCCACCAACCAGAACGCCTGGATCGTGTACATGAAGCAGGAGCTGGCCAAGTACCCCAACATGAAGCTGGTCTCGACGGTGTACGGAAACGACGACCCGGCGACCTCACTGCAGGTGCTGCAGGGCCTGCTGTCGGCGTATCCGAACCTGCGCGGCATCATCTCCCCGACCACCGTCGGCATCTCCGCCGCCGCTCAGTACCTTGACACGCACAAGAACTTGCTGTCTCACCTGACCCTGACCGGGCTCGGCCTGCCGTCTCTGATGCGCAAGTACGTCGAGGACGGAACGGTCGCCAAGTTCGAGCTGTGGGATCCGGGCAACCTGGGCTATCTAGCCGGGTACGCCGCCGCTTCGCTCGCCTCCGGCATGGCCAGCTTGACCCCCGGGTCGTCGTTCAAGGCGGGCACGCTCGGCAGCTACACGGTGCTGGCCCCGACCACGGGTGTCGGACCGTCGGTTGTGCTCGGCCCGCCCACCGTGTTCGACAAGGCGAACATCAATAATTACCACTTCTGATTCCGTACCGCGGCCCGGCCGGCCTGCCCGCGCCGGCCGGGCCCACCGCGTAAAAAAGGAGCGGCCCCGTGCGCTACTGCTTTCTCCTGCAGGTCAGGCCCGAGCTACTGGATGAGTACAAGGAGCGGCACACGGCGGTATGGCCGGACATGCTGCGGGCCCTGCAGCAAGCCGGATGGGAACGGTACTCGCTGTTCGCCCGGCCCGACGGGCTGATCGTCGGGTACACAGAGGCCGAGGACCTGGACGCCGCGCAGCACGCGATGGCCGCGACCGACGCGAACACCCGGTGGCAGGACGAGATGCGGCACTACTTCACCAGCCTCGACGGCCAGGCGCCCGGCGGGACCATGGTCATCCTCGAGCCCGTCTTCAACCTCGAGGACCAGTTGGCCGCGGTGGACAACCGTGCCCCGTCGTACCCGGCGTCGTTCGGGGAAGGCGCTACCCACAGTTGAGAAAGCAGGTTCAGGCCATGGATCTCCAGGCGGTCAACGGCGCCCTGTCCGAGCAGCAGATCGAGCTGCCGTCGTGGGCCTTCGGCAACTCCGGGACCCGGTTCAAGGTCTTCGCCCAGCCCGGCGTGCCGCGTGATCCGTACGAGAAGATCGCCGACGCCGCTCAGGTGCACAGGTACACCGGCGTCGCGCCGACCATCGCCCTGCACATCCCGTGGGACGCGACCGACAACTACGCCAGGCTGGCCACGGCGGCGTCCGAGGCCGGCATTGCGCTCGGCACCATCAACGCCAACGTCTTCCAGGACAACGACTACAAGCTGGGCAGCGTCACCAACCCCGACCCCGCGGTCCGGCGCAAGGCCCTGGACCACCTGCTCGAGTGCGTCGACGTCATGGACCAGACCGGTTCGCGCGATCTCAAGCTCTGGTTCTCCGACGGCACCAACTACCCCGGCCAGGACAGCATCTCGGCCCGGCAGGACCGGCTGGCCGAGGCGCTGGCCGCCGTCTACGCGCGGCTGTCCGGTGACCAGCGGCTTATCTTGGAGTACAAGCTTTTCGAGCCGGCCTTCTACACCACCGACGTGCCTGACTGGGGCACCTCGTACGCGCACTGCCTGCAGCTCGGCGACCGGGCCAAGGTGTGCGTGGACACCGGTCACCACGCCCCGGGGACCAATATCGAGTTCATCGTGGCGTTCCTGCTGCGGGCGGGCAAGCTTGGTGCCTTCGACTTCAACTCCCGGTTCTACGCTGACGACGACCTCATGGTCGGCGCCGCGGATCCGTTCCAGCTGTTCCGGATCCTGTTCGAGGTGGTGGCCGCGGGCGCCCTCGGCCCCGGGTCGGAGATCTCGTTCATGCTCGACCAGTGCCACAACATCGAGCCGAAGATTCCTGGCCAGATCCGCTCGGTGATGAACGTCCAGGAGGCCACGGCCAAGGCGCTGCTGGTCGACGCCGCCGCGCTGGCCGCCGCGCAGCAGGCCGGGGACGTCCTGGGCGCGCACGGCGTGCTGATGGACGCCTACAACACCGACGTCCGGCCGCTGCTCGCCGGCCTGCGCACCGCCCACGGCCTGGACCCGGACCCGATGGCGGCCTACGCCGCCTCCGGATACGGCGAGAAGATCGTCGCCGAGCGGATCGGCGGCCGGCCAGCCGGCTGGGGAGCCTGAGGACGGGACGCGACGATGAATAATGCCGAACGGACCTGGGCGCGTGCCGCAGCACAGGCGGTGCGCGCGACCGGGAAGGACGGGTGCCGAGCATGACCGTAACGAACGAGGCGGCCGCCGGGGTCGTCTCCGAACTCATCGCGCGATCGAACCGGCTCGGCTCGGATCCGCGCAACACGAACTACGCGGGCGGCAACACCTCGGCCCAGGGAACCGCCGTCGATCCCGTCACCGGCGAGGACCTCGAGCTGCTCTGGGTCAAGGGCTCGGGCGGCGACCTGGGCACGCTCACCCGGGCGGGCCTGGCGGTGCTGCGGCTGGACCGGCTGCGGGCGCTGGCCGGCGTCTACCCCGGCATCGAACGCGAGGACGACATGGTCGCGGCGTTCGACTTCTGCCTGCACGGCCAAGGCGGCGCCGCGCCGTCCATCGACACCGCCATGCACGCTCTGGTCACCCAGCCGCACGTCGACCACTTGCACCCCGACTCAGGTATCGCGCTGGCCACCTCGGCCGACGGCGAGAAGCTGACGCGTGACTGCTTCGGCGACCGGGTGGTGTGGGTGCCGTGGCGGCGGCCCGGTTTCCAGCTCGGCCTGGACATCGCCGCCATCGCCGCGGCCAACCCGCAGGCCATCGGCTGTGTCCTCGGCGGCCACGGCATCACGGCCTGGGGGCCGACCAGCGACGAGTGCGAGGCCCGATCTTTGGAGATCATCCGGACGGCCGAGGAGTTCATCGCGACCCGCGGCCGGCCCGAGCCGTTCGGCCCGGTCATCGAGGGTTACCAGCCGCTGCGCCAGGACCGGCGGCGGGCCCGGGCGGCCGCGCTGGCCCCGGTGATCCGCGGTCTGGCCTCGACCGACCGACGCCAGGTCGGCCACTACACCGACGACGACGTGGTGCTCGAGTTCCTCAGCCGGGCCGAGCACCCGCGGCTGGCCGCGCTGGGCACGTCCTGCCCCGATCACTTCCTGCGCACCAAGGTGCGCCCGATGGTCCTCGACCTGCCGCCGGACGCTCCGCTTGAGGACGTCGAGGCCCGGCTGCGCGTG
>Ga0187887_10003919_pt1 | contig 11344 bp, 11 predicted proteins | sample June2016WEW_7_10_FD_132977 | JGI IMG/M metagenome (GOLD analysis project Ga0187887, IMG submission 132977) | Peatland microbial communities from SPRUCE experiment site at the Marcell Experimental Forest, Minnesota, USA - June2016WEW_7_10 | ecosystem: Environmental > Terrestrial > Soil >... | reverse complement strand
TGGCCGCCGACCTGACGCAGCGATTTGAACATCTCGGCGTGAAGCTCGCGATCGACGATTTCGGCCGCGGCTATTCCGCGCTGGCGCGATTGAAGAGTCTGCCGTTCGCCGAACTCAAACTCGACCGCGCTTTTGTCACCGATTGCGCCTCCGACAAGGTCAATGCGCCGCTGTGCAAGACCGTGATCGATCTCGCCCACGGTTTCGGCAGCGTCGCGGTCGCGATCGGCATTGAAAAAGCCTCCGATGCGCTGGCACTGGTCAGCATGGGCTGCGATTACGGCCAGGGCTTCCTGCTTGGCCAGCCGATGCCGCAGGAGCGGTTCACCGCGCTGTTACGCCAGCGTTCGACTCCGGCATCGCGGCCTGACGGCAATGCCACGCGCGTTCCGGAACAGCGGTCGGCCTGAACCGGTTCAATGCGTCCAGGCGCCGCGCCGCGTCGGCGCGAAATTGTCGGAATAGGAAATCCGCTGGCGCTGCGGCGGCTTGCTTTCGAAAATCTCAAACGCGATGCCATTGCGTTCGCAATAGGCGATGGCCTCTTCCTTGGTATGGAAATGAAGCCGCAATTGCTGCTTCATATCGCCTGAACTGGTCCAGCCCATCAGCGGCTCGACCGCGCGCGGCTGCTCAGGCTCGTAGGTCAGCAGCCATTCCTTGGTCTTGGCCGTACCGGACTGCATTGCGGTGCGGGCCGGCTTGTAGATGCGGGCGGTCATGTGCGTGTCGCTCCTCAACTTATCCATCACATCATTACATAAACACCCGCTTACGCGGCAATGCCGAAGCGAACGTGGCCGGGTGGTCGGGGCAGCAGGATTCGAACCTGCGACCTGTAGTACCCAAAACTACCGCGCTACCAGGCTGCGCCATACCCCGCCGGTCGCGGCTCTGGATACTCGTTTCGCTTGCTTGCAGCAAGCCGAGCCGGCCGGCGGCCCGGCCTAGTGTGACCTGCCGAAAATGGAGCCCGTTACCGTGTCGCCCGGAGCGATGCCGAGCTTTTGCGCCGTGCCGGCGATCACCTCAAGCACGGCCCGGACCGGACCGCCGGACGGTATCATGGCGTCCGACATCGGCTGCGCGTTTTTCGCGATGCTTCGAATGCGTCCGTCGCCTTCGATGAAAATTATATCGAGCGAAATGTAGGTGTTGTGCATCCAGAAAGTGGCCGGCTGGTCGGTTTTAAAGTCGAACAACATGCCGTGTCCCTGCGGCAGTACCTTCCGGAACATCAGGCCGCGGGCGCGTTCCGCGTCATCGGTCGCAAGCTCGACGGAAAATGCGTGGATCCCGGAATGGCTGGTAATCTTGATCGTGTCATGTCCCGACGCTTGCGCCGTTCCAAGCGAAACGAGAAGCGCGCAGGCAATCGTCAGTACAAGCGCGGCGACCCGCCGCGCCGTTGACTGCCAAAAGGGGGCGATCCAGTGGACTACCGATTCCATGATCTAGGTTCTTCGGCTTTGAAAATGCCGATGGGACTATGCCGCTGAACGGCCGGAACTTCAAACCCGGCGCCCTAGTGCGATGCGAGACCGAGTGGGCCGCTTTCCGGACGGATTTCAGCCGCCATCATGCCCTTTGGTCCCGGTCCAAAGCGCACCAACACGAACTGGCCGGGGCGCAGCTCGGTCAGGCCGAAGCGGCGCAGCGTCTCCATGTGAACGAAGATGTCCGGCGTGCCTTCGCCCCGCGTGAGAAAGCCGAAGCCACGCAACCGATTGAACCATTTGACCTGGGCCCGTTCGAGACCGCTCGTCGGCGTCACTGTCACATGGGTTCGCATCGGCGGCATCTGCGCCGGATGGATGGCCGTCGATTCGTCCATCGAGAGAACGCGAAACGCCTGCAAGCCCTTCGGCCCGGGCACAACCTCGCAAACGATCCGGGCCCCTTCATAGGCCGTCTGGTGGCCGTCGCGGCGCAGACAGGTCACGTGCAAGAGCACGTCGGTCATGCCGTTGTCTGGAACGATAAAGCCATAACCCTTGGCGACGTCGAACCATTTGATGACGCCGGCCATCTCGATGACGCGCGGCGCGGCTTCGCCGGTAACAGCGAGGTCGGGTCCGAGACCCGACTTGTTGGACTTTGGTTCAATTCCGTCCGACGCCATGACGCCGTGACCGCCGCCGTTGCTGGCGCCCTACGGGCGCATCACGAATCTGTAATTGAGGATAACACCGACGCTCCAATGGAAAAGGACAAAAATGCAACACCGCGATAAAAGCGTCATTGCCTGTGCACAAAGTGGATTCGTTCATTGGCCGACAAAGGGTTCGAGCACCGTTCCGATGTCCTGGCGCACCACCAGGTCCGCCACCTCATCGAAGTCGGTCGCTTCCCGATTGATGATAACAAGACGGGCACCATTTCGTTTTGCCATCAAGGGGAAGCCAGCGGCGGGCCAGACCAGCAGCGAAGAACCGATCGCCACGAACAAATCGCATGATCGGGCAAGCACCTGGGCGCGCTGCATCGCGGCGTCAGGCATTGCCTGACCGAACGACACGGTCGCGGTCTTTATAAAGCCGCCGCAGCTCGGGCAGTCTGGTGCGCAACCATTCGCCTCATCCATGCGGCGGCGCACCCAAGCTAGTTCGTAGCGCTCGTCGCAGTTGAGGCACAACGCAAAAGTTGTATTGCCGTGCAATTCGACGATGTGTTCGGGCTCTATCCCCGAAGCCTGATGCAAATTGTCGATATTCTGCGTGATCACCGCGGGAACTTTACCGGCGCGATAAAGGCTGGCGAGCGCGCGATGGCCCCGACCCGGCCGGGCGCCGCCGAACTGGTCTTCCATAGCGAAACGCCGCCGCCAGGATTCGTTGCGCGCCTCCTGGCTGGCCAGGAACTCGCCGAACGGAATCGGCTGATTCTTGGTCCATAAGCCACCGGGCGAGCGGAAATCGGGGATGCCACACTCGGTCGAGATGCCCGCCCCGGTGAATGGCACCATGGCACGGGCTTCATGGACCAGTTCCATGAGCCGCGCTATGGCGCTATCAAGGTCCGGCGCTATCATTCGTAATCGCCCGCCGCGCCCGCGCCAAACCCACTTCGCCTTGCCATACCTATCAGACCCAGCTCACGGGATCGCGGTCAGCACAGCAGCCAAACCGTTCCCTTGTCGGACCAGCGGAGGTTCTTCCAAATGCGGTATCTGCACACAATGCTTCGCGTACGCAATCTCGACGACGCGCTCGACTTCTATGTCAACAAGCTCGGCCTTATGGAGGTACGCCGCCGGGTCGACGACAAAAATAAGTATACGTTGGTGTTCCTGGCGGCGCCCGCCGACGACAAGCTCGTCGCCAGCGGTCCGGCCAACCGGCAGGCGCCTCTGGTTGAGCTCACTTACAATTGGGATAGCGAGGACTACGGCGAGGCGCGCTATTTCGGCCACCTCGCCTACGAGGTCGACGACATTTACGCGCTGTGCGAGAAGCTGATGAAGGCGGGCGTGACTATCAACCGGCCGCCACGCGACGGCACCATGGCCTTCGTCCGCTCGCCCGACAAACATTCGATCGAGCTGTTGCAGAAGGGCGAAGCGCTACCGCCGAAGGAGCCCTGGGTGTCGATGCCCAATACCGGAAAGTGGTGAACCGGCGGCATTTTAGTTTGCGGCACCGGATGACACCGAAAGGTGGCAACGGATTTTCCGAAATGATCACGTGTAATCAAAATACTAGAGCGCAAATTGCTTCAGAGTGAAGCGATTTGCGCTCTGAACCAAACCCCTTTATACGTCGCCCGCCACCATCGGAGCGCGCATTTGCGCTCGGTAGCGCCCTTCGTCTAGCGGTCTAGGACACCGCCCTTTCACGGCGGTAACACGGGTTCGAGTCCCGTAGGGCGCGCCATTGATGCTTGGCGATGAACCGCATGCTCCGGGCAGCGGCAGCGCACTTTACTGAGTATAGGCACCGGCGCCGAGAACATAGTCGCCGACCTGGAGCGCATAGGTCTTTTTATTATCGGCTTTCTTGGTCACCGGATTGGTCATCCGATATTCGGCCCAGCCGCCGCCGCCCTTGGCGGCCGTAATGATCAACTTGCCGAACTCTTTGCCATCCGCGTCTTTGAGCGTGGTGGCGTCACGCCCGACCAACATGGGAATACCGGGGGCACTCAGGATCTTGCCGTCGGCCGAGTACACAAAAACAAAAAGATCGCGATCCATGTAGCCGCCCTTCGGATCGGCGAAATCGGTCATGGCCTTGTCGGCTCCGACGTCCTTGAAATGAACCGCAGCCTTCTCGACCAGCGCTTTTGCTTCGTCCGGCGTACCGCGTTCTTGCGCGATCGCTGGACCAACAGCGAGCACGAAAGCCAAGCCGAGTGCACCCGTCCAGTTAGCAGGTCGCATTGTAGTCCTCCAAGTCAGAGAGTTGATGAGAGACGAATCGCTCTATTGGGAAAGACGGTAGCAGTCAGACCGGCCATGCATATGTACGCATATACCCTTATGGGGAATCTGAATGCCGCAAATCGCTCTTCGCGGTTTTGAAACGAGCGATCCATTTCGGTCTGACATCACAGCAGCCATCAGCGACGTCCTGCCTGGACAACGCGACGAGCCTGCGGAGCAAGACTGGCCGCAGGGGACATCTCCCGCACCGCCGAGCGTTCGGTCGAGACGCTTGCAGGCGATCCGCTCTCGGCGTCTACATCGATCCGAAAGAACCCGACGCGCTCATCCATCGCCTTGGCTTGGTATTCGAGAGTCTTGGCGGTGGCGGCGTTCTCTTCAACGAGCGCCGAATTCTGTTGCGTCACCTCGTCCATCTGGGCCAAGGCCTTGTTGACCTGATCGATCCCGCTCGCCTGCTCGCCGCTGGCATTAGCGATGTCGGCTACGATGTCCGCGACCTGCTTGATCGATTCGACGATCTGAGTGAGCGCGGTGCCCGCCTCACTGACGAGCTCGACACCGTCCTTGACCTGATTGTTCGAGTTGGTGATCAGGTTCTTGATGTCTTTGGCCGCTTGCGATGAGCGCTGAGCCAGGCTGCGCACCTCAGACGCCACGACCGCAAAGCCCCGGCCTGCATCACCGGCGCGCGCGGCTTCCACCGCGGCATTGAGCGCCAGCAGATTGGTTTGTCGCGCAATCTCGTCGATGACGCCGATAATGTCGGAAATCTTGCGGGAGGACTCCTCGATCTTCGCCATTGCCTCAACCGCCTTGGCGACCACTTGGCCGCCGCGGTCGGCAACCTGCCGCGTAGTGGCGGCCGAGGAATTGGCCTGCTGCGCGTTCTCGGCATTTTTCTTCACGGTCGCGGAGATTTCCTCCATCGACGCGGAAGTCTGCTCGAGGCTTGCCGCCTGCTCCTCGGTGCGCTGCGACAGGTCGGTGGTGCTCGTGGAAATCTCAGTCGAGGCATTCGTCACTTCGCGCGCCGAAGCTTTGATCTCGCCGACGGTTGCGCCGATCCGTTCGGCCATCTTATTGGCGTCATCCTTCAACTGCCCGAACATGCCGTGATATTCGGCGGTGATCCGCGGCGTCATATCGCCGTCGGCCAGCGACCCCAGCATGCCGACCAGATCTTGCAGCGCATTGCCGGTGTTCTCGCAGAGCGTATTCATCGCTGTGGCCAGATTGAGCATGAAGTCCGTCTTGCCCTCGAGCGGCACGCGCTTGGAAAAATCGCCGGCGACCGTGGCCTTGACCAGGTCGTCGAGTTCCCCTTCGACGGCCTTCTGGGCGGTCTCGTCCTTCCATTCGACCGACGTGCCGACCCGCTGACGGCCGTCATTGAAGACCGGCGCCGCGATCAGTTGGAATTTTCGGCTGCCGACGCTGATATGAGACTCGAAGGCGCCGGTTAGGCCGTCCAGCAGCTTTCGCTGATGGCTTGGATTCTTATGAAAGACGTCGATGCTGGCGCCGATTAACTTGCTGGAATCGAACTGCGGCAGCCCCTTGCGCAGCTCGGCCTCATTCTCGCGAAGCATCTTCTGCAAGGAGGTATTCATATACATGATATTGTACTGATCGTCCGCGATCATCACATTGGATGCAACCGCGTCGAGCGCGGCGCGGACGCGGAAATTGATCACCTTCTGCGCGATCGACGCTTTGAAGATCTCCGTCGCCCTGGCGATATCGCCGATTTCGTCACCGCGTGCCCGAAACGGAACCTCGACGACGCGGTCGTTGGTCAGATCGAGCAGCACAGCCGCGATCTTGCGCAGTGGCTTGGCGATCGACAGCGCGCCAAAGGCGGCGGTCCCGAACTGCACGATGATGACGAAGATGCTCACACCCAGAACGATATATTCCATCACCGCTCGGAGATTTGCCGAAGCGACTTTGACGATTTGGGCATCCTGCTTGACACCCTGGAGCAGTTCGTCGGCAACGGCTGCCATCGCCGCGGCAGCGGGCCGGGCTTTGACCTGAGCGATCTGGTCGATGTCAGCCCCGAGCGCCTCGACGTGCGCCGCGTCCGCGTAGGACAGGTCGGCGCCGACCGCCTTGCTCTCGATATCGAGCTTCTCCGTTTTTGTCGCGACCAGCTGCCGGCTGAGGGCGTAGTAGTTGTCGCCGTCGTCCTTCAGCGCGTCGATACGCTCAAGGTCCCGCTTTGCATTCTCTTCCAGCTTTGCGCTTTGCTGCATCGCCGTTATGAGCCGTTGCAAGGCGTCGCGATTTGCATTGATGTATTTGTCGGCCGCCGCAAGCTCCAGCGGATTGCCGGCGAGACGTGCGTCGCCGAGACCGCTTTGGAAGCCGCGAACCGTGGCCTTGGCTTCCAGCGCGGCTTGCAATAACTCGCTTTGACGATCCGCGCGGTCCGCTGCCGCCCCGAGATAACCATTGCTGACGATCTGGCTGACGAGCATGACTGCGACAAGCAGGATGCCCAGACCCGAAACGATTGCGAGCTTCGTTGCGATGCGGAGGCGAAAACGCAGCATAGGCAGGTCCCTTTGCCTGTTTCCTTCTGGATTCGATGTCTGCATCGCGCGTTTCCGCGCCACCCCAGGGGAAAAGACTTTCGCTGCCGACGATAGAAAGTGGGGGCTTAATATGGCTATAAGGCGCTCAGCGATCGGTACGATCAAAATTGTTGATCTGGGTTATTAAACCCGCGCGCTAAAGTACCGCGCGCGGGGCTTGCCGTATTGCAGGCGCTCGCTTCCCGCAATGGCGCGGCGGCGGATTGCGAGACCCGGCTCCGCCGCACTTGGCCAAAATCCGGCAATAGACGATGATGCAATGAACGAACGAGGCAAGCTCCCATGTCCGACGCGCTCGAACTGCTCACCACGCGGCGCTCCTTCAAGCCGATCGAACTTTGCGGCCCTCCTCCCTCCGCGGCCGAAATCGATACGCTGTTGACCGTCGCGTCGCGGGTGCCGGATCACGGCAAGCTCGCGCCTTGGCGATTTATCCTGTTCGAAGGCGAGGCGCGACGTGCCGCGGGCTCAGCTATCGCGGCTGCATACCGCGTCAAATATCCGGACGCCGAAGCCGAACAGGTCGAGGCCGAACGCGCACGGCTGACGCGCGCCCCATTGGTCGTGGCCGTGGTCAGCCGCGCCGGTGCGCACGTAAAAATTCCGGAATGGGAGCAAGTGCTCTCGGCCGGAGCCGCCGCGATGAATCTCGTTCTCGCCGCGCATGCGCTCGGCTACGGCGCGAGCTGGATCACCGAATGGTACGCGTATGATCGCGCGGTGCTTGACGCTCTTGGCCTCGCCCCGCACGAGCGCATCGCCGGCTTCATCCACATCGGCAGGCCGCCCGGCCGGCCCGAGGACCGGCCGCGGCCGCCGCTTAGCGAGATTGTGACCCGCTTCCCGGACTAGCCACGAAGCGCGCCGCTCTCCCGGCGACAACTACGGCGGCAGCTTGAGTTCGAAGTCTCGCTGACGCGCACCATTAGCCTATCGCAGCCGAAGGGCGCCGGAAGAACCCCGGCGCCCTAAACGCAGGACAGCCCCGCTGATCGAATCGATCCGTCACATGCCGGCATTGATCTCGGTCTGGAGCGTGGCGGCATTCGCCGCGTCGTTTTGCTCTTCCGCAGCGGCCATCGACGCGTTCAGCGCGTTGGTATCGTTCATCGACTGGATGGCTGCGTTTTCCTCCGAGGCGTCGACGGAGGCCTGGGCGGCGTCAAAAGTCGGGGTGGTATCGGCCGGCGTCGAATAATCATAGGACGGCGTCACATCCGACCTGCCCCCAGCGCCGCGCGCGACCTGCAGCGGAAAGCCGCCGCCAAACAGGCCTTGGATGAACTGGCCGAGAGTGGCCGGCCGCGGAGCAACCGCATAAGTTCGGCGCGGCACAGCGTGTTTGGTAACGACGGGTTTGGCGACAGCATGTGTGGCAACACGCGCATGCACCATCTTTGTGGCGGCATTGGCCTGATTGTCGGCCGCGAACGCATTTGCGGCTAACGCAAGCGAGGCGAAGATCATTGTGGAAGCAATAAGCGATTTCATGGCACGCTCCTTATGTGTCGGCCTTGAGCCGAGGAGAATCCCCGAACGCTGGAACCAAGGCTAATCGCGTCAAGATTGGGGAGAGATGGCCAACCAATTAATTCGCGTTCATGTTTTCTACCGAGCACTGAGGGTGCCACTTGCGCCACGACTGGCATGGCCGTCGCAAGCTCCAAACAAACAAGGTTTCGCGTGCAGCGCACAATTCATGGAACTGTTGCATCGCAACCGGAATTTCTTCGCGCCAACTCCTTATCGGCGACGTAGCTTGGTCACGCCGGCGCCACAGAGTAGCCCTAGCGTTTCACCCGGGCGGAGAGTTGGTTCAGGGAGAAAGCACCGTGGCTCTGCAAGCTGACACAGAGAACGCTACGCGCTTGGTGACCTACGGCAAGAATCATTGCCCACAATGCAGCGAATGGCTGCTCGCCCCTGACTGGTCCGAATATTTCAGCGAACGCTGCGTGCGGCACGCTTGGTCGTGCGACGATTGCGGCTATCGTTTTGAGACTTCGGTTTTCTTTGCCAAGCCGGAATAAGCACCTGGCTCGCACCCGCGACTATTTGGGCACGCGCCCGGTCATCGTCGCGGCGGATAGGTGTGCTGACGCCCATTGAAATCGTCGATCGTGCGACCATCCGCGCTGAGATATTGGGGGCCGATGGGCGATTTGCCGAAGCCGCCGGGAATGTCGAGCACATAAGACGGCTGGCATAGGCCGGACGTGCGGCCGTGCAGCGCACGCATCAAATTCTGACCATCGGCGATGGTGGTGCGGAAATGCCCCGTGCCCGGCGCCAGATCGCCGTGGTGCAGGTAATACGGCTTGATCCGGCATTCGACCAATGCCCGCATCAGTGCGCCGAGAGTGTCGACATCGTCGTTGACGCCGCGCAACAACACCGACTGCGACAGCATTGGGATGCCGGCGTCAACCAATCGCGCGCAAGCCGCGCGCGCTTGGTTGCCGAGCTCGCGTGGGTGATTGGCGTGCAGCACGACAAACGTCGCCTTCTCGGTGCGCAGGGCCCGCACCAAGGCGACCGAGATATTTTCCGGCGCGGCAACCGGCAGCCGCGTGTGCACGCGAATGACTTTGACGTGATCGATCGCGGCAAGCTCGGTCATCACAGCGTTGAGACGGCGCGGCGACAGGACCAGCGGATCGCCGCCGGTGAGGATCACTTCCCAGATTTGAGGGGTGCCCCGAATATAGTTGATCGCCTTCGCATAGGCTGAACCCGATAACGCGCCCCGCCCCGGCCCGACCATCTCGCGGCGAAAGCAGAACCGGCAATAGACCGCGCAGGCGTTGACGAGCTTAAGCAGCACCCGGTCGGGATAGCGGTGGACCACGCCTTCGACGGGTGTGTGGGCCGCGTCGCCGATCGGATCGCCGCTTTCCTCGTCACGGCGATCGAGCTCGCGCGCATCGGGCACGAATTGCCGCGCGATCGGATCGTTCGGATCGACCGGATCGATCAATTCGGCAAGCACCGGGGTAATCGCCACCGCATAGCGCGCGGCGACCTGTTCCAGCGCCGCCAGCCGATCGCCACTGGTGAATGGCGCATCGTCGGGCGCGGCGGGAATTCGCATCGACCTAATAGCCGTCATCCTGGTGACTCCTGAATGGGCGTCCATAACACCTGGTCGATGCGTGACGCACCCGTCGCCAGCATAACCAGGCGCTCAAGCCCGAGCGCGATGCCGGACGCCGGCGGCATCTCGCCAAGCGCTGCGATGAAATCCTCGTCGATCGGATAGCGTTCGCCATAGATTCGTTCCTTCTCGGCCATTTCGTGTTCCAGCCGGCAACGCTGCTCGCGCGCGTCGTTCAGTTCGCCGAAACCGTTGGCGAGTTCGACGCCGCAGACATAAAGCTCGAAGCGTTCGGCAACACGCGGATCGCGCCCCGGCCGTGCCAGCGCCGAAAGCACGGCCGGGTATTCGTCGAGAATGGTGGCGCGCCCGATGCCGAGATTGCCCTCGATGCGCTCGATCAGCACGCGACTGAAAATATCGCCCCAGCGGTCATCGTCGGCGATACGGATGCCGGCCGCCTGGGCAGCACCGGCAAAGCGCGCGCGATCCGGCTCGCCGCCGGAAAGGCTCGCCAAAAGATCGATGCCGGAAAAACGCCAAAAAGCCTCGGCGACGGTCATCCGCTCGGGCTCGGCGAAGGCGTCAGCCGTGCGGCCGCGGAAAACAAACTGCCGGGTCCCCGAGGCCCGCGCCGCCTCCCGCAGAAGAGCCGTGCAATCGGCCATCAGCGTCCCATAGGGCTCGTCAGCGCGATACCATTCGACCATGGTAAATTCGGGATTGTGCAGCGCACCGCGTTCGCGGTTGCGGAACACTTTTGCAAATTCAACAATGCGCCGCTCGCCCGCCGCCAGGAGCTTTTTGCAGGCGAATTCCGGCGAAGTCCGCAGAAAAAGCCTTGAGGACGGCGTGCCGTCGGCCGCCATCAGCGCCGTCGCAAAGGCATGCAGATGGGTCTCGTTGCCGGGCGATCGGGTGAGCGCCCCGGTCTCGACCTCGACGAAGTCCTGGCCGGCGAACCAGGCGCGCAGCGCGGCTATGATCCGGCCCCGCGCCAGCAGAGCCGGCCGCCGGTCGGCATGAACATGGGGGGCCCAATAGGGCGAGGAACGAGGGGCAGTGTCCGGCATGGTCCGATGTCCTTGTCTACGGCCGGATGAGGAAATAACTAGCTCTCGGGCTGAAGATCGGTATGTTGCGCCCAGAATCGAAGCCACCACAGTCGAGGAAGCCGTGAGAGTCATCGCTAGCTCGTTGCGAAAAGGCAATATCGTCGATCTTGACGGCAAACTCGGGGTCATCATGGCCATCGAGAACATCCATCCC
>Ga0187887_10003918_pt1 | contig 11345 bp, 10 predicted proteins | sample June2016WEW_7_10_FD_132977 | JGI IMG/M metagenome (GOLD analysis project Ga0187887, IMG submission 132977) | Peatland microbial communities from SPRUCE experiment site at the Marcell Experimental Forest, Minnesota, USA - June2016WEW_7_10 | ecosystem: Environmental > Terrestrial > Soil >... | reverse complement strand
GCCGTGGTCTCGCGATAGACCGTGGCGTCTCCCTGGATGCGTCCCTGCGCGTTGAGCAGGAAGTTGTAATTGCCCTCTCCTGGCTCGAGCGCCTGGATAGAGTTGCTGACCATCCCGTTCAGCCAGCGCGTCGCATCCGACCCGCTAATGCGCAGAAAGGCGCGATCGGTGACTGGGCGGAAACCCGCGCCCTCCAGCAGCACAGTCAGCGCATTCGATTCAGAACTTGGCATCTATCTCCTGGTGCTCCTTATGTTCTCTCATTCAAGGATATCCTCGATGCGGACAGGATGCTCCCGGCTACTCTTGGATGCTGCGCCCCGCGCTTCGATGCGCTCCGGCACTTGGAGGTTCCGCAGGAGCGCCTACTCTGCGTACACTAAGTAGGAGCGGGATGGCGTAATTTGGAGGCGGTTTGACCTGGCAGAGAGCTTTCGCAGCATGGGCATTGGTGGGGTTTGGCGCGAGTATCGTGCAAGCGCAGGCGAAGGCAGGAGATGGGGCCGTGACCCCGCCCGTCCGCACCTCCGGCAGCTCGACGGTCACGGTCGACACGGTCCTCACGCCTGACCAGGAAAAGAGCCTCCTGGACGCGGAAGATCAGATCCTGCACTTCGTCAGCAAAGATACGCACCTCGACATCAAAAGCCCCGTCAAGTGCAAGTTCATCTCCCGCAACGCCGTCAACACCGAGCTGCGCAAGAAGTTTGACCAGGACAAGGGCGCCAAGCGCATGGAACGCAGCGAGCTGGTGCTCAAGAAGTTCGGCCTGCTCGACGAGGGTTTCAAGATGCGGCCCTTCCTGCTGAGCCTGCTCACCGAGCAGATTGCCGGCTTCTACGACGACAAGACCAAGCAGATGAACCTGCTCGACTGGGTGCCCATCGACGAGCAGAAACCGGTGATGGCGCATGAGCTCACCCACGCGCTCCAGGATCAAAAAGTAGGCCTCGAGAAGTGGGGAAGCCAGGAGGTCGAAGGCGTCTCCAAAAACGTGAAGCAGGACAACCGCCACATCGCCAACGACGACACCGACTCCGCCCGCGAGGCCGTGCTCGAAGGTCAGGCCATGGTAAGCTTTGCCGACTACATGTTGGCCGACGCCGGTCACCCCGACAAGACCCTCAAGGACGCGCCACAGCTCGCGCAGCAGCTTGAGTCCAACGCCGGCGACATGTCCGACTCGCCCGTGCTGGCCCGCGCGCCGCTCGTACTGCAGCAGTCGCTGCTGTTTCCCTACACCTCCGGCCTCGCCTTTGAACAGCACATCCTGATCAGGAAGGGCGTCGATCGTGCCTTCGCCGGCGTCCTCGACGCACCGCCCAGCACCACCTTCCAGATCCTGAATCCGGATGCCTATCTGCGCAATCAGCCTGTGCCCCTGCTCAAGCTGCCGGACATCCATCCGCTGCTCAAGGACGCGGGCTATGTGCCGTACGACGTCGGCGTAATGGGTGAGCTCGACGTGCGCATGACCGCGGAGCTTTTCGGCGGCGAGCCGCTGGCCCGGGCGCTGGCTCCGGAGTGGGCCGGCGGCGTCTACTACGCCGCGCAGCGCAAGAACGCGACCGCAGCGCAGAAGGACACCACCGCCTCGCTCGCCCTGCTCTACATCTCCCAGTGGAAGAACAAGGATTCCGCGCGCAGCTTCTTCAACGTCTTCGAGCAGGAGCTGCCGCGCCAGTACGACGGCCTCAAGCGTCGCGAGGCGGACGAGAGCAACGGAGTTGAAGCGACCGAGCGCGTCTACTCCACCAGCGAGGGCGACGTCCTGCTCACCCTAAAAGACAATACCGTGTGGGTGAGTGAGGGCTTCGATCTGCCGCTGGCTCGCCAGCTGCGCGACAAGGTCGAGCAGGCGAATCTGCCGCCCGGCGAGGGCCCGACCATGCAAGCCCGCACGCTGCCCGCCCGCACCTTGGTCCCAGACCATGACCTCGTCGGCGGGCTGGTCGACACGCTCAGCCGCTACGGCGTGATGAAGGAAACTCTCCGCTAACCCGTTAGGGCTTCTTTTCGGCCGCCTGCTTGAGCGCCGTCAGCCAGTCCGTATCCGACGCCGCCAGCTTGTCCGACGAATAGAGCCACGTCATCAGCGGCCCGCTCATCGACTCCTTCACCGTCACCAACGTTCCACCATCCGGCGTAGCTTTCAGCTCCCACACGTGAATCGCCCGCGCAGGAGAGGCTATCCCCGTCCAGCTAAGCCGCCGATCCGGCTCCAGCAGATGTACCTCGGAATGGATGGTCGTCCCGCCGGATTTCCAGACAAACTGCGTGCCCATCGCCAGCTCGCCCGGCGCCTTCACGCTCTCGATCTGCGGACACCAGTTCGGCCACGCAGGCGCATCGATCAGCAGCGCCCACACCTTCGCCGGCGGCGCCGCGATCTGCATCTGGACGCTCGCCTTCACGGGAGCATCCTGCTGGATCGCACCCACCGCCGAGAGCGCGTGCAACTGCCTTGAAGAGTGCGAGCATCCACCCAACGCAAGCACACACGCGAAGCTAACCACAATCGGCGCGATTCTCATCCTGCCAGCCCCCTGCTCGGAATTAGTTCTGCGCCGCCAACGTCATCACCGCGATGCCCATCAGCCCATGAACCCAGCGCGCGGGCTTCACATCGCTCGTGTTGATCAGCTGGATCAGGCCACCCTCCGTGTCGGGCAGGCCGGACTTCATCACCGCAACGATCACCTTGCCGCTCGAGAACATCACTTCGCCGCCGGAGTACAGCACGTAGTAGTGATCCGTTCCAGTCGCCACGATCGTGCTGTGCAGAATCAACGGCTGGTTCTCGCGCGTGGGCGTCACGCCGATCTTCGCCAGCACGTCCGAGAGCAGGGGACCGCTGTAGGTCTCTTCCGCCCCGCCCCGATGCGCATTATGCACCTGCACTGTCACCTGGTTCGGCATGTTGACCAGGTCGGTCAGCGACAGCGTCACCGTCTTGCCTTCGAAGCTCAGATTCACACTCTTCGACGGCGGAACCGGTGGCTTCATCGCCTCCATCGCTGCGGGAGCCTTCGTCTGCGGCGTCGTCGCGTCCGTCTGGGCGCGGAGAGCGATAGGGGAAAGAACGAGTAGCAGGGAAACAGCAGTCGAGATCTTCATGCTCCAAAGGTAACTCCCTCGGCCGGGGGCGTATAGAACTTTAAAACAGACGTATACTGGAAATCTATGTCGATCATTCGCAATGTCGCCGCCATCGCCAAGGGAATGAGCATCACCCTGCGGGAAGGATTTCAGCCGACGCAGGTCGAGAACTACCCGGACGGCAAAGGGCCAATGCGTGGTGCGCAGTTTGAGCAACGCTTTCGCGGAAAGCACCAGTTACAGCGCGATGAAAACGGCCTGGAGAAGTGCGTCGCCTGCTTCTTGTGCGCGGCAGCCTGCCCGTCGAATTGCATTTACATCGAGGCAGCCGACAATACCAGCGAGACCCGCATCTCCTCGGCCGACCGCTACGCCAAGACCTACAACATTGACTACAACCGCTGCATCTTCTGCGGATATTGCGTGGAAGCCTGCCCCACCGATGCCATCACCCACGGACACGGCTTCGAACTCGCCAGCCTCAACGCCACCACCATGGTCATGCGCAAGGAAGACCTGTTGGTGTCCGTCTCGACGGGTCTTCCGCGTTCAGCTAAAGAAGAGCTTGAAGTGCTCGCGTAGAACTTAAAGTCTTGGATTCAACATACGCGGCGAGCCATAACGGCTCGCCGTCTTGCGATCAGCGCCGACTCCCCGCGCATCGAATGGAAAACGAACGGAGATAGACATGAACAGGGCCACTCCCCACCCACTTGAAGCCATCCTCGAAGACCGAATTGCAATTATCGACGGTGCCATGGGCACCACCATCCGCACCTACGGCATGACCGAAGCCGATATCCGCGCAGACCGCTTCAAGAATTCCACCAAAGATCTGCTTAACAACGGCGACCTCTTCTCGCTCACCCAGCCGAAGATGATTGGCGACATCCATCGTCGCTTCCTCGAGGCCGGCGCCGACATCCTCGAAACCAACACCTTCGGCGCCACCAGCATCACCCAGAGTGAATTCTTCGTCGACGACCCCCGCGAGCATGGCGGGCGCAAAGACCCCGAGTTCTATCAGAAGATCATCGAAGACGCGTCGCTCAACGACCTTGCCTGGGACATCAACCACACCTCCGCGCAGCAGTGCCGCGAGTGGGGCGATCGCGTCGCCAATAACGACGGGCGGCCGCGCTTCGTTGCCGGAGCCATCGGCCCGCTCACCGTCTCGCTCTCCAACTCGCCAGACGCTGACGATGCAGGTTTTCGCGTCGTCACCTTCGACCAGGTGAAGTCTGCGTACACGCACCAGGTCCGCGCCCTCATCGCCGGTGGCGTCGATCTGCTCCTTGTTGAGACCATCTTCGACTCGCTCAACGCCAAGGCCGCGCTGGTCGCCATCCGCGAGGTCTTCGATCAGGACGGCCTCGCGGCCGCAGGCAAAGAACTGCCGGTGATGATCTCCGCAGCAGTTGGCCGCGGCGGCGAAACCCTCATCTCCGCGCAGACCACCGAGGCCTTCTGGAACGCGGTCAAGCACGTCAAACCGCTCTCGGTAGGCCTCAATTGCTCGCTCGGCCCGGACCTCATGTACCCCTTCCTCAGCGAGCTATCCGAGAAGGCCGACGTCGCCATCTCCTGCTACCCGAACGCCGGCCTGCCCAACCCTCTCTCCCCCACCGGCTTCGATCTAGGCCCTGACGACATGGCACGCTCGCTCAGTGGCTTCGCGCGCGGCGGCCTCATCAACATCGCCGGAGGCTGCTGCGGCAACACGCCCGAGCACATCGCCGCCATCGCCAAAGCGCTCGACGGCATGCACCCGCGCGAACTCGCAGAGCGCAATCGCGAGGTAGCCGCTTGAGCACCGGAAACCCTGTAGTCGGCAACACGACGAAGCCGCTGCGCCTCTCCGGCAGCCAGCCCTTCACCCAGCAGGACGGCGTCTACATCATGATCGGCGAGCGCACCAACGTCGCCGGCTCGCCGAAGTTCGCACGCCTCGTCAAGGAAGGCAAGTTCGAAGAAGCCGTCAGCGTCGCGCGCCAGCAGGTTGAGAACGGCGCCAACGTCATCGATATCTGCATGGACGAGGGCATGATCGACGGCGTCGCTGCAATGACCCGCTACCTGCAACTCCTCGCAAGCGAGCCCGAGGTCGCGAAAGTTCCGTTCATGATCGACTCCTCCAAGTGGGAGGTCATCGAGGCCGGCCTGAAGTGCCTGCAGGGCAAGGGAATCGTCAACTCCATCTCGCTCAAAGAGGGTGAAGCGAAGTTCCGCCAGAACGCCGCAACCGTGCTGAAGTACGGCGCCGCGGTAGTCGTGATGGCCTTCGACGAACAAGGCCAGGCCGCCACGTACGACGAGAAAATCCGCATCTGTGAGCGCGCCTACCGCATGCTCGTCGACGAGGTCGGCTTCCCGCCCGAAGACATCATCTTCGACCCCAACATCCTCACCGTCGCCACCGGCATGGAGGAGCACAATAACTACGCCGTCGACTTCATCAACGCCACGCGCTGGATCAAGGCCAACCTCCCGCACGCCAAAGTTTCAGGCGGCGTCTCCAACATCTCTTTCAGCTTTCGCGGCAACAACAAGGTCCGCGAGGCCATGCACTCAGCCTTCCTCTACCACGCCATCGCCGCCGGCATGGACATGGGCATCGTCAACGCCGGCATGCTCGAAGTCTACGAGGAGATCGAGCCGGAACTTAAAGTGTTAGTCGAAGACGTCCTACTCAATCGCCGCCCCGACGCCACCGAACGCCTCGTCGAATACGGCGAATCCCTCAAGGGCGTAGACACCGCGGTTACTGCGAAGAAGGCCGAAGAGTGGCGCTCCGGCACCGTTGAAGAACGCCTCTCGCACGCTCTGGTCAAGGGCATCGACACCTACATCGAGCTCGACACCGAGGAAGCTCGCGTCAAACTTGGCCGCCCGCTGCTGGTGATCGAAGGCCCGCTGATGGACGGCATGAGCGTGGTCGGCGACCTCTTCGGCTCAGGCAAAATGTTCCTTCCGCAGGTCGTAAAATCAGCGCGCGTGATGAAGAAAGCCGTCGCGCATCTCACCCCGTACATGGAGGCCGAGAAGGCAGCACTCGAAGCCTCCGGCCAGGTCGTCAAGGCGCAAGGAAAAATCATCCTTGCGACCGTCAAAGGCGACGTCCACGACATCGGCAAGAACATCGTCGGCGTGGTCCTCGCATGCAACAACTACGAGGTCATCGACATGGGCGTGATGGTCGCGGCCGAGAAGATCCTCGAACGTGCCCGTACCGAGAAGGCTGACATCATCGGCCTAAGCGGCCTCATCACGCCGTCACTCGACGAGATGGTGCACGTCGCGAAAGAGATGGAGCGGCAGGGTTTCACCATCCCGTTGCTCGTCGGCGGCGCCACCACCAGCCGCGCGCACACGGCTATAAAAATTGCCCCACACTACAGCCAGCCAGTCATCCATATCCTCGACGCCAGCCGTGCCGTTCCCGTCACGACCAGCCTGCTCAGCGAAGACGGCAAGGAAGACTTTGTCGCCAGGCACCGGACCGAGTACGAAGCCCTGCGCAAATCCCACGCCACGCCGCGCCAGCCTCTCGTTTCCCTCGAAGTCGCACGCGAGCGCCGCACCCCCATCGAGTGGCGCGCGGAAGATATTCCCACTCCCGCCACGCTCGGCGTGCAGGTGCTCGACAACTTCCCGCTTGCCACACTGCGTGAATACATCGACTGGACGCCGTTCTTCCACACCTGGGGCATGAAGGGCATCTACCCGCGCATCCTGAGTCAGGAAGGCGAGCACGCAGAGCAGGGAAGCGAAGCCCGCAAGATCTTCGCCGACGCCAACACTCTCCTCGATCGCATCGTCGCCGAGAATCTCATCACCGCGCGCGGCGTCTACGGCCTCTTCCCGGCCAATGCTATCGGTGACGACGTACAGCTCTTCACCGACGAGGCCCACACCGAAACCCGCGAGCGTTTCTACTTCCTCCGCCAGCAGGCCAATCGCGAAGGCAGCGAACCCTGCCGCTCGCTCGCAGACTTCATCGCTCCCGCAACCACCAGCCTGCCCGACCACCTCGGCGCCTTCGCCGTCACCACCGGCATCGGCCTCAAGCAGCTCTGCGACGGCTTCCGAGCCGCCAACGACGACTACAACGCCATCATGGCCGAGGCCCTCGCCGACCGCCTCGCCGAAGCCTTCGCCGAATACCTGCACAAGCGCGTGCGCGATGAGTGGGGATATGGCCGCTCCGAAACCTTCACCCCCGCCGACCTCATCCAGGAAAAGTATCGCGGCATCCGCCCCGCCCCCGGCTATCCCGCCTGCCCCGACCACACCGAAAAGGGCACGATCTGGAAGCTGCTCGACGTCGAAGCCAACACCGGCATCAAGATCACCGAGTCCTTCGCCATGTGGCCAGGTTCGAGCGTCAGCGGTCTATACTTTGCGCATCCCGACGCGCGTTACTTTTCGCTCGGCAAGATCGGCCGCGACCAGGTCGCCGACTACGCAGCCCGCAAGCAGATGAGCGTCAACGAAGTCGAACGCTGGCTAGGACCCAACCTCAACTACGATCCCGCATCCTGAACATCTCCGGAAGGTCGCCATGGAAACCAAGCCGCTAGCATCGAACCTTTGGCCCGAACTTCGCTGGGAAGATTGGTCGGCCACCGCCGAAACCCTCCACATGTGGATGCAGATCGTCGGCAAGGTTCGCCTCGCACTCAGCCCACTTCAGGCCCATTGGTGGAACGTCCCACTCTACGTCAGCGCGCGCGGCCTCAGCACCTCCGCGATGCCTTACGGCGCGGACTTCCTCGAAATCGAGTTTGATTTCGTCAATCATCAACTGCTCTTCCGCACCACCACCGGCCTGAGCGCCTACCAGCCGTTGCGCGCGCAGAGTGTCGCCGACTTCTACACCGAATTCCAGAAGACCCTCTCCGACCTCGGCGTGCACGTCGCAATCTACGGAACCCCCGTCGAGCTCGCCCACCCCATCCCCTTCGCCGAGGACACGCAACACGCTTCCTACGACCCCGACGCCGCGCATCGCTTCTGGCGCATCCTGATCCAGACCGACCAGGTCTTCCAGAAGTTCTCCTCGCGCTTCATCGGCAAGATCAGCCCCGTACATTTCTTCTGGGGCAGCTTCGATCTCGCCGTCACCCGTTTCTCCGGCCGCCCCGCTCCTCCGCGCGAAGGCGCCGACCCCATCACGCGCGAAGCCTACTCGCACGAGGTCATCAGCGCCGGCTTCTGGCCCGGCAACGGCGGCTACGGCAAGGCCGCCTTCTACTGCTATGCCGCGCCATCGCCTGCCAACCTCGACGCTGCAACCATCCAGCCCGCGCAAGCCTTCTGGGATCGAGGCCTCGGCGAGTTCATCCTCCCCTACGAAGATCTCCGCACGTCCGCGTCGCCGGAGGACACCCTGCTCTCCTTCCTGCAGAGCACCTACGATGCCGCAGCCGACCTCGCTCACTGGGATCGCAAGGCGCTCGAGCGGCCGACGGTTTAGCATAGGGAATCACCAACCTAATTTGCTGGAGAGTGCATGAAAGTTTGTGGAGTCATTGTCCTTGCCGCCGTCGTGTGCGGCACGGCCGTCGCGCAAAATCCAACAGCCCCGACGCCGCCGCAGCTGCCCGAACAGGATCGCGTCCTGTCGCGCCAGATCTTCAAGGAGTTCATCGAGACCAACTCGCAAGACTCCGATGGCAGCGTCACCGGTGTCTCCCTGCTCGCGCAGAAAGAGCTGCTCAAGGCTGGCTTCGCACCAGAGGACCTCATCCTCGCCGGCCCCAACGACCGCAAGCAGAACCTCGTCGTCCGTTATCGCGGCGCGCCCGGCTCCAAACTCAAGCCCATCCTCATCATCTGCCACGAGGACGTCGTCGAGGCCCGCCGCGCTGACTGGTCTACCGATCCCTATACCTTCGTCGAGAAGGATGGCTACTTCTACGGCCGCGGCACCCAGGACATGAAGGACGCCGACGCCGATGTCGTTGCAACCTTCGTCCGCCTCAAGCGCGAAGGCTATGTTCCTAACCGCGACATCATCCTCGCGCTCACTGCCGACGAAGAAGGTGGCAAATCGAACGGCGTCAGCTGGCTGCTAAAGAATCGTCCCGAGCTGATCCAGGCTGAGTTCGTCATCAACCCCGACGGCGAAGGTCCAACCCTGCAAGACGGCAAAGCCACTGAGCTGCTCGTCGAAGCCACGGAGAAAACTTACGCCGACTACCGCATCACGGCCACCAACCCTGGCGGCCACAGCTCCGAGCCGCGCCCCGACAACGCCATCTACGAGCTCATGCACGCACTGCTCAAGCTCGAGGCAACGCCCTTTCCGGCGGAGCTGAATAATGTAAGCCGCTCTCAGCTCGAAGCGATGGCCAAGGTGAGCTCGCCGGAAACCGCTGCGACCATCCAGGGCATCCTCAAGACTCCACCCGATCCGCAGGCCATCGCCGACTTCTCCAAAAGTCCCGAGGGCAATGCAACCCTCCGCACCACCTGCGTTGCGACCATGCTGCAGGGCGGACGCGCGCCTAACGCACTGCCCGCCGTGGCGACCGCCAACGTCAACTGCCGCATCCTTCCCGGCCACTCCCAGGAGGAGACCCGCAAGACCCTCGTCGGCATCTTCGACGACCCCAAACTCACCGTCGAGTACATGGCCGACGACGGCACCATCACCCCCACCGCTCCCGCCCGCGAGAGCCTGCCACCACCGCCCCTGCGCGCCGACGTCTTCGATCCGCTCAAGCAGGTGTCCGCGCAGATGTGGCCCGGCATCGTCATCATTCCCAGCTTGGAGATCGGTGCCAGCGACTCCGTCTACACCAACATGGCCGGCCTTCCCAGCTACGGCATCGGTGGCGCCGCCATCGACGACAACGGCAACCGCATGCACGGCCGCGACGAGCGCCTCGGCGTCGAGTCCTACTACAACAGTGTGGAGTTCTTCTACCTCTACCTGAAGGCCCTCACGAAGTAGCGTCAGGCAAGATGTTTGCGAGGAAATATCACTGGAGCTGTAGAGATTTATCTTGACCGGCTCCAGCGCGAACCTCTACAGTTGCGCACCATGGGAACATATCCGCCGTATTACGCCTATCCATCGGCGCCGCCCGTGGTGCGCGCCGTGCCCGACCCTCCCCGCTTGCATTGGGGATGGGTCCTCCTGCTATCGTTCATCACGTTCGGTCTCTTCGGAATGGCCTGGTTGATCGTTCAGGCGAATTGGGTGCGGAAGGTCCACGGACGCAGCAAGACGCTGCCATGGGCCATCGCCTACGCCAGCATCCTTCCCGCATTATTTTTGTTTGTTGTCTTGATGAGTCTTCTGGGAGCGTTCCTGCACGTTGCCAATGTTCAGGCGATCGTGGCGGCTGGTGTGCTGCTCGCACGTCTCGCGTTAGCTGTGCTTTGGATCGCGACGGTCTTCATTCTTCGCGGCGAACTCAGCGCGGAGCCCATCGACATCCCGCTGGGTGGCATCATGACATTTTTCTTTGGACCGCTGTACTTCCAATACCACTTGTCCGACTACCAGGTGTCAGACGAAGTCCACCAGTTCCGTGGCCCGCTTCGCACCGATCTGGAAGTCCCGCCGGAAACCTCGACGTCCGAGGCCTAAGGCTTCGTTCCCAGCGAAGCCACATTCCCTGTCGGCGCCGTATTTCCCGTGGGCGCCGCCCCGGGCTTCGCGGGCGCATACTTGCTAGCGCACTTGGCCTGCAGCTGCGTTGCGTGGAAGGTGCCGTCGCGTCCATAGGTGCCGATGGCCAACGTCTGCGCATCGTCCTTGAACTCATCCGGCGGCGGCTCTGCGCCGTCATAGGCCACGCGCAGCGTCTTGTCCCGCTCCACCAGCGTGAAGTTCGCATTCGGCCCAAAGCGCGTGATGCTGCCCGGCTTCACATTGCCGGCCACCCGCAGGTTCACCTTGTAGGCTTTGTTGCCCATCCCCTGCAGCTCCGCGATGGTGACGTAGTAGCTCTTCGCATTGCCCGAGGCCGAAAGCGCCAGCCACACCACAGCCGCCACCACAATGGCTCCCGCAACAACAAACTTCGTGATCGAGTTGGAATTCTGCTTTGCCATACTGGTCTAGTTTACGCCGCAAACACGACAGGCAGTGTGTGATTCTGGTCACTCGACTGCAGCGCCAACTCGAGTAGTCGAATCGACCGATAGCCATCCTCCGGCGACACCACCAGCCCCGCCTCCCCCCGAATCGCATCGCGAACATTTGCATAGAACTCGCGATAGTCGCCAACCTC
>Ga0187887_10003912_pt1 | contig 11356 bp, 10 predicted proteins | sample June2016WEW_7_10_FD_132977 | JGI IMG/M metagenome (GOLD analysis project Ga0187887, IMG submission 132977) | Peatland microbial communities from SPRUCE experiment site at the Marcell Experimental Forest, Minnesota, USA - June2016WEW_7_10 | ecosystem: Environmental > Terrestrial > Soil >... | reverse complement strand
TACTTACTTTGCTCGTAGTCCTGCCCGGGGCGCAACATCCAAAGCAACCGAACCGCCAGTTTGTGTGCAATCGCCACCTTGGCCATGCCATGATGCTTCGTCATCGACAGCCGCACCTACTGCCAGCGCCAGCTCGCATCATGCCGCTGCGCAGCAACCGCCGCCTCCACCAGCAACCAGCGCACGAGCGTGTTGCCCTGCTTGCTGATGTGGCCCAGGTGGCGCTTGTCGGAGCTCGATTCCTTGGCCGGAATCAAACCCAGACCGGGGTTCCCGGCGACAGTCTTCGTCGTCATGTAATCAGCCTCCAGACCGGCTGTCGCGCGGAGCTCCCGGTCCACGCTTGTTTCTTGCTAGGCGATTAGAGGCTTCCCTCCGCGCCGGCCAGGGCTGCTTCGCCGCCCAACAGGCTGCCGGCGCCCAGGAATGAATAGGCCGCAACGCAGATGTATCCCGCGAGGGGAACTAGGTAGGCGAGCGCAATGCTATGGGTTCTGTCATTGATCAACCCCATTAACGGCGTGAGCGCCGCTCCGCCCACAATGGCCATCACGATCAGCGATCCGCCAATCTTGGTATTGGGACCAAGCCCCTTCAGTCCCGTCGCGAAGATGGTCGGAAACATCAGCGACATAAAAAAGCTGGTAAGCACCATCGCCCAAACCCCTATCCAGCCTGGATCGAGCACACCCACCATCACCAACAACACATTGATCAACGCATACACGCCCATCAGAATGTTAGGCCGCACCACGCGCATCAGCGCGGTCGAGACGAAGCGCCCTACGCCGAATGCCACCAGGGATGCTATCAGATAATTAGCGGCAGGCTTCTCCGGCAGGTGCGTGGAATCCTGCACATATTGAATTAAGTAGCTCCATGTGCCCACCTGCGCGCCGACGTACATGAACTGTGCCAGAACCGCGAACCTGAAATGGGGATACTTGAAGAGATCGCGGAAGTGTCCATGATCGCCGCCGTCCTCGTGCTCGCTGCGAATTGGGGGAAACTTCTTGAGCGCAATCAACAATGCCCACAAAAGCACCACCGCGCCGAGAAAAAGATACGGCATTTTTACGCGCAGGATTTCATTGTGAAGATAGCCAGCATAGGTGCCGGCTTTCTTCATCGCGTCTATCTGGTCTGTTTGCAACTCGATGCCAGAGAAGATGAAGACCTTGCCTATCAATACGGCTATAATCGAGCCCAGCGGGTTGAAGGCCTGCGAGAAGTTCAGGCGCTGCTCGGAGGTCTCCGGCGAACCCATCTGCGCAATGAAGGGGTTGGAGGCCGTCTCAAGAAACGACAGGCCGCTGGCAATCACAAATAAAGCCAACAGGAAAAACCAGTACTGCGCCACAAGCGCCGCCGGCCAGAAAAGGAATGTGCCTATTCCGTAAAGAATCAGCCCGGTAATGAAGCCGAATTTATAGCCATACTTGCGCATGAGCAACGCAGCGGGCATGGACAGCAGAAAATATCCCATATAAAACGCCGACTGCAGCAACCCCGCCTGGAAGCGCGAAATCTCGAACGATTTCATGAATTGCTTGATCAGCACATCATTGAGGTTGTTAGGGATCGCCCAAAGAAAAAAGAGCGCCGTGATCAGAATGAAGAGGACGATTTGGCCGGCGGGAAAGACTTCGCCCTTGCCGGTTGACTCAACCGTGCTGCTCGCGTTAGTGACTGACATAACTACATTCCTTCGGTCGGCCTTGTTGAGTAAGCTCGCCGGCCATCGTTGCCCCTTTTCAATGAAGCGCAATTCGACGCGGAATCCCCCATTCCGATTCTACGAGCTTCCCTTTCCGTCTTCGATGGCCGAGCGCAGCCTGGCCTCCCGCTCTCCATCCCAGTAGCCGCAGTCCAATTCGATGAAGACCGAGGTATACGGGATTGTCATCGTAGACTTGACGATCAGAATGGAGAACATTTGCGCGGCCCGGTCCAGCTTGGCAATGATCTCTTCATGCGCGGCGGAGTTGACGTCAAGTCCTTTCAGCTCGCTCTTCAGCCATTGGCAATAGCCTTCGATTCCCGGTGCATCCCGCTCCTCGACAAACTCCAGCTCCCGATCCACATGAACGTTGGGGCGGACGTGCCGGCAATCGCGAAGCCTGGCCAGCACTCTCTCGATCGTGACCTGCTGGCTCAGGCCGGAAGCAACTGTCTCAATTCCCGGCCTTGATTGAGAGGGATACGCCGCATCGGCTATCACAATCCAGTTGCGGTGGCCAAACAGCGGCAGGCGCTCTTCAAGCAATTGCTCCCAGTCCGGTATTGCATTCACAGACTTATCTCCAGTTCCGACGACCGGTTCGATCTTCAGGACGGTCAGTTACTCTCATTCGATGGAACTGCTAACTCCTCATCCGCGCAGACCGCGACTTTGCCGCACTTTCCGGAGGCCATCAATGCGTACGCCTCCGCGGCCTGTCGAAGCGCAAACCGGTGAGTGATAATCTCGGCCGGATGCAGATCCCAGCGCACCAGCCGCTCCACTAGCTCCTCCATTAACCAGGTGGATGTGACCCATGATCCATAAAGCGTCTTCTGGTCATGAATCATATCCGGAGAAGGATTGATCTCAAAGCCGCCGCCTTCGCCGAGAAAGACCATCTTTCCCCACTTGCGCGTGGCGCGAATCGCCGTGGCCCGCGCCGCCGCATTGGCCGAGCACTCGACGGCGCGCTCCACGCCAAAGCCGCAGGTCAGATCCTTGATCTGGGCTACATTCTCTGCGCCGGAGATCAGCGCATCGTCGCAAAGCCTCAGGCGCCGCGCCAGCTTCAGCCGCTCATCCACCACATCGATCCCGATGATCCTCTGCGCGCCGAGTTTGCGGCAAAGCGCCGCTGCCGCCAGTCCCACGGGACCTAGTCCCATGATCAGCACCGCATGATTCCCGTTGATTCCGATCTTCTCCAGGCCCTCGTAAACGGTCCCGAATCCGCAGGCCACCTGCGCGCCATCGGCATAGGAGAGCTCGTTCGGTAGCGCGATCAGATCCTTTTCCTCGGCGATCATATAATCCGCCATGCCGCCGTCCCGCTGCCAGCCGTAGGCGCGCCGGTACTTCTCGCTAGTGCAAGAGATCATGTAGCCGCGCCGGCAATCGTTGCATAACCCGCAGCCGGAGATGTGATAAACGATAACTCTATCTCCCGCCTTGAAACGGCGGCAGCCCAAACCGGCTTCCACAATCTGCCCGCATGGCTCATGGCCTGCGATAACCCCTTGATAGCCCTCCGGCCCCTTGCCCAGGTGCTCGTGGTAAATGCAGCGGATATCTGAGCCGCAGATGGTCGATGCCTTCACGCGGATCAGAACTTCGCCATGATCGGGAGTGGGAACCGGAACGGTCAGCATTTCTACTGTACTGTTGCCCGGCAAAAATGCCGCCTGCATCGTCTTTTGCATCTTACCTATCTCCCAACTCCGCGCGGCTGTAGAATCCCTGCACGCCGCGCGGCGATCTAAGCTGGAGTTATCTCGCCGTTCACGTCCCACAGGTCTTCCCAGGATTGTCCCTCTTTCCAGAGAAAGACCTGGCCCTTGATCAGCCGGCAATTTCTGTCCAGCGCGCCGATCTCCCGCATCTCTTCGTTCGTCAGCGGATCGGAAGTAACTCCGAGAAGGTTGTTGAAGATATTTCTCGAATTGGCGGAAAACGGAATCGGTGTCTGCCCGTGTTGAACCGCCCATTTGAGGCAGACCACGGCGGGATGAACTCCATGCCTCTCCGCAATCCTCACGATCACAGGGTCCTCCGTCGGGGAAGTATCTTCCAGCGTGCGATCTCGCTCTGGCCGATGGGGCGATCCTAGCGGAGAATACCCAACCGGCTCGATGCCGTTGGCGCGCACGAATTCAAACAGCTCCGGCTGCTGGAAATGCGGATGGAGTTCCATCTCGTTCACTGCTGGCCGGATCTTTGCATCTCGAAGCGCCAATCTGAGTTTTGGAATGGTCATATTGGAAGTGCCGATGTGGCGGACCAGGCCGCGCTGCACGAGTTCTTCCATGGCTGTCCAGGTCTTCATGTAATCGGCGTGAATATAAGGCTTAGCGTCCTTGCTGCGGGCGGTAACATCGCAGCCCGGCGGATGAAAATTGGGAAATGGCCAATGCACGAGATACAGATCGAGATAACTCAGCCGCAGGTCCGCGAGCGACTTCTCGCAGGAAGCTATTACATCGCGCGGTGCGTGCTTGTCATTCCAGACCTTGGATGTGACCCATAACTCCTCGCGCTTCACTCCAGCGGCCATAACTTCCGCCAGCGCGCCGCCGATCTCGGCCTCATTGCCGTAAACGGATGCGCAGTCGAAATGCCGGTAGCCGATGCGCGCCGCGACCTTTACAGCCTCGGCAATCCGGTCCGCGGAAACATGATCGGAGCCGAAAGTCCCCAGGCCGATGGCCGGCATCCGCGCCCCGCTCGAAAGCGTTCTCTGCGGGATCGAAGCCGGATCGATTCGATCCGCCGCCGTCCCTTCACTCGTGCTCTTTGCCTGCATTCTCACTCCTTGCCCGTCTGAAACCCTGCCCGATCGCCGGCAGGCCTCCGGCGTTTCGTTGGGCCCGCTGGCGGCAATCGCCAACCACTCGTTACTGTAAGCGTTTTCTCCCCTGGAACGCAATCTCCATCAGGCGGGCGCGCCGCGTCGCTTACTCGATCGAGTCGATGCGGGCCAGCCATGCGGCCTTAGTTTCCGCCGGAAGGAAACTGGCGCGAATGGAGTGGCAGGCGAGTTGGCGAAGTTCCTGGCGAGTAAAGCCCTGCTCTGTGTGGGCCAGCAAGTATTCGTTGGCCACATCGGAGCCGAAGAAGGCCGGGTCGTCGGAGTTGAGCGTCACCGTGAGGCCCATCTCGAAGTAGCGCCGCAGCGGGTGCGCGGTAAACGACGGGCAGACTCCGGTCCGGACGTTTGAGGTTGGATTCAGCTCCAGCGGAATGTCCCGCTCCTTCAACTCCTGGAGCAGGTAGAAGTCGCGGCTGGCCGAATACGCGTGGCCGATGCGCTCGGAACCGATTGAGAGCGCCTCGCGGATGGCCTCGGGGCCGGTAGTCTCGCCTGCGTGGTTGGTCAGCCGCAGTCCGGCCTGCGCGGCCTGCGCATAGAGGGCGCGGAAAGGCTCCGAGCCGGCCTGGCGCTCGTCTCCGCCCAGGCCGATGCCGATGATCGACGGGTGCGCAGGCTTCAGTTCGGCGGCCTTGAGGAAGACCCGCTCGGCCTCCTCGACGGTGAAGTGGCGCACCGCGTCGAATATCCAGTAGAGCGAGAGGCCCAACTCCCGCTCGCCACGTTCGCGGGCCCGTTCCAGGCCGGCGAAGATCGGCTCGAAGGCGGCGGGATCGTGGTTGCGCCAGAGGTAGATAACGCCGACGGCGATATAGACCTCGGCGTGAACCACGCCCTGCGCGGCCAGGTGTTCCATCATCCGCCAGGCGGCCAGCTCGTAATCCTCCGGACCGATCAGCCGCCGGGTCACGGCCTTGAAGGCTTCCAGGAAGCCGGTGAAGTCGGTGAAGCGGTAGAGCGCCTCGGCCTCAGCCAGCGTGAGCGGGCGCTCGTCGTGGCGCGCGCTCAACTCGACCAGCGTCGAGGGCAGGATGGTTCCTTCCAGGTGCAGGTGCAGTTCGGCCTTGGGCATGCGGCGGATGAAGGCTTCGAGGTCAGTCACTCCTTTAGTTTAGTGCCGAGCGGCGCTAGATGAATTGGGGTTCGCAGTATCCCACATCTGCCGGAAAAAACGCGGCAGAGATGGGGCACGCGCAGGGCAATAGCATGAAGGTCAAGATAATTCTTCACAGTTTCACAGTCTCACAGCAAATAGGGGGGTGGGGGGTGCCTCGAAAAGGCACGATAAGCCGACTTAACCCCTTTGTTTTGTGTGAAAGTTGACAAATTACCTCCTTAAAAAGCGGTTGAAATTGGCAGAATAACACCCCAAATCAGCGCTGAAAGCCCCGGAATTGCGTTGATTGGGGGCGTCTGAAGGGGGACGAACCGGCCTGTATCCCGGGGCGGCGAATCCGATGTTCTGCGCTTGCCGGGATTTGGCACTCCCGCGGTTCGGCGAAAAGCGGACGTCGGAGTGTCCGGGTTCGGCAATGGCGGGAGGACCGACCAAAGTTCAGACTAGCAGGATGGCGGAAATAATCTGCAGAAATCGTTCAGGCGATTTCCCTGGGATACCCGGCTGCTGACCGTTGCCGAAGCGGCAGACGGCGTGCTGGTCACCTTCGACAAGGCGCTTGCGGCGCGGGGAGCGCATTGTTTGCTGGCGAAGGGAGGGTGAAGCGTGTTACTTCTACCCAAGAACAGACCGTTGAGGCTCTTCATCTCCCACGCCCCAAAATCGAGATGTGGGGCACCCGAAATCTGCCGACACATCTATACAGAGACTGACTTAGCAATGAGCCACTTGCGGCCGGGGAACGCACACCGCCTCCTGGTCGTATACTCTTGTTGACCGCCTATGACAGGCGTGTTTGGAGTTCTTGCAATGTTACGTCAAACGGACAAATATGAAATCTTACGTTCCGTTTCCTTTGGACAACGCGTCGCCGAAGAGGAAGCGGACCTGTTGGCCACGTATTTCGTTGAAACTGATCAGTGGACCCGCCTCTATCGCGGGGATATCGACATCATTTACGGCCCGAAAGGCTCAGGCAAGAGTGCACTTTACTCGCTTCTGCTCGCAAAAAGCGGAGAACTTTTTGACCGCAGCATCCTATTGGTTCCTGGAGAGAATCCACGAGGAACGACGGCCTTTCACGAACTAACGATTGACCCGCCGGTAAGTGAACGAGAATTTGTGGGACTTTGGAAGCTCTATATAGCCTCTCTTCTGCATGGCGCTTTAGCAGACTTTGGAATCCAAAATGAGAGCGCCAGGGTTCTCGAACAAGCGCTGGTTCGAGAGGGCCTCGTAAAAGGCCGTCGAACTCTGGCGAGCCTTTTACAGCTAGTACGTACATACATCACGGGGGCATTTCGTCCTAAAGCGATCGAAGGTACAGTAAACGTGGATCCGATTACTCAACTGCCCCAAGGATTCACCGGGAAGATTACTTTCTCTGAACCTGGCGCTGCCAATGCCGATGCCGATATTCGGTCTGTCGACGATCTGCTCCAACTTGCAAATGAGGCCCTTATAAGTTCCGGCGTTCATGGATGGGTCCTTCTTGACCGTCTAGACGTGGCCTTCGCTGAGAATCTTGAATTAGAAAATAACGCATTAAGAGCTCTTTTTCGTGTATACCTCGATTTTGGTGCCCTATCGAACGTAACTCTAAAAATCTTTCTTCGAACAGACCTTTGGTCACGCATCACATCTCAGGGATTTCGTGAAGCTAGCCATATTACACGCCATTTGACTGTGAACTGGAACCGTAGCTCACTATTGAACCTCGTTGTGCGGAGATCAATGCACAATCCATCTCTGCGAGCCGCATATGGCGTACCTGATGACCTTCCGCGTCGAAGCGTCGATGACCAAGAGGCATTCTTTTTCCGCCTATGTCCCGAACAAGTCGATGTGGGTCCGAATAAGCCGAACACGTTTGATTGGCTGCTCAGTCGGACCAGAGATGGCTCAAAGTTAAATGCTCCACGCGAGTTAATTCATTTTCTCAACTCTTTACGTGAGATTCAGGTAAAGCGACTTGAAGTTGGTGAGGCCCCGCCAGACGGAGAATTGCTATTCGCAAGACCATCATTTAAGGACGCTCTACCAGAGGTGTCGAAGGTCAGACTGGAGCAAACGATCTACGCGGAGTATCCTGAATTGAAGGATTGGCTTGAAAAGCTACGCGGTGAGAAGACATCCCACACGCCGACAACGCTGGCGTCAGTCTGGGGAATGTCTCCGGAAGACGCTGCCTCAAAGGCAAATCAACTAGCCGCTATTGGATTCTTTGAGAAACGGGGTAACTTGCAGGAACCTGAATATTGGGTTCCATTTCTTTATCGTGATGCACTCGAAATGGTTCAGGGTGCCGCTGAATAACCAATCGTCATCAAGGATCGTGCTGGTCGCTGACCTGAGCAGAATACAGGCCTGCTGTGAATTCTTGCCAACTGCCTAAGTCACTTACCAGTATCAAAGATACGGAATGTGGGCAGCACTTCCGTGAGCGGCTAGCGCAGCCCAGCGAACTCCGATCGGTGCCTGCTATAGAGGAAGTAAATCACCAGGCCGATGACCAGCCAAATGATGAAGCGGAACCAGGTGATGATGGGCAGGCCGGCCATCAGCAGGAAGCAGAAGATCACACTCAACGCGGGAATCACCGGGCCGAAGGGAACGCGGAAGCCGCGGCGGCGCTCCGGCTCGCGGATGCGCAGAACAATCACTCCGATGCTTACCAGAACAAATGCAAACAGAGTCCCTATGTTGGAGAGGTCGGCCAGGGTGCCGATGTCGAAGAGTCCGGAAGGAATGGCAACCACGAATCCGGCCACCCAGGTGGAAAAAGCCGGAGTGCGGAAGACCGGATGGACGTTGCTGAAGACTTTTGGCAGCAGTCCGTCGCGCGACATCGAAAACCAGACCCGCGATTGGCCCAGTTGGTATACCAGGATCGACGAAAGCATCCCCATGATTGCGCCGATCAGCACCACCATCCTGATCCAGTGAAGGGGATGGCCGCCGGGAAGAACGGAGAGCTTCTTGAGCGCGTTGACCACCGGCGCGGCGTCGCCCACCATCGACTGCCACGGCACCAGGCCGGTGAGGCAGACGGCCACGGCAACATAGAGTAGCGTGCATACCGCAAGCGTGGCGATGATCCCGATGGGCAGGTCGCGCTGCGGGTTGCGGCACTCCTCGGCTGCGGTTGAGACCGAATCGAAGCCGATATAGGTGAAGAAGATGATCGATCCGCCGGTCAGCACTCCGCTCCAGCCGTTGGGCATGAAGGGATGCCAGTTGGCCGGATGCAGATAGCCGATGACCGCGAAGACGAAGATCAGCAGCGCGATGAGCTTGATACCCACCATCGCGTTATTGGTCTCGGCCGACTCGCGTATGCCGCGCACCAGGATCACGGTGAGGACTAGCACAATCAGGAACGCGGGAATGTTAAACCCAAAGTGCCAGCCGGATGGAAAGATCTGATGACCGGCAAAATCTTGGAGTCCATCCCGAGAAGGCAGATAGGCCGGCGAGAGCCAGATCGGCGAGGGATGCAAGCCGAACCAGTCCAGCATGTCCACCACATGGGCTGCAAAGCCGACGCTCACAGTCATGTTGGAGCCGGCATACTCCAGGATCAGATCCCAGCCGATAATCCAAGCGATCAATTCGCCCATGGTGGCGTAGGTGTATGTGTAAGCTGAGCCGGCGATGGGAATCATGGACGCTAGTTCGGCGTAGCAGAGGCCGGTGAGCGCGCAAACAATCGCCACAAGAAAGAGCGAGACGGCGATAGCCGGACCTGCTCCTGGCCGCCCGGCCAACGCTGCGTGGGTGATGATGTAGTGGATTAGCGGCGTGTTGGAAATGCTGGGGGTATCGAACTGTTCGCCGGAGATGGCCGTGCCGATGACCGTGAAGATGCCCGAGCCTATAACCGCGCCGATGCCCAGCGCGGTCAGCGACCACGGCCCGAGGGTCTTGCGGAGCGCGTGCTCGGGTTCCGCCGAGTCCAGGATCAGCTTATCGATCGACTTGCGGGCGCCAAGTTGACTCAGCAGGGCAACTCTCCTCATTTCGCGCGTTGGCGGCGTAGGTAGAACAGGGCTCCGGCCCGGGCACGCTCCGCGGACCGGCCTGGAACCCTGTTGTTCTTGCAGTGCAGGCTCTTACCGCTTCGAGATGCCGCGCGCCATCTTCTTCACTTTCCTCTTCTTCGATCCCCGCGGCTCTGTCTGCTTCCCCTTGGGAGCGGCCTTCTTGCGCGCGGCGCGCTTCAACTTCTTCCGTTCCTGCTTGTCTTCAATTTTGGTGGTGTCTGCCACTGGTTCCTCTTTCGCTCAAATCTCTTCAGGATTTCCCGTAGACCGGGTGAATGTGACCCTTAGGATAACAGGCTTTGCGCGGCGGAGAAAGCGCCGCCGGCGCGTGAAAACCGGCATTGCGACGGTTTCCGGCGTACAATGAGAACAGACCTGAATCCTCGAACCCGGCTTTGGAACGGGAAAAGCCCGCTCGGCTCTGGCCGTCTTACCGCTCCTGACGAGCTCCGCACCGCACGCAACAATCACCTGTTGACCGGAGTGAAGTCATGCGTTCCGAAAGAATTCACCGCGCGCTCGCCCAGGGAATGAACCGCTTTGAAGTCTGCCAATTGGTCTCCAAAGGGGTAAAAGCCACCCACAAGACCGGCGGGCGCTTTGAAGATTCAATTAACGATGTACTGCAATATCTAGGCAGCCACGTTACTCTGATGGAAAACCTTCACCCGGCCATTCCGCAGGTCAGCATGAAGAGCCTCAAACCGGCGGCATAGCGCGCCCGTTCTCTGCATCCGAATCCCCAAATGCGCGAAAGGGACGGCAGCTTTGCCGTCCCTTTCGCGCATTTGAAATCCGAACCGGTTCAAAGGGGGTAACCCTTAGACAACCTGGACGTTCTCAGCCTGCCAGCCCTTGGGACCCTTGGTCACATTGAACTGGACGCGCTGGCCCTCTTGCAGCGAACGGAATCCGTTCGACTGGATGGCGGTGTGATGGACGAATACATCCTCGCCGTTTTCACGGCTTAAAAACCCAAATCCCTTGGCGTCGTTGAACCACTTGACTGTACCTGTTTCCATTGTGTACTGCTCCTCTGATACTGATTTACCGCGAACGCAATGTGGAAGTTTGCGAGTAGGCGGTAACCGGAACAGGCAAGAACTTCAGATCGAATTCTACGATTACTTGAAGTATAGCACGGATTCGGTATTCGGCCTTGAATTATCTCGCCCCACCGGTCAATGAGTGCCGGAGTTCCCGTTTTGGGACCGGAGCTGCTCCCGCGCCCGAAAGCGATCTTGCCGGGAGCGCCGGGGGGCAAGGTAGACTCGTTCTGGCATGGGAGGGAATCGTTCTTGACCAGTGAAAGTAGCCGCGTGCTCGTCCTCAACCCCGGAGGCACCTCCACGAAGTTCGGAGTCTACACCGAAAACGGCGCCGAGTGGGTGCGTGCCATTGCCCACGGGGATGAAGAGATTGCCCGCTTCCGCGGCAAGTCCATGCTGGACCGCCTGGATTATCGTTCGGAGCTGGTCCGCGGCGCGCTCGAAGAGGCCGGATACGCGGAGGCCGGATTTGCCGCGGCAGCCGGCCGGGGCGGGTTGCTGCCGCCGCTGCCTTGCGGCACGTACCTGGTGGAGGACGCGATGCTGGAAGAACTGCGG
>Ga0187887_10003909_pt1 | contig 11364 bp, 7 predicted proteins | sample June2016WEW_7_10_FD_132977 | JGI IMG/M metagenome (GOLD analysis project Ga0187887, IMG submission 132977) | Peatland microbial communities from SPRUCE experiment site at the Marcell Experimental Forest, Minnesota, USA - June2016WEW_7_10 | ecosystem: Environmental > Terrestrial > Soil > Wetlands... | reverse complement strand
TGCGGTGACACTGCAAGATCCATCCACAGTGGCTAAGGGCGCGACAGCAAATGGTACGGTTAAGTCAACGGGCGATAACACAACAGCAACGGTGTCATTTCCCGCGTGTGCGATAAACCAGCTGCCGAAGGCCACCTACCAGGTATCGATTGTTGCAAGCGGCGGGGATACGGTGCAGAAGGCGACTTTTGCCAAGAAGGACGATCCGCTGGCGCCAACGTGCACGGCTGTATCGAATGGGAAGTCGATCGATTGTGATCTTTCTAAGATGAGCAAGACAGAGGCCGGCCTGATTGAAACTGTGACGTTGTCAAAATATGACAAGGACACGAAGACGTTCAGCCCCGCGATCACAGCTAAGAATTTAGATGCGACTCTGAAAGCGAGTTTCAATGACAAGGCCATCGGTACTGTTCTCGCGTCCGCAGTCCCGAGCGATGTCACGGTGCAGGCGCAGGTCAAGGGAGACACCACCGCCATTGATACCTGCGCTACGCCGACGACGATCACCGCTCCATCCGGAGGCTCCTCAAGCACGGCGAAGTTGGGGCTGGAGTTGCCGTCGCCGCCCTCCGCAACGTCCGGAAAGGCCATCGTGGTAACGGTGTCTACCTTGGACAACAGCGGGAAGGAGAGTACGGGATTCACTGGCAAAATTCATTTCGCGAGCAAAGACAAGAACGGCAAGAACGACACGGGCGCTGTGCTTCCTGCTGACTCCACCTTTCCGACCGGCAAGAGTTCTGTTGCGTTCCCGGTTACATTTAAGACTATAGGAGATCGAACGCTGACGGTATCTTCCAGCGGAGTGACGTCGGGGAGCGGCTCGATAACCGTGAAGTAATAGTCCCCGAAGTAATAGTCCCCGGATGCCCGGCCGAAGCCGCACGACGAGCGCTGGGTGTTTCGGGTGAGGAGTCGAGGGGCCGGCTTTTTAGCCGCCGGCAAAATGGGAGCGAGTTTCGCTGGGCTAAAGCCCGGCGCTTCCACCCTTCGAAGGGCAGATTCCTCGCCGGCTGAAGCCGGCTCGGAATGACAAAATAAGAAGCTTATCGGCACGACTAAAGTCGTGCCCTGACACAAAGCATTCAAAGCTACCCACTTTGGAGGACAGGAGTGACTATGGCGGGGATATCGCGGATTGTTGCGTTGGGGGATTCGGTGGTTTGGGGACAGGGTTTGTTGCCCGCGCACAAGTTTGTGTCGCTGGTAGCGCAAGCGGTAGGGTGTGCTGCGCCGCCGGTGTTGATCGCTCACTCCGGGGCCGTGATCGGGGTTGGCCTGAGCAATGCTCCGGGCGCAACCAGCCAAGAAATTCCTTACCGCTACCCGACCATCCTGGTGGAGTGTGCCGGGTTCAACGATAACCCGAACACCGTCGACCTGGTGCTGGTGGATGGCGGGATCAATGACGTCGATGTACGCACCATCCTGAACCCGCTCACCAGCTTTGTTGGTCTGGGCGATCTGACCAAGCTGCATTGTTATTCCGACATGATGCAGTTGCTGACCGCGGTGGCGGCCAAGTTTCCGAATCCGAATACGAAGATTGTGGTGACGAGTTATTTCCCGATTCTGAGTACCAAGTCGGACCCATTGAGGATTCCCGACCTGCTGACACTGCACGCCATCGCCGTACCTGAAGTACTGGACGCGACCCCCATCATCGGAAAAATTGTGAGCTTATGCCTGCAATTCTGGCACGACTCCGAGATGTGGCTGGGAAAGGCGGTCGCTGACACGAACGCAGCCCTGGGTGGCAACCGGATCCGCTTCGCTGTGCCGCAATTCACGGAGCAGAACTCCGTCTTCGCACCGGACGCGTGGCTGTGGGGGGTTAATCTCGACCTTTCGCCGCAGGACGAGGTTTCGGCCACCCGCATTCCGGCGTGCGACTTGTTTTATAAGGACAAACCTGAGGATCTTCTGGCCTGCCTGGAATGCCATCGGGCATCAGCCGGTCACCCCAACGTCGCCGGGGCGTCCGCCTTTGCGGATGCGATCATGCAATGCCTTCCCTGATACTTGCCTGAAGGTTCTTTGGCGGTGCGGCCCCGCGCGGACCCTAGGTACCCATCTTTCTCGCGCCATTGTGCCGTCCCCGAGGGGACTCGGAGATTGTTAATGCCGGCTACCCAGACTAGCCCAATCCGCGCAACACCGCTCGTGATGACAACTAATAAAGAACGGCAACGGCGCACCCGTTCGGCAAGCTCAGGGCATGGCCCTTCGACTGCGGCGTCGCGGCGAGGCCTTCCGCTCAGGATTACACATGTTTAATTTGTTAAGTTATAACCTCCAAAAGTTATATAGGAGGTTAGATGCTTGGCCGAAGGCCTGGGCCATCGTCGCTTGTGGCTATTGGGTGGACGCTCTTAGCTGGGAACTTGCAACTCGCGGCGGAAAGCAGGTCCCTCGGCGGCTTGAAAGCCGCCTGGTGATGACACTTAATAAGGAGCGGCGACGGCGCACCCGTTCGGCAACTCAGGGCATAGCTGAAGCTGCGCCGCTTTCAAGTGGGGGTCCCCTCGGCTTGGCTCGGCGCAGGCTCTTCGACTCCGGCGTCGCCTTCGCTCAGGATGACAAGAGGCATTTGTCAGTTGCCAGTTCTCAGTAACAGCAAACCTCTCGACTGCGTTCAGGATGACAGGTGAGAGTTACGACCGAAAGAAACCGGTTTCCATCTTATCCCACAATGTGGGATATCGGCCGGATACCACGGAGGCGTCTTCGCCCCAACCCTGGCCTGCCACGATAGGGGTCCTTCGACTCCGCCCGCGGCGGGCTCCGCTCAGGATGACACATCGTTAGTTCGCTGAGTGCTAAATGCCTAAGTGCTGAGTGCCGAGTTGCGGCTAGGAGCTCGAAGCTTCCTGGGCGGCTTCGGCTGGCTTGGGATTGTTGACGCGCTCGATGAGTTCTTCGGCGAGCTTCAAGTAGGCTTCGGCGCCGCGGGAGTGAGGGTCATAGATGATGGCGGGCTGGCCGTGGCTGGGCGCTTCGGCGAGTCGGATGTTGCGCGGGATCGCGGTCTGGCACATGAGGTCGCCGAAGAAGCCGCGCAGCTCGGCGGCGACGGACTGCGCCAGGTTGGTGCGGTCGTCGAACATGGTGAGGACGACGCCTTCGACGGCGAGGGAGCGGTTGAGCTCGAACCGGATGCGGTCGATGGTGTCGAGCAGCTCGGTGACGCCTTCGAGGGCGAAGTACTCGGCTTGCATCGGGATGAGGACGGTGTCAGCCGCGACCAAGGCGTTGAGCGTGAGGAGGTCGAGCGCGGGAGGGCAGTCGAGGACGATGAACTGGAAGCGGTCGCGCACGGGTTCGAGCGCCTGGCGGAGGCGATACTCTCGGGCGTCGAGGGGGACGAGCTCGATGTTGGCGCCGAGCAGATTTTTGTGCGCTGGGATGACGGTGAGGCCGTCGAGCTCGGTGGGCTGGAGGGCTTGCTCGGCGGTCAGATCGCCCATCAGGACCTTGTAGGTGTTGGGGCGATCGGGGTCGCGCAGGAAGCCGAGGCCGCTGGAAGCGTTGGATTGGGGGTCGCAGTCGACGAGGAGCGTTGGGGCCTGGTGCGAGGCGAAAGAGGCGGCGAGATTGATCGCGGTGGTCGTCTTGCCGACTCCGCCCTTCTGGTTGGTGACCGCGATGACTCGAGCCATGTTTCGCCCTCTTGCTTAGTCGCTGTGACCCGCTGCGCTCCTCGGTACCAAACAGCTTAGAACGTGGGCAGCTTGGACGGCAACCGTCGAGCGGAGAGAGACGACATTTTTCCGAGGAAAAGCTGTGCAATTCCGCAGTCGGGCGACGCAAGATGCTGATTTGTTAGGTGTGGCGGCGGGATAGCGATTGTGGAAGGTGGGAGGAAAAGCGGGGCATCGCCCTGGAAGAGATCTCGACGTGGCGGCGCTCTAGCGAGAAATGTTCCACGTGGAACATTTTTATTCCGACCGCGATCCAGCTCCATTCAAGAATGGTGCGACAATCTGGTGAGGTGTTCTGGGCCAGGAACGCCATCTCTTCGATATCCCGACGATCTAGCTGCCCCACCGTTGCGCGAAAAATGTTCCACGTGGAACATTTTTTTCGACCCGAGGTTGAGGGAGTGAAAGCCGCGGTGAAGGGGACTCCACAAAGCTCCTTGACTTCTCCAGCCCCTGACCATCACAACTCGGCTCGACCGTATTAGAAGAATGCGCCGGCTGAACCGCCAGGGGACACCTCATCCAAGCGAGAATGTCAGGCAGTGTCGCGATGTTGAAGATATCGCTTCCACGGAAAATGTTCCACGTGGAACATTTTCGCGATCTGGGTCGGACTCAGCCAAATACCGTGGTCTGGCCAGGGGACGATGCCCTGCGGTCGTTATAGCCGAGTCACTCCGGGTCGCCCCCACAGCGGAATGGTCAGTCGGATAGCAATGATTTCCCCGCCACAGCTTGGCAGCCCGTAAGAAAATGTTCCACGTGGAACAATTTGTAAAGTTACCACTTACACCTTAATCACCGCAATATTGATTGAAAATTTTCCCATACTGCCCATATTTTATGGCTATAAGTATAGTTAAATTTCCCACTCTACATAATCGACATGGATTTCAGGCCATGGTATTCCATTCCCCCGTATAGTGACCAAAAGGTAATATATAATAGTTAATTAATAACTATATTTATAACTATAACCCGAAACTCGGCTCCCGGACTCGCCCATCCAATAAGCCCTCACCCATCAGCTTGCGGCCGCCCTCAGCAACCCGACCCCCCAGCGTCACCACCGACACTGCCAGCACCACGGCCCCAACGTAAATCAACACCACCGCCCCGCCCGCCCCGCCCGCCGTCGGCGACGTCACCGACAGGAAAAAGCCCAGGGGAATCGGGATCGCAGCCAGCGGCACGCCCACTCGCACCAGCCACGTAATCGGCCCCGGCAGCATGGCCCGCGTCCGCCAGCACCTGGCACACCAGCGACAAAATCACGATGACCCCGACGTGCGCGTGTCCCGCGCGGGAAAAATTCCGCCGCAGCGGGTTATCCATGTAGCCGGAGCTCCGGTCCATCAGTTGCGTCAGCAGGAAATAGCCGCCGCACCGAATGCTGGGCACGGTAATCAGAATGATTCCCGCCATAATCTTGGCTTCGCGCGTCATGTTCTCGCCCTCCACAAGGAGTTCGTCAGTTGCCGCCTCGCGTTTCGAAGGGGCCCAGCCTCAGCCATGCCCTGAGCTTGCCGAACGGGTGCGCCGCTACGATTCCTTCATTTTTGCATCCCGAGTGGTCTTCACCGTTTGCTGAAAAACTCCTCGCGAAGGAGAATTCAGGTAGAGCTGGCCTTCAGGCCAGCGTCTAAGCCTTGTGTTTTTTGTCCTGAGCCGGCTTCAGCCGGCGACATCCCGGCCCCTCGTTTGTTATATCCCACAATGTGGTATTCACCTGATTACGGGACACCACACCATCGCAAACTGATGTGTCATCCTAAGCGAAGGCGACCGGCCTTTGGTCGCCGGAGTCGAAGAGCCTGCCCCGAGCGAAGCCGAGGGGACCCCTACCCTGGCACCCTGCTTTTGTCATCCCGCCTCCCCGCCATTATTACAGCCCTATGAAAATCTTGTTGACATTCTGTTAAACCCGGCCTACGCTCGCTCCCATCTCTCCTTATTTATTAGGTACTTGGCCGTCCAGGTACGAGAGCCGCTCCCGTCCAGATGTTGGGGTAGTTCGGCATCTTAAGCTGTGCGCAACATAGGCAGGGAACTCCTGCGAGGCATCCGTCCATGGCCAATGGCGGATCAGCAAGAGTCAAGAGTAAGAACGCCTTTCCCCACGGCCGATTCCAATTAGCGCCGCTCTCATCGTCTTTGGCTCTCTGCGGCGCCGTATTGCAAGCTTTTCCTTTGTGAGCCAGGGCATCAAGCCTCATTCGGCGGTGACAAGGCGCCGCCATAGGGCCCTCGAAACACATTCTTCAGCCGAAGAGGTGAAATATGATTAAGAAACTAAGAGTCGCTTTGGCGGTTGCCGCCCTAATCCTCGTCCTCAGCTCCCAGTTTCTCACTCGCGCGCTCTGGGCGGAGAACCAGCGCCCTATCCTCATCATCAAGCCGATTGACGAAACCAAACTCGTCACACTCGCCGGCAACACGCGTTTCGAAGCCACCGCCCGCAATGATCGCGGCCCCGTGCCGGACAGCTTTCCCTTGGACCACATGCTGCTGCAGTTGAGGCGAGCGCCCGCGCTGGAGCGTCAGTTCGATCAGCATGTTGATTCCCTCACCGACAAGTCTTCGCCCAACTTCCGCCAATGGATGACGGCGGCGGAACAGGGAGAGAAGTACGGTTTGGCGCAGCAGGATATCAACATCATTACAGGGTGGCTTGCGTCGCAGGGCTTCAAGGTCGGCTACGTCTATCCCAGCCTGATGGTAATTGATTTCTCCGGCACCGCCGGCCAGATCCGCGAGGCCTTCCACACTGAAATCCACTATCTCGAGGTGAACGGTGAGCAGCATTTCGCCAACATGAGCGACCCGAAGATACCGGAAGCGCTGGCGCCCGCCGTGCTGGGCGTGGTCTCTCTCCACAATTTCAAGCCTCACCCGATGTACACTTTTGCCGGGTGTGGCAGTGGCAATAACTGCTATGCGCTGGTTCCTGCCGACTTCCAGACCATCTACAACGTGAGCCCCCTCTACAAGGTACGCGATGGGGGCATTACCGGCCAGCATCAGACCGTGGTGGTGGTTGAGGACTCCGACGCCTACAGCAACGACTGGAGTACCTATGTGAACACGTTCGCCCTCGCCGGGTACGGGGGCAGTTTCACCACGGTACACCCCGACGATGCAGGAAACTGCACCGATCCCCTTACCAATGGGGATGACATTGAAGCTGACCTCGACGTGGAGATGGTCACGGCCTTTGCGCCGGGCGCGACTGTCGAGTTGGCCTCCTGCACCACTACCGCCACCTTCGGCGGCCTGATCGCGATCGAGAACCTCGTCAGTGCCGGCAATCCGCCCGCCATCATCAGCATGAGCTACGGCGAGTGTGAGGTATTAAGCGGCCCAACGGCCAATGCTGCCTTCAACTCGGCGTTTCAGACGGCGGCCGCGGCGGGAGTTTCCGTGTTTGCTTCCTCGGGCGACTACGGCGCATCCGATTGCGCCCGGGACTTCCCGAACGGGATTTGGCAATACTATGCGCTCCCTGGCATTGGCGTCACTGGCTGGGGTGAGACCATATACAACGTCTCGGTGGGCGGCACAGACTTCGAGGACACTTACAACGCTTTGGAAGGTGGCCTTCCCCAGAGCCACTACTGGAACTCCACCAACAATCCCACCACCTACGGCTCGGCCAAGTCCTACATCCCGGAGATTCCCTGGAACGATTCCTGCGCCAGCTATCTCCAGTATTACGTGCATGGTTTCGCAACGCCATACGGCGCGAGTGGTTTTTGCAACAGCACCCTCGCGAACCCTTATTATTTGAGCACCAGTGCCGGGGGCGGCGGACCCAGCGGCTGTGCCTACGGCGCGGGAAACCTTTCGTACCTTTATACCGAGGACAGCACCTGCGCGGGCTACGCTAAGCCCTCCTGGCAGTACGGCATTTTCGGCAACCCGGCCGACGGTGTGCGCGACATTCCGGACGTATCGCTGTTTGCCTCCAACAACGGCAATTATGGAAACGTCTGGGGGCATTACATCATCATTTGCTATTCGGACCTCGGCAACGGCGGGCTCCCGTGCACGGCGGGCGCTCCCGACACCTGGTCCGGCGTCGGTGGCACGTCGGCCTCTGCGCCCGCCATGGCCGCCATTCAAGCGCTGGTGAACGAAAAGTGGGAGATTCGCGCAGGCAATCCCAACCCGACTTACTATGCCATCGCCAAAGCCGAATTCGGCAGTTCGGGTAACAGCACCTGCTATTCCATCAACCAACCCGGGAACTCCGCCTGTGCCTTCTACGACATCACCCAAGGCGATAACGATATAGACTGCGCGTACAACGGCACTTTCGAAGCAGACTGTTACAGTCCGTCCAGCTCTTTCGGCACGCTGGGCACGCAAGCGATCAGCAGTCTAACGCGCGAGGGCGGGGGAATCTACATGTTTGGACCGGTGTGCAGTATCGACGAGCCCGCCAATCTGTCACCTTACCTTTCACCCACGGGAGGCACCATTTACGCGGGCGGAACCCGAGCCACGTGCCAGGCGATAGTAACGCCACTAGGGAATGGGTACTATACGGTGACCTCTGTGCTTCTTACGAATGCAGGCAACGGTTATACCGGGGTTCCTGCCTGCCACATATACGGCGGGGGAGGAGGGGGTGCCTTTTGCACCGCAGTCATAACGCCGACCACAGGCGCCGCGGCCTATCAGCCGGCGTTCGGCGCCACCCCAGGCTGGGATATGGCCACAGGCATCGGCAGCGTCAATGCCTATAACCTCGTCTATAACGGCGCCTGGCTCGGCTATGCTGTGTATGTCCCATCGAACCCGATCTACTAAAGCAGCATAGTCAAAATTGCTGTGCCTGCGCTAACCAATTCCAGAGAGTTGGGCGCCCCGCGAGGTGCCCAACTCTTGAGGTTGACATATAAGGAACCAGGATCATTTTCGATTTCAGGCAACAGCAGTTCATCCCCTGCTTGCCATCAATCAAGAAACACTTCAGAAATTTCGGCTGATAAGCATTACGAGTTGACTAAAGGGAGAATCTGTCGTGAAGATACGAAACAAAACTAGCAAACAGTTGCATCTGGCCTTGGGTATCGCGGGTTCCTGCACCCTGGGATGGCGTTTAATGCACTACTTACGCCACGCAAGCTTCCTAACTGTCGCATTTGCGACGATGCTGCTTGTAGGCCGGGCCGGTGCCCAAGTCCCATGCACGCCTTCAGGCAGCCAGCCAACTTGTCTAATCAATTTCTTTCCCGCGTCGGACTATAGGACTATCACGTCCCAGATGGACTCCCTCTTGGGAATTACAGGGTATACGTTCGACACTTTTGGGTCACTTACCTTCATTCCTGGCCTTACGATGAGTCTGAGCGTGCAAGGAAAGGCACCCGTCGTGTGGAACATGCTGCCCGTTCTTTTCAACTCCAGTATTTACTCGTGTACGCCAAGTAATTATTGGGACGATGTATGGACAGCGACGAACGAGACAACCAACTCGGCTAGTCAATGCACGACCCCTACCGGAAATGCCTCCCAATACACCACGTTTAACGCTCCTACAGGGACGATTTCCTTTGGCATTGGACTCTCTAACTTTCAAACTGACGTCACAAGTCATGAACTGTTTATCAACGGCCTCGATGCTGGCACTATCGATACGCTGGCGGGAGCGAACTGGACCTCCGGCATTGTGCGTAACGCCTATCTCCGAATCGATACGACCCCAGGCTATTCTATATCCACCGTCACAATCGAGACTAACAAGGGGCAGGGGTCGGATTTCCTGATTTTCGATCGTCTGGCGGTAGCTGAGTGTGTCCCACCTCCTAACACCACAATGGTGGCCTGGTACCCGTTCGACGAGCAACCCCCGAACATCTTGTCGGCCAACCTCGCCACGGCCAACACCGGCTATCAATATGGCGGCCCTCTGGGGATTACCACCGGGAAAGTGGGTGGAGCGGCGAAGTTCAACGGCACCAGTCAGTATGTAGAATCCTATTCTTCGATCGCGACCAACTTCGGCCCACCCCGGACTGCCTTGTTCTGCAGCGTCAACAGCGGCCAAAACAGAGAGGGCGATTACTCCACCTGCCTGGGAGATTTTTCGATTGACACCTGGGTCAACATCTCCAATGCGCCCACGGGGATAATGACAATCGTCGACAAGAGGGAGGGATCACCGCCGACGATGCAGGGCTACAGCTTCTATGTGGTCGGCGGCTCTCTGGGTCTCCAGTTGGCCGATGGCGAGCCGCCGTCTCCCGGCTACACAGATTACACCTCACCCGTCTCGTTACCCTATGACGGCGATTGGCATCACATCGCCGTCACCGTCCTGAGGGGCGGACCCAGTCGAGTGATCACCTGGTACGTCGACGGGGCCGCGATCGGTACCACCACTCCGACGCGGGTGGGTTCTCTTGTAAATAACAGCCCCCTGCGCATCGGCACTCGCACTGCAGATCCTCCATTGTCGGGCTGGTTCATGGGGAGTCTCGATGAGCTGGAGATATACAACCGCGTGCTCACTGCTGTGGAGGTGCAGGCCATCTACGGATCTGGGCCTGGCGGAAAATGCAAACCCATATCCTATTTGCCTGCTGAGACCGGATCACGGTGAGCGGCGCCTGGGCCGCCCTTTCGGCATGACTCTTCAACTTGGGTGCCCCATCCCCTCGCCTTCGCTCGGGGCAGGCTCTTCTCGCCGTCTTTTGGCGAGAGGGTGGGCACAGGCGAGTGACTCGGCGGGTGGCCCACCCAACCACATCAGACTACTCCATCCGGCAATAGACTAGAGGGTGGCGGGTGGCCCACCCAACCACATCAGACTACTCCATCCGGCAATAGACTAGAGGGTGCCCCATCCGAGCTTCGTTTGCTCGGGTGGGGCTTTTCCATGTCTTCGCCAAAGCTCACCGGCGCTGTAAGCTTCACCTGCGGGATGATCCCCAGCCGCTCTCGTTTCCTTCCTGTCCACTCCGACTCGATCTCCACCATCCCTTCCACTCCAGTTGCATAGTGATTAAAGCTGCTCCAACGCCAATCTTCTGGTTTCTCCACCAATCCGCGTTTCACTGGATTGCGATGAATGTAACGTGCCTTCTCAATCCGCTTCATTCGCGACCAGACATTGAAGTCGCAATATCGTGCCTGCCAGAAATGCTTCCCATCGCCGACCAGCGGGTGCCCCATCCTGCTCGCCATCGTTTGGCGAGAGGATGGGTTCAGACGCAAACCGCCAGAACCCCTCCGCCATTACAGCTTTATGAAAATCTCGTTGACATTTGACGAATTCCGGCCTACGCTCGCTCCCATCTTTATTAGGTACGGGCCACTAAGCACGAGAGCCGCTCCCGTCCAGATGTTGGGGTAGTTCGGCATCTTAAAGTTGTGCGCAAGACAGGCAGGGAACTCCTGCGAGGCATTTGCCGATAGTCAGACGAACCAGCAAGAGTAGGGCCGCTTTTCCCCAGGGCCGATTCCGATTAGCGCCGCTCTCGTCGTCCTTGGCTCTCTGTGGCGCCGTACTGCAAGCTTTCCTTGTGAGCCAGGGCGCTATTCCTCAGGAAGTTATTCGAGAAGTTGTCCGGGCGCCCGCCCGCTAGGAGCCTATATGCGTCGCTTCAACTATGCACTGGCAATCGTCACTTTGCTGATTCTGGCTGCGATCCCT
>Ga0187887_10003907_pt1 | contig 11368 bp, 8 predicted proteins | sample June2016WEW_7_10_FD_132977 | JGI IMG/M metagenome (GOLD analysis project Ga0187887, IMG submission 132977) | Peatland microbial communities from SPRUCE experiment site at the Marcell Experimental Forest, Minnesota, USA - June2016WEW_7_10 | ecosystem: Environmental > Terrestrial > Soil > Wetlands... | reverse complement strand
TCAAAATCGAAGCCATTCTCCAGCCTTCCAAGCTGGATGCGGTCAAGGATGCCCTGCTTGAAGCAGGCATCGAAGGCATGACCATTCTCGAAGCACGCGGCCATGGCCGGCAGAAGGGCCACACCGAGTTCTATCGCGGCCGCGAGTACACGGTCGATCTCCTGCCCAAGGTCAAGATCGAACTGGTGGTCAAAGACGACCAGAAGGAGAAGACCCTTCAGGTCATCAGCGGCGCAGCCCGCACCGGACGCATCGGCGACGGCAAAATCTTCATCTCCCACATTGACGACGCCATCCGCATTCGCAACGACGAACGCGGCGAGACCGCGATCTGAAACCGCTTGTGACCTTGAGTGCCCCGTCCTTTCGCGTCCTTTGCGACAGGGCGGGATACCACGAACCACGGGTGCCTCACCTTCACCGATGCGCAAAGAACGCGCATCGGTGAAGGCGGGATATTTTCATCTATAGTCTTTTGCAGCCGTTTTATTGTTTTCGTCTTTTGCTCACAAGGCTCTGCTCTGCCCCGTCTTCGCTCACCCCGCCTTGTGCCGCACACGCAGATTATTTAGCGCATAGTCGATGAAACGCGGGTCGAAGTGCGCTGCCTGGCCCATGAACCGGCACGTGGCCACCACTTGGTCCACGATGAACTTCGGCTGATAGGCCGCCAGTTCAAGTCCCTTTTCCTGCTTGAGTTTTTGCGCGATGTAAGTGAAGGCTTCGCCGGGCAGCGTGAATCCCTGCCGCACACATTCCTTCTCGAAGATCTGCCTGTAAAGCTCGAGAGTGGGTGCGCCGATCTCGATCTTGTAAGGAAGCCGGCGCAGAAAGGCAGGGTCCATCAGGTCCTCCGGCTCCAGGTTGGTGGAAAAGATCACCAGCTCCTCGAAGGGAATGCTGAAGCTCTTTCCGGTATGCAGCTTCAGATAGTCGACGCGGTTTTCCAGCGGCACAATCCAGCGGTTGAGCAGGCTTTTGGGGCTAACCAACTGGCGGCCGAAGTCGTCGATGACGAAGCAGCCTCCCAGCGCCTTCATGTGCAGGGGCGCCTCGTAGAAGTGGCCTGTGGGGTCATAGCGCAGGTCCAGCATCTCCAAGGTCAATTCGCCGCCGGTGGAGACGAACGGCCTCCTGCAAGGAACCCAGCGCTCGTCATACTCCTCGGCCCGGACAAACGAGAGGCTCTCTTGCTCGCTCAGGACCGTGGGACTGACCGTGAGATGAATGCTGGGGTCGTGAAAGCAGATGATCTGGCCATCGATGGTGATCGCATAGGGCACGTAGATCACATCGCTGTAGACGCTACCCAGAGAGTACGCGAAGGAGGTCTTGCCGTTGCCGGGCGGACCGTAAAGCAGCATCGCCCGCCCCGAGTTCAACGCCGGGCCGGTCTGTTCGAGGATGCTGACATCGAAGGTCAGATCGCCCAGCGCCTTGCGAATGCGCTCGAAGGTCACCAGCTCGTTGGTCAGTTTTTGCAGGCTCACCTGGTAGGTGAATTCCTTGAGCGTAACCGGCGCGGGTCCCACATAGTGCAGCCGCTCCATCGAGTCGAGCGTCCAGCGTTTGCCCTCTTCGGTGAAGGCGTAGCCCATATCGATCGGGCTGCCGGCGGAGCGAATCCCCAGCGCGCGCAGCAGTTGCCGGTCCACGGCCATCCGCACCAGTTCGGAGACGATGTGGTAAGGCAGCTTGATGGCATCGATGAAGTCGCGGATCGTCGAAAGCCGACCCGTGTAGATCAGCTTCATCAACAGGCTCAGCAGTTCGACCTCGTCGATTCCCGTGGCCGCAATATCGGCCGGCTCGGCGGGAATCCGCTTCAGAAAGGCCTCAAGCTTCCGCTGGTCGATCGCTTCCAGCGTCACCAGATTGTCGCCTAGACGCCCGCCAACGAGCGCCTGACGCTCCAGCGCCGCGGCGACATTCTTCTCGCTGACCAGATTTGCCTGGATCAGCAAATCGCCCATTCGCATCCGCGTGCCGATGGTCTCCTCCCCCGGTCGAGTTCCCTAACATGATCTTGCAGCAAGAAACCCTGGAATCGCCGCGTTTCCATCCACCGAAGAACGCCGCACGTTCCGATTTGAGCAGGAACCGGCTTTCCCGGTCAAGGTGGGAAACAACCCAGTGAGCCTATCGCCGGCATCTGCCAACTCGCCGATCCGCAATCCCGCAGAGCGGCGGCCAAATCAGTCGCCTTCCTGCGCCACGGGCAGCTTCTGCACCTTGCTGTGGCGAATCGAGTAGCCGAAGTAGATCACGAGCCCGACCAGCAGCCAGCCAACCATCACCATCCACGTAATCAGCGGAAGGTTGTACATCAGGTAAACGGCCGAGAGAATGCCCAGAATGGGTACTAGCGGCACCAGGGGAGTCTTGAAGGGCCGATGCAGGTCTGGGTGCCGTACACGCAGGATCCAGACGCCAGCGCAGACGATGGTGAAGGCCAGCAGCGTGCCGATATTTACCAGTTCGGCCAGCCGGTCGACGGGCAGGAAGGCCGGCAAAATGGCCACCACGGCGCCCACCGCGATGGTCGATATCCACGGAGTGCGGAATCTGGGATGGATGGCCGAGGCCCATTTGGGCAACAGGCCGTCGCGGGACATCGAGAAGAAGACGCGCGATTGTCCCAGCAACATGACCAGCATCACGGTTCCCAACCCAAAGACAGCGCCGATCTTGACCAACAGCGAACCCCAACTGACGCCGGTCGCGTCGATGCCTAGCGCCACAGGGTCGGCTACATTGAGCGATTTGTAGTTCACCAGACCGGTAAGGATGGTGGAAACCACGATGTAGAGGATTGTGCAGATGACCAGCGAGCCGAGGATGCCGATGGGCATGTCCTTCTGAGGGTTTTTGGATTCCTGAGCCGCTGTGGAAACAGCGTCAAAGCCGATGTAGGCGAAGAAGATGGAAGCCGCGCCCGTGGCGATGCCGTGCCAGCCAAAGTTGCCGTGTCCGTCGGAGGGAGGAAGGTACGGATGCCAGTTGGCCGAAGCCAGCGCCGGGTGACGAAAGAGGAAGTAGCCTCCCAGAACAATAAATATCCCGACGACGCTCAACTTGACGAAGACGATCGCGGTGTTCAGGTTGGCAGATTCTTTGATGCCGATGACCAGAACGGTGGTGATGACAAGAATCGCCAGGATGGCGACCAGGTTGAAGAGCGCCGTCACGTGCGGCAGTCCGGCAGAGGAGGTACCCGGCGGCAGCGAGGTGAGGGGCAGCCATCGCTCGTGAAAATAGACCAGCACTGTGCCCGGCGTTGCCGTCAGCCGCGGGGGAAGATAAATGCCCAACTGTTGTAGCAGGCTGTTGAAGTACCCGGACCAGCCGGAGGCCACCGTGGCTGCGCCAAAACCGTACTCCAGTCCCAGGTCCCATCCGATGATCCAGGCCACGAACTCGCCCAGCGTGGCGTATCCGTAAGTGTAGGCCGAGCCGGCGATGGGAATGATGGAGGCGAACTCGGCGTAGCACAGGCCGGCGAAGGCGCAGGTGATGCCGGCCAGCACAAAGCTCAGGGCCACGGCCGGTCCGGCATGTTTCGCGGCGGCCTGGCCGGTGAGCACGAAGATGCCCGCGCCAATGATGGCGCCGATGCCAAGGGTGACGAGATTCAGCGCGCCCAGCGAGCGCTTGAGCGTGTGTTCGCCCTGTTCACCGGCCTCCATCGAGAGCAACGACATGGGTTTGATTCGCAGCAGTCTGGACATAAATCAGGAAATCCCTCCACCGGGTTTTGAATAGTCTTCAAGCTCATTCAAAATGACTAAACCAGAGGTGCCCCATCCTTCGCGCTCCTTGCGAAGGGCGGGAGACCATCACCGCTCCGCGACCAGAAAAGATAGACGGGAATGCCCAGCAGAACCAGCGCAAGACCCGGCCACGTGTACTGGGGCTTGTATCGCAATAATACGATACAGATCCAGGCGGCCAGCGCGATATAGAGCGCGGGCAGCACCGGATAGCCCAGCGCCTTGTAAGGCCGCGAGGCATCTGGTTTCTTATAGCGCAGCACGAAGAGCCCCGCGATAGTCAGAGCGTAAAAGACCAGCACCGCGAAGATGATGTAGTCCAGCAACTGGCTGTACGAGCCGGAGATGCAGAGTATGATGGCCCAGGCGGCCTGCACTAGCAGTCCCGCCGCGGGCGTCTTGTAGCGCGGATGCAGCTTGCCCACGGACTTGAAGAACAAGCCGTCCTGGCTCATCGCGTAGTAGACGCGCGCCCCGGCCAGTGACATGCCGTTGGCGCAGCCGAAGGTGGAGATGAGGATGGCCCCTGCCATCAGCCAGGCTCCTCCGGAGTGGAGGATCTGCTCCAGAACCGTCGTGGCCACTCGGTCCTCAGTGGCGTGCTGGATGCCACGCGCCATCACCGTCGCGCCGTTCGGGTCGCCTTGCATGGGCAAGACCAGCAGGTAGCCCAGCGACACAAGAAAGTAGACCGCCAGCACAAATCCCGTGCCTAGAATCAGCGAGAGCGGAATGTTCCGCCGGGGATTCTTCACCTCGCCGGCAGTAAAGGTGATGTTGTTCCAGGCATCGGCGGAGAAGAGCGACCCCACCTGCACCACGGCCAAAATCACTAGCAGATTGACCAGCACAATCGGCCCGCCCATGCCCACCTGCACTGGATGCAGCGAACTCCAGCCGGCGTTCCTCCAGAATTCCGCCCCGAAGTTCGCTGCAATCGCCGCCGAGTTGCGCCCCACCGTGAAGGCGAGGAGAATCAACGCGGCCAGGGAGAGCGCTTTGGTGGTGGTGAAGACGTTCTGGATCAGCGCGCCGAGCTTGACGCCGAAGATGTTCACGATGGCCAGGAAGATAATCACGACAATGCCGGCGAGGTTTGCCGTGTTGACGCCGATCTCCATATTGCCCAGGACCATGGGGCCAAGCGGGATCGCGGGAACGGTCGCGATGTGCCAGAGCCAATGGGTTGTCGAGACGGCGGGAAAGAAGACGCCGAGAAACTTGCCGAAGGCCACCGCGACGGCCGCGATGGTGCCCGTCTGAATGACCAGAAAAAGCGTCCAGCCGTAGAGAAATCCCCACAAAGGCCCCAGCGACTCGCGCAGGTAGACGTACTGCCCGCCGGCTTTGGGCATCATCGCTGCCAGCTCGCCGTAGCTGAGCGCGGCTGTCATCGTCAGCACGGCTGTCAGAACCCATGCGCCCAGAAAGAGCACCGGGGAGTTCGTGCCGCGGGCAATGTCGGCATCGACAATGAAGATGCCGGAGCCGATCATCGAGCCGGCCACGATGGCCGTCGAGCTGAAAAGGCCGAGGCTCTGCACGAGCCGGGGCGCGCCGGCTGGACCCGCGTCTGAGATGGGAGTAGCGTCTGGAATAGTCACCTGTTGAAAGTTTTACCGGATTCTCGCGCTGTTGTCTCCTGAATTCTCAATGTGACAGTCGAGAAAGTGTCACAATCTCCAAAGCGCCGCCCGCGCAAACTCTATAGTATCGGTCTTTGTCGGGTGATGCGATCATGCCTTGTCAGCAATTCCGGCTGCAAATCAGGAGGGTAGTTTGAAATCCGAGTTCGTAAGCCTATTTCGAAGGGCCGCATGCGCCTTGTTTCTCTTCGGCCTCTGCTGCAACGCGGTTTCACAATCCCGCTATCCGTTCTGCCCAATCGAACCAGCGTCGCAGCCGTTGCCGGTACTGCGCCCTGCGATCACGGTATCGGTTCCAAAAGAGGTCCTGCGTGCGGCGCTCTTTGACCGGCATGAGGATTTAACCTTCGAGTTGCGCACGCTGCCCACAGGCAAGATCGCCTGCATCTCTCCAATGCACAACAATGTCTTCTGGCCCAGCTTCAGTCTCTATTGGCCCTTTGCCATCGAGGCGATCGATCATGAATTTGCCGCGCACCCGCTCCCGGCCCGAGAACAGCGGTTGCTGGTTGTGCTTCCCGATCCATATCCCAATAAGCACGAAATCCACATCATTACGGTTCCCGACGTCCACAAAATTCAGCCGGGGGACTTATCCGACTCCACGGTTCCATTGTTGACTTGCGACGGTCGCGACATCGATCTGCTGCTCGATGATGTTCACCAAGCCTACAATAACATCGAAGTCGACTTCAGCTATACTTCGTATACAAAGGAAATGCAATGCGCGAATGCTGCCGTTGCTCTCGAACCGGGATCTTATGCGCTGCAATACATCGCCGGAATGGCGAATGACGATCAAACATATACCAGGCCATCGCGCGAGATTCACCCCAAGAACCTGAGCGCGGCAATTGAGCACTACCGCGCAGCTCTGGCGCTTGCTCCCAATTTTTATGAAGCGCATGAAGGTCTGGCAAAAGCTTTGGAGGAGTCAGGCGCCTTTGCCGAGGCGGAAACGGTGTATTTGAAACTGGCGGGCGCTGAGAATCCTCCACCGATACAGCAAGAGGCCGAAGAATCCCTGACCCGCTTGTACGACGCAATGAAAGACCGGCCCCATGCGCTTCTGGCCGCGCGCAAAGCAGAAGAGCTTCATGAGATTCTAACCTCGCTGGCGGGCAAGGATCAGGATCGCACCATGAACGATGGCAGAAGCAATCTGGCCGCACGTGAGGAAGAGGCAGGCCAGTACGCACAAGCGGCGAGCGACTATCTGGCCGCACGCAACTTCTTATGGAAGGATGACTTTGAAGCAAAATTCTTCGATGTCGATCTGGGACGCGCTCGCAGCCTTCGCGCCAGCGGCGACGCTAATGGCTCTGCGGCCTTGTGCAAAGACTGGCAGGGAAAAGTCTTTGGCCCGTTGCACATATTGCGTTGGGATCAGTGGTGGCGATTGGGCGGCGGACTGGATGTAGAGCAGGCGCGCTGGGAGTTTTCCTGCCGCGACTTCAACAAAGGGGTCCAGGAACTCTTCCAGATAGCCAACTCCCGTTTGAACCATCCCACCGTGAACAAGGACTATAAGGACGAGCCAACGCATTTCTTCATGATGGAGCCTTATGAAGCCCTTGAATCGGCCTTTCTCTATCGGCGTCTGCCAGAAGCCGCGCGGCAATCACAGGCAATCTATCGTCAGATCTACGACATCGACCATGACACTTTCGATAACGAGCCCAATCAGGCAGACATCGGCAGTCTGAGGCAATTGACCCAAATGCTGATGAGTGACGCGGCCAAAGCCGGTGAAGTTCAAAGCCCGAAGCCATGACGTGAATGCGTCACGCCAGCGCGGCCATCCAGCGTCGGAACTCGGCCGCCGGGTCAGGATTGCGAAAAATCGCTCCGGCAACAGCAATCGCCGTCGCTCCGGCTTCGAGCGCTTCAGCCGCCGTGGCCAGCGTGATGCCGCCGATAGCGACCAGCACCGGGCCAACGCCGGCTTCTTTGCGCAGCCGCCGCACGCCCTCAATGCCGATGGGCGGTGTCGAAGTCTGCTTGGTCCGCGTCGCGAAGACCGGACCGATGGAGAAGTAGTCTGCTGGCTCAGTCAGGATTCCCGGCAAGAGCGCGCTGCTGCCGCCGAAGGCGCCTACGATGCGTTCCGGGCCAAGCAGCCTGCGAGCCTCGGCGGGTTTGAGGTCACCGGCATCAACGTGTACACCGTCAAATCCAATCTGTTCAACCAGATCAGTACGATCATCGAGAATCAACCTCACCTCTCCGGAGGGCAAAACGGCGCGGAGAATCGCTGCGTCGGCGAGCAATTCGGCATCCGCGCCGCTCTTGTTGCGGTATTCGAGCAGGGTCACGCCAGCCTCGGCCAGTTCGCCGCCCAACCGGCGCAGAAACTCGGCGCGGCCGGTGAGAGGAATGAACGATGCATCGAGGATCGGATAGAGCTTGGGAAATGAGAAGGACATAGAACAAGGGTAGTCGATGATGAGTGGTCGAGATGGAATGGCCGCCGGTTTAGCGCTGGGGCATCCCATCCTTTCCGCAACGTGCGCGGAAAGGATGGGGCACCCAGCAACTTGGCAGGTTGGCGGCGGTTCATTCCAGCCGTAACTCGATGGGAAGAGTTGGGCTGTTGCCTATGATCCGGGCATCTCGTCCGCCGACGGACCATAGGAACCGGGGATCGGCTTGTCGAGCAGGCGCAGGTAGACGCCCAACTGGGCGCGGTGATGGATCAAGTGGTCGAGCACCCAGTTGCGGAAGACGCGGTACTTCGATTCGTCGATCCAAGCCTGGCCGCCGGCGATGAACTTCCAGTTCTCATCCCACTTGGCCAGTGCAAAGCCGGCCAGAGCGGTCTTGGCCTCTGCCACCTGCTCGTCGAACTTCTCCAGCATCGCCTTGTCGGACGCCGGAACGTATGGCTCGAACTTGTGACCTGCCGGAAATTCCAGCTTGTCGGTGGTCAGCGTAGTAATCGCCCACTCCCCGGCAGTATCCGAGATGTGCCCAGCCAACTGGCCCAGGCTCATGGACTTGGGGTGGGGTTTCCAGGTGAAATCGGCATCGGCCGGGATGGCCTCAAGCATCTTGCGGGTCTTGGCGGTCTCGCGGTCATACTCGGCAATCAGTTCCTGTTGAAAATCCATTCGTGCAACCTCCTGTGTTGCGAAACCAGCATAGCCGATCCGAACGGATAAAGCGAAGAAAAAGCGATAAATTCTTTTTTCAGAGAGGTTCTAAAGCGAAGCCAGAATGACTGTGCGCTATCGAGTTTCATGGAGGGCGGCTGAGTTGTGCGGGGAGGTTCGTGGCCCCAAACGCTCTGGTGGGGCAGACGATGCTTTCGCGCCCTATGATTTGTGGTATTCCCGGTCCATCAACCCCGGATTGCGGTGCTTGTGAGCGTTCCGCAGATGCGAAAAGAAGACGGCTTTTCTGCCCACAATGGCCTCGTATCGTGCCACATATCCGCAACCCTGTACAGACTTGCCGATTCAGTATCTACTTTTGCACCTAGAATAAACAGTGGTATGTTCGCTACGGCGTCTGGTCCTGTCGCGCCCTGATCCGTTCCCTGCGCAAGATGCGTTCGAGGCAGCCGTTCATGGGCCGGTCCGTGCTGGAGGTACTGATAATAGTACTGATAATAATGGGTCGAATTCGGGAAGCGTCGCCGCGGCCAAGGGCCAGAATGACCGGCGCCATTTATCTACTCTACTTTTCTACTTTCTGACGACAATCCTCGGTCAGGTCATGGTGGGCCACGGGCTTGCTGTTTCCGGCAATGTCATCAACGTCATCTCGACCTTGTGCTATGCGGTTGTGACGTTTCTCTTCTATCTCCTATTCAAGCCGGTGAGCAACATGCTCTCCTTGCTGGCCGCGCTGTTTAGCCTGGCCGGATGCGTGGTTATGTCGCTTGGGCTCTTTCATTCACCTCGCCGATCGGCCCGCTGCTGTTCTTCATCCCTTTTTGCCTGTTAATCGGCTATCTCATTCTCAAGTCGAGCTTCCTGCCTCGCGTTTTAGGTTTGCTGATGGTCCTTGCGGGCTTAGTTTGGCTGGTCTATCTGATCCCAGCTCTCCCAAACTATCTCTCCGTCGCCATGATGATTCTCGGTTTCCTTGCGGAACTATCGCTTTGCCTGTGGCTCCTGGTGATGGGAATCAACGTTGAAGGATGGAAGCAACAGGCCAGCGCAGCGAAGGCGTGATTCCAGACGGGAGAGCCATAGTCTGAAGCACCCGGTGTGAGCGAACCAGCGGAGCGTTGAGGAGGGGACCGAGGCGGGGATTACAGCGCGGTTGCACGCCGAGGTGGAGAGGCTGCTGAACGGGTGACGGAGTCAGGGAGCAAGAAACGAGGCAAAGACCCCGCTGGAGAAGCACGCTGTTTTTATCCTTGGAACGGATGCGAGAAGTATTGCGACTCGATCAATCGGGGGTATATCCTCTACTCGCCGTAAAAGCGATACTTGAATTCCAGTGTAATTCCGGTTCCCGTCAGCAATGGAAATGAAAGGCCGTACATGAACTACTGGCTTGATCTCTTCACCGGAACCACGTGGAATGAATTCCGCGCAGCCGGAGCCTCGGTGTCGGGTTTCCGACCTCGTCAAAAGAAAATTGCAGCACGCGTTAAGCCCGGCGACATTTTCATTTGCTATCTCACAGGCGTAATGCGCTGGGTCGGAGCACTAGAGGTAATCGGACCTAGTCCCAACAAAAGCAATATCTGGAAAGACGCCGCTTTCCCTGTGCGGTTCGATGTGAAGCCTCTGGTACTCCTCGACCCCGAAAGCGGCGTCCCCATGGAGCAACTTGAGGGCCACGTCAGTTTCTACGCGAATGCAAGCGATCGCGGCGGGTTCAAGGCATTTCTGCGAGGCAGCCTAAAGCAATTCCAGGCCGCGGACGCAGAGTTCGTTTTGGAGCGGGTCAATGCGGCCCACGTGACCCCGATTCTGAGGCCCGTTGACCCGAAGAAACTGCTCCGCAAACCTCTCTACAAGGTTGAGACCAAAGGGGAGGCAGCAGATACAACACTTGTCAGCATCCCCGAACCGGAAGAAGCTGAGAGGACGAAGCACGCCGCCTCCGATACAGCAACAACCAGACACACGGAGATTCAGTACGAGCTTCTACGTCTCGGCACTGAAATTGGGCTGGATATATGGGTGGCGCGGAATGATCGAGGACGGAAATGGAACGGAACCCTCCTCGGTGCCATGCCTCGGATGCTGGAACAATTGCCAACACAATTCAATGAGGCCACAACACGTACCATTGAGTTGATTGATGTTCTGTGGCTCTCAGGGAACTCCATCGTTGCTGCCTTCGAGGTCGAATGCACGACCGCGATATATTCGGGACTACTCAGGATGAGTGATCTGCTGTCTCTTCAGCCCAACCTAGACATCAACCTCTACTTGGTTGCGCCGAATGAGCGGAAAGAGAAGGTCGAGCAGGAAATTCTGCGCCCAACTTTCAGCTTGAAGGAAAAACCATTGGCGAAGGTTCGCGGGTTCCTTGGATTCGACAATCTCTGTGAACAGATCAAGGGAATCAGGAAACTTGGCCTTTCTTCATCACTGAAGCCTACTTTCTTGAGGGGGACGGCAGAGTATTTCAGTACATGCACTAAGGCAGATGCAACGCAAGCTTCCTGAAAGCAACCGACAACGGGCCACTGAACTCGCTAGGCTGTATCGACATATACGGTCTGGTAGGATGCTGGATTCCAACGAAGTTTGTGGCGGCGCGGGCTAACCGCAGGTCCTTCGACTCCGTTTGGCGCAAGGAACGCGCCAAACTCCGCTCAGGATGACAACTTGTATTTTGTGAATTCAACAACTTGCCAAGCTGTTATATGCGGCGGATTCAACAACGAAGCGCAACGGCAACTCCGGTGGCAGGTGGATGGGATGGAGTAGCATCCAGCAAGCTTGACCAGCAAGTAAGGTTTGCCGAATGTGCTACCGCCATCTC
>Ga0187887_10003903_pt1 | contig 11371 bp, 11 predicted proteins | sample June2016WEW_7_10_FD_132977 | JGI IMG/M metagenome (GOLD analysis project Ga0187887, IMG submission 132977) | Peatland microbial communities from SPRUCE experiment site at the Marcell Experimental Forest, Minnesota, USA - June2016WEW_7_10 | ecosystem: Environmental > Terrestrial > Soil >... | reverse complement strand
CCGCTTCGACATCGTGGCCGATGCCGGGGCCAGCCGCACCGCCGATGTGAAGGTCTTCACGGAGATTCAACCGGCGGCCGACGGGCTGCTGCATCTGGAGTTCGCCGGCGAGGAAGGGAAGCAGGCTGTCCTTTCGGCGATTGAGATTCTCCCTGGGTTCCGGGGACACATCCGGCCGGTGCGGCTGCTGGCGCGAGAGACGCCTTACTACTCGAACGATAGCCACTGGTGGAGCCCGGACAACTACTTTGAAGGCGGGCAACTGGCTGCGTACACGGCTCCAGTGGCAGGGACCGACGATCCGGAACTCTACGAAACCGAACGCTGGGGCAACTTCTCCTATGCGATTCCGGTGTCGCCGGGCAAGTACTCCGTCAATCTTTATTTCGCGGTGCGCCACGGGGACTGGGACCAATCTTCATCCCTATCCGGCGATGCCAGGGCCAAGGTCGCTCATGTCTTCGATGTCTTCTGCAATGGAAACGCGCTCGTGAAGAACTTCGATCTTGTTAAAGAAGCGCGCCAGACGGACGTGGTAATTCGCAAGTTTATGGGCCTGGAGGCGAATGCGCAGGGGAAGCTGCTTCTGAGCTTCGTTCCGGTGGAGGGGTATGCAACGGTGACCGGGATAGAAGTGCTTCCGCAGTAGTCCCGCGGCGGGCGAGCGATATCCCACCCTGGTTCACCCCAACGACGAAGACCTGTCGTTGGGGACCCCGAAGCCGCAAAAACAAAAGCGCGGCGAGGGGTGGGGCACCCAATCCTCGCCGGAGGCGAAGGTTTCTCCTATTTCTCAACGAGCCGGCGGATTCTCGGGGAACAATTGACACGCGAGCCCCGTAGAATAAATTGGCGCGGTTGGTCATGGGTCACCGCCGCACGAGTGATTGCAAAGGAGAATACCATGCGTTTGATCGTCAGCGTTGCCGGCTTGGCTACAATGCTCTGCCTCGCGGTTCCTTGTGGTTTTGCCAAGACACCCCCAGCTTCGAAGGACAGTTCGGGGACGATCGTGATTGTCTTCAAGGATGGCCACCGGCAGAGCTTCAATCTCTCCGATATTGACCGGGTGGAGTTTCCCGCTGCGCCAACCGTGGCCGGGGAGAAGAGCCCCGGCGGCCCATTGTTACCGTCGCGCGCCCATTTCCTGGGAAAATGGGAGGTCGGGAATGGCTCGGGAGGCACCTTCTTCATCACCCTTGAAGCGAATGGCGATGCCTGGCGGGCGACGGCGGGCAGTCACGAACATGGCACCTGGGTTTATGTAGACGGCGAGGCGCGCATTACCTGGGAAGATGGCTGGACGGATGTGATCCGCAAGGTCGGCTCCATCTACCAGAAGTTCGCCTACAAACCAGGAAGATCGGTGACGGATACGCCGGACAACTTCGACAGCGCCAAATACGCCACGCCGCGTCCGATCTAGCGCAAGACTTGTCTGCCAAAAGATCTAAGGAGCCTCCGATTAAGTTCGGCAGCACGCTTGGCCTTCCCTCAGGGGCTAAAGCCCGCGTTAATTTTGCGGCATTTGCGGCACGACTAAAGTCGTGCCCTGATACAAAACCGAGTTAATCAGAGTCCACTAGTTCAGTGGAGAGCTGCCGGGGTTCCGTGATCGGCCGCGCCCGCGCCCATCAAGACCAGCGAGCGCTGCGCAAAGGGCGAATAGACGAGCAGCGTCATGCAGGCCAGCGCGAGCCCGAAGTTGATGTGATGCAGGAGCAGAAAGGGCGAGAGCGCCCATAGCTCATCCAACGGCAACAGGAATGGGCAGATCTTGAGGAACTTCTCGCGCACTCCTGGCGCATGGAAGAGCGCGGCGGAGATCACAAAGGCGCGAACGGGAATCAGGATCGCGGCGGTTACAATCACGAGATCCAGCAGATTCAGCGCCTGAGTTGCTTTCGACAGCGGCGAGAGGAGATCTTCAATCTCCGCCAGATTCGCCAGCGCCCCAACGTAAAAGCCCAAATACATGAATTGCAAGAGGACGAAGAGGGTCTGCACCACTGGGTAGGAGGCCTTCGGAAGCTCCTCTGGAGAGGCCAGAATCCGGCTGCGAAGCTTGGTCTCAGGCTCCGAAGGAATCGCTGTCTGCTCCGGCGGCAAAGATGGCGCAGACGCAGGCAAGGACGGAGCTTCACCGAGAGCGATCCGCTCCACCGGCGCCACGAAGCGATAGCCGCGGCGGGCCAGGGTCTCGACAAATCTTGGATTGCCGGCCGTATCTCCAAGGGCTTCGCGAATGCGATTGACCGCTGAGTTCACGCCGTGTTCGTAATCGACAAAAGTCCCGTCGGGCCAGAGCTCGCGGCTGATCTCCTCGCGCGTCAGTAGTTGGCCGGGCCGCTCCAGGAGCATGAGCAGCACCTGGAATGGCTGCGCGTTCAACTTGATGCGGATACCCTGCCGGCGAAGCTCCCCAGTGGCAGAGTCCGCTTCAAATACTCCGAAGCGATAGCGCCGGGCTGGCCGTGGTTCTGTCATATCTTCTGTTCAGTGTATCCGATAGCGAGTTCAATCGAGAACGATTCCGCAAAGTACAACTTCCCAGAAGCTCTGTTACTACAATCATTTACAGAGTAAGAAACAATCTTCGACAGATGAGATTCGGAGCATTGCATTGGAATCCGGCGCGGGGTAAGGTGTTGTTCATGATGCGACGCAAGTTCTCAGATTCGCGAAGATTTTCCGTTGGCTCGGTTGTCCGGGGGCTGATGCTCCTCATGAGCAAGATGGCTGGGGTGTTGCTTCTCCATTCTTTCGCCAAAATCGGGAAGAAGTGGGAGAGCAGTTGGCAAGTTAGCCCCGCTTCGCGGGATAGCGAGTTAGCGAGTTTGCGGGTTCATTTCTGGCGTAACGCGCGGACGCGAGCCGGGCTGATGCTCCCATTGTTCCTGATGGCCGCTCCGCAGTGCGTTGCGGCGGAGCCCGCTGCCGCGGCGGTTTCATCTTTCAACTCCTATATCAATACGGTTGAGTCGCGTCTCGCTCAGCAGCATCGGTCACAAAACGGGTTCCTTGCGCCGTTGACTTCAGGGCAGGAAAGCGAGCTGCGTCTGCGGCGCGGAGAGTTGATCGTAGAGAAGCTCACGCCTTCCACGGGCGCGGATTTGCCCGGAGCGATGCTGCACCACTGGCGCGGCACCGCGTTTGCCGCTGGAGCCAAGGCTGCGGATTTCGAGCGGCTGATGAGAGGTTTCAGCGCCTATCCGCAACACTTCTCTCCGCAGGTGCTTCAGGCCAGAGTGCAGGCGCAACATGAGGATCGTTTTCAGGTGTGGATGCGGGTTCGCCAGCGGCACATCCTCACGGTGGTAATGGATACGGCTTATGACGTGACCTTTGGCCGGCTGGATGCGCGGCACGGATACAGCATCTCGCGCAGCACGAATATTTCGGAGATCGACTCGCCTGGTACACGCGGCGAGCGGGCTCTCGATGCCAAAGAGGAGCATGGCTTTCTGTGGCGGCAGAATACCTACTGGAGTTATGAGGAGCGCGACGGCGGACTTTATATGCAGATCGAGTCGGTCTCGCTGACGCGCTCGATTCCAACCGGCCTGGGCTGGGCGATTGGGCCGTTTGTGGAGAGCGTGCCGCGGGAGTCTCTGGAATTCACATTGCGGGCTACGTGCGACGCGCTGCGGAGATAGCTTGATCGCGGGTTAGAAATCTCTTGAATGAGTCAAGGTGTCGAAGGGCATGGGCTTGGGCCTGTGCACGAGATATCTGCGCTCGAAACAACGATTCGAATTTTCTGAATTTCAACGACACGAAAGGGGACAACAATGGCGACGCAGTCAGTAACGACAAACGCAGGGACGGTGTTTGCTCCGGCGCGCCGAGTCAATCGGGCGCTGACAGCTCAAATGGAAAAGCGCGCGTTGCAGTGGATGGCCGAGCGCGCGCCGAAGTGGCTCACCTCTGACCAACTCACCCTGCTCGGTCTGGGAGCGCAGATTGGAGCCGGCGTCTGTTATGCATGGTCGCGCTATGACCGCCGCGCGCTGCTGCTGGTGATTCTCTGCCTGGCACTCAACTGGCTCGGCGACAGCCTGGATGGGACGCTGGCGCGTGTGCGCCGGCATGAGCGTCCGCGCTATGGCTTCTACGTCGATCACATGGTGGACATCTTTGGCTCGGTGGCGCTGATGGGCGGACTCGGCTGCTCCGGGTTTCTGCACTGGCAGGCGGCGATCGCGATGCTGATAGCGTTTCTGCTGCTGTCGAGCGAGAGCTATCTTGCCACATACACCTTGACCTGCTTTCAACTTTCGCAAGGCATCTTCGGCCCCACGGAGATCCGGATTCTGCTGGTTATCGGCAACCTGGCGCTGCTGCGCAGTCCATACGCGACGATCTTCGGGCATAAGATGCTGCTCTTCGATTTGGGAGGAACGATAGCGGCGGCGAGCATGTTCGCGATGGCAGTGATCGTCACCCTGCGGCATACGGCCGAACTCTATCGGCGGGAGCCGCTGCCGTGAAGACTCTTATACGCTGGTCGAAGTTCAATCTGGTGGGAGCGATGGGGATGGCGGTGCAGCTTGGGGCGCTCGCTCTGCTGAATTGGCGAGCGCCGGGCCACTACCTTCTGGCTTCGGCCGCGGCGGTGGAGTTGACGCTGCTGCATAACTTTGTGTGGCACCTGCATTACACCTGGCGCGACCGGCGGGACGACTCCGCGCTGCTCGGGCAATTGGTGCGCTTTCAACTTTCCAATGGGTTGGTTTCCATGGTGGGGAATCTTGCGCTGATGCGAATTCTGGTGGCTGAGGCGCGCCTGCCTGTGCTCCTCTCGAACTGTATTGCGATTCTCTGCTGCTCGATTGTCAATTTCTGTCTGGGAGATGACTGGGTCTTCGCGGCGAGGAGGCAGGCAATCCAGGGTGAGGCGGCCTTGACCCGCAGAATCTGAAGTCAGGAAGGGATGGCCGCGAAGTATTGGGCCACTTCTTCCCAGTTGTTGACGCGGAGGAAGCCGGCGGCGGCGAGGTTGTGCGGGGCGGTGTAGAGCAGGCCCTGGCCCTCGAAGCGGAGCAGGTTCTTGGGCAGGTCGTCGATGAGATAGTCGGCGCGGAGAATGGACTTGTTGCCGCAGAAGACGTAGTGCGTGGGAGGAATGAAGGGGAAGTGGCGCTGGAGCCAGCGGTACTTGGGGCCGAGGGAGTTGGGGACGGTCATGGCCTGAGTGGCGATGAAGACTTCGAAGCGAGTGGAGAGCTGTTGGAGCACGGGTTGCGAGCCGGGCATGACGGCAAGGTCCTCGAAGAAGTCCTCGGCGTCGAGGAAGGCGCGAAGCTGCTGTTGGCGGTCAACCGGCGCGATCTCCCATAGACCTTTGCCGGCCAGGTCGCCGGGGGTGACGTCTTCGTCGAAGGTCTGGTTGTAGCGGCGAAGGTGCTCGGCGAGGGTGTCCGCCATCACCTCATCCATGTCCACACAGATGCGCTGCACGGCTTGCTCCGTGGCGATGATCGCCTAAGAAAAGGGTAGCAGGAATGGGTGGGGACTCTATTCCTCGGCTGGAGACTTGGAGGTTTTGCGCTTGGATTTAGGAGCGGAGGCGGGCTCGGGCGGGGCGGGCGCCATCGATGGATCCCAATAGAGCAGGCGGCCGCAACTGTCGCAGGTGACCAGTTCGCCCTCGCGGAGCTGGTTCCAGGTCTGCGGGCGGACGCCCATGCGGCAACCGGTGCACTGCTGATTGTCAACGCGGGCCAAGCCGGTGCCGCGGGAGATGGAGATGCGGTCGAAGCGGATGAGCGGCTCGGGGTCGATGAGTGGACGAAGGGCTTCCCGCTCGGCGGTGAGCGCGGCCAGTTCGCGGGCGATCTCGGCCTGGCGGAGAGCGACGCGGTCACGGGTAATGTCGAGGGCGGCGGCGAGCGACTCGACCTGAGCCCGGGCGGCAGCGAGCGCGGCCTCCTGGGCTTCCGTGCGCTCCAGGCTGGTGAACTCCTCGTTTTCCAGGCGTTCGGCCTCGGCCTCGGCAAAGCGGATCTCGTGCTCGACGGCATTGACCTGTTCGGAAGTCTTCACGGTGTCTTGCTGGTCGCGATAGCGGGCGGCCTTCTTGCGATGGACGTCGATCTCGCGCTCCAGGCGGCTGCGGAGGGACTCCTCGCGGCCAAGGGCCGCGGAGGCATCTGCGGCCTGATGCTGGGCGGCGGCCAGCGCGGCCTGGGCCTGGGCGACTTCAGCGGGCAGAGCGCGCGCGGCCTGAGTGAGGCGGGCGCGTTCCAGCTCCACCGCTTGCAGCTTCACGAGGTTTTCAATCTGCGCTTGCATCCGTGTTAAGAAGTCTACGGCATTTACCCCTCATTAAGAAATACAGACGCGGGCCTGGGGGCCGGCGGCGCCTGCAAAGGCGCGCACGCTATCCTGCGAGGCTGACGCAAGTCTTCCAGGAAGCAGCCGGGGCCTTTGCGGCGGCCCTCCTCTGCTCTTTTGCCCAAACCTCTTGATTGCGTTCAAGTTGCCCTCGTTGCTTCTGAACCTCCGAATCATCCCTTGACAGAAATCCAAAAAGAGGGCTAACGTAGGGCCTGTTGTCTAACTTCACTCCCCATGAGGTATGTCAACCATGAAATCCAGGACTGTTCTTGCGGCAGCTTGTGCGCTGCTGTTCGCCTTCCCCGCCATAGCCCAGGTCGCGGCCGCCCCGCTCTGTGTTCCCGGCACGCTTGCAAGCTACATCGCACTTGGCGACCGAGGATGCATGTTCGGCAGCGTCCTCTACCACGACTTCACTTACGCAACCGCATCCGTCATCGATGGCGGCGCGGACCAGATCCTTGTGACTCCATCCGTGCTTCCATTGGTGAACGATTTTCAGGGCCTGAATTTTTCGGCTCTGACACCGACGATATGGAGCGTTGCAGCCGGAGAATCCAAGCAGTCGGTGATCGGCTTCAGTGCGGTGCCGTTCCCACCGAATGCCGCAGCCTTTCCGTTCGGCGGCGAACTCACTCTTGAGCTCGGAGCTTCGCACATTTCAGGAATCATTGGGAGCGTAACGGTCCAGGAAGTCACCAGCCCGGCTACGCTTGAAGTCTATGACAGATGCGAGGAAGTATGCATCCTGAAACAGGCCGATACCGTCACGATCTCGCCTATTCAGGTACTTCAATCCCGCATCACGATTTCGCTCGTGGGCGGAACAGACGGTGCATCCCTGAGCAGCTTTGCGACCGATTACATCGTTGGTCCGCAGCCCGAATAAACCAGTCCGTTTTGGGTTCGGCAGACGCCCGCTCCGGTGCGATCCGCGTAGCGGAGCGGGTGTCAATTGCGCTTGTGGAGGGAATTTTCCTCGCGCCTGCCGGTTTTCCCTGCCCTTCCGGTAATCACTCCTTATACTCGATTTAGTGTATGTCTAGTCATCTCGACAGAATACTGGAGACGACGCGGGCAACGGTGGCGGCCGCGAAGGCTCGTGTTTCCCTGGCGGAATTGGAGCGGCTGGCCGCTCTGCATCAGCCGCGCGGCTGGGCCGGGGCGTTGCGGCGCCGGGCGGCGGAAGGCCCCGCGGTCATTGCCGAGATCAAGAAAGCCTCGCCCTCCAAGGGACTGATCCGCGCCGAGTTCGATGCTGCTCGGCTGGCCCAGAGTTACTTTGCGGGCGGCGCGGCGGCGCTTTCCGTATTGACAGACGAGCCGTTTTTTCAGGGCAGCCCGCGAAACCTTGAATTGGCGTCGGCGGCGGTTCCGCTGCCTTGCCTGCGCAAGGACTTCACAGTGGACGAGTACCAGATCGTGGAAGCGCGCGCGCACCGGGGAGACGCGATTCTGCTGATCGCCGCCGCGCTCACCGATGATGAACTCGCCCGCTTTGCTCAGGCCGCGCGCAGCCTTTCGCTCGACGTGCTGGTCGAAGTGCATACGGCCGAGGAGCTGGATCGCGTGCTGGATGCGCTGGGCGAGACCGGCGCGGACGCCATTGGAGTGAACAACCGCGACCTGAAGAGCTTCGCGGTGCGCCTGGAAACTTCGCTCGAACTTGTGGAGCGAATTCCGGCTGCCGTGGTGCGCGTGGCCGAGAGTGGCATAGCGGCGGCCGCAGACCTGACCCGGCTGCGCGCGGCGGGATTCGACGCTTTCCTGATCGGCGAAAGCCTGATGCGCCAGCCGGACCCCGGCGCGGCGTTGGCGGCGCTGTTGGCGAAGGCAGGCGCGGGCTTATGAGCCTCTGGATAAAAATCTGCGGAAACACCTCGCTGGGAGATGCGCTGCTGGCTGTTGAAGCCGGAGCCGACGCCATAGGGTTTGTCTTTGCGCCAAGCCCGCGCCAGGTGACGGCGGACCATGCGGCAGCTATCGTTCCGCAACTGCCGGCGAATGTCGAGAAGATCGGCATCTTCGTCGATGCGGCGCTGGAGGAGATCGTCTCCGCGGTTGAAGCCTGCGGCCTGACCGGTGTGCAGCTGCACTTCAACGCGCAGCCCGAGCTGCCGGCAAGACTTCATGAGCGGCTGGGGCTGGAACTGCGCATCGTGCGCGTGATGCACTTCGGCGCGGAAACCGGCGGCGAGATCACGGCCCAGGCCACCCGACAGGCGCTGGAGCCGCACGAGGATGCGGTGCTGGTGGATTCGCGCACCGCCGCTGCGGTGGGCGGCACCGGCGTCACCTTTGACTGGGTTGCCGCCCGCAAAACGCTTTTTCAAAATGCAGGGGCGCGCAAATATATCGTTGCGGGCGGTCTGAACCCGGCCAACGTGGCCGCGGCGATCGCCGCGCTGCGGCCGTGGGGCGTGGATGTTGCCTCGGGCGTCGAAGCCGCGCCGGGCCGCAAGGACCCAGGCAAGGTGCGGGAGTTTGTGGCGCGCGCGCGGGCTGGGAGTCGCGCATTGCGAACCTTATAGCGATGGTCTATCTCGTCTGCCCGTGATTGCGCTGTCCTGTTATGATCGGGTAGTTATGACTGGCGGCTTTGGTTTCAGCGGAAAACGGGATTGGCTGGCGCGCGGATTGCTCTGGAGCGGCGTTCCTTTTCTGCTCTCGAAACTTCCGGCGCGCGATTCGTTATTGGTCTTGAATTATCATCGCATCGGCAATCCCGCAGACGATCTCTTTGATCCCGGCGTTTTTTCGGCGACCGCCGAAGAGTTCGACAATCAAGTCACCTACCTGAAGAGCCATGTTTCCCTGATAACTCTCGACGAGGCATTGGCATTTATTGACGGCAGGAAGATAGAGAAGACCGGCCGCTGCCGCTTGCTGATTACTTTTGACGACGGATATCTGGATAATTATGAGATTGCGTTTTCCATCCTGCGCTCCCAGGGCGTGCAAGGAGTTTTCTTTCTTGCCACCAGCATGGTCGGGTCCTGCAAGATTCCATGGTGGGATCAGATCGCCTATCTGGTGAAGACCGCGCAAAGGCGCCGGTTCACTCTCCGCTATCCGGCAGACCTGGAGGTCGATGTCGATGAGAAGGGCTTGGAGGAGAGCTTGCGGGAGGTTCTGAAGTTATATAAAAGGCCGGAGAATTCCGATCCCGCTCGATTCATTCAGGAGCTTGCGGAGGCGGCGAAGGGGAAAGAGCTGCCCGGAACGCTGCGGCGCTTTTTGAATTGGGACGAGGCCCGGGAGATGACCAGGGGCGGCATGGCGATCGGCTCGCACACGCACTCGCACCATGTGCTTAGCCAGTTGGACCCTGGCCGGCAATACGAAGAGCTATCGAAGTCGAGGGGAATCTTCAAGGAAGAGCTTGGTATCGAAGCCGATGTGCTTGCCTATCCGGTCGGCGGCAAAACAAGCTTCACCGGTGAGACACAGAAGTTAGCGCGAGAGGCGGGCTACCGCGCCGCCTTTTCGTTTTATGGCGGCACAAATCTGCAAGGAAAGGCAAATCCATACGATGTAAAGCGAATCGGCATCGGCGGGCAAAGCTGGAGCCGCTTCCGGGTTCAGACGGACGTCTGCCGGTTCACGGGCAGGTACTGGCCTTGATTGCTTCGCATCAATCCATTTGAGATGCTGGCCCGTAGAGGAATTCTTTCAACCCTTACGATTCAACGCAAGAAATCGGCTAATCGCTCGATCGCGGAATTCATTTTGGAAGAAACTTCCCGCATCGAATCAGGATCATCGTAAGGGTCCGGAATTTCCAGTTCCGGCTCCGGCAATAACATTCCGAGGAAGAGCGTTCTTTCGAGCGCGCCCGGGAAGGAATCCGTGAGAAGCTCGTAATTGAGGATGTCCATCACCAGGACCAGTTGAGCTTCGTCTATCATTTTTGCGTCGACGGATTTCGAACGATGTTCAACCAAGTCGATTCCATACCCGCTCCCAGTTGAAACCACGTAGTCAGGGCTGTGCCGATCAGCTTTCGTGCCGAGTCCCGCAGACGAGAATGGAATCTTTGGAAACCGCTTAGCAGCCAGAGCGGCGGCAAACGGGCTGCGGCAAATATTGCCGTAACAGAGAATAAGCACCTTGTCGATATGCCGCCCGCGCAGCTTTTTGATCATGAGCGGCTGCTGAATATATCTCAGGTAGAGACGGAGGCTGCGACGGCTGACCACATTCATGCTCTTGCGCCAACTCTGGCTGAGAATCGCCTTCACTTCGCCGAGCACTACGCCCGCATCGGACCAGCAAAAAAAGTCCCAGCTCTCTTTGCCTATCAGAGGGCGCAGCCACTCACAAGCCGAGGAGATTACCGGCCTGGTGTGAAGCAGGGGGTCTGAGTGGTCAGCCTTCAGGTTTGCCGCCAACCAGAGAATGTCACGGCGGATATCCCGAGTGAAATAACCGGCGCGGTACTTGGGTTGTGGCGGAAGAGGCTGTCCGGTGGCCAAGCAGAGCAAGCCAGCCGGGAAGTCTACGCCGCAATCGATGGCGAGCGCCAGGGAACCCCATAACCGCGGATTGATTTCCATCAGATATGCCTCGCCGCCGGAAGTAATTTTGAACTCAACCATCGCGACTCCGTGCCACTGCAACGCGGACAAAAGCGAGGTTGCGCACTGAACCAAGGCGTCATTCATTTCGAGAGAGACGCGATAACTGCTGCCGCCGCCGGTGAGCGGGAATTCATGCACCCGTTCGTGAACAAAGGCCCAGCGGGGCGTTCCGCGCTCGAAGAGCATTTCAACGCCTACGCCTTTTCCCGCGATGTATTGCTGCTGCTGCACGGGGATATCTGAATAGGTGGATTCGAGCGCGGTCCTCCACTGAGAAAGGTTGCGGGCGATGGTTACGTTGAACTCCCTCACAACACGGCTTGAGTTCTCCTTGCTGAATACGGGCTTGAGAACGACGGGGAAGGCCGCCGGCGGCGCACTCGATGAGGAGACGATCTCCGAGGCGGGCACGAGGACACCCACGCTCCGAGCCAAATCCCAGACCGCCTGTT
>Ga0187887_10003901_pt1 | contig 11373 bp, 7 predicted proteins | sample June2016WEW_7_10_FD_132977 | JGI IMG/M metagenome (GOLD analysis project Ga0187887, IMG submission 132977) | Peatland microbial communities from SPRUCE experiment site at the Marcell Experimental Forest, Minnesota, USA - June2016WEW_7_10 | ecosystem: Environmental > Terrestrial > Soil > Wetlands... | reverse complement strand
TTTGGTTCCAGAGACAGTACTTAGGAGTTGAAGTCCGGAATCCGATTGTAGCGGCAGCGCGCGTCAGGAGCTTAAGCTTCTTGCTGTGGGGTGAACCTGGCCGGGGGCAGCGGGGGTTTTGCCGCAGGCTGTTCAGCCCAGTTCATTTTCAAGCTGTTACGGCACGGCTGAACAGCTTGCGAAAAAAAAGACGCCATAGGGTGAAAGCATCCCTCAGCGGCTGAAGCCGGACTCATTTTGCCGCGGTTACGGCACGACTTGGCGCGCCGTTTTGGTCTCCGCGACAGTACTAAGGAGTCGAAGTCCGGAATTTGGTTATATGGGCAGCACACGGTGTGAGCTCAAGCTTCTTGCTATGGGGTGAACCTGGCCGGGGCAGCGGGGGGGGCCGCAGGGGCTGAAGCCCACTTCTCTTTGCGAGCTTTACGGCACGACCAAGGTCGTGCCCTGATACAAAACCTGGGTTTTTCCGCGAGTTGTGACACCGCGCCCTTCAAAATATGGACTTCATCAGACAATCCTTCTGACGGGGAATCGCGTATCGTTTCTGCAAGGTTCGAGGGGCGCGATGAGTTTGTCCACGTTGTGGGTTTGGCTGATGTATGGGTGGGGGCTTGGAGAGATCGTGCTGGCCGTGTTTGTGAGGGCCCGCGGCAGCCGGCACAACATTGAGGATCGTGGGACGCAGTTCATCCTGTGGGGCGCCATTTTTGGGTCCATCTTCGCCACTGAGTGGGTTCGCCACCTGCTGCCCGCCAATATCCCGGGTGGGCGATGGCTGAGCGCCGCCGGCGTCGTCCTCATGCTGATCGGACTGGCGGTTCGCATCACGGCCATCGTCACTCTCGGCAAATTCTTCACCGTCAACGTCGCCACCCACGCCTCCCAGACCATCCAGCGCAGCGGGCTCTATTCCATCGTGCGGCATCCGTCTTACCTTGGGCTGGAGATTTGCTTCATGGCTGTGGGCCTGCATTCCCGAAACTGGGCGTGCCTGGCGCTGATGCTGATTGCCCCCACGCTCGCCGTGCTGTACCGGATCCACGTGGAGGAACAGGCGTTGCTCGGCGCCTTTGGTGCTGAGTACGCCGAGTACAGCCGCACCACGAAACGGCTGATTCCGGGCGTGTATTAGGTCCGACCGATCCACAATCCAAATTACTTGACGGCGTCAACTAAATCGGCGCATGCTGTTTTCCATGACCCGCCATCCCCCGGATGTCGCCCTCGCTGCCGATGCGGCCGCCTTCCGCCAATTCAACCGCATCTACACGCGCTTTCTCGGCACTCTCAGCGAGGGCTTCCTGCGCACCGAATTCTCGCTCGCTGAAGGGCGCGTAATTTACGAGCTGGCCACTCGTCCAAATACTCAGGCCAGGGAGATTGGCGAGACTCTCGGCCTCGATGCCGGTTATCTCAGCCGCATTCTGACGAAATTTGAAAAGGCCGGTCTCCTCACCCGCAAGACTTCGAAGGGCGACAGCCGCGCCGCCGACCTGCAGCTCACCGCTCGTGGCCGTGCCATCTTCCGAACCCTCAACACGCGCGCCGAAAAGCAGGCTCGCGATTTCCTCAAAGGCTTGCGGTCTCCGGCACGGGCTGATTTCACCGGCGCCGTCCGCACCATGGAGCGTTTCGTTGCCGGCCAGGATGCCCCGCGGCCCTGCTGGACCTTCCGCACGCACCGCCCTGGCGACATGGGCACGATCGTGGCCCTCGAAGGCGCCGGCTACGTCGATCAGTTCGGCTGGGACGGCTCTTTCGAAGCCCTGGCCGCGCGCATCGTTGCCGAGTTCATCGCCAACTTCACTCCTGAGCGCGAGCGATGCTGGATCGCAGAAATCGACAGCCGCCACGTGGGCCACATCTTCCTGGTCCAGCATCCAGAGCAACCCGGCGCCGCTAAGCTGCGCCTCCTCTATGTCGACCCGGCAGCGCGAGGTCTCGGCCTCGGCAAGGCGCTCGTCGACGAGTGCGTCCACTTCGCCCGCGAGGCCGGTTATCGCAAAATCGTGCTGTGGACGCAGAGTATCCTCCTATCTGCCCATCGTCTGTATCAGAACGCCGGCTTTCGCCTCGTCGAGGAGCAGCCTCACCACAGCTTCGGCAAAGACCTCGTCGGTCAGACCTGGGAACTTGTCCTCGGATAGTCGCCTGGCCCCCCGGCTTTCCGGAACGCCCTGCGTCAAGCCTGGGTCGAGAAACGGGCGGCCCCGACTACGCCGAGTACAGCCGCACTACGAAGCGGCTGATTCCCGGCGTGTACTAGCCGGGCATCCGGTCACTTCTCCTGAACAGTTGAGGTTGCCAGGCACTATAATCTGCGTTTCCCCCCAGTCTGAACTAATTTCCGTTTTCCCCAGGAGCCATGAATGCCTAAATCAAGTCGTCTGCTGGTGGCAGTGGTCGCGGCCGCCGTTATGTTGTGTCCTGTTTTTGCGCGCGCTGCCGTCGATGACAAGCCCGCCGATAAGTCTGCCGAGAAGCCGGCGGAGAAGCCTGCCCAGGAGGTGACGACCCCGGGCGCGCTCGATGCCGGCGGCCAGCACATCCTTTACAACGCGGTCGCGGGGACCATCACGGTGGGCGCGACGGATGCGGAGGATGCGCAGCTGGGAGCGGACGGCAAGCCGCTGCCCGATACGGATCTGGCGGCAGCGGTCGGCGCGGCCAAGGATGCGACCCAGGCTCCGGCAGAAGCACGCATGTTCTACGTCGCCTATTTCAAGCGCGATGCGAACCTCGAGCAGCGGCCGATCACGTTTCTCTATAACGGAGGACCGGGGAGCTCGACCGTGTGGCTGCACATGGGGTCGTTCGGACCGAAGCATGTGGTAACGGACAGCGATACTCACCTGCCCGGGGCGCCTTACAAGCTGGTGGATAATGCCAACTCGCTGCTGGACGTGAGCGACCTGGTGTTCATCGACATGCCGGGCACGGGTTTCGGCCGCCTGACCGGCAAGGACGCGGGCAAATCTTTCTGGGGCATCGATGAGGACGGACACGCTTTCTCGCGGTTCATTGCGCGCTTTCTGTCGAAGTACAACCGCTGGAATTCTCCCAAATACATCTTCGGGGAGAGCTATGGGACGACGCGCTCCGCGGTGCTCTCGAACATGCTGGAGAACGACAAGGACATCGACCTGAACGGCGTGATTCTGCTGTCGCAGATTTTCAATTTCACGACGGACATCGATGCGGCGCACGCGAATCCTGGCATCGACCTGACCTATGAGCTGGCGCTGCCCACTTACGCGGCGACCGCGCGCTACCATCACAAACTGCCGCAGGATCATCCGGACCTGGACGGATTTCTGAAAGAAGTCGAGGAGTTCGCGATGGGCGATTATGCGCATGCCCTGGCGAAAGGCACCGACCTGAGCGCAACCGATAAGCGGGCGGTTGCCGAGAAGCTGCACGAGTACACCGGGCTGCCGGTGGACTATCTGGTGAAGGGCGAACTGCGCATCTCCGGCGGCCAGTTCGAAAAAAGCCTGCAGGACGATACAGGCGACACCACCGGGCGCCTGGATACGCGGTTCACCGGACCGTCCCTCGACCCCCTGAGTGAGGAAGCCGAGTACGATCCGCAGAGCTCGGCGATCTCGTCGGCCTACGTTTCGCTGTTCAACCAGTATGTGCGCCAGACGCTGAAATACGGGGAGGGGCAAACCTATCTGCCGCAGGCGGACTTCAGCGGGGGGTTCAACTGGGACACCAAACACAACGGGAATCCCCTGAATATGAACGTGAGCCAGGACCTGGCCGCGGCGATGACCATGAATCCGAAGCTCAAGGTGATGGTGAACGGCGGCTACTATGACCTGGCGACGCCGTTCTACGCCGCCATGTACGAGGACAAGCATCTGCCCATCCCCAGCAAGCTTGGCGGCAACATCGAATACGACTGGTACGAGTCTGGACACATGGTGTACGTGAAGGACGAATGCCTGAAGCTGCTGCACGATCGGGTGGCTGCGTTCATCAAAGGCACCGACGCGGGGAACCAGTAAACCGCGACCGATGTTGATGCCGGTAGACTGAGGGGGAACATGTCGGAGTTCCTCCTCTTTCACGGCGTCGCCATCGTGGTGCTGATACTGGCGAACGGGTTTTTTGTGGCGGCGGAGTTCGCGCTGGTGAGCGTGCGCGAGACGCGCATCGAGCAGCTCATCGCGGAACGCAAGCCGGGCGCACGCATCGTCCGCCGATTGCAGGAGAACCTCGGGGATTTTCTGCCCGCCGTGCAGCTGGGCGTAACCCTGTGCAGCCTGGCGCTGGGCTGGATCGGCGAACCGGCTATTGCGGGCATCTTCGAGCAGGCGATGGGCCCTCTGCCGCACGCGCGGCTTTACGCGCATCTGGCCGCAGTGCCGCTGGCCTTCGCGTTCATCACTTACTTTCATGTGCTGCTGGGCGAGCTGGTGCCGAAGGCGCTGGCTCTTCAGCGCGCCGATCAAATTTCCGTCGCCATTGCCGGACCGATGGAGGTGTTCATCCACCTGGCGCGGCCCGTGGTGCGTTTGATGAACCGCTCGGCCGCTCTGGTGCTGCGCCTGTTCCGTGCCCCGCTCACGACCGAGGGCGCGGTCCACTCACCGGAAGAGCTGAAGCTGATCGCAACGGCTGCGCGCCGCATGGGCATGCTGCCGGAGTACCAGGAGGCGCTGATTCATCGCGCGGTCGAGGTGAACGAAGTTGTGACCCGCGAGATCATGACGCCACGGCAGAGAATCTTTTCGCTCCCCGCCGATATGCTGATCGAGGATGCCAGCGCGCGCATCGTGGAAGAACAGCACTCGCGGATCCCGGTTTATGACCCGACGCGCGGCTCGGAGTTTATTGTTGGCGTGGTGTACTCGAAGGACATCAGCCGGCTGATGCACTTTCGCGCTACGGCCTCTACGCGTTTCTCCACAGCGCCTCTGACCGAGGTGCGCCTGAATCAGGTGATGCGGGAAATCCTGGTGGTGCCGGAGACGAAGCCGGTCCTCGACCTGCTGCATGAGTTCCAGCAGCGCCGGCGGCACATCGCGATTGTCGTCGATGAATTCGGCTCGATCGTCGGGCTGGTTACGGTGGAAGATGCCATCGAACAGCTGATCGGCGAGGTAGAAGACGAGTTTGACGTGGGTGCTCGCACCGCGCTGGCAACCGCGACCGGCGGCATGGTTCTCGACGGCAGCGTGAGCCTGCGCGATCTGGAGACGCAGATGAACTGGAGCCTGCCGCGCGAGGGTGGCGTGGAGACGCTGGCGGGATTTCTGCTGACGCGCCTGGGCAGGATTCCTCAGGGGGGCGAGTGGATTGAATACGAGGGCCGGCGGCTGACCGTGCTCGAAATGAGCGGAAGGCGCATCAGCAAGGTAAAGATCGAGCAGCTGGAGCCGGTCGCCGAAAAGGTACAGGGATGAAGAGGCTGCTGCGATCGCTGCTGACGCGCCTGGGCTACACGCTGCCGGTGCTGTGGCTGGTGGTGTCCATCGTCTTCCTGCTCATCCACATCGTGCCTGGCGACCCCATTGAGCAGATGCTGGGCGAGGGCGCGCGCCCCGCCGACATCGTTGCACTGCGCCACGCTTACGGCCTCGATCAGCCCATCGGAACCCAGTACGTCCATTACTGGCGAGGCGTGCTGCACGGGGATCTGGGGCGATCCATTCGGCTCAACGATTCGGTGACGCATCTTGTGCTCGCGCGTTATCCGTTCACTGTGGAACTGACGATGGCGGCTCTCTTCCTTGCTTTATTGCTCGCCATCCCGGCCGGCATCAGCGCGGCTTTGCACCGTGGTCGCGCGCGCGACCACGTGCTTAGTGTGGTCAGCTTGCTGGGTCTGTCTTTTCCTTCTTTCGCTTTGGGGCCGATTTTGATTTTGCTCGTCTCCATCAAACTGGGTTGGCTGCCGGTCTCCGGCGCGGGCGACTTTTCGCATTTGATTCTGCCCGCTGTGACCATGGGCGGCGCTTTGGCTGCGATTCTGACGCGCATGGTGCGCACATCGATGCTTGAGGAACTCGGCCAGGACTATATCCGCACCGCGCGCGCCAAGGGTCTGCCGGAGCGGACGGTGGTCTACAAACATGCGCTGCGCAATGCGATGATTCCGGTGCTCACACTGATCGGACTGCAGTTTGGAGCGCTGCTGGCCGGGGCCATTGTCACGGAGACTATCTTCAGCTGGCCGGGCATTGGCCGGTTGACCGTCTCGGCTATTTCGAATCGCGACTATCCGCTGCTGCAGGGCTGTATTCTGGCGGTGGGACTTACGTATGTGCTGGCCAACCTGGCCACCGACGTCCTGTACATGGTTGTGAATCCAAGGATCCGGTCGTAACTGCGATGAAGTGGGTTAGGGGCATTATTGGATGCGTATTGGTTGTCGCTGCGGCATCCAGCTTTGGGCAGCGAACCTACTTGGGCTTCGACAAGAATGGTTATCCGGGCGACGATCTTCTACCCGCACTGCACCGGACGTTTGCCTACACCGGTTATTGGCTCAATGACCCGCCGGGCATGAGTGAAAATCCGTGGGCAGGGAAGCGCGGTGTGGTGCGCGCGGCAGGCTTCGGGTTTCTCGTCTTGTTCAATGGCCGCCTGGATGCTCAGCTGCAGGGCGGGGACGCCGCCTCGCTGGGGCGCGAGGACGCGTCGGTCGCCATTGCGGCCGCAAAGCTGGAAGGTTTTCGCGCGGGCGCGATTATCTTTCTCGATCAAGAAGAAGGCGGCAGCCTGTTGCCCGAGCAGGCTGGGTATATCAGCGCATGGATCGCGGCGATCGGTCACTCAGAATATAGGGTTGGGGTTTATTGCTCGGCGATTGCTGTGGCTTCAGGTTCAAAGACGATGTCGACAGCGCAGGACATCGAGGCCCGCTTCCCGGAGGCAAAGCTCTGGGTGTGGAACGACCAGTGCCCTCCAGCTCCAGGCTGCGTGGCGCCCGCGAAAGGGTTCGATCCCGCGAAAAGTGGAACCGCAAACGCTTTGGTATGGCAATACGCGCAGTCGCCGCGCCGGCCTGAAGATACTGCTGCCTGCCAACAGACCTATGCTGCCGATGGGCGATGTTATGCGCCGGACTTACCGCATTCCGGGCAGACCTACATCGATATGAATGTGAGCCGGTCGCCTGACCCGTCGCATGGGCGATGAGCTTCAGGTGAGTGGGCTGCTTGAGTTATTTCTCCGACGGAGACGATGTTATACGGTAGTAACTTTCCGGGGGCCCAAGATAGCTTGCAGGGATCATAGGTTGCCTGGCACCGGCAGCTCCCGGGAATCTCGCCGTTGGATCCGCAAAGCCGACAACCAGCTTTTCGAGAACGACGCCGGGATCGACCATTCGAATCTTCAAAGTGTGATAGCCCGGGGTGTCGACCGTCAGTGTTGTTGTAACTTTCCGGACCCCGTCGCTGACCGCTTCCTCCCAGACCTTTTGAGAGTTATCCGTGAGCGCATCGACGACCTGCGGCGGCTGATCGTCGAAAGAGATGGCAAAGCGAAGACCGCGTCCCGGGACGAAATTGTTGGTCGGCGCAAGCGTTGTCTCCACCTCACACTTTCCGCTGTCGAAGAAATGCATCTTGTACTCAAGCGTGGGCGCCGGTTGGGGAGGTTCGAGGCTCGCGGCGGTGACAGGGAAGACGGTCATTCCGGAAAGCGTCTCGCCGAAGCCGGGAATCTTGTCCCAGTGCACGTCTCCAGCGACGGTTTTGTTGGTGAAATGCTCGGCTTCAATCGAGACATAATGACTCGCCTCCACAAATCCCTCAAGGCTGTCTCGTGAGGGCGTTGAGGGATTTAGCGCCTGGACTCGCACCGTCACGGCGGGTCCTTCTTTTTGCTGGATAAGGACGGCGCCCGAAGCCTCTCCCAGCGGAACCGCCGCCCAGTCGACGGTCACCTGGAGGCGCTGATCAGTTACGACCTCACCGGAAGACGAGCTGAGCCTGATCCACAGTTGATCTGTTGAGGCTGTATATGCAAACGGCTGGTTTCCGCGATTGAAGACGTCGATCGATCGAGTCTGGCGATTGAAGTTATCGAAGGCGGGCAGCGTTAAGGGCGGAAACGGCCCCGCGGCGACGAACGGAGTGCCTTCGACCGCGACCGCCATATGCGGACCCGAGAGCGGCTGAACCTCAGTCACCGCCGGCATCGCATTCACCGGAGGCTCGTTCCAGAAGGTGTAGCCGATGTGGGTCTGGTCCATCATGTGGTCCCACTTGCCATCGAGCAGCTTGTGGTTGTATTCGTCGCTGAGCTGGGCATCTTCGGCAAACAGCGCACGGGCCTGGTCGGCCAGTTCGTTGGCGCTGGCTCGTCCCTCCGCCGCATAGAGGTGATTCCTGCCGGCGGTAATGTATAGCTCGTTCACAATGGCCGACGCCTTGAGCGGATACAGGACTAACTCGAAGAAGGCGGCGCGGCGATCTTCGGGAAGCTCCTGGTTAACCCGCTCGGCGCGATCGGTGAGGGATTTCCACGCATCCCAGACTCGTTCGGCTTCGTCGAAATGGATGAAGCTGAAGGTGTCCGGTTCCAGTTGCTCGGGTTTGCGGCGGCCGTTGAACTTCGTATATTGCGAAACCAGATCGGCGATCTCGTCGGCATGATCGGGGCCAAATTCGCGCTCCGCCCACAGTCGGGTGAACTCCTGCAGGTTGTCTTTGCCCCAGCGCTCCGGGTTCCGCGCCATGGTAAGGAAAAACTCGATGGGAAACTCCATGGGTTTCAGGTCTCCAACATTCACGACCCAGATGCGTGTCGCGCCATATTGCAGCGCGAGGTTCATCTGCTCCCATATCTTCGGCACGTAGTTTGTGTTCAGCCACTTATACGACCTCGGCCCACCCACATAGTCGAAGTGGTAATAAATCCCGGCCCCGCCACGGCGTTTTCGCTCTTCGTCGGTCGGCAGCCTTCGCAGGTTTCCCCAGTTATCGTCGCTCCAAAGCAGAGTTACGTCGTCGGGAACGCGCATCCCCTTTTCGTAGTAGCCCTGCACTTCCTTGTACAGCGCCCACACCTGAGGAACCTTGTCCAGATCCGGATTAACGGTCTCCTTCAGGATCTGGCGCTGGTCGGCGACGATCTTTTCCAGCAGCTCGGTGTTGGCTGAGGCGGACATCGGCGTGTCATTGACGCCCCGCATCCCAAGGGTAACGACCTGCTCGTAATTCTTGTCGCGCTCCATGCAGCCGCGCCAGAAGTCGTCGATCCTCTTCGAATTTGTGACGTAATTCCACGGGCCGTCGGTGCGCTTCCACTCCTTTTCGGCGCACATCATCGGCTCCTCGTGGGAGGTGCTCATCACGATGCCGTATTCGTCGGCTAGTTTGGCGTTCAGCGGATCGTCGGCCGCGAAGGAGCTGTTCCACATTGCCGGCCAGAGGAAGTTGGCGCGCAGCCGAAGCAGTAACTCGAAGACCTTTACGTAGAACTGATGGTTATAGCCGCCGTACTTCTCGTTGACCCAACCCGTCAGCGCAGGAGCCTCGTCGTTGAGGAAGATGCCGCGGTATTTCACTGCCGGTTCACCCTGAATCCAGCGTCCGGATTCGACATAGAGCGCGTCTTTGTTTTCAACGGGTACGTCGGCCCACCAGTACCAGGGCGAGACGCCAATCTGCTCGGAGAGGTCGTAGATGCCAAAGATCGTGCCGCGCTTGTCGCTGCCCGCGATGACCAGGGCACGCGTGACGCCGGGCAGGGGATGCGCAACGACCTGGGTGAGCGTCGATTCCCACTTGCCTCGAATTTCACTGACGTCGATTTTTCGTTCGCGAATCAGGCGGTCGATGACAACGCTCTTGCCGATGGTGCCGATCAGGATTACTTCGCCGGCAGGCGGCTTGGCGACTTCGCTGAATGCCGCGTCCGAGCCCGTGACGCGGTAGAGGTCCGCCTGCAGGTCGTGCGCGGCGCGGATGACGCCGGGCCAGTCACTGGGGTCGACCCAGAGCTTGGCCACTGTTCCCGCGTTGGCCAGGGTGAAGCTGCCCTGAGAAGGCGCCGGCTTGACGATCTGGGGTTGGCCCAGAGCAAAGCCGCAGACCGGCCACATCAAGATGGTTGTGAGCAGGAGGGTCGGAGCAACCAGCGGGCGGAGAAGCAGGCGAACTCCACGACTCCATTTCTTACCAGCGTGGGATGACAGGGGAAGAGACATAGAAGGTCGCGTGCGCTCAAATTCGCGTCGCGAACAATATATCCCACCGGGACGACGCGGAAGTTCCGTGCCAGGAAGGCTCTGAGAGCAGTGAACCAACCCCGCAGGGGCTGAAGCCGTGCCCTGGCGCCTGGCGCCAGTTTGCCCAAGCGAAGCGGAGACGGGACGGATGGCGTGCCGTTTTGGTTCCAGAGACAGTACTGAAGATTTGAGGTCCGGAACTCAGTTGTACCGGCAGCACCGGCTGTGACCTTACGCTGCTTGCTGTGGGGTGAACCTGGCCGGGGGAAGCAAGGGTTTTTCCGCAGGCTGAGTAAAGTCGTGCCCTGGTACAAAAACCTGGTTTTTCCTGCTGCGGATTACGGCACGGCTGAACAGCTTGCGGAAAAAGCCGGTGAAACAAAAGAAAACCATCCCTCAGGAGCTAAAGCCGGATTCATTGTGCTGCGGTTACGGCACGGCTCGAAGCCGTGCCCCTTCAAAGAACTAAGTTTTTCCGCAAGCTGTGAAGCCGTGCCTCCTGAAAACGGCCGCAGGGGCTGAAGCCCACTTCTCTTTGCGAGCTTTATGGCACCCATTCGACACGCCGGCTGCGCCGACTCGCTCAGGGCAGGCTCAGGTCGTGCCCTGATACAAAACCGAGTTTTTCCGCAAGCTGTGAAGCGGTGCCCCTTCAAAACAGGGACTTCATCAGACGTTCCCTAGCGGGCTTCGAGAATTTCCGCCTGCTTCGGTCCCAACGATATTGTGAGCTCCGAGCCAACCGCGTGAAGGACAGCCGATGATCCAATCTCTCCGGTGAAAGCGCTGCAGCCATCGAGGGCGGTGTGGCTCAACTGGAGTTTTAGTTCGCGGGGCTGATCGGAGGCGTTGACGGCCACCAGGTAGTGTTCGCCGCTCCCGGCGCCGCACCCCTTCTTCAAATCGGGCGTGCGCACGAAGACGAAGGCCGATGGGTCCACAAAAAGATCCTGCTGCTCGCCGTTCGCCAGCGGGGGGTGATGGCCCCGGAACTGGAAGAGCGATGCGACCCAGTCGTGGACATCGGACTGCTCCGGCGTTCTTCCGGAAGCCGCGAAGGCATTCTGCGTGTCGCCAGGAAATCCGCCGGGGAAATCGTGGCGGTTGTCAGGGTCGTCGCCGCCGCGCATCGCGATCTCGTCGCCGGAGTAAATCTGCGGCATGCCGCGCAGGGTGGC
>Ga0187887_10003899_pt1 | contig 11374 bp, 9 predicted proteins | sample June2016WEW_7_10_FD_132977 | JGI IMG/M metagenome (GOLD analysis project Ga0187887, IMG submission 132977) | Peatland microbial communities from SPRUCE experiment site at the Marcell Experimental Forest, Minnesota, USA - June2016WEW_7_10 | ecosystem: Environmental > Terrestrial > Soil > Wetlands... | reverse complement strand
CAGGGTTATCTTGAACTCGCCGGTCATCTCACCTCCGGCTCTCCCGATTACGCCATGGTCGGCTTCGTTCTGCGCAACACACTCTCTGACTTTGGAACGGTTGCGCGCGGAGTGTGCCATGTCTCCAAAGAAGGCTTTCTCGAAGGCATAGGCGAGCTCACCAAGATCGAGCGCGACGGCAACGGCGCGCGCAACACTGACGCCGCCGGCAACGTGACCAAGCTCTCAGGCGACGAGCCCGTCTCGATGAACATGTGGGCCTTCACACCCCGCATCTTCGATCAGCTCCGCGAGCGCTTTACTCAATTCCTTGAACGGAACGGTTCCGACACGAAGGCCGAGTGCCTGATCCCCAACACCGTTGGCGAGCTGGTCCACGATGGGCAGGCGCGAGTCAAGGTTTTGCATACCAATGATTCCTGGTTTGGCGTCACCTATCGCGAAGACCGCCCGCGCGTCATCGAAAGCGTGCGTGCCCTCATCGCCCGCGGCATCTATCCCGAAAAGCTCTGGTCATGAACGCAACGGCCAACGTTCTTAACGCCGCTAGCCAGTTCCAGCTTCAGGGCCAGGTTTCCGGCTTCGAGCCCTACGGCAACGGCCACATCAACGACACCTATCGTGTCACCTGCGATGCGGCCGGCTTGTCAATCCGCTTCATTCTGCAGCGCATCAATCGCCATGTCTTCCGCAACCCGGCCGCAGTCATGCAGAACATCGAGCGCGTTACGTCGCACCTGGCTGCGCAGGCGGCCGGCGAACCCGAGAGCGCCCGCGCTGTGCTCATGCTCATTCCCGCGCTTGACGGCCGATCCTGGCACGTTGACGCTGATGGCGAAACCTGGCGCGCCTATCGTTTTGTCGATGGCGCTCGCACATACGATACTGCCGAATCCACGTCTCAGGCCTTTGAGGCGGCTCGCGTCTTTGGCCATTTCCAGCGGCAGCTCGCCAGCCTTCCTCCTCCGCGCCTGAACGAAACCATTCCCGATTTTCACAACACCCCCAAACGTTTCGCTGCGCTCCGCCAGGCCGTTGACGCCGATATTTGCCATCGCGCCGCGCTCGCCCAACCCGAGATCGATTTCGCGTTACGGCACGAATCCATCACAGGAATTCTTCTTGACGCAAATCTTCCCGAGCGCATCACCCATAACGACACCAAGCTCAACAATGTACTCTTCGACGAAGTCACCGGCGAAGGGATCTGCGTTGTCGACCTCGACACTGTAATGCCGGGCCTGGCGCTCTACGATTTTGGCGACATGGTGCGGACCACCACCAGCCCCGCCGCCGAGGACGAGCGAGACCTCGGCAAAGTCACCATGCAATTTCCCATGTTCGAGGCGCTGGTGCGCGGCTATCTGTCGGCGGCGGGCGGATTTCTGACCAAATCCGAAAAGGAATTTCTCGCTTTCTCGGGAAAACTGATTACCTTCGAAGTCGGCATTCGTTTTCTGGCCGACTTTCTGGCAGGTGACGCCTACTTCAAGGTTCACCGTGAAGGCCACAACCTCGACCGCTGCCGCACCCAATTCAAATTAGTGGAATCGATCGAGCACCAGGAAGAAGAAATGACGCGGCTTGTCGAATCACTCGCTGATTGACAATCTTGTTCAATGCGAGTTTGAACTAGAGGTGCGGCGCAATCTTGGCGTGAACTTGCGCACCAGGAATTCCTGAAAGAGGTTTTGCACTCCGGTTCCGGCGGTCCCAATCCCCAGATTCTCAAAGCTCACGGTAACGCCGCTGCGGCTGCTCGCCGGATAATAAAGGTTCGCAATGCCGCCGGCGGCGAGCCCGCCAATAATCGCGGAATAATTCGGTTGCCATCGCGCGTTGTCGCCCTTGCAGATCACCGAATTGGCAATCGCATAGGCAGCCCGCGAGACCACACTTCCGGTTCCCTTGTAGAAGTACCGTGGATCCTGCTTGAACCATGAGGGAAGGATCGCGTTGCCCACCATCGTGCCCACGAACCCATCCGCATAATTGGCGCCGAAGCGTTTCCCGTATCCCTGTGCGCCCTGCCCATATCCCGACAAGGCGTTATGGGCCTGCTCGACCCCGGCGATGGCGCCCGCCAACGCAAACGACACCGGATCAATCTCTGTCTTCCACGCGAGCTGAAACTTTTGCCGGGTGGTTAACGGCAACGGGTCGCGGTCGTAGCTGACGTAGTAGTTCGGAATCACACCCAATACCCGCTGCTTCTCTTCGACATTGACCTGCTCTTGAGCCAACTCTTCCTGGGACTCAGCGGATACCCGGATTTCAGTGGCCGCGTTCGCAACCGGCAACGTGATCGTATTGATCTCAAGTGCCTGTCCGGTGTCGAGCACACCGGCGACCTTCTGAGTTTCAAAGCCGTTTGAGGAAACGACGAGCTCGAACGTCCCAGCCGGCAGGTTCTTGAATGTGAAAGTCCCTTCGTCGTCCGTCTCCTGGAATGTAGGCGGCCCTCCACCCAACTCCAACTCGACCCGCGCCGCCTCGTAGTCTGTCCCGTCGGTGCTTTTCACTGTGCCGTGAATGCTGGCCGCATTCGCGGGCAGCGGAGCCGGATTCGGCAAACCAGTTTGAGCGTCTGACTGCGTGCACGCATAAGCCTCAAACGCCAGCAATGCAGCAAACACGCAGAAGGGCAGACACAGCCGGGCGAGGCGCCGCATATCGCACTGCCTATGAATCTGGCTTGAGGACAGATGGTTCCCCACGTTGAATCCCGAAGCGATGAAGGTTATAGAGACTTGCTGAGAGAGATCTAAGAAGCATTTCCGGGGGGAAGCGCCACATTGATTAGACGTGAAACTTGCTGGCACAGGTAATCGTCGCCGGCTGTTGATGACTTTAGCTCATGCTGCCGGGCGATCAACATCCCTCATTTGAGGTAGTTGATGAATCGGGCCCTTCTTCAAAAAAAGGAAATACCGTCCTAGTCTGGCCGGCCCGTATAATGCTGCACGCGATGCACTTCGCTGTGATCCTGGAGCGATTCCAGGTGCGTGGTCACTTCGGCGGGCATTTCGAGGTCGGCAGCCACACGCTCTTCCACCATGGTTGCCAGCCTGTGAGCTTCGCCCAGCGCCATGCTGTCGGGAAACAGCAGGTGTACCTCGATAATTTGCCGATAGCCTGTGGCGCGAAAGCGCACGCCGTGGTACTGAATTCCCAGCTCATCGCAAATGGCGTCGAGCCGGCCGCGAATTTCGTGGCCAACCCTAGGATCCGAGTAATCGAGCAATCCCTTTAGTGCACGCCAAAGCAGGCGTCCGCCCGTCCACAAAATGTTTGCCGCCACGCCGTATGCAATCAACGGGTCGCACGGCTTCCATCGCGTGGTCATCACCAGAACCAGGCCCGTCGCCACGCCGAAGCTCGTCCAGCTATCGGTCAGGACGTGCCCTCCGTCGGCCTCGAGGATCAGCGAGTGATTCCGCTTGCCGGTTCTCAGCAGGTACCACCCCAAACCGGCGTTTACGATTCCGGCGGCGACGATCAGCAGCACGCCGCCGCCCAGGTTTTCGAGCTCGAGCCCATGCCGCCACTTTTCCGTAGTCGTATATACAATGCTGCCCGCGGCCAGCACGATCATCGCGCCCTCAAATCCCGCGGAAAAGAAGGTGATCCTCTCGAATCCGTAGTGGAAGTGCGGAACGGCCGGCCGCGTGCTCAGCCACAGGCTGAACACGGCAAACGCCACAACCACAACATGGACGACGGACTCGGCGGCGTCAGAAAAAATCGCCGACGACCCAGTGAGCAGGTACGCCGTCAACTTTCCGGCGAGCATCAGCACGCCTACCGCCAGCGACAGACTCAGAGCAAATCGGGCGTCGCGATGCTGCTGTACGCGCTTGTCGAGCGAGTCCTGCTTCGGCGTTTCGTTCATGGCCGAGCCCTCGGTTCACTTGCGCTGGCTACGCACATAGTCTACGCGCGTTCGCTGTGCGGCATTATTGCGGTTGCCCCGGCACCGCTGGATGGGTTTGCTTGAATCCACTCAAGTCCACGCCGAACTTCGGATCGTCGCGCGTTCCATCGATACGAAATCCGATTTCCGTTCCCGCGCCATCCTTTTTGAAGAAGCGATCCGCGGGTTTCAACAGAAGTCCTTTCCAGCCGCCCACCATCTGCGAAACCGTGGCCTGCATCTTGGCCTTTCCGGCGAAATTCAGCGTGCTGCCCTCCACGCCATACTTACCCGCCACATCGATCTCTGCGCCAGGCACGGTGTACTTCAGATCCGGCAGGTTGATCACGCCACCCGCCATCGTGAAATCGCTTTGCATCACCGACCGCACATCGTTTCCGCCGTTTTGCTTCGCTTGCTTGAGGTCTTTCGGGTCGCCTTGTCCGCGCAGGCTCAACTGCTCAATGTCGTTTTGAATCTTCTCGCTCGTGAACTGCGCATCGTCGAGAGAAAAGTGTCCGTTCAGTTTCATGCGCTCATGCACCGGTTGCGTTCCTGGTGGAATGTCAAGCGTGGTCTTCAACGTCAGATCGCCCGTCAACAACGGCGGTCCTGACTTGCTCGTCAGCTTCAGAAAGTCTTCCATTTTGCCGCTGGGAATGTTTACTTTCAGCGCGATGTCGTGGCCGGCAGGTTGCTGCGTTCCATTTGGCAATTTCACCGCCTGCGACCCGATGACCTCGCCCTCGCAGGTAAAGTGCGACTGCCCAAGCACCGCGTTCACTGGTTGCAGCCAGGTGTCTCCATTCGTCCCGTCCACGGTGGCATGGAAAGTCGTCTTCAGCGGCAGTGCCGTGCCGAAGTGAGTCAGCCGGAAATCGGGCGTGCTCGTCTCGCCGTCTACAACGAGGTTGCGCAATACTCCCTGATACTTGCCGGTCGATTCCATCATTCCCGCGATCCCCTTGAAGACGCTCAGATCGGCGTGGTGAAACTCGTAGCTGCCGGCGATCGGCGTCTCTCCCGGGTCCTCCACTGCCCATGGTCCCACCGAGCCCGATGTCAGGATCACTCCCGCCGGGCGCGGATTCGTCAGATGGGCATCAAAGTGCATGGCCCCATCCGCTGTCACGTCGGTCAGCTTCAGGCGCGCGATGTCAAATACCAGCGGCAATTTTCCCGGTTTGCTGGTTTCCAGCGTCAGATGCGCATCCTCACACTCCACAGCGCCGATCGCGAAGTGCACCAGCGCTGCGCTCAGTTCTTTCTTTTCAGTTCTGCTGCCCTGCTGCTCGGTCTTTGGCGCGTGGGTAAAGTGCGACTTCGGCGGAATGTCAACCACCAGCCCCTTCAGCTGCACCGCCGAGATTCTGATCGGCGTGCGCGGATCGTAGTGCAGCGGGGCATGAAAACGGAATTCGTCGAGCTGAATGAGAGGAGCCCCCGAGCTGGCAGGCGCGCCGCCTGGAACTGTGACACCAGCCACCTCGGCCGGCGGCCATATCCTCAATCCCTTGCCCTCGGCCGACAGACCCTTCACCAGCGAGATGTGAAAGCTATCGAGCTCAACTCGGGCATGAAATTGGTCCTGGAGCTTCTCGATGATCACCGCGCGCAGCAACGGCTCGACGCGATGCATCGCCTCAACCACCACCACGATGAGCGCGGCCAGGATCAGTGCGAGCGCACCGCCAACCCAGATCAACCACCGTCGCTTGCGCCCGCTCTTTGCCCGTCTACGCGCCATGTTCATTACCGCCGCATCCATTCTCGCAGGGCAACCCGAAAGCCAAAATGGCGGGGCTTTGCCTTCCCCTATGACAATTGGATGCGGCTTCCCGCTTCCTACTTCCCTGCCGAGGTCCCAGGCAGCTCCGCCGCTGGGGTGTCTTGTTCCCTGTCTCCTTTTGGCTTAGACTCTTGATCACGCATGCACGAGCACATCGAAAGCCTCGTCAAGCTCCAATCCGTCGAACTCGGCAGAGCCCGCCTCGCTCAGCAACTGCGCGCCCTGCCCAACGAAATCGTGCAAGCACAGGCAGCCCTTGGCGCAGCCGAACGCCAGTCTGCCGACGCCTCCGCGGCGCTCAGCCGCGAAGAATCGGCCCGCACCCGCCTGGAGCGCGAAATTGACACTCATCGTCAAAAGGCCGCGCGTTTTCGTGCCCAGCTTGATTCGGTGAAGACTCCAGAACAGGCTGCAGCCATTGAGCATGAAGTCCAGTTCGCCACGGCCGAGGTCGACCGCCTGGAAAGCGAAGAGTATGCAAGTTTGGAGCGCACCGAGGCGCAGGAGACTGCGCTGGCCGCAGCTCGCGCTCAGGTCGAATCGCTCTCGGAAGTGCTGGAAGGAGTCCGCACCCGAATCGCGGCACGCCAGAAGGAACTCACCGCCGAGCTCGCCGCGTTCGACGCCGATCGCGAAGCCGTTCGCGCCGCGCTCGGGCCCGAGTGGCTGACGCGCTTCGACCGAATCGCCGCCGTCCGCGGCACGGGCATCGCGCGCGCCGAAAACCAGCAATGCACCGGCTGCAGCATGGGCGTTCGCCCGCAAACCTGGAACGAGCTGCGCGAAGGCCAATTACTGGCCTGCGACAGTTGCAGCCGCCTGCTCTACTGGGATCCCGCGATGCAACCAACCCCCAAGGCTCCGCAGCCCGAAGTGATTCCCGGTGCCGGCCGCGCCCCGCGCAAGCCTCGCGAAGCAGAAGCCTGACCCGGCGCTCTCAGAGGACCTTGCCGCATAGGCCATCTCCGCTCACCGCTTCCACGAGGACCGGAGGGCCCCGTACTCCGTGGCTCGACGAGTCCGCATCGCTATGCATCCAAGCTTCCTGAACCACCCCGCCATTGCGGACTCGAGGGCAGACTGTTTTCTACTAACTCTGATGAAGCCAGCCGGCGGAGCCTGCGTTCCATCGAGTGGCTCAACTTCTTTCTCGCTGACGTGCAGACCGGGTTGGGTCCATTTCTGGCGGCCTGCCTTGCTGCCAGCGGTTGGGGTCCGGCCCGCGTCGGTTACGCACTCACGCTGGGCGGGCTGGTCACCGTCGTCATGCAAACCCCCGCGGGCGCCGCCGTCGACGCGGTCCATCGCAAGCGCCTTCTCGTGGCACTGAATCTCGGTGTTCTCGTCCTGGCTTCTTTCCTGCTCATGGGCCATCTAACCGCGCCTGCGGTTTACACGGCTCAGGTTCTCATCGGCGGCGCCGCTCCGTTCCTCGGTCCGGCTGTTGCAGCCATCACTCTGGGCCTAATCGGTGCCAAGGCATTCGATCGGCAGTTCGGACGAAATCAGGCCTTCAATGCCGCCGGCAACGTGTGCACAGCATTGTTGGCCGCTTATGTCTCTTACCGGTTCGGTGTGCGCGCTATCTTTGCCGTCGCCGCCGCCATGATAGTTCCGGCTTTGCTTTCGCTCGCCGCCATCGACGGCCGCAAGATCGACTACGCCGCGGCTCGCGGGGCACTCGACGGTCAGACAAAGCTGAGAACCGAGGGTTTACACGATCTGATCAAAGACCGCGTCCTGTTCCGCTTTTTTGTCGCGGCTCTTCTGTTCCACCTGGCTAACGCTGCCATGCTGCCCCAGTTGGGCGAGATGCTGGCCAGAAACAAGCCGCGCGACGCCGCGCCGTTCATGTCGGCATGCATCATCGTCACGCAGCTGGTCATCGCTTTCTCCGCGGGCTGGCTGGGCAAGCGCGCCGCCATCGCGGGACGGAAGCCGCTGCTGCTCTTCGGGTTCGGCGTGCTGCCCGTACGCGGAGCGCTCTATACGCTTACCAGCTCGACCGGTGTCTTGGTTGCGATCCAGATTCTCGATGGCGTCGCAAATGCCATCTTTGGCGTCGTCTCCATTCTTGTTGTCAAGGATCGTACCCACGGAACAGGCCGGTTTAATCTTGCTGCGGGCGCGCTGGCCACCATGGTCGGGATCGGCGCCGCCTTAAGTACCACCGTGGGCGGCGTTCTCATTCAGCGTCTCGGCTTCCGCGCTTCTTTTCTTGGCCTGGCTGCGATAGCATTGGGCGCCGTTGCGGTGCTCGCAGCCACGATTCCCGAAACTTTGCCGGGCCATACACCTGCAAAAACGACTGCCTTTGAGACCGCAACCTGATCCTCCCTCTGGCTTCGCGCCCGTGCGCATACGCCGCCCTCCGATCCTGCTAACCTTTTCTTATATCCCTTGCGGGAGAGTTCTTCGTGCAGCGTATTTGCGTCGATATGGATGAGGTAATGGCCGATACGCTCTCCGAGCACATCCGGCGCTACAACCAGACCTTCGACGAGGACGTGTCGCCGGAAGACCTTGTCGGCAAGGGCCTTTGGGAGATCGCTCCGCTCGACCGCCAGGCGCAGCTCCGCGCCTTTCTCGATGCCGAAGACTTTTTTGAAGATCTTCCGCTGATGCCCGACGCGCAACCAGTCCTCAAAGATCTCTCCACGCGGTATGAAATCTTCATCGCCACCCAGGCGATGGCGGTTCCCAACTCGCTCGGGCCCAAATATCGCTGGCTACAGCGCCATTTTCCGTTTATTCCGCCCACGCACTACGTCTTCTGCGGCAACAAGAGCATTCTCCGCGCCGATTTCCTTATCGACGACCTGCCCAAAAACCTGCTCCGTTTTGAAGGCCAGGGCCTGCTTTACACTGCGCCGCACAATCTCACGGCGACAGGATTCGCCCGCGTCGACAACTGGCTCGAAGTCGCCCAATATTTCGCCGGCCCTGCGGCGGAGTCATAGTCGCTCCGCGATCTTCGCCATGCTCGTTGCCCCAATCTCGCCCTTAGCCCCGCCGCTTCAAGTTCGATACCATGAAATATGACACCCGCCCGCGCCCGCCATCCCATCACGCGCCGCAGCTTTCTAAACGCCGGCGCCTGTCTCGCCGTGGGAGTCGCGCTGTATTCGAGCGAAATCGAGCGCCATTGGATTGAAATCTCCCATCGTGATGTCTTCTTGTCCGGCCTTCACTCTGCGTTCGACGGCCTGCGCATCGCGCAGCTCAGCGACATTCACTTCGACGAATTCACTGAGCCGATTTTCCTCCGCGAGGCTGTTCGTCGCGTCAACAGCTTGAGCCCCGACATGGTTTTCCTCACCGGCGATTATGTCACCCGGTCGCCGATTTCGCGACGAATCTTCAAAGATGCTGCCTGGCACTGCGCTGCGATTCTCAATCAGCTGCAATGCCGCCTGCGCTACGCCTGTCTTGGCAATCACGATCTGCTCGTGGGAAAGAAGCGGGTCGCCGCCGCACTCACCGCCAACGGCATCGCGGTCATCAACAACGCCTACGAGCCCATCGAGCGCGGGGGAGGCAGGTTCTGGCTGGCAGGGCTCGAAGACCCCCTCGAAGGCGACCCCGATCCTGAAGCTGCCATTCCTCCTTCCCTCCGTAACCTGCCCGGCGAACCGGTCATTCTGATGTGTCACGGGCCCGACTACGCCGACAATCTGCTCGCTCGGCCAGAAGGCCAGGCGGTTTCTCTCATGCTGAGCGGGCACACTCACGGCGGCCAGGTTTGCCTCCCGTTTGTCGGCCCTCTGGCTCTTCCACGCTATGGACAGAAGTACGTATCGGGCTGGTTCGAGCTGGGCAAGATGCAGCTTCACGTCAATCGCGGCCTCGGCACCGTTGGGCTTCCGTTGCGATTCAACTGCCCTCCCGAAATCACGCTCATCACCCTGCGTACGCAGGCTTCTCGCGGCTGATTGCGCCCTTCGAGCCTAGGAACCCGCAATGGTCATGCCGTCGATACGCAGTGTCGGCGATGCAACCGCTCCACGAAACACCAGGTCGTTTCCGATAGCTGTCACATTACGCAACATCTCGCCAAGATTACCCGCGATGGTCACCTCTTCCACCGCATGCGTCAGCCGGCCGTTCTCGATCCACAATCCAGTCGCACCACGCGAGTAATCTCCGGTGACCAGGTTCGTGCCGAACCCCATCAGGCTCGTAACGTAAAGCCCCGCGGGAACCTCTGCGATGATTTCCTCCGGGGTCTGCTCGCCCGGCTCGAGAAACAGGTTTCCGCAACCCGTACCCGGCGCCCCGGCCAGACCTCGCGCGGCGTTGTGCGTGGATTTCATCTTCAGTTTGCGCGCCGTATAGGTATTTAGGAGGTAGTTCCGGAGCACGCCGCTCTCCACGACCACGTTACGCTGCGAGGGCAGTCCCTCGTCATCGAAGGGCGAGCTCCCGAAGCCGCCGGCGCCCGTCGGCAGCACCAGCGTGTGGTCGTCCACGATCGTAATCGCGCAAGCCGCAATCGTCTCGCCCAGCTTTCCCGCCAGAAACGATGCTCCGCGCCAGATAGCATCGCCTGAAGCCGCGTCGAAGATCGACCCAATCAGCGTCCGCGCCGTTTCCGGAGCAAACACAATCGATGCCTGCTGTGTGGGGACGCGCCGCGCGCCCAGACGGCGCAGCGTCCGCCGCGCTGCCTCCTTGCCCACAGCTTCAGGCGATTCCACGTCCGCGAGTCGCCGCGCACTCGACCACCATCCATCGCGCTGCATCCGGCCGTCGGTATCTTTGGCCAGTGGCGCTGCAGCCACGCCCGCGTAACTGGTGCGGTAGCTGCCTAGAAATCCGCGCGAATTGGCCAGCGCCTTGCGCCCAGTCGCTGCGTCAAAGCTGCCGCCATCGGAGTTGGTGATGCGCGGGTCGGCTTCGAGCGCAGCCGCTTCGGCCCGCCGCGCCAATTCGATCCGCTCCGGTCCGCTCAGCGAATACACATCGTCGTGGTAAAGGTGCAGATCGTCCGCCCTGGAGCCGAATTCGCTCGCTTCCGCCAGCCCGGCAAAGGGATCCTCTTCCGTCACCTTCCCGAGCGCTATCGCTCCATCAACAAGCTGGCGAATTCCCTCCGCAGTCAGATCGCTGGTGGAGGCCGATCCGGACCGCTGCCCCAGAAACACGCGCAGCCCCAGCGCGCGCGATCCCGATTCCTTCAGTGTCTCCACCTGGCCCATGCGTACGTTCACGCTGAATTCGTCGCCCTCCCGCGCCACCGCCTCCGCGTCGCTCGCGCCGGCCTTCATCGCCAACGCAACGACATCGGAAACGAGCGACTCAAGATCGAGAGAAGTATCGGAGGATTGAGCTGGAGCCTGGGCCATGTCCCCAAGCTATCAAACGGAGCGGGGTTCACGGCTGGAGGGTCGTGGCCCAGTCACCTGTTCGCGGGGATCTTGCGACGAAACTTGTTTCGGTTTCAAGACCTCATTGGCACCAGGTTGAAAAGATAACTAGGTTGTAATCCAGGATGAACGCTTGATCCGCCTGCCCAGGAGATTGAGGCGCACATCACTTACAGGGAGCTGTGTTCGGTGCTCCAATTCCTGCATTGCGTGCAGCGCCGTTCGAGGGATTGCAGCCGACTGCGCCGATTGGATCGGTGGAAGACCAAGGTCTGCAGCCTCGCTCAGGTGCATTAGGCCTGATCT
>Ga0187887_10003891_pt1 | contig 11387 bp, 9 predicted proteins | sample June2016WEW_7_10_FD_132977 | JGI IMG/M metagenome (GOLD analysis project Ga0187887, IMG submission 132977) | Peatland microbial communities from SPRUCE experiment site at the Marcell Experimental Forest, Minnesota, USA - June2016WEW_7_10 | ecosystem: Environmental > Terrestrial > Soil > Wetlands... | reverse complement strand
GGCAGCGCGGCCGCGAGCTGCTCGGGAACCGCCTGGATGCCGCGCCGCGGCAGGCACAGGGTGCCGCGCAGCATGCTGCGCCAGATCAGGTGGAAGAACCGGCCCGACGTTTCAAGGTCGTCTTCCAGGAAGACTCCGGCCAGGAAGGGGCGGAAGAACAGCTCGCACAGGCTGGCGGAGATGCCAGCTTCGCTCAGTGCGGCGAACGTCGCCCGGTCCGGCTGCCGTTTGATCAGGGCCGCCGGCAGCAGCATGTCCGAGGCGCAGAGCCGGGCCAGCGCGATCGCGTCGGACGGACTGGCCAGGCGGCCCCGCAGCAGGTCGGCTGCCCCGCTGAGCTGTCGCGTCGGATCGGCGAACCGCAGGCGGCGATCGCCGGTGTGCAGCAGCGCCCCGGGCGTGAACGGCCGCAGCTGCAGCGCGCGCCGGTTGATCCGCCGTTTAACCTGCGGATAGGACGTATTGAAGACCTGAAAGCCGCGGTCCAGCAGGAACCCGTCTCGCCGGTCGGTCCGCATCCGCCCGCCGACCCCGTCGGAGCCTTCCAGGATCTGCACGGGCACCCCGGCCGCCGCCAGGTCGAGCGCGCAGGCCAGCCCTGCGACCCCCGCCCCCACGATGACCACAGGCGGTTCTCTGTCTGACGGCATCGGCAATCCCCGGGTTGGTCCGTTACTGACTCTCCGGCCTTACCTCTACCCCGGGTCGCTCGGCCAATCCGACCATCGCGCGAGTTTGTCCTGGTCAATTGGCTCGGCGCTGCTCCGCCCGCTGAGCGGACCGCATGCCGGCGACTGCCCCGCCGTGCGCCCAGTGCCCCTCCCGCCTGCTGGGCGCGCGGGAGGGCAGTAGCCAGGTCATCCCGGCCGGCCGGACGGTGCCAACCGAGACCCATACCGCTTAGGCCATCTCCGGCATCAGGAAGTGGCCTGCCCCTCAACAAGCTTGCGTAGGTCGGGCCAGGACTGGGCGAAGGCGGGCAGGAGCGGATAGCCGCCGACCTGGTCGACCGGGACCCAGCGCAGGTCGCTCGTCTCCCAGTCCGAACGGACCGTGACGGGGGCATCCGCCGGTACGCGGACGGGGAACGTGGTGTAGGCCCAGCCGCTGACGCAGCCGTAGCGGTGGCTTGCGGCGGCCTCGGCTTCGGCCAGTTCCAGGCCGCCGGCCTCCTCGTTAGCTTCCCGGACGGCTGCCTCCCAAGGCGTCTCCCCGGATTCGATGGCCCCGCCGATCGTGCCCCAGGTGCCGCCCTGGTGGGTGCCCTTGCTGCGCAGGGCGAGCAACACCGCCGGACCGCTCGTGGTCACGGTGAACGGCAGCAGCCCGGCGGCGCCTCGGACGCCCCAGTGCCGCCCATGCACTGCGCACGTCAGCCACCCGCTCATTGCTGCCAGCCTAGATGCCCTTTATGAGTACGCTGTTGTCATTCAGCAGACCGGCGGTGGGGGCGGACTCGTGGGAGAGACCACAATGACCGGTAGTTCCTGGGCTTCTCCAGAGCCGTACATCGGCGCTGCGGTGCCCCCCGAGATCGATGTGAGCAGGCCTCACCCGGCGCGCATGTATGACTACTTCCTCGGCGGCAAGGACAACTTTGCCGCTGACCGGGCGACCGCCGCCAAGGTGCTGGACAGCTGGGGCACCGTCCGTACCGCGGTGCGGGAGAATCGCGCTTTCCTGGGCCGGACCGTGCGGTACCTGGCCGCCGAGGCGGGTATTGGCCAGTTTCTGGACATCGGGACCGGGCTGCCGAGTGCGAACAACGTGCACGAGGTCGCGCAGGCCGTCAATCCCGCGACCCACGTGGTTTACGCCGACAACGACCCGATCGTGCTCGCGCACGCCCGGGCCCTGCTGGCCAGCGGGCCGCAGGGCGCTACCGCCTACCTGGACGCCGACGTCCGGGAGCCGGAGAAAATCCTATCCGACCAGGGCACCCGGGCCACTATCGATTTCACCGAGCCGATCGCGCTGATGCTGGTGGCTGTGCTGCATTTCATCCCGGACGAGGACGATCCCCGGCGTATCGTGCGGACCCTGGTGGACGCGCTTCCTTCCGGAAGCTACGTGGTGGCTTCGCACGCGACCGCGGAGCACAACCCGGAGGGACTGTCCGGGGCGAGCCGCGCGTACAGCGAGGGCGGCGTGCGCGGCGCGCTCCGTACCTCGGAGGAGTTCGCCGACCTCGTGTTCAGCGGGCTGGAACTGGTCGATCCGGGGGTCGTGCTCGTGTCTGAGTGGCGCCCCGAAGAGGGCAGCCTGCGGCCGGCCGCCGCCGAGGTGAACACGTACGGTGCCGTGGCTCAGAAGCCCTGAGCACGGCAGGCTGAGCCCGGGCCGGGCGGCTGGGCCCCAGGCTGGACTGGCTGCCGCTCAGGTCAGCAGGGCCCGGCCGTACCAGTCACTCGCGTTCGCCACGCCCGGCAGCGTGTAAAAGTAGCCGCCGCCGAACGGCTGCACGTAGTCCACGAGGGGCTCGTTGACCAGCCGCTCCTGGACGGTTTCGAACTGCCGGCGCACATCCTGCTGGTAGGCGACGAAGATGTGCCCGGCCTGCACGTTGCCGTTCTGATCCATCCCCAGGTCGTAGTTGTAGGAACGGCGCACCAGCCGCTGGCCGGCCGTGGTCGGGGTGCGGGGATTAGCCAGCCGGATGTGCGCGTCGAGCGGAATGACGTTGCCGTGCGGGTCGGCGTGGTAGTTGGGGGTGTCGAGCTCGGCGTTGCCGTCCAGCGGCGCTCCCGTGTCACGGCGCCGGCCGAACATGCCCTCCTGCTCGTTGATCGAGACCCGGTCCCAGAACTCGACCAGCATCCGGATCAGCCGCACCACCTGGTAGGAGCCGCCCCGCGTCCAGCGCGGCTCGGCCGGGTCGTCCACCCAGACCAGGCTGCTGGCCAGGTTGCCCGTCGGGTTGGCCGTGCCGTCCTTGAATCCCAGCAGGTTCCGTGAGGTGCCCGACGGCCGGGGCGGGGAGTTGTATCCCTCGATCTTCCAGCGCAGCTGCATCCCGCCCCGGGCGTGCTTCGTGATGTCCCGGATCGTGTGATGGATGGTGTCCGGGTGGTTCGCACACAGCTGGAGCAGCAGGTCGCCGTGCAGCCAGGCGGGTTCCGGTGAGTCGTTGGGGAACGCCCGCATGGGAGTGAGCTTCCGGGGCCGCTGGCTGGCCAGCCCGTAGCGGTCGTCGAACAGGCTCGATCCCACCGAAGCCGTGACCGTCAGGCCGTCGGCGGGGACGCTGGGCCCGAGGACGTCACTGTCCGACGGCGGCTGGCCGATGCCCAGGTCCGGTGGGGTGCCGCCGGAGCTGAGGAAGCGCGACCGCTCGGTGACGACGCGCATCAGCTCGGCCAGGTCGGACTTGCTCGCGGCGATGGAGTCGAAGGCGGCGAAGCAGGAGAACGACTGCTTGGCGGCCGGCCCCGGGGTCAGCACCCCGGCCTGGTGGATCCCATGGAACGGGTAGGAGCTCACTTCCGCGGGGGCCTGCGTCGTGGCGGCGTCCACCCGGGCCCCGCCGATCAGCACCCCACCGGCCAATGCGGTGCCCGCGGAACCCGCGGCGGCGCCCTTGAGGAAGCTACGGCGGCTGACGCTCATGCCGGGAGGGTCTCCTAACGGTGTGCGTTGCCGGGCGGATCGGCGGGCGGTCGGCGGGCAGATCAGTGGGTGGGCGGGACCTCAAGCAGGTCAGGCACGGACGAGAGCGTTTCGAGCAGGGCCCCGATGGCCCCGTCGACCTGCTGGCGCATGGCCAGGGACGCCGAGCTGAGCGAGGTCCACTGCGCATGGACCCGGGTGGCCAGCAGCGCCGTCTGCAGGGAGCTCAGCTGGGCCTGGGCGGTCGGCAGCAGCTTGGGGGCTCGCGCGGTGATGAGCGGGGCCAGCTCACTCAGCACGACCCGGGTCACCTGAGAGTCGGCGTAGGTCTCCGGGTAGGCGTCACCGCTGCCCTGGTCGTCGATCCCGGACAGGTGATCACGCAGCGCGTCCTCCAGGATTTCGTGCACCCGGATCGGCAGGTTGGTCGGGTCGCCTGTGAGGTCATCGGAGGTCAGGTTCTTCTGCACGGTGGCCACGTCGCGCGCTAGCACGTTCACCACCGGCACCAGCGATGCTGCGCTCTGGCCGTGCCAGAGGCCGTATTCGAGCCGGTGCAGCCCGGTGAAATCCTTGTCGCTGACCCCGTTGACCAGCCCATCGGGCAGGCCGTCCACCGCGGTCCCGTCGTCACCGAAGCTGTCGTAGGACGCGCCGACCTTCTCCCAGCCGAGCTGCGCGGCCAGCCAGTCGGTCTTCGCCGCGCCGAGGCTCCCGTGTTGCAGGTCCGTCTTGATGCGCGCGACGGCGCTGGCGAGAGCGCGGAGCTCGCCGGCCGCGTACGCCTGGTACTTCTGGTTCGGGCCGGTCAGCTCCTGGACGGTGACCGGCTTGATCGCGGCCGGCGTCCCCCCGGCCGCCTTCCCGGTCACCTGGACCGTCGCCGAGGTGGTGGCGGCCAGCCCGGACAGGTAGCAGCGGAACGTGTATGAGCCGGGGCCAAGCGTCGCCGTCATGCCCGCCGTCGTGGCCGGCCCGAGCGTCTCGATCTCGGCGACCACCGCGCCGGCGGCGTTGTCCAGGTTGACCTCGCCGGCCTTACTGGACTGGTTGGCCACCGTGAACGTCTGCGGTCCCGTGGTCGCGGCCGACCAGTCCTTCGCGCATCCGGTACCGGTCACCGTGACGGCCGTGGTGGCTGAGGCGCTGGCCGCGGGAAGGGCGACGATCGCCGCGGCCGCCGCCACCGCCGGGGCCACGACCAGTACCCCGGCCACGGCCCACGGCCGCCGGCCGGCCAGCCGTTCCCAGCGGCGCGGGACCGGTTCAGGCTGCCGCGCGGGCCTGGTGGCGGCGGGCTCGCTCGCCGGTGAACCGGCCGCTGCCGAACCGGCGGCGGACTGGACCGCCTCGCCGGCGGCCGACGTCGCCGACGGGGTGGCCGTCGCGACCGCGGGTGCGGCGCTGGCGCCGGCCGCGGCGGCCCGGGCGGCGGCTGCGGTCCGGCCGGCGTGCACGAATGTGGGTATGACCACGGCCAGGTAGGCGAGCCACGCCACCACCTGCAGCACGGTCATCTTCGTGGCCAGCTCGGTGGCACCGGTCACGATCGACACCCACCACGAGTTCGGATCCACGTGCGCGGTCAGGTCAAACGCGATCCAGCGCTGGCCCGGAAGGAGCCCCGCGTCCTGCAGGTCACCCAGACCGTAGGACAGCACGCCGGCCGCGATGACGATGAGCGCGATCGCGGTCCGGTTGAAGAACACTCCGACATTGAGCCGGACGGCCCGCCGGTACAGCAGCCAGCACAGGACCACCGCGGCGGCCAGGCCGAGCGCGGCGCCCATGAGGGGGGCGGCCGTCGATCCCGACGCGCGGACGGCCGTCCACAGGAACAGCGTCGTCTCCAGGCCCTCACGGCCGACCGCGAGGAAGGCCGTGATCGTCAGCGCACCGGCGCCCATGGCCACCGCCCGCTGCACCTCCCCGCGCAGCTGGGCGGACAGGCTGGCCGCGGTCCGGCGCATCCAGAAAACCATGCCGGTGACCAGGCCGACCGCGAGCACACTCAGCAGCCCGCCCACCGCCTCCTGCGCCCGGCTGGACAGCACGCTGGTCGAGAAGGTCAGCACGGCCGCGAAGCTGCCGGCGACCATCACCGCGCCCAGCACACCAAGCCACACGGGAGCCGACGACACCCGGTGATTCGCGGTTTCCGGCGCCGCGGTCTTACGCAGCGCCGCCAGCAGGATGCTGACGACAAGTCCAGCTTCCAGCCCTTCACGCAACCCGATCAGGAAATTCGGGACAGCATCAGCCCAAGTCACTCGCACTAAGGTAAGGCATACCTAAGTCGATCGTCCAATGGTGTGGCCACACCCCGGTGTAATCTCGCGCACTCTCTGCTGTGCGACCCAATAAGGTTCTGGTGCATGCTGCGGCGCGGGGGGCAGCGTGCGGACGCTGACGCACACGGTCCCGCACGGGGAGGCTGGCAGGTGAAGGGGACGCCCGTCCGGCGGCTCACCGCCCTGCGCCCGCTGGGGGCCTACGGCGCGCTGGCGGCCATGCTGCTGGCGGCGGTCCTGGGCTGTGACTCCGCGGTTTCCGCGCCGCAGGGAGCCGGCCACAGCAGCCCTGCGGCGGCTCGTTCCTCGGCGCAGCCTTACCAGCGCGCTACTTCGGGCCAGAGCACGCCGGTGGCGGCGGGAAAGCCGCGCGCCACTGTGTCGCCGTCACCGTCGCCCCGGCCCGCCGATCCGCTCGGCGCCGCCGCCTCCTCCTACGTCACCTCTCGCAGCGGCACCGCCGTGGCCGCCGTCTACGACGTCGGCAGCGGGCAGACCTGGACCCTCGGGACGCAGCGTCCGCAGGCGGAAGCCAGCATCGTGAAACTCGACATCCTGGAGACGCTGTTCGCCCAGGAAGGGGACGGCCCGACCGGGCTGCCGCCCGCGGACCAGTCGCTCGCTCAAGAGATGATGGAGGACAGCGACAACGATGCCGCCACGAGCCTCTGGAACGCCGTGGGCGGCCCGGGGCCCATCCAGTCGTTCAACACGGCGGCCGGCCTGACCGACACCGCGCCCTCCTCCTGTGTGGTGTGCCCTGGATTCGGCTGGCCGGGATGGGGTTTGACCACGACCACTCCAGCCGACCAGATCGTGCTGCTCCGTGAGCTCATCGAGCCCAGCACGCTGCTGACCGATGCCCAGCGCAAGGACGCCCTGCAGCTGATGGAGAACGTCGCGCCGTCCCAGCGCTGGGGAGTGTCCGGCGGCGTCCCGCAACAGGCCACAGTGGCCCTGAAGGACGGGTGGCTGCCGCTGAACGGCGCGGGCACCGACTGGCAGATCAACAGCATCGGGTGGATCTCGGGCAGTGGACGCGACTACCTGATGGCCGTGCTGACCACGGGGAACCCCGATGAGCAGTACGGCATCGATACGATCAACCAGCTGTCCGCCATGGTCTGGCGGGGCATGCGCTGACGGCCCGGTGTGCGGGGGCTCGTCACAGCTGGCTGGTCTGATACCGGGTCAGGCCGTACTTCGCGGCGATCGCGTCCCACCCGCTGACGAAGGCCGCCTTGTCGTTCGTGGCCTGTATGTCTGGCGCGTTGGACGCCTGATAGCTGGCGTCGCCATGATCGTGTGGCTTGCAGCCCTTGGCCGCCTCGTCCTGTGCCCATTTGCCCAGGTCCGTATCCACCGCGGCCGACGCCTGCCACGCCCCGGTCAGTGCCTGCAGTATGGTCGCCGGCAGTGCGGAGCGCCCGGGCAGGGTCGCGAGCTGCTGAAGTAGGCGCTCACGTGAAGCGGCGGAATTCTGGAAGATCTGGGGGGCCTGGCCCAGGGCCGCGGTGCAGTCCTCGACCGCCCCGACCGCGCCGACGATTGCGCTGCGGTCGGCGGCGGTCTGGGCCAGGAGCGCGGCCAGGCGGGCCGCTGCGGCCCGCTGTGAGGGCGCCGCGGCGCTGGGACCCGGCGCCGGCTGCTTCGCGGTGGGCCGCGCCGCGGCCGACGCGCCGCCCATGAGGCCGTGGAAGGAGTGCGCGATCAGCAAGGCGGGCACGACGATCACGGCGGCCACCAACGCGAACAGGCCTGCGGCCAGCAGCCGCCGGTGACGCTCGGGGGCACTGGCGGCCGGTCCGGCATCGGCGGCCGGCGAGGAAGCTGACGGCTCCCACTGCGGGCTGAAGCCCACGTCGTTCATCCAGCTTTGCGCGAAGTCATCCGCAGTGAACTGGGCCGTTTCGGTGCCCGGCGGTGCCGGAGCCACCACCGGCGCGGCGCCGGCGGGCGGCCGCACGGCCGCCGGGTACCCGGGCGGCAGGGCGAGGTCCTTGGTCGGGGAAGCCGGGGGCGGTGCCGGCGGCCTATCCCGGGCGAAGGGCGGTGCCGCCGCGTCGTACGGAGGGAAAGGTAGGCCGCCGTCCTCGCGGGGGAACGGCTCGCGCCGGACCGGCGGTGCGCCGGCCTCGCCGCGGCGGAAGGGCGGAGGAGTGCCCGGGCGGGGATACGCGGAGCCTTCCGGCGGCGGGCCGGCGCTTCGCGCGGACGGGGCCGCGCCGCGCGGATAGCCGAAGCTGCCGGGCGGCGCCGTGGACACGGCGGGCGGGAAGCCGGCGTCCTCGCGGGAAGAGGCAGCATTCTCGCGATTCTCGCGCGGGAACGGGGCGCGGTCCGGAGGGTAGACAGACCCATGCGGAGGGAACAGTGCGCCGTCCGGCGGGACAGCCGAGGTGTCCCACGGCGGCGACGGGGCAGGCACCTGCAGGTCGCCCGGGGCCAGGTCATGGTCGCTGGTCACCGCAGGCTGCGGCGTGCTTGCCGCGGCCGCGTGCCCGCAGTTCGCGCAGAACCGGGCCCCCTGCTTCATCTCGCTGCCGCATTGGACGCAAAACCGCCGGTAACCCCCCATGCGTCTCCTGATTCGCTCCCGGGTAGGCCAGATGTGCGTACGGAACGACCGGGAATTGCCCGATTGTGGCCATCTGGGCCAGCATATTTGCATCGCTTCGCTTCAGCAGGGCATTGCCGGGACCGGGGTCAGCGGGCGATGAACAGGTACTCGGGTGCCGTGCGGCGGTCGGCTCGGCCGCCGTTACACGCGGGTGGCGAGCCAGGCCAGCGAAATGGCCACGGCGTCCTCGATTCCCGCCCCGGCATAGTCGGTGCCGAACCGCTCAGCGGCTGCCTTGCGCCAGGCCGCTCCCAGCCATGCTGCGCCCACAGCGGCGCTCACGGCCGTCGTCACGGCGGCCGCCACCATGGCGCCGGACGGCGCCGGGCCCGAAGTGGCCGTCAGTTCCGCATCAGCGCTCTGCGTATGGGTGCCCGGCGTCTCCGGCTTCACGACGGCCGGTCCCGGCCCGCGCCGGGCGGCGACCGTACCGACCGCTGCTGCCGTCGTGACGCGGCCGCCGAGGCCGATCACGCCCAGCCGGCTCGGCGTCTGCGGCAGCTTGTCCATCACTAGTTCCTGTACCGCAGCCAGCGTAATGAGGCCTTTCACCCACGGACGGCGGAGGCAGCGGTCGGGCTGGCGCGCCGATGCCGCCGGGGTGGCCAAGGTCAGCGCGGCGAGCCCGGTGAAGGACCGTGCTCCAGTCGCGACGCCGGCGAGCGCGGCGCGGACGAGAACGGTCACGACCGGCCGATCCTGGCTGGCGGAGACGGCTAGGGTATCCATGGCCGCCTCTCTACCCTGGCGAAGAGCAACGTAACGTCGCGGCGCGGCCGCCGTACTCCGCCCGGGACGCCCCGCGGGCTCGGTGCGAGTCGATAAGAATGACCGAAAATCGTGCGCTGCTCGTGTCCTTGTGTCGCTAGGCGGTCATTCTGGGGCATTTGCGTACTAATCCAATCGCCCCGCGATCTTGTCGCGCCCATCGCCCGGACGTACGCTTCTGACTGCTGCCCGCTCGCCGGGACGTGGAGCGCGAGCCGCGTGAACGCGGGGTATCCGGAGAACTGCAGCCCCCGGCCCGATTGTGGTCGCCGGCCCTCTTTCCGAGAAAGAATCGGGACGAAACGCCCGAAAATTGCGGATATGGGAAGTCTGGCTGCGGATCGGTACACCACTGGCACTGGCTCCGCGTCGCTTAGGAGACAGCGAGGAGAAGACGTGAACGTGAAAAGAGCCGTAGCCACCGCCGCAGGTGTCATCGCGACACTCATACTGGTGGTTGCCGTTGGCGTCGGCTATCTCGCAGGTCACAGCACGAGCAGCGCGCGGACCGGGGTGGCCACCGTCGCCCATGCGGTTGCGGGTACCCACGGCGCGGCGGCTGAAAGTGCGGCACCGGTCAAGGCGACCCTGGACGATCAGATCTATGGCGACAGCCTCAACGTCCCGATCTACGGCATCGGCATCGGCGTGTCGGGCGGGACGACGACCGGCTCCGGCGACAGCGGCACGGGAAACGGCGTCACGGGCGGGGTGACCGATTCCGGCGGCACGGCCACCGCCACCGTGACGGCGGCGATCTACGGCGATTAGCGGCGCGCTGCCTGAGCAGGCGCAGGGGGCACCGTAACGACCCGCCTCGGGCTGGCGTGTGTGCCTGGTCGCGCGTATCTGCCTGGCGCGGCCTCGTCAGGGACGGATCGCGCGCCTTCCGCGGCGCCGTGCCGGACGGTGGCTAGCGAGCGGTCCGCAGCTCAGCCGAGGCCTGGTGCGCCTCTTCCAGCGCGGCGGTCATCATGTCCGCCGCCTGCCCGGCGGCCGTGAGGGCCTCGGTCACCTCGGTCACGGACAGGTCCGGGTCCTGACCGGCGTCGTGCGCGACCTGGCCGTCCTCATGGTGGGTGACCAGGAAGCGGGCCAGTTGCTCGCAAAGCCGTGGCAGGCCCTGGCCCATCAGGCCCAGGCTCGCGATGACGTCGTGCACCTCACCAGGGGCGGTCAGCTCGCCGCCGCCCTGGGTCAGGTGATTCAGCGCCTCGATCGCCGCGGCCGCCTGCCGGGCAAGCTCGGGCACCGTCATCGTGCTGGCCAGCTGGTTGGGCATCTGTCTCCTCGGGGGAACGCGGGGCGCTGCCGGTGACCACGCTACCCGCGCTCCGGCGCTGATCAACTCCCGCCCGGGCCAATCCAGTCCCGCGGCAGGCTCCCCCGGGAGCGGGCAGCGGCTCAGGCCGCGCCGAGGAAGACGAGCCCGAGGGCGAACCGCTGGCCGGAACGGATCACGGATACGCCGTGCCGGACGGGGCGGCCGACCATCCCAGTCGGTGGCCTCGACGCGGCGGGGCCACGGTGCGGCGCTCACGCTGCCTCCAGGCTGAGCAAGGTGCGCTTGGCGTCGGGACCGCCGAGATAGCCGCCCATGCTGCCGTCGGAGCGGACAACCCGGTGACACGGCACGACCACCGGCAGCGGGTTGGTCGCACAGGCGGTGCCGACGGCCCGGATCGCCCTGGGGCTGCCGGCCAGCTGGGCCACAGCGGCGTAACTGGCGGTGTGCCCGTAGCCGATCTCAGGCAGGTGAGTCAGCACGGTACGCCGGAATCCCGCCGACAGCCGCAGGTCCAGCGGCAGGTCGAACTGGCGGCGCCGGCCGGCGAAGTACTCACCGAGTTCCCTGGCGGCCGCCTCAAGGCGGACGGGGGCGCTGAGGATCCGCGGGCTGATCCGGTCCGCCAGGACCTGCAGCACCGCGTCGTGGTCCTCGCTGGCGTAGGCGACGCGGATCAGCCCCCGCTCGGTCGCGGCCAGCAGCAGCGGGCCGACCGGGCTGTCGATGGTCCGGTAGGCCACATCCAGGACGCCGTCCCGCTGTGCCGCGGCCGCCAGCCGCTCGTGCAGCCGGCTGAGCTCACCGGCGCGGCCGG
>Ga0187887_10003890_pt1 | contig 11388 bp, 9 predicted proteins | sample June2016WEW_7_10_FD_132977 | JGI IMG/M metagenome (GOLD analysis project Ga0187887, IMG submission 132977) | Peatland microbial communities from SPRUCE experiment site at the Marcell Experimental Forest, Minnesota, USA - June2016WEW_7_10 | ecosystem: Environmental > Terrestrial > Soil > Wetlands... | reverse complement strand
GGTCCGGTTCTTCGCCACCGTTCACGCGCTGTTCGAGCCGGTCGCTCGGGTGTCCCCGTGAACTCCCACATCACCGCAACCGGATACACTCGATTCGGCCGCCGGCCCGAGCCGCTGCTCGAGCTCGCGTCGTCGGCCGCGACCGAGGCCCTCACTGCGCTCGGGCGCAAACCGATCGACCTACTCGTGGTCGGTAACATGCTCTCCGGTTCGGTCAATGGTACCGAGAACCTCGTCTCCCGGCTGGCGAACCAGATCGGACTCGAAACGGCCGCGGGGCTCCGGGTCGAGGCCGCGAGCGCCTCCGGAGCGGCGGCGTTCCACGCGGCGGCCCTCGCCCTCGAGAGCGGGCTTTACGAGCGGGCCCTGGTCGTCGCCGCCGAGAAGATGACGGACCGGCCCACGGCCGAGGTCGCGGCGGCGTTGGCGCACTCGCTCCACCCCACCGAACAGGCGGTCGGTGCGACCATGCCGGCACTCGCCGCCCTGGTCAGCCAACGCTACGCGGATCGGTTCGGGGTCGTACCGGACGTGTTCGACCGCGTGTCGCTCGCGGCGCGGACCGCCTCCCAGAAGAACCCGTACGCCCAGTTCCAGACACCGATCACACTCGAAGAGATCTCCGGGAGCCGGATGGTCGCGACCCCGCTCCGGCTGCTCCATTGCTCGGCGATCTCGGACGGGGCCGTGGCGCTGGTCCTCGAACGGGGTCGCGGTCCGGCCGCTGTGTTGGGGATCGGACAGGCGTTCGAGGCGATGGCAATCGTCGACCGGGCTGACCTCACGACCTTCGCCGCGAGCCGGAGCGCCGCCGAACGCGCATTCGCCCCCTCGGGGGTCGCCCGACGGGACGTCCAGGTCGCCGAAGTGCACGATGCGTTCGCGCCGTTCCTCCTCATCGACCTCGAGGACCTTGGGTTCGCTCTGCCCGGAACCGCGGGCCAGTGGTACTCCGACGCCCCTCCGGTGGGTGCGCCGGCAGTAAACCCCTCGGGAGGCATCCTCGGCCGAGGTCATCCGGTCGGAGCGTCGGGCCTCGCGGAGATCGCCGACGTCGCGCGACAGCTTCGGGGAGAGACGGGCGCTGCCCAGGTCGATCCGCGCCCGCGGGTCGGAGTAGCGCACTCCATCGGGGGGCTCGCCTCCCACAATTTTGTGACCATCCTCGGAACGGTGCCCTCGTGAACGCGCTCCCGCTGTTGGTCAGCCGTTGTGGCAGTTGCACCCTGCGCTACGTTCCTCGCGCCGGCCCGTGCCCGCGCTGCGGGGCCTCGACCCCGCTTCCACTGTCGATCCCGCCGTACGGAATCGTGCTCGTGGCGACCGAGCTCACGAGCCCTGCCCAAGGGTGGCGCTCTCCGCATCGAATCGCGTTGGTCGAGCTCTCCGAGTCGGTCCGTGTCCTTGCGATCGTCGCCGGAGTCCTCCCGGCCGGTGGAACCCCCGTGGTCGTGGTGCGTGACGGTGAAACCTACCGGGCCAGCCCCGGCGCGGCGCCAGGGTGAACCGGCGGGAACGCGGGGAGGGGGACTTTCCGAAGGCCGGCTCGTCCGGTCCTCCTTTTGAACCCCCGAGGTGAAATCACCACAGGATTAGCAATCCTGCGCCTTACCGGGCTGGGCCATCCCCGCGCGAGCGGACCGAGCCTCGTCTCCACCTTAAATCTTCGGTCGCCCCGGCGGGGGTTCGCGAGTGACCTTCCCGTTCGGCGCCCGAGCGGGACGTACCTTAACATAGGGGTCCGTCGCATCCTTCTCCGAGCGCCCGCGTGTACAACCCCTACCGACCGGCCCAGCGCCGACCGCTCTGGCCCCTACTGCTCGTTGCGGTCATCGTGGTCATCGTTGCGATCGTCTTGCTACTGTTGTTCCTGGACTCGGGCGGGTACTTCGGGAGTACCCCGTCGGGCCGCCCCGGGGGGATCTTTTATTACGGATTCTTCCCGATCTTTCTCGTCCTGCTGCTGGTCCTCTTCCTGGTCCGGATGGTATTCTGGTCGCGGATGTGGGGAGCCCGGCAGGGGTACTCCCGACCCTACCGGGGGCAATTCCGCGATCCCGCGGTAATGACCGCCCGCCAGCGGTATGCCCGAGGAGAGATCTCCCGGGAGCAGTACGATCAGCTGATGACCGAGCTGACCCGGCGCCGAACCGGCCCCTGAAGGGCCGCCCCCATACTACGACCGGTAGTAGGTGTGCGTACCGACCTGCCTTAAACCCCCGGACGGCTCCACTTTCCCCGATGGCGGCGGTACCCCGATTCGACCCGGTCGGTCTCCTGACCCTGCGGGAGATCCGAGCGTTCGTCCGTCGGTCCAGCGCGCGCGGTGGGGTCGTCTTCTTCGGACTCCTCTACGTTCTTGGCTCGCTCTTCCTCGGGGGGATGGTCGCCCTCGGCGATATTCCGGGCGGCTACACGTTCTCTGTGGTCTGGGGCGGCACCGCCGGTGCCTGGAACTACCCGGGCCTTCTGATCGTCGCGTCGTGGGGTGTCGTATCGCTGCCGTTCTTCGCAACGCTCGCGATGGTCGTGGTCGGCGTGGGCGTCGGGTATGGGATGACCGTCGCGTTCCTGCTGGCGATCCGACTTCTCCGACCGAGCGCCGGACGCGCCACCTCCTCCTCCGCAGTGGGGACCCTCGCAGGGCTTACGCCCGCGATGCTGAGTCTGGTCACCCTGGGCGCCTGCTGCTCGACGACGGCAGCGGCCACCGCGGGTGTCGGGCTCGTCGCCCAAGCCTCGGGAACGAGCGCCGCGAACCTCCTCGTGAACAACTGGTACCTCGGCGTGTTCCAGATCGTGATGGTCTGGGTCGCTCTCCTCGCCCAAGAGATGTTGTTGGTCGTGTACGCGGGCCTGTTCGGTGCGTCCACCGAAAGTTCCCGATCGACCGACGGCGCCTCCTCGCGCACGATCGACACCCGATTCCTAGTCGGTGGGGCCCTCCGGATCGCCCTGCTGGGAGCAGGGGTCGTGTGGGCGCTCACGGTCGCGGCCGAATGGACCACCATCAACCCTTCGACCGCAGGTGCGGGCTACTGGTTCCAGTGGGTCGTCCAGCATGAGGTCGTCGCGGGGCTGGCCATCGGCGCGGCGCTTTTCCCGACCGGGGTGTATCGACTGCTCCTTCGGGCGCGTCACGGGCTGGGCTGGGTGGCATCCGCGGTGCTACTGGTGGGCGGGTTGAGCCTCCTGGTGTGGGTTCCGCCTCCGCTCCCGGCCGCGGGGGTGGACAGCCTGTTCAACGAGGTCCTCGGGCTGGCCGGCGCTCCCACGTCCTGGGGCGCCATCGCACCGGGCCCGGTCGGGGGCTTCGCGCTGTATCTCCGGTGGGCGTTCGAGTACTTGCTGCTCGGGGGATTCTCTACAGCGGCCGCGATCGCACCGAACCGGGCGTTTTCCCTGTTCGGCCGGGCTCCACTCAGTTCCGACCGGGCGGTGATCAACGAATCGTCGACCGCTCTAGGACCCCGGGCGGTCGAGAGTCTGGCCCCCAACGCCCCGTCCACGGAGAACCTATACGGTGCGCCGTAAGTTCCGCGAGGTCTGAACCGTGTCGTTGAACCCCGTGGTTGTGCAGGTCCTGCTGGCCCTCATCGCCTCGGGTATGGTGGCGGTCACCGCGGTGCTGATCAAATGGGCCGCCACGACCCGGAGCATCCTGCGATCGGGGGTGGTCCTCTTCTTGCTCTTGATGATGATCGGGATGCTGCTGGGGGCCCTCGCCTACTACCTCGACCCGACCGAGTCCGGACTGATCGCCGGGCTCTGGATCGCCAGCGCGGTGATGTCGGTGAGCGTCGTCGTTACGTTCGCCGCATATCTTCGCGAAGTCGTCCAGCGCGATGCGGAGGCCGGCGGTGCGGCCCCGCCCGCGCATGGGCCGTCGTTGCCGTTCCTGGGGTCGGTGATCTTCCTCGTCCTGCTCAACGAGGTGCTGATGGGCTGGGTGTTCGGTCTCGCCGCCGGGAGCATCCCCGCCTCCGTGGGTCGTGGAGCGGCCGGGTTCGTGCCGTTCCTGGACGCCGTGGTCGCGTCCCCGTGGTTCCTCTTCTCGATGTCGGGGGAAATGGTCCTGACGACCGTCCTCCTGCGCGACCGAATCCCGCGCCCCCTGCTCATCGTCCTACTCTCCCAATCCCTGATCATGTTCCTCTCGGCCCCGGCTCTTCCGTACTCGGTGTGGAGCGCCTGGGCGATCTACCTCTCCAGCGCGGCGATGATCGGCCTGTTCGTCTATCTGATGGAGTTCATTTACCAACACCGGCAGTTGACGCCGGCGTTCGCCACCTACCTGCTCCGGCTGCTCGGCGTCTACGGGATCATGATGGCCGGCCTCTTCCTGTGGCTTGCCTACGGCACCGCTCTCCTGTTCGTGGTAAGCGTGCTCGTCGAGATGGTGGTCTTCTTTGACGCGGTCGTCGCCCACGACCGGTTCCACGCCACCGCGAGCCTCCCCTGGCAGCTGCATCCCCGGTGGGCGTTCGGCCTGCTGGCCGGCATATTTGTCGCGGAGGTGTTCATGGGGGCCCTCCTGGACGTGCAGATCAATCCTTCCGGCTACCTGGCGGCGCTCCCGGCGCTCCCCCTCAGCGGGACAGCGATGACGGTCGTCACGAATGCGTTCTGGAACGGGTTCTGGTTCCTCGCGCTCGTCACGGGGTCGACCTGGTTCCTCGCGATGATGGGCGTCGAGATGGGCGCGCTGGTCGTATTCAAGTACCGGGAGACCCGGCAACGTGAACTCCGGTTCCGGCTCGCCCTCATGATGGGCTCCTACGCCCTGGCGGCCGTCTATTTCCCCAGCATCTACTACGCCTCGATGTTCCCTAGCCTGCCGTCGGGAACGACCGTGCCCGTGCTCGGCTGGAGCATGGGGATCGGGTCCGCCCCCCTGGCGACGTCCGTGTTCGTCGTCCTGCTCCTGACGTATGTGATCCTCGGTTCGCTCACGTTCCTGTTCGGTCGTCGGGTCGTTTGCTCGGTGTTCTGCACGGCTCCCTTGATGTATCAGGGAACGGCGATCGACGCGATGAAGTCGTTCAACCGCACCGCTCCGGTGGCCCGCAAGTACCTCGGCAGCCGGTTCTCCACGGCGTACACCGCGACCACCGGGGTGGTGATGGTGTCGCTGGTCGCGGCGTCGTTCGTCTCCTACTTCAACACGCAGGGCCTCATCAACTGGACCGTCGGCGGCGCGGACCCCACCGTCTTCCTGTTCGCCCTCTACTTCGGCATCCTGTGGTACATCCTGTTCGTCACGATCCCGTACACCGGCAATTACAACTGCGTCACCATGGGCTGGTGCTACACCGGTCAGATCAGCGCGGCCTTCTCGCGCCTCGGATTCTTCAAGCTGAAGGTCCGGGACAAGAACGTATGCAAGGCGTGCACGACCCTGGACTGCGCGAAAGGGTGCCCGGTCGGCCTCGTGGACATGGTGGGGTTCTTCCGGACCAAGGGCTCCTACCGCAGTTCGAAGTGCTGCGGTGTCGGGTCGTGCGCCAACGACTGCCCGTACGGGAATCTCTACCTCTACGATGTCCGCCACTTCGTGAGCGAAAAGCTCGGGATCGCTCGGGACCCACCCCGGGGGATGCGCCTTCCGATGGCGCGCACCCCCGCCTTGCGCCCGAGCGTCGCCCCGCGGGCGGCCGCCGCATCGGTCGGCCCGACGACCTCGACGCCTGGGGCCCCGGTGCGGGCGGAGGCCGTTCCCTGAGTCGGGGCTCCCCCCGGGTTATGTAGGGACCCCGGGCTCGGGGGCCGGAGGTCGTTGTGCGGGTTACGAAGGCCGGGGTCATCGGAGCCGGAACGATGGGGGCCGCGATCGCCGAGGTCCTCGCGCTCAACGGCATCGATGTCGTCCTGAAGGACGTGGACGCTCCCCGTGTCGAGCAGGGCCTCGCCAAGGTCCGAGGGTTCGTCGACGAGCTGGTCGCGTTCCATGCGGGACGCGCCGCCAAGGAGATCGAACGGATCGACGGGCTCGGCGTGGAGCTGACCGACCCGCAGAAGGCCCGCCTCCGGGAGAAGCTCGCGCCGAAAGTGACCCGCGCCCGCGGGGACGAGGTCATCGCCCGCGTCCGAGGCACCACGGACTACCGGCCGTTCGCCGAGGTCGACCTCGTGATCGAGGCCGTGTTCGAACGGACGGAGGTGAAGCGGGCCGTCCTCGAGGCGCTCGACGACGTGGTCCCCGACCACGCCATCATCGGGTCGAACACCTCTTCTCTCTCGATCACGCGACTTTCGAAGGGGCTGAAGCATGCCCGGGAGACCCTCGTGACCCACTTCTTCAACCCGCCCACGACCCTTCCCCTGGTCGAGGTGTCGGGCGGTGTGGATACGCGCGAGGACATCATCGCCGACACGATCGACTTCTTGCAGACCCTGCGCAACCACCGGTACCCTCTGCTACCGATCCGGGTGCGCGAGTCGCCCGCGTTCCTCGTCAACCGGGTCCTCCTCCCGGTCCTCAACGAGGCCGCGTTCGCCCTCGACGAGGGGATCGCATCGGCCCGCGACATCGACCTCGCGATGAAGAGCGGTGCGGGGATGCCGATGGGACCGTTCGAGCTCGCGGACATGATCGGGCTCGACATCGCCCTCGAGGTGTCGGAGACGCTCCAGCGCGAGACCGGCGACCCCAAGTACCGTCCGGCGGCGTCCCTGCGGCGTCTCGTGGACGCGGGCCACCTCGGCCGCAAGACCGGCCGCGGGTACTACGAGTATTCGTAGCGGGCGACCTAGGGCGGCGGGTCCTCTCGTCGGGCGCGCTGCAGCGCGCGGGCGTACCATTCCAGCTCGGCGAAGAACCGGTCGAACCGGTGCTCCCAACCGGCGCGGTCGTTCGTCGGGCCTCCCTCGGCAAAGCTCGTCTCGACGCGCGCAACCCCGATCATGCTCGGAATGCTGATCGCGCCGATCCCGGGGATCACCATCCGCAGCCCATCGATCGCCCGGGCGCCCCCATACATCCCGCCGGCCCCGACGAGACCGAACGGCTTCCGGTTCCACTCGTCGAAGAGGTGGTCGAGAAGGTTCTTGAGCGTGCCCGGGTACCCGTGGTTGTACTCCGGCGTCACGATGACGAACCCGTCCGCCCGGGTCATCTCGGCAACGAAGGAGCGGACGCTCTCCGGAGGTTGCGGCCATTCCCACACCCGACGGACGAGGTTGCCGAACGGGAGCTCCTTCGGGTCGAACAGCCGGGTTTCGACGTTCGGGCGGAGCGCCAGGCGCTCCAGGACGAACCGGGCGACGTGGATGCTCTTCCGTTCGTCACGGACGCTCCCGTACAGGATCGGAAGGTAGAGGCCCATCAGGGCGGCGTATCGCCGGACGGGTAAAGGGAAGCCCTCCTCCCGCGCTCCCTGCCGATTATAAGTCGGCCCCCACTGGCGCGGACATGCACTTCCCCTCCCCCGAGTGGGCCGCCGCGTTCCGTGCGGCGCTCAATGAGAGCATCGCCTTCCAGGAGGCGGCGAAGGCGTGGGAGGCCGACATCCTGTTCCTCGTCCGAACGCCGGGTTCGGCCGCCCCCGCCCCGGCGGTGCGGCTCCACCTGTCGCACGGATCCTGCCTCGCCGCCGACTTCCACCCGGACGGGGTCGCCATTGCGGCGGAGTTCGTCTTCGAGGGGACCCCCGAGAACTGGGCCAAGCTGCTCCGCAGTGAGCTCGACCCCGTTCGATCGTTCATGGACGGGACGTTCAAGGTCCGGGGAAATCTGGCCAAGGCGCTCCGCTTCACCCGGGCGGCCAAGGAGCTGGTCGAGACCGCGTCGGGGATCCCCGTCTCCGACTGAGGACCGATCACGCGGCCGTCGCCGGCTTGACCGGCCCAGCGGTCACCGCCGCCGTCGGGACGGCGGAGGGTCTCGCGTCCGCGGTCGTGGCCGCCTGCACCGCCTTCGGTGGGGGTGCGGCCGGCGGTCGAGGGGGAGGAGGCAGGAGCTGCCGCTTCAAGAACGCCAGAACCTTCGTCCACGCCCGTTCCGCCTGCGGAAGATCGTACGCGGAGAGGTCGCGGGAGAGGAAGCCGTGACGTGCGTTGGGGATGTCCTCGAACTCGAACGTCGATCTCGCGTCCCCTCGGGCCTGGTCGAGCTGTCCCCGGGCGCGGGTCGACCACCGGTCGGCCGTGCCGCCCACGTACAGGAGGGGCGCGGTGACGAGGCGGGAGAGCTCGGCCGGCTGGACCGGCATCGGGTACGCGAGGACCACCGCGCCGAGCCGGGTGTCCCGGGCGGCGAGGCCGAGTGCGAGGCTGGCGCCGTAGGAGACACCGAAGAGAGCGGTGCGGTTCGGATCGACCATCTCGCGGGTCCGCAGGTAGGCCAGCGCCTCCTCGTAGAGGGAGGTGAACCCCTCGACCTTGCGACCCGAGGTCCCGATCCCACCGCGGATGCGGACCCCCCCGCGGAGCGCGAGGTGATGGGACGGCCCGATCGAGTCGGTCTTCGCGACATCCGGGAGCAACACCTCGAAGCCCTCCCGCGCGAACCGGATCGCCCCGTCGAGCAGGGTCGTCGTGATCCCGAAGACGTCGGGCGTGATCAGGATGCCCGGGTGTTTCGTCACCTTGGTCGGGGTGAGCACGATCCCCGGAGCCCGTCCGCTCTTGGCGGCATCCGAGGGGAACCAGATCCGCTCGCTCCGGTAGAGGGGGAGGGGAGCACCGGGTTTCTGGGTCGTCTTGAGCCAGGTCTTGTTCAGGAAGTCGACGACGCAGAGCTTGTACCGCTCCTTGTTGAGGACGACCACCGCCTGTCGGGTGCCACAGATGTCGCACACCCCGACGATGCCGCTCCCGAACACGGGCGGCAGCTCCAGCATCTTGTCGTCGTCGCGCATTTTCTGACGGGCCTCCGTGCGATTGGGGCCCGCTTCTTAACCGTTCCCGCCCGGGCGAACGGCCCGCCGCTTCGGGGGGGCTCGACCGGTCGGGGGCGGTCGACCCGGTATCGCTTCGAGCCGGTGCCGGTCCCGGGGGACGAGCGTCGTGATCCCCCGGAGGGCGAGCCGCCGCCGGAGCTCGCGGTCCGCCGTAGCGACCGCGCCGTGGACCGCCAGTGCGGCTTCGAGGACACCATCGTCGCCGCGCCGGTTCGTCGGGACGACCGGATACCTCTCCGCGAGCGCTCGGGAGGCCACCGCGCCCGGGGTCAAGGACTTCGCAAGACCCTCGAGCTCGGCGAGCACCGAGGCCGGGACGAGGATCGGGGCGCCCGGAAGGAGTCGATCGACCTCCTCCTCGAGAGGGAATCCTGCCCGGACGACGAGGAAGAGCACGTTCGTGTCCACCACAACCCCGGGGCGACCGGGGGCCGCCGCCCTACGGCCGCCGGAGCGCGATGCCGAGGCTTTCCCGGTCGTACTCGACCCCTCCCTTCCGGCCCCGCAACAGGTAGCGCTGCGACTTCTGGTTCGCGGTCTTGGGGATCTCGTCGATGAATTCGAGGTAGCGGGGGACCATGAAGAACGGCAGCTCGCTCGCGCAGAACTCGAACAGCTCGAGGGCGGTGAGCCTGGCCTCGGGTTTCAGCTGGACGAACGCCTTCACGTCCTCTTCTCCGAGTGGACTCGGCACCCCGACCACCACCGATTCGAAAACGAGGGGATGGCGATTGATCGCCGACTCGACGTCGTACGGCGCGAGGTTCTCACCCCGCCGCCGGATCACGTCCTTCTTCCGATCGACGAAGTAGTAGTACCCGTCCGCGTCGCGGGTGACGTAATCGCCCGTGTGGAACCAGAGGTTTCGCCAGGCCTCCACGGTCTTCTCCGGTTTTCCAAGATAGCCGAGGAACATCGTGTACGGGGCCCGGGGCCGGACGACCAGCTCCCCGCGGGTGCCGTCCGGGACCGGACGGTCGTCGTCGTCCACGACGTCCGCCTCGACGAACCCGAGCGGGGTGCCTACCGACCCCACGCGGATCGCGCCGGGGGGGTTCATGAGGGTCGTGCACCCGCACTCGGTCATCCCGTACAGCTCGACGATCGTGAGGCCGAACCGACGCTCGAACTCCGGCCAGACGGCTTTCGTGGCGCCGGCGGTAAGGGCGGTCCGCACTCCATGGGTACGGTCGGTGGCGCGTTCGGGCTGTTTGAACAGGACATTGATCATCGAGATGAGCAGCGAGACGTGGGTCGCGCCCATCCGTGCGGCGGTCTCCCAGTAGGTCGAAGCGTGGAACCGGTCGTCGAACGCAGCCGTGACGTCGTACGTCAGCGCGGTCAGGGCCGTCATCTCCTGGGCGTTGCAATGGAACAGCGGCAACGCGGTGAACAGGACGGAGTCGTCCGAGAGCCGGCTCCGGCGGCCGATCTCGAAGGGAGTTCGCAAGGTCTTCTCGTGCGGGATGACCGCGCCCTTCGGTGGGCCGGTGGTCCCGCTCGTGTACATGATGGAGGCGGGATCCGATGGAAGTGGCGGGGGCAGAGGGTCTACCGGAGTATCGGAGACGAGGGTCGCGAAGTCGGAAACCCCCTCCGGTCGCCCCGAGGAGTCCCCTCCAGGTTCCGGGATGAGCCACTCGCGGGGAACGGCCAGTCCCTCTCGAAGGGGGGCATACGGCTCCCAGAGCCGCTGGTCGGCCACCAGGGCGTGCGGCGCGCAGTCGGCGAGCTCGTACCGGAGGATCTCCCCCTTGAGGGCGGTGTTCAGCGGCACGAGGACCGCATGCCGTTTGGCGAGCCCGAACCAGAGGAGTGGGAACTCCAGGGTGTTGAACAGGAGCGCCGCGACCCGGTGCCCGGGGCCGATGCCGGCCGCGGCGAGCCCGTTCGCGATCCGATCGCTCTCCCGGTCGAGCTGGGCGTAGGTCAGGTCGCCACTGGAGAACCGAAGGGCGACCTTGGGCCCGTTCCTCCGTGCCTTGGCGCGGACCAGCGAAACGAGGTCGTGGAACTCCCCGCCGTCGTGGTCCATGGGCGCTCGGAGGCACCCGGGTCCATAAACATTCGTCCGGAACCTACCCGTGCCAAGGCTTCATAGCCGCGGACTCGGTCGGTGAGCCGTGCCTCGCACGGACCGGCTCTATCGGTCGGACCGGCCGATCGTACCGGAGTTGGCGGCCGGGGCGATTATCGTCCACCGGACCACAGGCCAGGTGTTCTTGCTCCATTACCGGGACGAGGACCGGTGGGGATTGCCGAAGGGGCACGTCGACCCCGGGGAGTCGCTCGGCGAGGCCGCTCTCCGCGAGGTCCGGGAGGAGACGGGATTCTCGGAGGTCGAGCTCGGACCGGAGGTCGCGGAAGTGAGCTACCGGTTCTTCGACGCCTCCCGTCAAGTGAACGTGCACAAGACCAGCGTCTACTTCCTCGCCACGACCGACGAGACGACCGCACGGACCGAGCCGATCTTCGACCGTTCCACGTG
>Ga0187887_10003889_pt1 | contig 11391 bp, 7 predicted proteins | sample June2016WEW_7_10_FD_132977 | JGI IMG/M metagenome (GOLD analysis project Ga0187887, IMG submission 132977) | Peatland microbial communities from SPRUCE experiment site at the Marcell Experimental Forest, Minnesota, USA - June2016WEW_7_10 | ecosystem: Environmental > Terrestrial > Soil > Wetlands... | reverse complement strand
TTGAATGCGCGTTGGAGTTTTTCCTGTAAGTTCTCAAACATAAGGTTAATGCTTCATTTTAGCAGCCTGGCTCGGACGCCTATGCACGAGGAATTCGGGCGCCTATCAAAGCCGGGCGAGACGCCCTGCGCCCACCGACGGGATGCCGACGCTACAATGCAGCTTGACCTTTTCGAGGAAACTCGTGCCAGATCGCTTTGCCAATGGCTTTCTGATTTTCATTATTTGGTTTGGCTCGGGGCCCGGGTCGGCGCTGGGCCAACAGCGACCTGACCTCGCCGGTCATGGCCCGTCGCGTCCGGCAATCCTCTCGGAAGTCGCGGTTCGTCCGCAGGCGGATGGGCTGGCAATCGACATCGCAATCAGCACACCGCTTGTTCCAACCGCCAACCGGTTGACCAATCCCGACCGCCTCGTCTTCGATTTCCCCGGATGTGCGCTTCAAGGAGGCAATCGTCGCATCCCGATCAATCGAGGACCTGTGCGGGAATTGCGTTTATCGCAGTTCACGCTTCATCCTCCTGTAGCGCGAATCGTAGTCGATTCGAAAGTGCCGTTGGATTTCAAGTTGAAGCCGGCCGCCAAACAGGTCGTAATTGACATTAAATTTCCGGCCGCCCCGGTTCCAACTGCCCCGGCCACTCCCCTGCCTCGAGTAAACCCGCCGGTGGAGGAGGAACATGCGGCGACGAGCAGGGGCAGCGCGCAGAAACATACGGGGAGGCCAATTGCCTCGGCTGCACGCGCCCGAGCCAGCGCTTACGGCCTGCAGGCGGCAGCCAAAGCCTTGACCCTCCCCGACCTGCAGCCGCTCGAAGAAAGGGCGGAGGCCGGTGATCCGGAAGCCGAAACGACGCTCGGCCTTGCCTATCATGACGGAGTCTTGCTGAAGCGAAACGACGCAGAGGCGATGCGCCTGCTCCACAAAGCTGCGGATCAAGGCTACATGGCGGCCGAGGAATCTCTCGGCATTCTCTCGGAGCGCGGCGTTGGCATGGAGAAGTCATCCCCTGCCGAAGCGCTCGAATGGTACAAGAAGGCAGTACGGCAAGGGTCGTTGGACGCCGCCACCAATATTGGATTGATGTATGCGGAAGGACGAGGCGTCCCAAAGAACCCGGCGGAGGCCTTGCCCTGGCTTCGTCAAGCAGCCGACGGCGGCGATGGGGCAGCCCAGTACAATCTCGCCCTGCTCTACGGACGCGGCGACGGCATCCCCAAAAACGAAAAGGAATCCGTTCGGTGGCTCACCGCGGCCGCGGACCAAAATGTCCTGCCAGCCCTTCTGGATCTTGCAAACTTCTATCTGCATCGGCCGGCATCGGCTAAGGCCGATCTCGAGCGCTCTTCCATCTATTACGAGAAGGCGGCCGAACTCGGCAACGCCTACGCGCAGGCGATGCTCGGAACCATTTTTGCTAAAGGCCTGCTCGGGACGCCCGACTACGAGCAGTCCGTGAAATGGTATCGAAAGGCGGCCGAGCAAGGCGAACGCGACGGCGAGTGTGGCTTGGCAATCCGCTACGCGCTCGGCGAGGGCGTTCCCGTCGATCTCAAAGAAGCGCGCCGCTTGTTCACGGCGGCCGCCGACCAGGGACAACTGGAGGCGCAATACAACCTGGGAGTTATGTTCGAGCAAGGAAAAGGTGGCCCCGCCGACCGTGCCGCCGCCGAACACTATTGGCAGTTGGCCGCCGAGCAAGGCGCAACCAAAGCCCAATTTCGCCTCGGACAATTGCTGGCCAGCACCCGGAACTCTCGTAGCGACCGGGTGTCCGCGTACAAATGGCTGACGCTCGCAGCGGATTCTGTTAAAGAAAGTGCGGCAGCATTGGACGACTTGAAAAAGACCATGAACGAACAGGAAATCGCGGACGCCGAGCACGAGGTCGACGCGTGGCGGAGCGCTCGGTCCGCAGTGAAGAAGTAATGAAGTAGTTAAGAAGTGAAGATTGTGGGAGTTATTTCTTTCCGTAAATCTCTTTCGCCGCGACCACCGTGTTGGAGTGGATGGTAACAGTGTCTTCAAGCCGATGGGCGTAGCCACCCGCGAATGTCGCCATGACGGGAATGCCCTCGGCCCTGGCGAGACGGAACACCAGCTCATCTCTCTGTTTCAGCCCATCGATCGTCAGCGACAATCCGCCGAGTTGATCGTCGCGATAAGGATCGGCTCCCGCGACATAGCAGATGAGTTCGGGCTTTGGAAACTTGTCCAATCCCAAACTGATGGCTTCGCCCAGGCACGCCAGATATTCGCCATCCTGCATGCCGTCCGGCAGGTTCAAGTCGAGTGACGATGGAGGCTTGAAGACAGGGTAATTATTTTCCTGATGCAATGAGATCGTAAAGACGTCGGTAGACGGCCGGCGCGTCCGCGCCAGATCGGCCGGATTCGTAGCCGCGGCGATATGCGGTGGCATGCGGTTTCCCGGAGCAGGTTTCGGCGCGAAGATGACCGCCGTGCCATTGCCTTGATGCACGTCGCAATCGAGCGTCATCGCAGTCCGGATTTTCTCGTCGGCCTGCATGCGGCGAATTGCCACCGCGATGTCGTTAATCATGCAGAACCCTTCCCCGTGGTCGGGAAAGGCGTGATGAAATCCGCCGCCGATGCTGATGGCGATGCCGTCATTCAGTGCATAGTCGGCGGCCAGCATGGAACCACCCGCTGCCAGCCAGTATGCGCGCACCAGTTCCGGCGAGTAGGGCACTTCCATTTCAAGTTCTTCTCGCGTGCTCAGCGTTCCAGTCTTCAGTTTGTGGACATATTGCGGAGTGTGAACCAGCAAAATATCCTCGTCGGTTGCGGGGCGCGGAGAGACAAAGTCGGAAGCGTCCGCCACATTTGTCGCCAGCAAACGATCATGGACTCGCTTATATTTTTCGGCTGGAAATACATGGGATCCGATGGGCAGGTAATACTCGTCGCTGTAGATCAGTTTGAAAGGCAGCATGAACTACTCATCGGTCCCGGGACGAAAACTCCATATCATACGCGGCTTTCCGGGATTTGGCAGTTATTGTCGTCACCGGTTTTTCGGGCGCGCAGCGAACTGCTAAACTTTATAAATTGCCTCCGAAAAAGAAATCTTCGCTGAAAACCTCGGTTGAGCCGGCAGAGGCCACGCCCCTCGCCGTTCCCAAGCCGCATCTTGTGACCGAGACGGGTAAGGGCCGCATCTTTCTCATCGACACGATGTCGTTCATTTTTCGCGCCTACCACGCGATGGCGCGCCAGCGCCCCATGTCGACGAAAACCGGCCTTCCGACGGCGGCGATCTATGTGTTCGTCAACATGCTCCGCAAATTACGGGACGACTTCTCGCCCGAATATCTGGCGGCGGTGTTTGACGTGGGAGCGCCGACCATCCGCAACCAGCAGGCGGAGGCGATCACCACCATCCGCAAGTTCGACATAAAAACGCAGACTTTCAAGGAATCGCAATACGACGGCTACAAGGCGAACCGCAGCGAAATGCCGGCGGACCTGGTCCAGCAGGTTCCCTACATTCGCCGAGCCCTGGAGGGCTATCGCATCCCGATTCTTCAGCTTGAAGGTTACGAAGCGGACGACGTAATCGGAACGCTGGCGCGCAAAGCGGCGGAGGCATCGTATTCCGTCTACGTCGTCTCGAGCGACAAGGACATGCTGCAACTCGTAAACAGAGACGTCTGCGTGCTGAATCCGCCCAAAGACAACCTAATTTGCGACGCGGCGAAAGTGGAAGAGCTGCTGGGGGTGCCGCCTTCGAAAGTGGTCGACGTGATGGCCTTGCGCGGCGATTCGGTCGACAACATTCCGGGTGCGCCGGGGATCGGCGACAAAGGTTCGGTCGAGATCATCCGCCGCTTTGGCAGCGTGGAAGCGGCGCTGGAGCGCGCCTCCGAAGTCGAGAAGAAAACTTACCGCGAGTCGCTGCAGAACAACCGCGACAATATCCTGCTCAGCAAACAACTGGTGACCATCGACACAGACGTGGCCGTCGACCTGGATGTAGCTGCAATGAAGCTCGGCGAGCCCGATGTCGACGCGTTGCGCGCGCTCTTTGCCGAGCTTGAATTCAGCTCGCTGCTGAAGGAACTGCTCCCGGTGGTGGAAGTGAAAGAGGGCCATTACCGCGATATCAGGTCCAAAGCCGAATTCGAGGATTACCTCTGGGGGTTGCCGCCTGACGCGCCCCTTGCCTTCGTAATTCCGGTCGAGCAGGCAGAGAAGCTACCAGACGAAGAAGTGGAAGAAGATGAGGCGGAATCGGCGCAGGGCGAGTTCCTGGCATTGCAGCCCGCAGAGGTCTCAGAAGATCAGGCCGCGTGGCAAAAGAAAATGGCGGTCTCCAAAACTCCGGGAGAAGGCGCGATGCTGTGGCTCGACGACCAAGCGCTCGCCGATCGCGTGCAGACCCTGCTCGAAAATCCCGAGGCGCCCAAGATCGTTCACGACTACAAAGCCGCTCTCCATTATTTTTCCGGCATGGGCATCGCGCCCGCGGGAGTGCGGCACGACCCGATGCTTTATTCCTACCTGCTCGATCCCACGTACTCGTCGCATTCCCTGCCGGAAGTCGCCCTCCGGCGCCTCAACTTAAAGTTGAGTGGCAACCTGGCCGAGGCGGCCGACATAGCCGGACGGCTGTCCGGCGCCCTCCGCACTGAAGTTGAAATTCAGGGACTCACCGAGGTCTACGAAACAATCGATGCGCCGCTCGTTCCCGTGCTCGCGCGAATGGAAGACGCGGGCGTCAAGATCGATCCCGCCGTGCTGGGCGAGATGTCGGTGAAGTTGCAGCGCGAGGCGGACGCCAAAGCGCGCGACATTTACGAGCGTTGCAGTTTCGAGTTCAACATTAACTCGCCCAAGCAACTCGGCGACGTTCTGTTCAACAAGCTGGGCTTGCCGGTGCCCGTGAAATACGGCAAGGGCAAGAAAATCTCGACCGCGGTCGATGTCCTGGAGGGCCTCGCGGAAGAGCATGAAGTTCCGCGCCTGGTGCTGGAATACCGGCAATTGACCAAGTTGAAGTCGACCTACGTCGACGCGCTGCCCGCGCTCATCCGCTCCGGGAGCGGGCGCGTCCATACCACGTTTGGCCAGACGGGAACCGCGACCGGCAGATTGTCGTCCACCAATCCGAATCTGCAGAACATTCCCATTCGCACCGAACTCGGCCGCGAGATTCGCGCCGCCTTTATCGCTGAGCCCGGAAACGTCCTGCTGGCCGCCGACTATTCGCAGATTGAACTGCGCCTGCTCGCGCACTTTTCGAAGGACAAGTTGCTCGTCGAAGCGTTCCGGCGCGAGGACGACATTCACACGCTTACTGCGTCGCAGGTATTCGGCGTGCCTCCCCTCATGGTGACGCCGGACCACCGCCGCCAGGCGAAGGTCGTAAATTTTGGCATCGTGTATGGCCTCTCGGCGTTTGGCCTCTCGCAGCAACTGGGCATTGAACCCGCCGAGGCCCGGAAGTTTATCGATGCCTACTTCGAAAAATACGCCGGAGTGCGCGCATTCATTGATGCCACTCTGGCGCAGGTGCGGCGCGATGGGAAGGTCAAGACTCTGTTCGGAAGAGTTCGCCCGATTCCTGATATCAACAGCAAGAATTCGAATCTTCGCGGCTTCGCCGAGCGTACCGCCGTAAATACGCCATTGCAGGGAACCGCGGCCGACCTGATCAAACTGGCAATGATCCGGATCGACGAAGAAATCGGCAAGCGCAACCTGAACTCGCGGATGACCCTGCAGGTCCATGACGAACTGGTTTTCGAGGTCCCCGAAACTGAAGTGGATGCGATGAAGTCAATGGTGCGCGAGCACATGGAGTCCGCCCACGAACTGGCGGTTCCCCTCCGCGTTGAGTTGGGAGTAGGACCGAACTGGCGCGACCTGCATTAATACCGCGGCGACCTCATAAACAGTAAGCGTAAGCAAACCGAGCGCCGCAGTGTCATTCTGCGCGAAGCGGAACGAGGAGCGAAGCGAGTCCTACCGTGTAGTCGAAGAACCCCCACCCTCTTCCCAACCTCGGCGCACACACCGCTCTGCGACCAGATGGCACACACCCGGAAAAAGCAGCCCCTCCGCACCCCGAAACGAACAACACCCTGATTGGCGAACTCCAGAAAATATTAAGGGCAGCCTGAGGAAAACTGCTTACGCCGTTTGGTTATACTTTGTGAAAGTTTATGCAAGACGCCGTGTTCGTCGTCGATTCCAGCCGCGCGGCAGCAAAAGTCCTGTATCATGCGGAGGCCATCCGATGAGTGCAGCTACTTCAATGGCGCTGGAAAAGGCGCCCCGCCGCGGTTCTCCCAGGTATCCCGTCAATGTCGCATTCGATGTGATCGCGCTCCGCTCCGGCGTTCCTGAAAACCTTCCCGGCCGCTGCACCGATCTCAGCGAAGGCGGAGTCGGTGGAATGGTGGCCGGCGACTTGGCCTCTGGGCAGCAGGTCGCGGTGGAGTTGCGGCTTCCCAATGTCGGTGTGCCGGTGCGGGCGCGCGCTCTGGTTCGTTATCATGGCCGGCTTCGTTGCGGCTTTGAGTTCATGGGACTCTCGCTCGAGCAGCAGGAGTTGATCCGCTACTGGGCATTCCGGCTCGCGCCCCAGGGTTCCGAGCCGCCGAAAAAAAACGACGATGCTGAGGCCTTGAAGCCGAAGCTCGAGCTCGTTGCCAGCGCGCCGCCACCAATTTCCTTGCCGCGAATTCGAGTACGGCGATGGCGATGGAATGTACTGTTGGCCGCATTGCTCGCGCTCGCGGCCCTGGGATATTGGCAGTGGCAGCGGTCCTGGAACGAATTGGAAGTAGGGGCAAACGCGGCCGGCGCTACACCATTGCGGGTTTCTCCCGAGACCATGGAGATGAGGGCTGTCTCCAAGGTTCCCCCGATGTATCCGGAAGCGGCGCGACGCGCGGGTACGGAAGGGCTCGCAGTTCTCGATGCAGTGATTGCGCCGGATGGGACCGTGCAACGCTTGAAGCCGGTTTCGGGGAACGAGGCGCTGGTTGCATCCGCGATGGAGGCCGTTCGTTCGTGGAAGTTTGAGCCATACCAATTTTCGGGGCGTCCGGTTTCGGTCGAAACGACGATCACGGTCGACTTCCGTCTGCAATGAGCTTTTGGGCTTAGCAGACTGTCAATCTATTCGAATTTCTCCGCCTGTGCGAACGGCACGCCCCGCTGGTCTTTTGGCGACACAATGGGTTCGCCATCCAGCTTCCAGTCAATCGCCAGTTCGGGATCATTCCACGCCGCCGTGCGCTCATATTCCGGCGCGTAGAAATCGGTTGTCTTATAAACCACGTGGGCTTCCGCAGACGCAACTCGAAAGCCATGCGCGAATCCCGGCGGGATCCATAAAATCCGTTTGTTCTCGCCTGAGAGGGTGAAGGCCTCCCACTTTCCAAACGTCGGAGAACCGCGGCGCAAGTCGAGCGCGACATCCAGAATCTCTCCGCTGATGACGCGGATCAACTTCCCCTGCGGCTGCTGGATCTGGTAATGGAGCCCGCGCACGACGTTTTTCCCGGAGCACGAGTGGTTGTCCTGCACGAACGCGCCCGCGATGCCGAGTGCGGCGAAAGTGCGCTGGTTGTAGCTTTCCAGAAAAAATCCGCGCTCGTCGCCGAACACTCGCGGCTCGAGCAACAAAATTCCGGCTAGGCTGGTCGCGATTTTCTTCATCATCAAGGATGCGGCGAAGTATCAAAACACGCGATCGTTCAGCAATTGCAAAAGGTAGGCTCCATAGCCGTTATTGCGCATCGGTTGCGCCAGCGCGGCCAGTTGTTCGGCGGTGATATAACCGGAACGAAACGCAATCTCCTCGGGACAGGCCACCATCAGCCCCTGTCGTTTTTCCAAAGTCTGAATAAACGTGCCCGCTTCCATCAGCGCCTCGTGCGTGCCCGTGTCGAGCCACGCCATCCCCCGTCCCATCACGCAGACGTTGAGTTCTCCGCGTTCGAGATAGACGCGGTTCACGTCGGTGATTTCCAGTTCTCCGCGCGCGGAAGGGCGGAGGCTCGCGGCAATCTCAACCACCTGCCGGTCGTAAAAATAAAGTCCCGTAACCGCGTAACGGGACTTCGGATGCTTTGGCTTTTCTTCGATGCTGAGCGCTTTGCCGTGTTCGTTGAATTCGACAACTCCATAGCGTTCCGGATCCTGCACGCGATAGGCGAAGACGCGCGCGCCTTCCTTCTGGCTGGCAGCGGCGCGCAATTCCTTCACCAGATCGTGCCCGTAAAAAATGTTGTCGCCGAGAACCAGCGCGCAACCGCTCGCTCCAATGAATTTGCGTCCGATCAGAAAAGCCTGCGCAATGCCCTCCGGCCTGGGCTGCTCCGCATACTTCAATTCGACCCCGAAGCGCGAGCCATTACCGAGAAGTTGCTCGAAGCGCGGCAGGTCGTCGGGCGTGGAAATCAGCAGAATTTCGCGGATGCCCGCCAGCATCAGCGTACAAAGCGGGTAATAAACCATCGGCTTGTCATATACCGGCAACAGGCTCTTGGCAACCGCGTGCGTGACCGGATAGAGGCGCGTGCCCGAGCCTCCCGCGAGAATGATGCCTTTGTAAACCGGATTGGTTGACGCGTTCATTTCGAGATTCAACTCAGCGCTCCGTCGCGTAGTGCTTCGCCATCCATTCACGATAGCTGCCGCTGGTCACGCCGCGCACCCAGTCTTCATGATCAAGATACCAGCGAACGGTTTTTTGCAGCCCGGTATCAAAAGTTTCCTGCGGATGCCAGCCGAGTTCGCGCTCAATTTTGCGCGTATCCATTGCATAGCGGCGGTCGTGTCCGGGACGATCCTTGACGAAGGTTATAAGTTGGTCGTGCGGCACGGAGGGGTCATCCGGTCGCAACTCGTCGAGCAGTCGGCAAATCGTCTTCACGATTTCAAGATTCTTTTTCTCGCTGCGGCCGCCGATGTTGTAGGTTTCGCCCACGCTGCCGCGCGTGAGCACGGCGCGAATGGCCCGGCAATGGTCCTCGACGTAGAGCCAGTCGCGCACATTCTTGCCGTCCCCGTACACGGGTAGGGGCTTGCCCTCGCACGCATTCAGGATCATGAGCGGAATCAGTTTTTCCGGAAACTGAAGCGGGCCGTAGTTGTTCGAGCAATTGGTGGTCAGCAACGGCAATCCATAGGTATGGTGATAGGCGCGGACAAGATGATCGGAAGCCGCCTTGGACGCCGAGTACGGGCTGTTGGGAGCATAAGGCGTGGCTTCGCTGAAGGCCGGATCGCCCGGCCCCAGCGATCCATAGACCTCGTCGGTAGAAACATGCAGAAACCGAAACGATGCGCGATCGGATTGCGGGAGCGCGGACCAGTAGGCGCGCGCCTCTTCCAGCAGGCTGAACGTGCCGTTTACGTTTGTGCGGACGAAATCGTCCGGCCCATGAATCGAACGGTCCACATGACTCTCGGCGGCAAAATGAACAATGGCGCGAGGTCGCTCGCGGGCCAACAGGTTTCGGAGCAGGTCGCGATCGAGAATGTCTCCGCGCTCGAAACAGTAGCGCGGGTGCGCTTCAACGGGCTGCAGATTGAGAAGATTGCCGGCGTACGTCAGTTTGTCGAAATTGAGAACGCGGGCGGGTTCCGAGGCGATCCACTGCAGGATGAAGTTCGAACCAATGAATCCGGCGCCGCCGGTGACGAGGATGAGATCTTCCATGCCGGAGTTTGCCGCATCCGTTTTCGTTGTCGGATTCGATTTCGAGGCGGCGCTTCGATTCTAATCAATCCAGGCGCCGCCGGCGTTAAATTAAAAACCGGACTTCACCGCCGAGACGCCGAGTTCGCAGGGAAAAACCTCAGGCTAAAATCAAGAACGAAGGTTCTTATCGGTTTTCTCTGCGCTCTCGGCGTCTCGGCGGTGAATTGCCTTACGCCACTACTGGAGTTATCTCCCTGCCATCCCCGCTTGCCCCTTTCCTGGCAGGCCAACCTAGAACGCGGAGATAGGTCGCTTCAATCGAGCGGGCAACCTCGGCCCATTGATATTCGCCCCGTACACGCAGGCGTTGCCGGTCGGCCGCCTGTCGGCGCATTTCGGGATTGTGGACAAGAACATCGAGCATGCGTTGGAGATCCGCCGAGTTGCCGCGCTCGAAGGTGAATCCCGCGCCTTCCACCAGTTCCTTATTCTCGGGGATATCGCTCGTCAGCACGCAAACACCGGCCGCCATCGCATCCAGCAGAGCCAGCGACAGTCCCTCCAGCTCGGAAGGAAGCACGAACAGAGCGGCATTGGAGAGCAGGTCTTCGAGACTGCTTCCCGATACCCATGGGAGAAATCGGATGCGGTCCGATTCGTGGCGCCGCAACGTTTCCACATAGTAATCGGAATGGCTGGAACCTCCAGCGAGCACGAGCTTCATATCGGTCTCGACCTTCTCGAAGGCGTCGATGAGCAGGTGACAATTCTTCTCGGGCGAAAATCTGCCCAGGAATAGGACGTAGTTGTCGCGAAGAAGATCCCACTGGAGCGGTTGCGGAGGAACTCGTGGCGGCGCGATCGCAGCTCCATTGGGGACGTAGATCGTCTCGCGCCCATGGTGGTCGCGGAAATGCTGCCGCAAGGTTTGCGAAACTACCATGGTGGCGTCGGGCATCGTGACGGCGGCCGTTTCTCCCCAGCGCAGGATTCGCGCGGCGCATGGCCCCCATTTGGAGCGCTGCCAATCGAGCCCCTGAACGGTTACGACCGTCTTTTTCCCGACCAGCCGGGGAAGAAACGAAAAGAGCGCGGGGCCGAGGCAATGATAGTGCACGATGTCGGAGTTCGAAGCCATGGCGTGCAGCGTGCTCAACAGGCTGTGTATGAAGGTTTCCAGATGTTTCGAACGGATGGTCGGCAACCGGCGCACGCGCATTCCGTCGTGCGTGTTCGTCGGAGGCGTGAAGTAGGTACGGCAATAAACGGTGACCTCATGGCCGAGTCGCGCCAGTTCATGGCCCGCGTGCTCGTAATAGGATTCGACGCCGCTGTATTTGGAAACCAAGCCGCGGCCTCCAATGAAAGCAACCCGTACACTCTGGCGCGCGCGCGGAATCTGGGTTACAGCCGGCAGAGAAACAACCTTTCTTGAGTTGGACAACCGAGAATAAATATCGAGCAGCTTCCCGAGGTGTTGTTCAGGATCATGCTTTGACTGCACGCGGGCCCGGGCAGCGGAGCCCATTCTCGCGACCACATCCGGATGGTCAAAGAGAAAGCCGATGGCCCGAGCCAGTTGGTCGCGGTCGCCCGGTGGGTAAAGAAGGCCGGTGACGCCGGGTTCGACGACCTCGCGACGCGATCCCAGATCGGTCGCGATTACAGGCCGCCCGTATGCGTAGGATTCGAGGATGGATTTTCCCAG
>Ga0187887_10003886_pt1 | contig 11401 bp, 5 predicted proteins | sample June2016WEW_7_10_FD_132977 | JGI IMG/M metagenome (GOLD analysis project Ga0187887, IMG submission 132977) | Peatland microbial communities from SPRUCE experiment site at the Marcell Experimental Forest, Minnesota, USA - June2016WEW_7_10 | ecosystem: Environmental > Terrestrial > Soil > Wetlands... | reverse complement strand
CGCCCATGGGCAAGTGGCGCGCGCAGAACGGTCACCCGGCACCCTACAACGTCAAGCTATGGGGCATCGGCAACGAACCCTGGGGCGACTACCAGATGGGCGCCATGGCGCTGCCGCAGTACGAACTCAAGCACAACATGTTTGCGAAAGAGATGAGGAAGATCGATCCGACCATCACGCTCATTGCCGGAGGCGCCATGCCGGATGTGATGGAGGGCGCCGACCAGGCGCGCCGCATCAATGGCCAGTACGTACCCGACTACCTGTCCTCGGCCGATTGGACTGGCCAGCTGCTGCTGCACTGCCTTCCGAACATCGACATGGTGAGCGAGCACTACTACGCGTCGGGCACCGAGCACACCGACATCAAGCTGGGCAAGAAGGTCCCCATCGACCCTCCACTCTCCTTTATCGAGGTGCAACGTGCCGCTGCCGTGCAGGTGCGCGCCAAGTACGAGCACTACGAGAAGTACCTGGAACTCATCCCCGCGCTCAGGGCCAAGCCTGTTCCCATCGCCATCGACGAGTGGGCCTACTTCCTTCCCGGAAAGCGCGACTCCTACTACACCGTTCCAGCGTATGCCTGGGCCTTCCACGAGATGTTCCGCCACTCCGACATCTTCCAGATGGCGAACCTCACCTTTGCTACGGCGACTTTCAGTTCCAATGGCACGGACGCGGTACTGAACCCAACGGGGCTGCTGTTCAAGATGTACCGCGACCACTTCGGTGTAATCCCAGTGGAGGTGGGCGGCAACTCGCCGCAGCCCAAGCCCGCCTTCCCCGCGGGCGGCGACCAGCCAGCCGTCAACCCCGGCAGCCCGACGTATCCGCTGGACGTAAGCGCGGCACTGAGCGAGGACCACAATACCCTCGCCATCGCCGTGCTCAACCCGTCTGACGCCGAGCAGAGCATTCACCTCGACATCCACGGTGCAGCGCTGGCCTCCACCGGCAAGCTATGGCGCATGGCGCCCAACTCCATCGATGCCACGGTCAAGGCCGGCTCGCCCGCCGAGGTGCAGGTGGAAGAGCAATCACTCGGCACCTTGCCCGCCACGATCACGCTTCGCCCCTATAGCGTCAACATCTACTCTTACCCCATTCAGTAGAGGTCTATCTCAGCCATGCTCCAGGTCCACAAGCTCTCCTTCAACATCACGGTGCTGGCCGCCCTAGCATGCGGCGCGTCGCTCAAAGCCCAGGTACAAACCATCGTGCCGCCTCCAGTCCCGGGCGCGAAGCCCGTCATGGTGGAACACATCAAGGTCCACAGCGCGGCCATCGAGGGGAACCTTGAGGGCGAGCCGGCGGACCGCGACGTGATCGTCTTCCTGCCACCTGGCTACGCACACGACACCACGCGCCGCTATCCGGTGTTGTACGCCTTGCACGGCTACTTCATCGGTGCAGAACAATGGTCGGGCGAGATCCACGTGCCCCAGACCATCGAGGGCGCCTTTGCGCAGGGCTCGAGAGACATGATCGTCGTCCTGCCTGATTCGAAGACGGTGTATCTCGGGTCCTTCTACTCAAGCTCAGCCACCACGGGCGATTTCGAGCGCTTTATCTCCCACGACCTCGTAACCTACATTGATGCGCATTACCGCACCCTCCCGACGCGCGAAAGCCGCGGCCTGGTGGGCCACTCCATGGGTGGCTACGGCGCCGCGCGTATCGGCATGAAGCACCCCGACGTGTTCGGCGCGCTATACATCATGAGCCCCTGCTGCCTGTCGCCCATGACCGGCGGCGGGCCGGGGCCGGTCGACGAAATGAAACAGCACGCAATCGATGCCGAGCGGAAAGCGGCCTCGGCGAAGTCGCCGGCAGAACTCGCTGCCGAATCGCCCGGCTTTGCGGCCGCGCCCTATGCCACCGCCGCCGCGTGGGCGCCTGACCCGAAGAACCCGCCGCTCTACTTCGACCTGCCCACCAAGGACGGGGTTCCGCAACCGGAGATCGTCGCGAAGCTAACCGCCAATGCGCCGCTTGCTTTTGTCGACCAGTACATCGGCAATCTAAAGCAGTATCGCGCAATCGCAATGGACGTCGGCGACCAGGATGGACTGCGCTTCGATGCGACCAAGCTGCATGACGTGTTTGACCGCTACGGCATCGCCAACGCTTTCACGATTTATCCCGGCACGCACACCAGCGCCGTGGCTGACCGCTTCCAAAATCACGTCATGCCGTTCTTCAGCAAGAACCTTTGCTTCACCACCACCTGCAACTAGAGTTCAGCAACACCCGGAGATTGCCATGAAGCTTCGTCTAAAACTGCCTCTCACGTTTGCCGTCTTGTGCGCAGTAACGTTCCTGCCGGCTGGCGCGCAGCAGGACACGGCGCATATGCCGTTTATGAATCCGCAGCTTGCCCCGGAGGAGCGCGCCACCGACCTGGTGCACCGCATGACGCTCGCCGAAAAGGCATCGGAGATGCAAAACAACTCCGCCGCCGTGCCGCGCCTCAACATTCCGGCCTACCAATGGTGGAGCGAGGCTCTCCACGGGGTGATCAACGAGGGCGTAACCGAGTACCCGGAGCCAGTGGGCCTGGCCGCGACCTTTGACCCCATAGGCATCCACACCATGGCCGCGCAGATTGGCGTGGAGGGCCGCATCAAGCATGTGCAGAACCTGCGTGAGGGCCACATCGGCATCATGGGCGGGCTCGACTTCTGGTCGCCCAACCTGAACATCTTTCGCGATCCGCGCTGGGGCCGCGGCCAGGAGACCTACGGCGAGGATCCCTTCCTCACCGGTCGCATGGGCGTAGCCTATGTAACCGGCCTTCAGGGAGACGACCCCAAGTACTACCTGGCCATTGCCACCCCCAAGCACTTCGCCGTACACAGCGGCCCTGAACCGACCCGCCACTTTGCCGACGTCGACGTGAGCAGGCACGACGAGGTAGACACCTACCAGCCTGCCTTTCGCGCGGCCATCGTCGAGGGCAAGGCCGCCTCGGTTATGTGCGCCTACAACGCTATCAATGGCGAGCCAGCCTGCGCCAACCAGTATCTGCTGCAAGACCAGCTACGGGGCAAGTGGGGCTTCCAGGGCTATGTCGTTTCTGACTGCGACGCCGTGCGCGATGTCGCAGCGAATCATCGCTATCGGCCCACCCAGGCACAAGGCGTGGCCATCTCGGTGATCCGGGGCATGGACAACGAGTGCGTGACGTTCACCAAGCGCTTTGGCGAGCCTGTTGAGAAGGCCTACATCGATGCCGTGCAGCAAGGCTACCTACCCGAAGACACGCTCGATACCGCGCTGATCCGCTTATTCACCGCACGCATCAAGCTCGGCATGTTTGACCCGCCCGCGATGGTGCCGTACTTGAGCATCGACGAGAAAGAGTTAGACAGCGCTGCGCATCGCGACCACGCACGCAAGCTGGCCGAGGAGTCGATCGTGCTGCTCAAGAACGATGGCCTTTTGCCGCTCAAGCCGGAGATCCGAAAGATCGCTGTGGTAGGCCCGCTGGCGGAGCAGACCCGGCCACTCATCGGAAACTACGCGGGCCACCCTACGCACATCGTCTCCATCCTTGACGGGCTGCACGCGCAATTTCCCGCTGCCACCATCACCTACGTGCCGGGCACGCAGTTTCTGAATCCCGATGGAACTCCCGTGCCCAACAACCTGCTAACCACTCCGGACGGCAAGCCCGGGCTGCATGCCGAGTACAACGAGGGCCGGCGTGGCTTTGACGATGTGCCCAAGGTGCTGCTCGATCGCACCGAGCCAAACATCAACCTGTCCAAGCCGACGCTGCCCAAAGAAGTCGCAGACAGGAAGCGCTTCGGCGTGCAGTGGACAGGCTTTCTCACGCCCTCGGAGACAGGCGAGTACCTCCTCGGCGTGCGCAGCCAGGGCTTTGCTCGCGTGAACGTCGACGGCAAGCAAGTGGCGTCGGCCGGCGGAGGTGGTCACGACCTTGAGCCCGCCATGGGCAGAGTGAAGCTCGAAAAAGGCCGCAGGGTTGCACTCGAAATATCCGCCGGCACGCAGGACGGCAACGCGCACGCCGAGCTGATCTGGAGCAAGTACGATCCCACGGTCGTGCCCGAAGCCGTTGCCGCCGCGCGCGATGCCGACGCGATCATCGCCGTGGTCGGCATCACCAGCCAGCTCGAAGGCGAAGAGATGCCCGTGACCGAACCAGGCTTTCTGGGCGGCGACCGCACCAGCATTGATCTGCCGCAACCTGAAGAAAACCTTGTGGAAGCGGTGGCAGCGACAGGCAAGCCCCTTGCCGTGGTGTTGATCAACGGCAGCGCGCTCGCCGTCAACTGGATCAACGACCACGCCAACGCGATACTTGAGGCCTGGTACCCGGGTGAAGAAGGCGGCGCGGCCGTGGCGGAAACGTTGAGCGGAAAGAACAATCCTGCAGGTCGCCTGCCCGTCACCTTCTACAAAGGCGTGGAAGGCCTGCCGAACTTTGAAGACTACGCGATGGCAAACCGGACCTACCGCTACTTTACCGGCAAGCCGCTCTACTCCTTCGGCTACGGGCTCAGCTACACCACGTTCGGCTACAGCAACCTGACGATTTCCTCCCCCACCGTCGCCGCCGGTCAGCCCGTGGAGGCCGACGTCCTCGTGACCAACTCCGGCAAGTTAGTGGGCGATGAGGTCGTGCAGCTTTACCTCAAGTTCCCTGAGGTTAAGGGAGCGCCGATGTTGGCTCTTCGCAGCTTTGAGCGCATCCACCTCGACCCCGGTGCGAGCCAGAAAGTTCACTTCCACCTCAACGCGCGTGACCTCGGCATGGTCACCGAACTTGGCTCGCCCATCATCGCCGAAGGCGACTACAGCCTCAGCGTGGGCGGTGGGCAACCGGGTACAGGGAGTCCTGGGGTAAGCGGCAAGTTCCACGTCGACGGTACCTACGCGTTGCCCGAATAGCTCAGCACCTCAAGAAAGGAACATCCCAATGGCCGCGTCCTGGGCCAGGTTGCCGCCACCGGCTAGCCCAGCGTCTCCGGCGTCGCATGGCGCCCCACCGACCCTGACGCCAACCGCGCCATGATCTTCGATAACGAATGCCGCATGGTGAACGACCTGGACGGCAATGCGCGCAAGATCATCCTGGCTTGAACTTCCGGATTGCTGTGTTTGACGTAGCCCCGTCGCATTCATTGATAGCCAGCCTCTCAGCCAGTGGAATCGAACACTCGGTAGGCCGCCTACGGACTAATTGGCGATCGTCTCGCTGAGTGGATATGGCTGCGGCATGAAGGGTCTGTCGCAATTTCAGCGTCGCTGGCTGAAAATATTGACGGTTGCCTATCTTCCTGAATATCGCCTGCAAAAGGTTTCGTACCGCGAAGTCGGCCAGTATCCCCGAATCTCATGGAGCGGGCAGGATAATCGGCCGCTGCGGCATTTATCAGGGCTGATCTTGGTCTGCCTCGGTACTTCCGCCATTCAGGCATGGCCTTGGTTTTGATAACCGCGTTTGATGTATTCACCGGTGTTGGAACCGACAACTCGCTTGAATGCTTTACTGAACGCCGCGTCGGACTCGTAACCGACCAACCGGGCAACATCGATGAGCTTTTTATCGCGCTGTTCGAGTAACTGTATCGCCTTCTGCATGCGCCACGCAGTTACGTACTCCAGCGGTGTTTGTCCGAGCAGTTCCTTGAAACGGGCTGCGAATGCGGAGCGAGACATGCCCGCCGCCTCGGCCAGGGATTCGACCGTCCAGCCTGTATTTACTCTGTCGTGAATGGCACTCAGGGCAGTGCCCAGTTGAGGATCGAAAACGGCACGAAGCCATCCTTTGTTGCGTTCCGGTCCCGACGCGATATGCGCCCGGAGTATCTGGATAAATAGAACCTCGGCCAGCCGAGTCGCGACGACTCCAGATCCCGGCGCCTGTTCTGCCATTTCTAATGCCAGCGCCTGCATTGTGTTGTGAAGAGCCAGCGTGCGTGCCTGATCGGCCTTGATCAGAATGAAGCTCGGCAATAATTGAGTGATGGGCCTCAGGCTGGCGCGATCGAAACTAAAGGACCCGCAGACGATTGTCGTTGGTATGCCGCCGCCTCCGTAATGAACGACATTACCGTTGGCTTTCGTGGCGATTTCGCGGAAGGTCGATCTTGGACGTGTTCGTGGGCTGTCGCGCAAAACAATCGAAGTGTCGCGGGCCAACAAAAAGCAATCACCACCGGTGAGGGGAATCGCATCCGGAATGCCTTCGACATTGAGCCAGCAGTTGCCGCGCGAAAGCATGGCGAAGTGCGCCAAATCTGTGGGCGAAATCCTCTTGCCGGAAGGCGTGACTTTCTCTTCGGCCTGTTTCTCCTGGATCAAACCCCACGGGGCTGTAGCTTCAAGCCTGTGCTGACCGAAAGCTGTGATGTGCATGGTTCTGAAGATGTCGCTGATCGGGTCCACATTGCGCTCCAATTCCTGGACGAATAAACAAAATCTTTGGAACGTTCGAGCAGTTCTCGTCCACCATCGAAGCACTCTACTCCTCAGTAGTGGATGCTAGACATCACCAAAGGGAGCAATTATGGGAAAGCTTGAAGGAAAAGTTGCAGTCATCACGGGTGGAACGAGCGGTATGGCGCTGGCGAGCGCCAAGCTCTTTGTGGAAGAGGGTGCTTCCGTTTTCATCACGGGCCGTAAGCAGGAGCAGATCGACGAGGCCATCAAGATCATCGGCCGAAACGTGACCGGCGTGCGCGGTGACGCGGCCAATCTCGACGACCTCGACCGGCTGTTCGACGTCGTGAAGCGAGAAAAGGGCAAGATCGACGTCCTGTTCGCGAGTGCCGGCATAGGCGAGCCCGTACCGCTGGGACAGATCACCGAGCAGCACTTCGATAAGACCTTTGACCTGAACGTGCGCGGCACCCTCTTCACGGTGCAGAAGGCATTGCCACTGTTCAACGATGGTGGGTCAATCTTGATGACCGGGTCCAATGCTGCTGCCAAAGGTTTCCCTGGTTTCGGCGTGTATGCGGCGAGCAAATTGGCGCTGCGCTCCTTCGCACGCACTTGGCTTAACGAACTGAGGGAGAGAAAAATCCGCGTGAACCTGCTCGTTCCCGGTGCTATTGCCACACCGATGCAGGAAGCAGTTCTCACCAAGGAAGCGAGGCATTATTTCGAATCCCTCATCCCGCGAGGAACGATGGGCCAATCTGAGGAAGTCGCGACCGTCGCGCTGTTTCTTGCTTCAAACGATTCAAGCTTTGTGAACGGGCTGGAGTTGTTCGTCGACGGCGGCATGACGGCGATCTAACATCGGTGGATTTCGGAGTGTCATGGCAATCATGCACTCACCGAGATCCGATAGGTACCGATATGTCGGCTGGGGTCCAGGAATTCTGATCGGGTTTCAACGTTGTGATACCGGGATAATGCGGCGCTCCCGCTACCATCAAAGTGCCTCTGTCCGACCGGCCCAAAGCCTCAGTCCCGCAAGTCCAACGCATGCGCATTTACAGCTGGTTACAGAGAAGAACCTCTTGTGGAGGCCGCAAGTCGGCGGTATTTCAGGAACACGACCGCGGTTGTGCCCCTAACGATGGATATTTCATGTCCCTTATGAGAGACTCCGCAAATGGGAGGCAATCATTGTGACGCCTTTGCCAAGTGGCGCCGTACCGGGTGCCCCGTTGTTGTAACGCCGGACCTTAGCCGGCTGGAAACTCGCAAACGTTTGAGTCAGTCTGCGATCAATGGATTCTTCGCCATTATGGGTTTGCGGCACCGGGGATCATCCACACACCGCCTGATTTGATTTGAGTTCGACTACCGCGTCCATGTGCCTCATCATCGAACACGACAGTGCTTCTTCCCGTACAACGTCGACGAGGACGATTTTCATGAAGTCATTCGGTTATTGGTTGGCCGCACCTTTGCTCACCTTTGCATCCTTCTCAATTTGCATCTCCGGCCAATCGATTCCGTCTGAACGCGCCAATGATGCCCGGATCGACCATCTTCTCCAGCAGATGACGCTCGAGGAAAAGATTAATTTGATCCGCGGGAGCGTCGAGGACCTATCCACCTACCAGGGCCAGGCCGGTTATCTTCCCGGCGTACCTCGTCTGCATGTGCTCTCGCTTCGTTTCGCCGACGGGCCTCCCGGATTGCTCACGCGCGTGCCGGGCCAGGCAGAGACAGCAACCATGGGTGTTGCAGCCACCTTCAGTCTCAAGGATGCTGAGGCCAATGGCGCCGTGATCGGGCGTGAGGCCCGCGCTCTGGGTATCGATGTGGTGTTGCAGCCGTTCATCAATATCGACCGCGACATCACCTTCGCTCGCGGCTACAACACCTTCGGCGAAGATCCGTTCCTAACCGGCCTCATGGGAGCCGCTGAGATCCGCGGCATCCAATCTCAGGACGTGATGGCCCAGGCCAAGCACTACGTTGCGTATGACACCGACGGCTTCAATGTCTCGGTGGATCAGCAGGCGCTCCACGAAGTGTATGTCGCGCCGTTTGCCATGGCGGTGGACGCCGGCGTCTCGTCGATCATGTGCTCCTACAACAAAGTCAATGGCCACTTTGCCTGCGGCAATCCAGACACGCTAAAGACCATTCTCAAGGGCGAGCTCGGCTTCAAAGGTTTTGTGACCTCAGACTGGGGTGCGGTTCACAGTGTCTATTTTCTTAATGACGGCTTGGACATGGAGATGCCCGGCCAGATTCCAGACGATAGCCCCTTCGCGTCTCTGATGCACACGTTTTTTCGCACGGCGCCTCCTCTCACAAAACCTGCCGTACAGCCGGATCTCGCAGCGCTTACGGGGATGCTTGGTGGCACGATTCCCGAAGAGCCCACAATCACAACCGATTTTTCTACCTTCCCGCGTGACAACGATAACTCCACCCTGCGTGATGCCCTCAAGAACGGCTCCATTACGGAAGCCACTGTCACCGCTGCTGCCCGGCGTGTTCTCTACGAGATGGACCGCTTCGGATATCTCGATGGCAAACAAAAGCACTCAGTGACGGCCCAGGACATTGAGGCCAATGCGGCGGTGATCCGTAAGACCGCGGCGGATGCGGCCGTGCTGTTGAAGAATGAAGGTGGCATCCTGCCTATCAACCCCGCGGCTCTCAACACCGTGGCATTGATCGGCCCGACAGCGGGTCAGGTCGACGCCATCGGCACCTTCGGCGAGCGTTCCCCAGGGATCACCTCGCGGCAGATCGGCCCACTCGGAGCCCTGCAGAAGAACTATCCGGGCACGCACATTGCATTTGCCGTCGCAGATGACATGACCGGCACGACCATCCCCGCCGGCGCGCTCTCGCACGATGGCAAGCCTGGGTTGCAACGCACCACCAGCGCGGGAGCAGCCTCCATTGATGCCGAACTCAACTTCACCTCCCCCAACGGTCATGCTCTCGAGCCCAACGCGCAGCTCACATGGAAAGGCGAGCTAAGCGTTCCCGTCGCCGGCGACTACTGGCTCTGCCTTCAGGTCCTCGGCGCCCGCGCCACTCTCTCCGTCGACGGCAAGCCCCTGGGCCGCACCGGCGCAACCGCGGGAACAGTGCACGGCGACGTGCAGCATGCCACGCAGGACAACGTGCTTCCCACTCCGGGCGGCCTCGACAACGTGCGCCGGGCGATCTATCTGACCGCCGGCACTCATCCCATCAGCGTTGACCTCAGCGGCGACACTTCCAACAACCCTGAACAGGTTCGCCTCAACTGGTACACGCCAGCGCAGCGTGCGTCCGACCACAGCGCAGCGCTGCAGGCAGCCCGGACGGCAAAGACCGCCGTCGTGTTTGCATGGACCCGCGGCAAGCCCGACTTCGCCCTACCCGGTGATCAGGACAAGCTCATCGAAGAGATTGCCGCCACCAATCCCAACACCATCGTTGTTCTCAACACCAGCCAACCCATCGCGATGCCATGGCTCGATAAAGTCAAGGTGGTGGTCGAGATGTGGTGGCCCGGAGATGAAGGCGGCTGGGCCATCGCAGACATCCTCACCGGCACGGCGAATCCCGCAGGTCGTCTGCCCATGACCTGGGCGCGCCGCTTGCAGGACTATGCCGCCAACGATCCCGCACATCCCGAACGCTCTGCCAAAGGGATTGATGGCAAGACCACCTTCTCCGAAGGCATCGACGTCGGCTATCGCTGGTTCGACGCTCAACACATTCAGCCCCTCTACAGCTTCGGCTACGGCCTTTCCTACACGACCTTCGCCTACTCTGGCTTGCACGTCGAGCTCACAGCGGACGGTGGGGCCGACGTGGAGTTCGACGTTCGTAACACCGGTGCACGCAGCGGGGACGATGTGCCGCAAGTCTACCTTGACGCCCCACGGCCGCAGAGCGACGCGCAATTTGCCGTTCGCACGCTGGCCGGTTTCTACAGGGTGTCGCTCACTGCCGGCGAGAAGACCACCGTTCGGCTACACGTGCCAAAACGCTCGTTCGAGTTCTGGTCTGTTGCGGAGAGTAAGTGGGTTCGCGCAAACGGCCCGCGCACCGTCGAGGTTGGCTCCTCTTCAAGGAACCTCACCCTGCGCGCTGCGTTACCCTGACAATTCCAATCAGGCGAGGCGAGTTTTTTTTGCGCAAATCAGGACAGCTTTTCCGCCAACCTACACTTTTGAAAATGCAGAGGGGGCACGGCATTTGCCGTGCCCCCTCTGCATGACTATGTTCCTGTCTTTAGTTCAGTGAGAACCAGTTTAAGTTGCCGACGGCGTTGTAGTAGCCACCACTGTCCATCACAAGTTGCAGGGTGTGAATGCCTTCCGGAAGTGCAACGTGGGGAATCTCCAGCGTCTGCCACGTCTGCCACCCGCCCGTCTCCGGTACCGAGATGTGCGGTGTCACTCGCTGGCCATCGACGTTCAGATGGAACACGCCGCCGCCAACATCGGTCGCCACGCGCACCTGCAGCGTGTAGCTGCGCGCCGTGGCGATGTCGACGGTGTAATTTAGCCAGTCGCCCGGCTGCGGATTGCCCACATCGTAGCCGCCGCCGGTGTCCGACGAGTTCTCGATGTACACGGTATCGCCGGGACGATAATTCGCTCCGCCGCCATTGGCTGTCGCTCCGTTCCAGTACGCGACGCCCTTGCCACCGGTATCGTAGTTCTCCACTTGGATCTGCCCGGGAATCGACTGCGGGCTTCCAGTGAAGGAACTGCTCGGCGTCGGCGCCTGCACCCCGAACCAGTTGAAGTTACCCATACCGCCCGTCGGCCCGTTGCCATCCAGCGTCACCTGCATCACATGTAGCCCGGCGCTGAGTTGAAACGCCGGAGATACCTGCGTCGTGTACGTCTGGAATCCATTCGTGACCGGAACGAACAGCGTTCCCGTTTTGTTCTCTCCATCAAACGAGACGTGATAGTACCCGCCCTGTCCAAGCGACGCGACGCGT
>Ga0187887_10003885_pt1 | contig 11404 bp, 10 predicted proteins | sample June2016WEW_7_10_FD_132977 | JGI IMG/M metagenome (GOLD analysis project Ga0187887, IMG submission 132977) | Peatland microbial communities from SPRUCE experiment site at the Marcell Experimental Forest, Minnesota, USA - June2016WEW_7_10 | ecosystem: Environmental > Terrestrial > Soil >... | reverse complement strand
CTGCAGATCCTGGCTTCGAAGCTGGCCAGCAACTTGCTCCCGTTCTTCGGCGTGCCGGTTCTGCGGGAGGGCAACATTATCAAGCTCCCCGTGATGGACCTGGAGGTGGCCGAGGCCTGCAGCGGCATCCGCTCCCTGATGAGCCTCTTTACGCTGGCGGTCTTCTACGGATACTTCATGGAGAAATCCAGGTGGCGGCAAGTGGTGGTGGTTCTGGCCAGCATTCCGATCGCCATTGCGGCCAACGCGGTGCGCATTCTTGGCGCCGGATTGTGCGTCCAGTACTGGAACCCGGAGATGGCCCAGGGCTTCCTGCACGAGTTTTCCGGCTGGGTCATCTTTCTGGTTTCGCTTGCGTCTCTGTATCTCGTCCATCGCGCTTTGCATTTATTCCCTGTAAGAAGGCGGCAGAGATGAGGAACCTTCGCTTCTGGACCGCGGTCCTGCTGCTGGCCGGAACCGTCCTGCTGCTGCATGTGCGTCCCGGCATCGACCGGAATCCTCCCAGCGAGCCCTTGAGGCAGTTGCCGAAGATGATCGCGGGATGGAGTGGATACGATCTCCAGATCGACCAGGAGACGCTGGATGTTCTCGGGGCCGGGGACTTCCTTTCGCGCCTCTATACCAACGGCCCAAGGCTGGCGCCGGTCACCCTCTTCATCGGTTATTTTCCAACGCAGCGGACTGGCCAGACCATTCATTCTCCAAAAAACTGCCTGCCAGGGGCTGGCTGGGCCTTTGAGTCGTCGAATTCCGTCGATCTGGTCGATGGGAATGGCAAGACGCACCGGGTGGGCGAGTATATTATTTCCAACGGCGAAGAAAGGCAGTTTGTCATCTATTGGTACCAGGCGCACGGGCGCAGCGTGGCAAATGAATACATGGCGAAGGTCTACATGGTCCTTGATGCAATACGGTTGAATCGCACGGATGGGGCGTTGGTCAGGGTGATCACCCCATTTGCTTCCGGCGAAGAGATGCCGGCCGCAAGAAACCGAGCCGAGTCATTCACCAGGCAGCTCGCGCCCTTGCTGCCGCGATTTATCCCTGACTGAACGCGCTTGAACGAGCAGGAAAATGCGACGCAACCCGGTCGACGGCTCCAGCTTGAAGCCGTCCGGGTGGCAGGCTGAAAGGATGGAACACAAGTGGAAAGCGGATTCAAAACACTTCAATCCGGCTGTGATGACTGGCGGATGCCGCGCAATTACCACGCGGCCCTTGGGGCGGTTGCGCTCCTTTTAACCTTCGCTCTCTTGTCCGGATGCCATCGCGATCCAAACGTGCGAAAGCAAAAATACCTGGAGAGCGGACAAAAATACAGCGCCCAGGGCAAAGACAGGGAAGCCGCCATTCAGTACTCGAACGCGCTGAAGATCGACAAGAACTTTCCCGATGCGCATTATGGCCTGGCGCAGTCTTACCTCCATATGGGGGCGTTGACCCCCGCTTTCGGCGAACTCCGGCGGACTGTGGACCTCCAGCCCACAAACTACAAGGCGCGCATCGATCTGGGAAACATGCTCCTCGCCGGAGGCAAGATCGACGAAGCCCAGGCGCAGGCTGACGCAACATTGGCTGCCGAGCCGAACAACGCCGATGGTCACGCTTTGCTTGCCCGCATAGCGGCCAGGCGGGGACAGAAGGATGCCGCTCTGACTGAGATTCAGCGCGCGATGGAACTGGCTCCGAACGAGGCGGCGCTTCACGAGACCTACGCGTTGCTGGAAGCGGGCGATTCGACTCAGAGCACCACCGTGGAAGAGGAATTGAAGAAGTCGGTGGTGCTCGATCCACATTCCATCAACGCCAAACTCCTGCTCGCCGCGTTCTATGTCAGGAACAACCGTTTTCAGGATGCCGAGCAGATATGCTGGAGCGCCGTTACCGCCGATCCTAAGAACCTCTCCGCGCGGGAGAGTCTTGCCCAGGTTGTTCTGAAGCAGGGCGATCAGGCGAGGGCCGAGCAGGTGCTTCGCCAGGCTTCGGACGATCTTCCGGACAGTCCGCAGGGAGTGCGCCTGCTGGCTGACTACTATGTGCGTTCCGGACAGATCGACAAGGCCAAGGCGGAGTTTGCGAAGCTGGCTCAAAAGTATCCCAAGAATCTGAATCTGCAGGAGGGATACGTCCGGATCCTCCTTCAGGTCAAGGACTATGCGACCGCTCAAACCGTGGTAACCGGGCTGATGAAGAAGAACGGCAAGGATCCACAGGTGGCCGGGCTGAACGGAATTGTCTTGCTCAACAACAACAAGCCGGGGGACGCGGTGATAGCCCTTCAGGATGCCGCCAACAATGCCCCGAAGGACGCTTTCATTCAATTCTGGCTGGGGAAGGCCGCGCTGGCCAAGGGCGATACCGGCCTGGCCGAGAAGAGCTTTCGTCAGGCGGCGCAACTGCAGCCGCCTGGACTGGAAGCTGAAGAGGAACTGGCGCGCATAGCAGGTCAGCATGGCGACTTGACCTTGCTGGCCGATGTGGCCGAGAAGACGATTGCCGCCGCCCCCCGTTTCCCCAACGGCTATCTGTGGCGTGCCTCGGTGGAGGTCAGCCGTAACGAGATGGACAAGGCTGAGGCCGACCTGAACAACGCGATGAACATTGCCCCGCAAAATCCGCGGGCCTACCTCATGCTCGGCGAGCTTCGCATGGCCCAAAAGCGCTACCCGGAAGGAGCGGCGCACCTGGAGAAGGCTCTGGAGTTGGACCCCAATTCCACTGCCGCGATGCGCGGATTGATCGGCTACGATCTCCTTCAGAAAAAACCGGACCAGGCCCTGGCCCGCCTGAACGCGCAAATCGCCAAGAGTCCGAAGAACAGCAGCTTCCTGGATATGCTAGCCCAGTTGCAAATCCAGAACAAGAAGCTCGACGAGGCGGTCGCCACGGCTCAGAAAGCCATGCAGTTAAATCCCGAGGACGGCGAGGCGGTTGCGCTCTACACACGGCTTCAGGTCCAGCGCAAACAGACGGCAAGTGCAATCGGCACCTGGGAACAGTGGTCGAAGGCTCATCCCAACAATGCCGGCGTGCTCGCCATTCTCGGCATGTTGGAAGAATCGCAAGGGGACAAGCAGAAGGCTGAGGACTACTACAAGAAGGCTCTTCAAATCCAGCCAGAGCAGCCGGTTGCATCCAACAACCTTGCCTACATGATGCTTGAAAATGGCGGCAACGCCGATGTTGCCTTGACGCTGGCGCAAACGGCGCGCCGGGGCATGCCCAATTCTCCCAACTCAGCCGACACCCTGGCTTGGGCCTACTATTACAAGGGGACCTATGGATTCGCTCGCGATCTTCTGGAAGACGCCGTCAAGGCCGATCCGAACAGCGCGTCCATGCAGTATCACCTGGGAATGGTGTACAGCAAAATGCGGGACAGGACCAATGCGGAAGTCCATCTCAAGAAGGCCATCTCTCTGGCGCCCGGCACGCAGGACGCAAAGGATGCGGAGGCCGCGCTGCAAGGACTAGGTTAGGCTGCAATGAGGTTTGGATGTCAGCCGGAGGCCGGCGATGCGCCGCCGGCTGACGGTCTCCGCAGTCCGCGAAGGGTGCCCATCGCCAACTTCAGCCAGATCAGGCTTTTTTCCGCAGCCTTTTTACCCAGCGAATGTCGCCACGCACCAGGAACTTCCTCAACGCCGCTTCAGCCCTTCCAACTCTTCCAGCGTCCGCGGCCAGTCGGCCCCAAGCAGACGCGAAAGCCCACGGTCGGCCAGAACCTTTCCGCCGGTCTGGCAGCGGGCGCAGTAATTGGTCTCGTTGTCGGCGTAGCGGATGCGCTGCACCTTCTCGCCGCAGCGCGGGCAAGGCTGACCAAAGCGGCCATGAACCGCCATCTCCGGGCGGAAAGCAGTTACCTTTTCAGGGAAGGCCTTTTCCGCCTCGGTCCGCAGCCGGTCCATCCACAGCGTGAGTGTGGAACGCGCCGCCGTGAAGAGCCGCTCCCACTCCTCCGCCTTCAGCTTGTGGGTAAGCGCGATGGGCGAGAGCCGCGCGGCGTGCAGAATCTCATCGGAGTAAGCATTGCCGACGCCGCTGATCAGCCGCGGATCGGTCAGCGCGCGCTTAAGGGTGTGGTTCTCGGCTGTCAGTGCGGCCCGAAAGCCGTCGAGGTCCGTTGAGAAAATCTCCACGCCGCCGGGATCGATTTCGCGTAGCGCCTCTTCGCCGCGCAGAACATGTAGCGAGGCCCGCCGCTTGGAACCGGCCTCGGTTAGGACCAGCGAGCCGGAGGGAAAATCGAAAGCGGCAAGGGCATTCCTGCCGGCCAGCTTGGCCTGCGGCGGCTTCCAGTGCAAGCGGCCGGCGATCATCAGGTGCAGCACCAGCCACAACTCGCTTTCCATACCAATGGCGATGCGTTTGCCGATGCGGCGCAACTCGCGCACCGTTTTGCCCTCGGCCGCCGAGATCGGAGGGTCCGCCGTCCGCAGCAGAAAGACGCTGCCCAACCGCACCCGCTCCAGCGGCTGGCCAAGGATGCGCGCCTCCAGCGCGGTGATGTAAGCGGCGATGTCGGGAAGTTCCGGCATTGCATCCAGATTGCAGCCAGGATGGCAGGTTGCGCAATTGCGATGCCTTCCCGATCTTCCAATTCGCGTGGCTTTGGGCCACCTGCCGTTTGCTAGGAGGGCCTGAAATCGCAACCCATGGAGAAGCGCAAAGCGGCGCAGATATCGTTCATTCGCATGGAACTTAGCTGGGCCACGCGCTTGCCTAATCGATCCTGGGAGACGGTAATCGCGTTGTGCAGGTTAACGGCACAGCTTGCCTTCATACCATCTTCCTCGTTCAAGACGACCTCGGAGGGCACGCCACGGATCGCAGAGGTAATGGGCGCCACAGTGACAGTCGAGAGATACGCAATCGCGCTGTCGCGAGTGAGAACGACCACCGGCCTGTTCTTATCTGGCGGGGCGAAGTTGTACAGGCGAACATCCCCGTGGGCTATTCTGCCGGCCATGCCGCCTCCGCTTCCCACTGCCGGGATTCATCATGTGTCTGAGGCTGCCGCGAGTAGCCCGCGCGGTCGCGCTCTTCCTGGGTGCGCGTCTCAAGTCTCAGAAGATGTTCCCGCAGGGCTTCGCGCACCAGTGCGGAACGATTCTGTTTCGTTCGGCGCGCAGCTTGATCGGTGGCTTTGAGAAGCTGCGGATCGAGTACAATCTGGACGGCTTCCATATGTTGACCCTACTACACAGTATACTCCACATCGCCTATGGCAGTTCCATATCTCATGGAAGTATCGTATTGTCGATCAGCCGGGTCGCGCCCACCCAGGCAGCGACGGCAAAGAGGCTTCCGGGAACGGCATTTTCCACCGGCTCCAGCGTGGCCCAATCCACAAGCTCGATGTAATCCACGCGAATGGCCGGCTCGGCGGCGAAGATTTGCCGGGCTGCTTCGATCAGGAGGTTGGAGCGGCGCGCGCCGGAGGCTGCGAGGGCTTCGACTTGGCGCACGGCGCGGCTAAGGGTCAGCGCCTGCACGCGTTCCTCCGCGCTGAGATAAGCGTTGCGGGAGCTGAGCGCCAGCCCATCCGGCTCGCGAACGATGGGGCAGACCACGATCTCCGTCGCCAGCCGCAGATCGGCGACCATGCGGCGCAAGACGGCCACCTGTGCGGCGTCCTTCTGCCCGAAAAAGGCGCGATCCGGCTCGGCTGCGACCAGCAGCTTGGCAACGACAGTGGCGACGCCGCGAAAGTGGCCGGGGCGCGATTTGCCATCGAGGCGTAGGCTCAAGGCTGGAACCTCAACGAAGGTCGAATCGGGACCGTGGGGGTACAGCTCTTCGACCGAGGGGGCAAAAACCACCGCTGCGCCCTCAGTCTCGGCCAGCTTGCAGTCGGCCTCGAAGGTGCGTGGGTAACGCGCGTAATCCTCATTGGGACCGAACTGAGTCGGGTTCACGAAGATGCTAACGGCCACTGACCCGCACGAAACGGCGGCGGCGCGAATCAGCGAGGCATGCCCCGCGTGCAGCGCGCCCATGGTGGGAACTAGGCCAATCGTGTCGCCGCCCTTACGTCCTTCGCGGGACCATTGGCGGAGTTCGGCTACGGTGCGAAGAATCTCCATCAGGCCTTCCGCAGTGCGACCACGTTCTCAATCGTAGCCTGATTGTCTTCGAGGGCTTTGCGCGCCGATTCCGGCAGGTGATAGCTCTCCTCGTCGGATGGGAAGGCCCGCCGCTCGACATCTTCGCGATAATGTTCGACTGCCGAGCGAATCAGCGATCCCGCATCGCCGTAGCGGCGCACAAACTTGGCCGGCGGAGCAAAGGTCAGGCCCAGCAAGTCATGGAAGACCAGAATCTGCCCGTCGCACTCCGGCCCCGCGCCGATGCCGATTGTCGGAATGGACAGCTCGGCGGTGATCGCCGCGGCCACCTCGCGCGGCACGCCTTCCAGCACCAGCGCTCCGGCTCCGGCCTCGGCCAGGGCCTGTGCGTCGGCCAAGAGTTCGAGAGCGGCGTCGGCGGTCCGCCCCTGCACGCGGTAGCCGCCCATGCGGTGAATGCTCTGCGGGGTCAGTCCCAGGTGGCCGACCACGGGAATCTCCGCCTCGGTGAGCGCGCGCACGAGCTCGATGCGGGGCCCTTCGATCTTCACCGCCTCCGCGCCCGCCTCCTTCACAAAGCGAATCGCGTTGGCCACCCCTTCGGTCGTGCCGGGATAGCTGCCGAAGGGCATATCGGCCACCAGCAGCGCGCGGCGCGCGGCACGGCGCACGGCGCGCGTGTGGTGCAGCATCTCGTCAACGGTCACGGCCAGGGTGTTTTCGTGTCCCAGAACCACCATCGCCAGCGAGTCGCCCACCAGAATCAGGTCGATCCCGGCCTCGTCCACCAGCCGCGATGTGGCGTAGTCGTAGGCGGTGAGCGCGGAGATGAGCTTGCCCTGCCGCTTCATCTCGGCCAGCGCGGGCATGGTGACTTTTGTCGTGGGAAGGCCAGCGCCTGGGATTCCAGTATTGGAGACGCCGTTGGAGGCGGAACCGTGTCCGCCGGGGAAGTTGGTAACGCTCATATTGCCTCCAGTGCCGCTCCGAAGACTCAGGATGCAGCCCGATCAACCCAAGTATACGCCCCGAGCCGACCCTCTACGCAAAAAGCAGCTCTCAGATCCGCTGAACCGAGGAGCGTTCAGCCGGCTGCCTGCGCCTCGTCAAGAGCCTGGCGCAACTGAAAAAAACAGTCGCGGTTGAATTCGTAAGCGCCCGCCTGTGGACGCTGCTGCGCCAGAGCATTACCCTGATTCCACGCTTCGTTTGCCTCCTTCGACTTGTTTTCGATCCAACAGAGCGCGCTCTTGGCCAACCAATAGACCTCATCTTGGTTGGCTGGCTCCTTTGCCTGCATTCGCTCCCACCATTGGCGTGCGGCGGCGGCATCGCGCTTTAAGAAGGCGTTGCCGAAAACAAACAGCGTGTGCAATTCGGAGGGAATATCCGAGGCGGATTGGTCATAGATCGACTCCGCGCCGGTCAGCGCCCGGCAAGCCTCGGGGATCTGGCCGCAGTCATGGAAGTAGTTGTAGGCAAAAAACCGCAGAAACAACGCCTGATGCCCCTGCGTAAAGAACTCGGCTGCCCGCTGGATCGCCTGAATATCAAAATTCCTCGGCCGCAGAGGCGTCACCCAAATTGATGCCGCCATGGAGAAGGCGCGGTGCAGGTCGGCCACTGGGCCGCCCCGCAGAAGCTGATAGATTCTCGCGCCGTCGGTATACAGAGCTTCGGGACGCATTGGAATCAGGTTGGTTGCAAATACCACCAGACTTATCGTGGCGAAATAAGCAAGGAACTGCCAATGCTGCTCATAGAGCCGGCCATTGGCAGCCAGCGCGGCTGCCCAGGCAATCAGGCCAGTGCAAAGATTAACCATCGGCCCAGCGCGATCATGCAAACCTCGCGCCATCGGCTCTGCCTGAGGTCTGCAGGCACAAGCGCGGCTGCGCCACCCAACGAAAGGAATTTTGCGGGAAGAAACTGGAATCTCCATCGGCCATCGCGGATTCCCCATTGAAAAGGCCCGACAATGAAAGCTCTGAGCTTCATTCCCAAGGCCAGACCCGCAGCGGCGTGACTGGACTCGTGGAGGATCGTTACGATCAATAATGCGGCAAGTATCTGAAGCCAGGAACGGTATCCATGCGTGCTCGATAAATGATGGGCCTGGCCCCAGCGATGCCACCAGGACATTCCCCCAAAGTATCCGGCGATTCCGAGCAGCCAGGCGATTCCGTCGAGCAGCCCGCTGGTTCCATCGCCAACTATTCGAGGCGGTTTGGCAGGCTCTATCGGAGTCTGTGCCGTTGCGTCGCGCCGAGCAAAAGCCACAACTCCCGTGATGCCGACAGACAGAATGGATACGCTGATGAGCAATAGTCCCATCAAGAATCCAATCGGAACATATGTCCAGGCGCCAATCAACGGGAAAAATATCGGAATGCTCGACAGGACTAGCGACAGGCTCGCGGCAATTGCCCAGCCCCTGGCCGAGGCTTTTCCCTTTTTCACCGTCCACCATGCCATTCCATTGAGAAAGGCCACTATCGGAGGCAGAATAGCCAGGATTCCAAGAACCGCGATTATGAAGATGGAAGAAGGCTCATCGGAGGACAGAGCCCCTGGTGTTCTCGACAACCCATGGCCAGCAGGAAAAGGGTGAATAAGACGCGGAACTGACATGACGGAAACCATAACGAAGACGAGCGCCAGGTTCCCGAAGCACGCGCAAAGGAATATTCTAAGCTTAAACAAGCCCGGCCGTCCAATCTCGAAGAGTTTAACCGCAATCTCCAATTTGTTTCTTGGCTTTCAGTCAATATATACCCAATGCTTCCATGACGCTGGTCATTCGTCCGTCGCTACCCTGGCGATTCGGGCAAACTCGAAACCGGAATCCGCTTGCCGTTCTTACCCTCCCCGCGCCACACTGAAAGGCAGGATGCTCTCGCCTCTGGCTACAGGAATCTCCATCGGACTTGGCGCGGCGGCCAGCCTCGGCCTGGCGGCGGGCGGCTGCGCCTATGCCGCCCTGTGGCCAGCCTCGCAGCTCTTCGGCCCAACGCTCATCGCTCCGGCGCGTCCCGGCGAACTCGCGCTCACCTTCGACGACGGCCCCAACCCCGCCTGGACGCCGCGGCTTCTCGATATTCTCGCCGGCCACGGCGTGCATGCGACCTTCTTTCTCTTGGGCAAATACGCTCAGGCCGAGCCGGCGCTGGTGCGCCAGATCGCCGCCGCCGGACACCTCATCGGCAATCATTCCTGGAGCCATCCCAACCTGGCGCTCACCTCTTCCAGCCGCATCGAGGAGGAGCTCGCCAGCACCAGCCTGGAGTTGGAGCAGATTGCCAGCGTGCCCATCCGTTACTTCCGCCCGCCCTTCGGCGCGCGCCGCCCCGAGGTGCTGCGTGCGGCAAGGCGCCTGGGCATGGTTCCGGTCCTGTGGAACGCAATGACCTCCGACTGGAAAAACCCTTCGGCAGACGCAATCGCCAGCCGGCTCATCCGCGCCATCGACCGCTTGCAGCGCCGCGGCCAAGCAGCCAACATCGTCCTTCACGATGGTAGCCAACTCGACCCGGCCGCCAGCCGCGCCCCGTCCGTGGCCGCCGCCGGCCAACTCATCGCCCGCTACCGGCAGGCCCGCCGCTTCGTCACCGTAAGCGCATGGGCCTAGCGGTTCGTCTTATGGTGCATACTTCAAGTTCGGGCTCGTCTACCTTATGAACGTGCCGGAGCCGAACAGCGTAGCCAAAGCAAAGATTCGTTCATAAACTGAGAAGAGAGACAGGATGATGCCATCGATCAGAGACGTTTACCGGAAGTTTCCGGCGCCGGTTCGCCGCCCGATTTCGGGTCTCAAGAAAAACTGGACGAGATTGACGGCAAAGATGAGGCTGAGGCCCATCCCCGTCGATGCTTGTCTTCTGGGCGGCGACGACGGCATTTCCGCGGCGAGCTTCGCCCGCATGACGGGCGATATTCGCCGCGCTTCCTCTCCCATCTCCGAATGGCCGCATGTGAAGCTGCTGCGCCAGTATGACGCCATCGGCGAGCGAATCTGGGAGCGAGAGGTCTTTCAAACAACGGATTATTATCGAAACGCGGCCCTGATTATTGAATTGTCCGGCTGCTATCACGTGGCTGTTGCTCCCGAAGAGATTCAGCAGTGCGCCCGCCGCTTTGTGGATACTTATCGCGGCGCGCGCGAGTCATCTCCTTTGCAGGCAGGTCAGGTCGATGACAGGGGCGGGAGCCCATCGATCTTGGTCCGGCCGGTGAAGGAATCATCTTGCTATGAGGTAATTGATGGCCGCCACCGGGTGGCGATTGCATACATGACAGGCCTGCGGCAAGTTCCAGGACACATTCAGTTGCCCCCTGCCTGGACTCCGCTACAAGAGCTCCTGATGGATGTCTTGTGGTTGAACGGACCAAGACGGGAACTCTATCAGCCGATCGATTCGCCGGAAGTGGCAAACTGGACCCTCGTGCGGCGCTGCTCGGACAGACTGAAAACGATGACGGAGTTCTTGCGCGCCGAAGGCATAATGCCCCCTGCGTGCAGCTCTTACCTGGACGTGGCCAGTTACTTCGGCTGGTTCGTTGCCGAAATGGAAAAACTGGGATTTCAAGCTGAGGGCGTGGAGAGAGGACCCATCGCAATTACAGTCGGACAGGCGATGTATGGTCTGAGGCCGGAACAGGTGCATCGCACCGATTGCGTCCCATTTCTCCGCGAACGCCAGGAGAAATACGACGTCGTTTCCTGCTTCAGTCTCATGCACCACTATTTCATGAATCGCTTTAATGTCACCGCCGAGGAGTTGCTCCACCTGCTCGATTCCGCTACGCGCCGCGTGATGTTTTTTGATATGGGCCAGGACGGCGAGGGCTTTTATGCGGGCGGGCAACTGGCCGGATGGGATCCGGACAGGATTCACCGCTGGCTCGAAGCCAATACGACCTTCGCGCGAGTCATTCGCCTCGGAGTGGATGAGGACAATGTTCCCCCGTACAAGGGCTGTTATGGGCGAACGATGTTCGCGTGCCTGCGCTCGTCTTCGGAAGAGAGGGTTGAAAAACCGGAAAGCAGTGAGTTACAGAAGTCGTCTTGCATTCCTGGCTTCCAGCAAGTCCGGATGGGCGATGCATCGGCGGCGCAAAGGAAGGTATTGGTCCTGGATGCCGACAGCGCCGCGGGCTTGGAGACAGTTCAAAGCCTGGGCCGGAACGGCTGTATTGTCGATGCCCTCAGCTTGCGGCCTGAGCAATCCCGGCGCCGGTCGCGCTTCATTCGCAGACAAATCGAGTTATCCCCCGCCGAAGACGGAGGCATTCGCCAACTCGTCGAGCTCTTTCTCACCGGGAACTACGACCTG
>Ga0187887_10003884_pt1 | contig 11408 bp, 11 predicted proteins | sample June2016WEW_7_10_FD_132977 | JGI IMG/M metagenome (GOLD analysis project Ga0187887, IMG submission 132977) | Peatland microbial communities from SPRUCE experiment site at the Marcell Experimental Forest, Minnesota, USA - June2016WEW_7_10 | ecosystem: Environmental > Terrestrial > Soil >... | reverse complement strand
GTCCCTGACTTATAGATTATTCATAATCCAAAAAGGTCGCAGATTATTTACAATCGATAGTCATGGCAAGTAAAGGTCACTCCCTTCGCCGCGACTCGATGGCGGAACGAGTAAAGCAGGATATTCTGCGCAGGATCATGAATGGCGAGCTTCCTCCTGGAACGCGGCTTGTCGAACTCCAAATTGCAAAGGAGCTCAATACCAGCCAGGGACCTGTGCGTGAGGCGCTTTGCGAACTGGAGGGGTTGGAACTCGTCGTGACGGAACCCTATAAGGGAAGCCGTGTGCGAGAGGTGACTCCGCAGGACATTCGTGAGGCGTATATGGTTCGCGCCATGCTCGAGAACCTTGCCGGACAACTCGCCGCACCTCATTTTGAGGGGTCGGTCGCTGCTCTAAAGAAAGCGGCGTCAACTATCCTCAGCGCAGCCAAGAAGAAGGATGTGAGAGCCTACGCTCGGCATGACATGAACTTTCATCGGCTGATCGTAGAAGGTGCAGCCAACCGCATTCTGCTCCGCACCTGGAACTCGCTGGCGTTTGAAGTTCGGCTCCAGATGTGGCTGATGAGAAGCAACATCGATTTGATGGCTGTGCAGGAAGCCCATTGGAAGATCATTGACGCGCTGGAACAGGGAAATGGCAAACGAGCAGGTGAGCTTCTACAAAAGCACATCTTCAATCTTCCTGCTGACACTTGATTTCTGCCAGTACGAATCAGCAAACACCGCAGCAGGATTAGTCCTCGTAAGCGGAGATATCGTGACCAATCTCCCAGTAGGTATCGACGCCGGCGACTCTCTCCCTGCGCTCGAGTGCAATCAGGTCATGGGTCGTACTGATGGCGATGCGGTACGTGATTCGGAGCGGTACTCAGCCCGGATTCGCGGTAGGGCTTAAACCTAGGCGCTCTGTTTCCGCTGCGCCCGAAGCCCGCGCCCATGCAGCCACACCCGAGCGACGACCGCAGCCACACTCACCACACACGCAATCTCGAGAAAGACCTTTCCGCCATCCAACAGGTCGGGGTGCCCATCCTTGAGCTCCGGGTCGGTCAAAATACTGTGAATGAACAGCAGCACCATCATCGGAAACGCCGCGTAGTGCAGTCGCCGCCAGAGCGGCCTGCCGATCTGACGCCGCAGGAGCGACGACCCCACCAACAGGACGACCAGGTACAGCGCCAGTGCTCCCACCGTATTCAGTTTGGGTTGCAACGGCGAGTGCAACGGCCACAACAAATCCACTACCCTGAAGTGGCGCGTTGACTGGAAGAGCAGCACCACTGGATGCGTCAACGTCAGCGCAACCGCCAGGTATGCCGTCCACTGATGCAGCGCGAACAGGTTCACGTGCCGGTGGGGCCACATCCTCATCGGACTGTACCTCAGCGAAATCAGCATTCCCAGCAAGAGGTTCACCGTGATGGCGCCGGCCGCCCCCAACCCCAAATACGAACACAGATCCAGTACCGTCATCCTGCCCCTTCCGCAATCTGGATGCGATTGTAACTTCAAGCGTCGAACGGTCCCCTCGCGCTCGCCCGCCGCGGGCTGAGCATACTGTGTTTCATCTGGCCGAACGCCGAGGTCCGTTGCAGACGTCACCGTATCGCAGGGGAAGAACTCCGGTTCGCGCGAGCTTTATAACGCGGTCGTGCAATTCTTTGCGACCATTCGTCCGTTCCATTCGTATACCCAATCGACGCTCTTATTTTTCAATATTCCACGGAAGTCTCTGCAGGATCCGCATCGTTTTCGGCGGTGGTGGCAGAGCGCGGCGTTCGTCGTGGAAGGCATCACCGAAATTGCATAGTGAGACAACGGGCAGCCTGCAATGGTCCCGTGTACTTCCCGCCTAACGGCGAAGATTCCTGTGAGGATGGATCATGACGAGAATGAAGCGGACGGCATATTGGGGGCTGGCACTTTCCAGCGTACTTGCAACGGCTTTGGGTGCAGCGGCGCAGGTCAATCCCAACCTCTATGCTGGCCTTCAGTGGCGTAACGTCGGGCCCTTTCACGGTGGGCGCATTTCTTCGGTGACGGGCGTGATCGGCGAACCCGGCACGTTTTACTTTGGCGCTCCCCAGGGCGGAATCTGGAAGACGACCAGCGCCGGCGTAACCTGGTCTCCCATCTTTGATCAGGAGACAAGCGTCGATAGTGTCGGCGCTATCCAGGTTGCTCCGTCCAATCCGGAGATCGTGTATGCCGGTGCCGGCGATCCCATTGGCGGCAGCCTTGGGAACGGCATGTGGAAGTCGAGCGATGCGGGCAAGACCTGGCAGCACATCGGCTTGGAAGACACCGTGAAGATCACCAATATCCTTGTTGATCCAGCGGATCCCAACCTGGTAATCGTCTCTGCCCTTGGCGATGCTACGCATCACGGCGGCGGTGTCTCTCGCTCCATCGACGGCGGTCAAAGCTGGACCCGCGTCCTACAGGCGGCCGAGTACGACGGCACGCGCGATTTGGAGTATGCCTTCGATGAGCCCAGTGTGATGCTGGCTGCAACGCAAGGTACGGGTGGCGGCCGAGGAGGCGCCGACAACCTCAACCCCCGGCCAAAGATCAAGCCGGCGCAGGTCTTCAAATCCACTGACGGGGGACAAACCTGGACCCAGATTAAAATTCCGCCGTTCGAGGGACGCGTGGCTGTGGCGATCGCGATGCACACCAAGGGCCAGCGCATTTTTATTGTCGGCAACAACATCGAACACGGCTCGGGTCTCTATCGCTCGGATGACGGGGGCGTCACCTGGCAGCACATGGCGGGGAAGGACATCCGCATCAGCAATGGGCAGGGTTCGTATAGCAGCGGCGTCTTTGTGGACTCGCAGAATCCGAACATCGTGTACACGATGAGCACCGCCATGTATCGCTCCACGGATGGCGGCGTCAGCTTCGAACCTTTCAAGGGCGCGCCTGGCGGCGAGGACTACCACAAGCTGTGGATCGATCCGACCAATGGCAAGCGCATGCTGGTCGGCTCCGACCAAGGCGCGAGCGTTACCCTGGATGACGGCAAGACGTGGAGTCTGTGGTACACCCAGGCGATCTCGCAGGTCTACCACGTCGCGAGCGACAACGAATATCCATACAAGATCATGGCGGCCCAGCAGGATACCGGCGCCGTCGAGATCAGCAACCGCGGCAACTGGGGCCAGGTGAACTTCACCGATTGGAGTCCTGTTCCTTCTTCGGAGTTCGGCGTGATCACGCCTGATCCCAAGGATCCAAACATAATCTATGGCGTCGGCTACGGCCCGGGCGGCGGCGGCAGCGGGCTGATCAAAATCGATATGCGGACAGGCCAGTGGGAGAACGTCGCACCCAACTTTGGTTCGGATGCTACCAAGTACGCGGCCGACCGGGACTTCCAGAAGAAATTCGACATCGCCTTCGATCCGAGCGCGCTCTATGTTGCCTACCAATGCCTGCTGGTCACGCATGACGGTGCGCATTCCTGGACAGCCGCGAGCCCTGACCTGACCACGGCCAAGGGCGCGCCCCAGGTGGCCTGCGGTACGTCCAAGCCGAAGCCGCAGGAGAAGCCCGCGGCTGGAGCTCCGCCGCCTCCGCCGGAACCCTCCATCTCCGACTTCTCCATCTCCCGGGTGAAACGGGGCGTGGTTTGGACGGTAAGCAGCAACGGCCAGATCTACAACACGATGGATCACGGCAACGTGTGGAACAACGTCAGCAACATCACGGATGTGCCGGAGCATATGACCTTCAGCACCATCGAGACCGGCCATGACGTGAATACGGCGTATGTCGCCGGCCGCATCAGCGCCGCGCGCGGTGCCACCTTGCCTGCGGGTGTGGACGCTGACGTGCCCTTCATCTGGCGCACTACCGACGGCGGCAAGAGCTGGGTCAGCATCGTCGATGGCCTGCCGCGTGACGAGCGCACCGGAAGCTGGGTGAACAGTCTGCGCGTGGATCCGGAGCAACCTGGTCTGCTCTTTGCAGGCACCGAGACCACTGTCTACGTCAGCTTCGACAATGGCGATCACTGGCAGAGCCTGCGCCAAAACCTGCCCACCACATCGATACGTGATCTCGACGTTCACACCAATCATCACCAGAACGACTTGATCATCGGGACGTACGGGCGTGGCTTCTGGGTTCTCGACGACATCACTCCGCTGCGCGAGATCGCCGCCACCTCTTCGGCCGTGAGTTCTTCCTCTAGCTATCTCTTTAAGCCTGAGGATGCCATTCGCGCCCGCATCAATAGCAATTGGGATCAGCCCTTCTCGATCGAAGTGCCTCATGTTCCCAACGTTCCTTATGGCGCGATCGTGGATTATTACCTCAGCCACGAACCTCAGGGACCGATCCTGCTGCAGGTCTTCGATGCGCACGGCACGCTCGTTCGCACGATGTCCAGCACGTTGCCTCCTTCCATCGACGATGCGGACTATCCGCACTACTGGGTGGCCACGCCTGAGTCGCGTGCCCTTAGCACGCATGTCGGGTTGAACCGCATCAATTGGAACCTGAATTACGACGACCCGCCAGCCCTGCGGCATGACCTGGAAAATCAGATGAACATGGTGCCGGGTTCCGCGACGCCCGGACCGCACGGGCCACAGGTGATTCCAGGGATGTATACGCTGAAGCTGACGGTCGACGGGCAGGTCCTTACTCGCGACGTCACCGTCGTGAACGATCCGCGCGTCGGACAAAGCACCGAGCTGATGGCCGCCTTGCGGACTCAGAACAAACTCAGCTTGCTTTCCGTTGAAGGGATGGAGCAGAGCTACGCAGGTCATGACGAGGTCGATGCCGTGAAGGGTCAGCTTCAAACTTTGGTGCAGGGGAACTTGCCGGCCGATGTCGCCGCGGCGGCTAAGACTCTCGATGCCTCGCTGACCAAGATTGGTGGGGCGATGCCCGCCGGTGGAGGTGGGGATGCTCGCCGTGGGCCACCCGACCCCAACGCGTTGAAATCTTTCTTCGACTTGAATAACGCCTTCAACACCCTGGTCAGCATGATCCAGGTCGGGCTCGACGTGGCGCCCACGCCAACGCAGATCGCCACGTGGAAGAGCGACTGCGCCGACTACAATCGCACGCGGACGGCCTGGGACGGCGTGCGGCAACAGGTCCAAAGCTTCAACGCGGAGTTGGCCAAGAATAATCTAGAGGAGATAAAGCTCGCGCCGTCTAAGCTGACCGCTTCGTCATGTAGCTTTGGCCCAGACCCGGGCAGTAAGGCAACCAGGCAAAATCCATGATTAGGCTGCATCGAAGAAGATCCCTTGGTCTTCCATAAGGTAGCCTAACGCCGATCAGGATCAGCCGATTCTCCAACTCGACGTGCCCGATTTAGCACTGCATTCGCCGCCAGTTTTCTCCTGAACCAGCTGAAAACTCGTAAGTTGATGATATCGAGGGTGCTTCGGTTTGTTGGGCTCGCGACGAGACGTGCGCAATTTTCACCAAATTTGCGCTGCTTACAGCCTGTGGACTGCAAAACTTCCCAACCCGACAGAGGGAATTCGGCTGACTGCGATCGTCGCGATGCTCAGATTCTGGCGCAGAAGATCCGTAAGGTGTCTGTCTTGTGAAACTTGATTCCTTGATTCCAGGGCTGCCTACGCATTTGCCGGTGAGTCTTCCAGATGATCTTTGCTTGGGGGCTGCAGGTTGGCCGGCTTGTGGTGCTCATTTTCTTGAACCTTTCCTCTTCATCAAGAATCTCTATATCAAGGGATATGAAGAGACCGAGCCAACTCGAAAGAGATACCAACGGCGTTCATCTCTGGGTGATGCTGTGGAAGGCCACCAGGGCGGTAGAGGCGCATGCGCGGCGAAGCGTACATGGCACGGAGTTAGGTCTGAGTGACTTCGGAGTTTTGGAAGCACTACTTCATAAGGGGCCCCTGGCCATCAGCGTGCTTGGCAAGAAGGTCCTGCTGAGCAGTGGGTCGATGACCGCAGCCGTTGATCGGCTTGAAAAGAGTGGCTACGTGGAGAGGGCGGCGACGTCTACCGACCGCCGCGCGCGCATCGTGCACCTGACGGAAGAGGGATCGAAACTGATCCGCAGGGTCTTCGCCGAACATGAGGGCGACATGGAACATGTGTTCGCGCTCCTGGATGAATCGGAGCGGAAGGCACTTGCGAGCCTGCTGAGAAAGCTCGGCCATGGAGCCGAGAGGATCACCGCTGAAGACACGAAATCCGTTGAGAAAAGTTAAACGAAGGAGACAGCCATGTCAGAACAGAAACAAGTACTGGGTGTTCATGAAGCAACATCGTCTCATTGGATAGGAGATGGGTTTCCGGTGCGGACAGTCTTTCCTTCCAACGGTGTCACCGAATTGAGCCCATTTCTTTTGCTCGATTATGCGGGTCCCGCCCGGTTTGAGCCCTCCAACCGGCCTCGCGGTGTTGAAGAGCATCCGCATCGCGGCTTTGAGACGGTCACGATTTCTTATCAGGGCAGTATCGATCACCGCGACTCCGGTGGAAATTCGGGCACGGTTAACGCGGGCGACGTGCAATGGATGACAGCCGCGTCGGGTGTGGTTCACGAGGAGAAGCACGGGAAAGACTTTACCGCCAAGGGTGGAGACTTCGAGATGGTGCAACTCTGGGTCAATCTGCCTGCGGCGTACAAGATGTCGGAGCCCCGGTATCAAGGCATCCTCAGCATCGATATTCCTCACGTCGAATTAGGGCCTGGGGCATATGCTCGCGTGATCGCCGGTGCGTTGAACGGAGCCAAGGGCCCCGCCAGGACCTTCACGCCGGTCAACCTCTTTGACGTTCGTCTTGAGGCGGGCGGCACGGGCAAACTACGCCTGCCTGTCGGACACAATGCCGCGATTGTGCTGCTACGCGGAGAGGTCGTGGTGAACGGATCCTCAACGTTGAAGGGCATAGCGCAAGTGGCGCCTCTCAGCACCTCCGGTGAAATAGTTCACCTGGAGGCGAAGGCGCAATCGCTGGTTTTGGTGCTGAGTGGCGAGCCGATCAATGAACCGGTCGCCAGCTATGGACCGTTCGTCATGAACACGCAAGCCGAGATTCGCCAAGCCGCCGAGGACTACCGTGCGGGCAAGATGGGCCGCGTCTGATGCCCTCCCGCGTTCCCGCACAGGCGGAGACGCGGAATACCTCCTGGGGCCGTTTTTTCTGACGCGGCTCCCACACTCAAACACTAAACGAAACGGTACGTTACGTGTACCGCTCACGGAGCACGCTTCATGAACACCATCGCCCCCATTCGGATCGCAGGCATCTCAGGAAGCCTCCGCCAGGCCTCCTTCAGCACAGCCCTCATCAAGCTCCTCGCCCGACATCTGGAGCCCGCGATCGAGCTTTCCCTGGTCGACATCCGCAACGTTCCCCTCTATAACGAGGACCTCGACGGCGACAACAAACCCGCCGCAGTCGATGTCGTCAACGCTGCCATCGCGCAGGCCGACGCCGTGCTCTTCGTCACGCCCGAGTACAACCACGGCGTCCCGGGTGTACTCAAGAACATGCTGGACTGGATCTCGCGGCCGGTGTTCAACTCAGTGCTCAAGAACAAGCCGGTCTCGATCATTACCTCGTCGCTCGCTTTCACCGGCGGTGTCCGCGCCCAGTACCAGTTGCGCGAGACCCTCACCTCCTTGCTCGCGCACGTTGTCTCTGGTCCCGAGGTGGTGGTCGGCGGCGTTCACACCAAATTTCAGGACGAGGCCTTCCTCGACCAGCCGACTCTCGACTTCATGCTGAGCTCCCTCGACCGTCTGCGCTCCGAGGTCGTGCTGCGCAACGCTGCCAATGCCGCCCTGCTCGCTGCGGCGCGATGACAGCCGGTTGGCGGTTGGGTTTCAGCTGAGGCCTCCGATGGGGGCGATGAACCGAAGACTTCAGGCAGTGCCGGCCTGGAACCAAGGACGGCACTGGACCCCAGGTCATTCGTAAGGTTCTTAAGCAACTTTCGCAATCTATCAAGAATCCTGAAGACGTAACGTTGATCTAACTAAGTGTGGCGGATGGTTTGAACAGCCTGCCGGGGCACCGATTGTGGCTTCGGATTGATGTGGAAAGGAAACGAGCAACATGAAAGATGACATAGATGACATCCCCGCGGTTTATTTGCTGTATGTTCTTCTCGCCATTGTAGGAATGGTTGCCGCCGCGGTAATTGTCATCGTCCGAATGTTCCATGGGATGCTCTGATCGTTGGTTGAGTCGTGCGGCGATTTTGGCGAGCATGATTCATGCAAAGGCGGTTGGTGGGGCAGGCTTTTGCAGCTACTCAGGTTGAGAGGCGTGCTGGCTCTTCCACGTGCGGTTTGTACGGAGGAGTTCGGAATCACAGCAATCTTAGAATCAGTACGTTGAATATCCGCACTACTGATGTCGGGTTCGACACATGCCGCCTCGCCAAAAGGCGCTTGCGAAATGTCGAAGAGAGATGCGGGCCGATTGGTGAGTGGGGCCAAGTGGCGTCGACATTTCGGCCCTTGTGGGAGCCGCGCTGAAATATTCTCAGCATGCCGGCAGACAGAATCTCTCGAATGTGTCCAGCTCACTTGATCGGCTTGCGAGCTTTCTTCCTGCGGGGGGAAGGTCTTGGAGCGATGCGGGAGACGACTTCCTCGAGCTCTGCCAGGCGCCGCTTCATCTCCGTAACTTCCTCGGCGTCGGCCGCTTTCACAGGCGGGGTCCGGGGTTCTTCCGCGGCGCGATCGGTCGCAGTGGTGCGAGAGGAAGCCGCGGCCCCACGGTTTCCGGCCGCCTGTCCGGACATGAAGTCGAACGGATTCACCGGCGGGGTCATTACGCGGTACGTGTCCTGATAGAAGTCGAGGATTGACTTCATGTACTTCAGAGTGCCTTCCTGGCCGGCCTTTCCCGATGCAATGACCATCTGCCGCAAAACATCCATGGGGAAGTTGGAATCCGTTGTCTTGGCATCCTCAACGATGATCTGGGTCAGGATGAGGCGCGTAATGTCTTCGCCGGTCGCGGCGTCGACCACCTTTACGTCCTCGCCGCGCTGCAGCATTTGAGCCACCTCATCGAGGTTCACATAGCGGCTGTTGGTCGTATCGTAAAGGCGCCGGTTTTCGTATTTCTTGATGAGAACAGCTTTCGTCTCCATATATTTTCCTATCTTACCCCTTGACACGCCTCCAGGTCGGAGTAGTATTAGGTCATGCTGCATTGCAGCATAGAGCGCAGCATGAAGTTGCTTAGGAGAAATGATATGGCCCGTAAAGTCACCAGCGTAGAAGATAAGCAGACAGAGGTAGTGGAAACCATCACAGCTGTATACACAAAGAATGTGGAGCGTCTCGCCGAAGCGCAGAAGAATGGCCTCGATCTCGCCCTGCAACAGAACACCGATCTCATCGGCGCGTGGAAGAAGATTGCCCAGATCGTCCCGGGCACCCCGGTACCCAACGTTCTCGACCTGATCGCCAATGCATTTGGGCAATTTGTCGACCTGCAAAAGGGCGCAATCGACCTCGCTCTGGAACAGAGCCAGACGCTGACCGCGCTTGCCAATGAGCGGATCAACTCGATTTCGAGCGCAACCGAAGCCGTAACGACGTTTGTACACGAAACCGCAGAACGCGCAGCCGTGGCACAGAAGAACGCGATTGAGTTCTCGGCGGCGCAGACCAAGACGGTAATCGACACGTTCAAGAAGCAGTCTGGCGTGGCGGGAACTCCGGTTGAGGCAGCTGCTGATTCGATCCAGCACGGATTCGATACCCTCGTCGAGAGCCAGAAGAACATATTGAACTTCGCCGCTCGGCGGAGCGCATAAACCTTTGATTTGAAGGTTGTTCCCCTAAAAGCAGCCTGGCGGCAGGAACCACGGGAACGTGAACGTGGTCACTGCTCCGGGGCTGCGCTTGGGTATAGGCTCGACGCATTGAGTGGAGGAATTTGATGAGTGAAGCAGAGGCGGAAGGCATGAAACAGCCGGATCCTACGGAGAAATTCCGCGAATTGCGGGATGCCTATCTGGAAATCTGGTCGAAGAACCTGATCGAAACGGTCAACAGCGAAGGCTACGCCAAGGCATCTGGTGCGGCATTGGATGGATTTCTGGCCGTTGCTGCTCCGTTAAAGGAGCCAACAGAGAAGGCGATGTTGACGATGCTCCAACAGTTCAATATGCCCACGAGCGCCGATTTCATGGGCCTGTCGGGGCGATTCGCGAATGTTGAACTGCTACTGGACAACCTGGATGCCAAACTTGACCGGATCGAAAAGCTGCTCGCCGGCAGCAAGCCGGCTACGTCCGTGGAAGCCAGGGTACCAAGGGCTGCCAAGAAGACCACACAAGAGAAGCAGACAGTGCTTCGGGGCGGTGGAACTTCAAAGCGAACCACGACCGCGAAGCCAGTGCGACGCAACGCGAGAAAGGTAACAAGGTAGACCCATGGTACAGGCACCGGTTGCAATGGACCAGTTCGCTCTTCTTGAAGAGCAGTTGAAGACCGTCACCAGGGTGATGACCTCGAAGGCGCCTATCGCCCAGACACCCAAGGAATTGGTGTGGACGCTGAATAAGGCCAAACTCTACCGCTACATTCCCGCTGTCCCCGAGAAGGACCGCCACCGCATTCCCCTGTTGTTGATCTTCGCGCTGATGAACCGGCCCCATATTCTCGATCTTCGGCCCGGTCATAGTTTTGTCGAGTACCTTGTTGGACAAGGCTTCGATGTGTACTTGTTGGATTGGGGTGTTCCAGGTCCCGAGGACAAGCATCTGAAGTTCGACGACTACACGCTGGAGTACATGCCGAGGGCGATTCGCAAGATTAAAGCTCTGTCGGGTGTTGAGGAAGTGAGTGTTCTTGGATGGTGCATCGGCGCGATTCTGACGACCATTTACGCTGCTTTGAGACCCGACGACGGTCTGCGCAACCTGATTCTGTTGACGGCGCCGCTCGACTTCTCACAAAAAGAGAAGTTGACGTTTGGCCGCTTGACCGATGAGAAGTACTTTGATGTTGACAAGGTTCTGGCAACGTTTGGCAACATGCCACCGGAAATGATCGACTACGGCGCCAAGGCGCTGAAGCCGGTTGAGAACTATATCGGGAACTATCTCAAGCTCTGGGACAATCTTGATAATCCTCAGATCGTCGAGAACTGGCATGCCATGAACACCTGGGTCAGCGACAATATTCCCATGGCGGGAGGTGCCTTCCGGCAACTCATCGTCGATTTGTATCGCAACAACCGATTGATGACGGGCGAACTTGTGATCCGTGGCGAACGAGTAGATTTGAGCCATCTGAAGGCAAATCTGCTGACGGTCATCGCCGAGGGCGATCACATCACGCCGCCCTGCCAGTCGGAGACGCTGCTGGCGGAAGTGGGCAGTCGCGACAAGGAAGTTTATCGCGTCCATGGAGGCCACATCGG
>Ga0187887_10003883_pt1 | contig 11409 bp, 4 predicted proteins | sample June2016WEW_7_10_FD_132977 | JGI IMG/M metagenome (GOLD analysis project Ga0187887, IMG submission 132977) | Peatland microbial communities from SPRUCE experiment site at the Marcell Experimental Forest, Minnesota, USA - June2016WEW_7_10 | ecosystem: Environmental > Terrestrial > Soil > Wetlands... | reverse complement strand
ATCAACTTCGGCTGGATCGCCAATCACAATCCCGGCCAGTCCTATTACGAAATTCCCGACGTCGACATGAACTACGGCTGGGGCGACCGCATCCAGCTCAAATGGGAGCAGCCTCTGGCCGCCGGCACTGATGACCGCAACTCCACCGGCGTGGGCCTGGGCGAGTCGCTGCTGGGCGTCAAGTTTCGCGCTTACCAGCATTACATTCCCGGCAAGGAAAAGACCGACGATAACATCAACTTCTCCATCGGAACCTATCCGCAGGTCTCTCTCAATACTCCTGCCGGCTCGGCGCAGCGCGGCATCGTCGATCCCGGCCCGCAATATTACTTGCCCATGGAAGTCACCGCTCAGTTGGGCTGGTTGGCGCTCGACGGCGAGGTAGGCCGTTGGATTGGCAATGCCAACGCGCCCGACCAATGGGGACGAGGCCTGATCGCAGGCCACGCGTTCAGCGACCGTTTCGAAGCGTACACCGAAATCTACGATCTGCAAGCCATCAACCGCATTGGCGATGAACCCAAGCAGCGCTCGCTTACGCTCGATCTTGGCGGGCGTCAGTCTCTCGACCGCGCCAACCACGTCCGCCTGCTCTTCATGGGCGGCCGCGGCATCCAGGCCGTCACCCGCACCAACGGCGAACCAAGTTGGATCGCCTACGTGGGTGTTCAGATTCTTTTGGGTCCAAAAGAGTAAGCAACATAGTCATTCCACATAAGCGATTACGAAGCGCGAGGGATGGTTGGGGAAATTGAGACCGCTCGGGACCACCCATAACTCCGCAGCTCCTGGTGTGGCTGCGTGAGATATATTCGCCCATACACCTTAACCGCACCACTCCCATCCACGACTAAATATGACAAACAGAGGGGGTCACCGAACACCTATCATCATAGGTCCATTACTCCATAAGTTGTTATAACTGGAACAGACCGCGCTCCGACGCGACCCGCTCGCGATGTTCACAAAGCCTTAAAATGAGAATGCGCACTGCGCAAAGATGCGCCGCGCGGCAGAGCCCGCGCTGAAGGCACCGCCCGCCAGGGTGGTCGCGCGATTGAAATACGGAGAATTGAGCGTGCCCACCGGCGTTCCGTAGTCGATGTTATTGAATACGTTGAGGGCCTGGATGCTGAAACGCAACGAATACTTGCGCTCAGTGCCTCCCGAGCCACCAGACCCGCCAGGAGTTCCACCCCCGCTGCTGGCGAACCCTCCAGGACCGAGGCCGCCGCCCCCAGGACCGCGCTCGGGGTGATGTCCGGCGTTGCTGCTGGGCAGATTCATCAGGGGGTTTACGTCGCCGCCCGATGGATTTGCACCTGCGCGTTTAGGGCCGATACCGAATGCGCGGCTGATCCGCAGGTTCACTGCAACGGACGATGGACTATTGCCCAGGTTGACCGGAATGAGCTTCTCCCCCGGGAGTGACGCAGAGTCCAGAAGACCATAGGGCGTCTCTACCTCGTCGGCCGCGGGCGTTGACGAAGCGGCGTAAGTGGGCCGCTGGTTGAAAAGGTTGTTCAACGGGTCGGTGGCCAGTGTGAGGTTGAAAGGGCGGCCAGATTGAGCCAGGATGAACGGATTGAAACTGATGCCCCAAGGTCCGTTGTATGTGGCCATGAAGAACGCCACGTGACGCAAAACGAAGCCGGCTCGACCGTAGTCCTGGTCAAGGTTGTAGGCATTCGAAGCGCCATTGCTGCCAGCGCCGTTGCTGTTAGCTGAAGAGAACGTGTAGAAGCCGCTGAATTGAAGATTGGTACTGGCCTTGGTATTGAAATTGGCGATCAGTTGGTCCTGCTTGAAGACAGCCTCCGGGAAAAACTCGTACAGGTAAGTCTGCGAACCGTTTTGCGGGGTTCCTCCGCTGGCCTGGTTGGCGTTGCGAATCACTGGCTGGTGAACTCCAAACGAGCGGAGATACGTGACGGTGACGCTGGTGCCGGGCAGTAACTGCCTTTCCAAGCTCGCGCCTAACTGCTCTGTATAGTCGGCTTGGAAATGTGGCGCGATTTCATATCGTACCGGCGCGGCGCTGCTGGTGCCAGCTCCGACACCGCTCGAGCAGGTCGCCATGTCGATCGTGTTGAGCGACGTAGCCGTCGAAGTGCAGGTAGGATTGTTGAGAACGATCTGCGTTTGCTCGTTTGTGTGCTTGAGCGTGACGAAATTTTGCGCTGCAAACCGATCATAGAAGAATCCGTAGCCGGCGCGAAGAACGGTCTTGGTCTTCCTGCCCTTTCTGCCATCCAACGCAAATGCAAGCTCCGCGCGAGGCGCCCAATCGTCGTGGTCGGCAATATGGTTTTGCGCCTCCCAGCGCAATCCGCCTGAAGCCGTCAGCCGCGGATTGATCTTCACATCATCCTGCGCAAAAAAGGCTATATCAAAAACATTGGCGAGCGCTGATTCGTTGCCGGTGGCATAACTTGCCGACGAAGGTCCGATTCCTTGACCGACCAAACTATTGAAGGTATGTCCAGACGCCAGGCCGTTCGCCATCATTTCGTAGACCTGGCTCGCAGAATAGGTGGTTTGCCCCACGGTAACCGGCGAAAAAACAAACTTCCCGTTGAAGCTGGCGTCGGTCAGGTTCGCATCGCGCGTATCTCGCAACCGCGTTCCAAATCTGATGGCGTGATTGCCGCGGGTCAAAGTGGTGATGTTCTGAAACTCAAGTTGAATGGTATGGTCCTGGCTTTCCTGCCCGATAAAACCGCCGCCCACAAAATCGCCGGCAACGCTGATCGAACGATCGGCCGAGTCGGGGTAGTGGTTTTCATTGTGCCTCTCAAACTGCGCCCGGCTCTCATTGATGAGGTGATCATTAAAGATTGTCGAGCTGCTGATCTGCACCGTATGCTCGGAGTTCGACTCGTGCGTCGATGCACTCGCCAGCTGCCCCGAGGACAAATTGCCCTTTTCGTTCTGGTACCAGAATCCGTAGCGCGCAGTCATGGTGGTTCTCTTGCCCATCTGCCAATCGAACCGCGCCGACGCATTGTCGCGAATATGCGGGCTTAACAGGCTCACGCCATAATTCAGGTTGTCGACAAATTGCCCCGCGCTGTTGGGCAGTACCGCATCGGGAATCAGCCATGTATTCACATTTTGCTGATCGCGGCTATCTACGCTCAGAAAATATGACGCAGATTTCGATAGCGCTCCGCTCAGCGTGCCGTTGAATTGGTAGCTGTGATACGGAGGAATGTTCGTCGTGAACGGATTGCCGGTATTGAACGACTTATCATTGCCTTGTAGATAGAACTGGCCGTGCGTCTTATCCGTTCCCGGCTTTGTCAGGATCTCCGTCCGCCCATATCCGAGGCGGTCATACTCGGCCGAAAACGGGTTCTGGTTGATGCGAATCTCGAGTATCGCCGTCTTCGGTGGCAACTCGCCGCCGCTGAACCCATCAATATAAATCTCTCCCCCATTGGGTCCGGCAGAAGGGCCGGCCAGCGCCGCCAACTCATTCGCCAGTTCGTCGGGATCGTCGGAGAGTGCGCCAAGGTCGCTACCCTTCAGCACCACGGCGCTCACATTGCCCCCGGCTTCCACATTCACCTCGGGAGCTTCATCGCTCACCACGATATTCTGCTGCGCAACGGCAACAGCCATCACAATATCGACGCGCTTCGCCTGGCCTGCGGCGACGGTGATGGTTGTGGATTGAAATGGGGCAAACCCCGCAGCGAGAGCTTGCATGAGGTAGTCGCCCGGTGGCAGATTTCTAACTTGAAAGTTGCCCAACGCATCGGAAGTCGCCAACGCTGTGTTACCAAGCCTTGCATCAGTAACGGTGATCTTCGCGCCCGGTATCCGCGCGCCCGAAGGATCAACCACCTGCCCATGAATCACCGCCGGCGTCGTCGGCGCGGCTCCCTGCGTGCCTTCACTGACTGCCGGCATCGCAACCTGTGCCGGCAGAAACGCTGCCCATGAAATCGCCAGCGACACAAAGAGAAGGCCGCAATGAATCCCTTGCAATCTTGAGCGCATTCCTCAAAACTCCCCAACTTCTGTTCAGAACAAGCCAAGGGCAGTCGCGTCACTTATATCGTGCCGCACTCTCGGCTTATTGCGTCATCAACCAGCTTGGCGTGCTGGCATGAGAGAATCCTTCTTCGCCTCTCTGCGACCAGGTGATGTCGTATCGCCCAGCCCGCATCCAGCGCGCGGTGCGTTGCCAACTTTGGTCTCGTCTTCATCAAGGAGGATTCGCACGGTAAGGTCATTCTTCCGTATAAACCAACTAGCTTAAGCGTGACTGAAGTGTGTCTGAAAATTGTCTGACTGTATTTGACGATTTGCCTGTAGACAAGACGCCTGCCTCGCTGCAGCCTGCGATGACCCTGATTAGAAGGGGGCAAGAGCCGAGAGCCCTTTGGAAAGGTGCGGGGCGGGAAACACCTGCTGTAGACTCCTCCACTGGAATTTCGATCTCGTTTTCCCGGTTACGGATCACCATCCTCCTAGTCACCCCTGCAGGGTCCGTTTCTTGCATCCGATTCCGCCCTAAATACTCGGGCAGACCGGGAAGGGCCGCCTCTGGGGCTTTGGCCTTGGAATGGAGGTAGAAGGATCATCGGCGGAAGTAAATCGGGGTATATTGGTTCGCAGCAGGGAAAGCAACATGGAAATTCCCGATTACCTGAGTGGCGTTGACCCGCGGACCCTTCCGGAGTCACCATCCGATACGTTTATGTCGAGCGCCACAACCGAACTCTCCGTGCTCGATCCCGCTCCGATCAGTCGCCGGCTGGCGATTGGGCGCATGATCGCCACTGCGCTCGTGCTGGCCGTCTGCTGCAGCATCCTCTATGCGGGCCAAGCCAAGCCCAAGAAGCACGACAACAGCCACGAGATCGAAAAACTCGAGGAGGCCTGGCGCAATGCCGTCCTCAATTCCGACACAACCGCCATGAGCGCGCTGCTGTCCGACGATTACATAGCCATCACCGCCTCAGGAACCATGCAAACCAAGGACGAGGCCCTGGCCAACCTCGGATCCGGCCGGCACCACGTCACCGCCCTCGATATCTCCGACCGCAAGGTGCGCTTCTACGGTAAGACGGCGCTGGTCACTTCGCTGGCCAATGTGCAGTCAACTACCGCCCAAGGTGACGTCAACGGAAGCTTTCGCTACACCCGTGTCTACGTGCGCGATCCGCAGGACAAGTGGAAGATAGTCAGCTTCGAGGCCAGCCGAATTCGTCAACCTGGCGAGCGCACGAAGCTGGACTCAGTAACGAACACGAAGTGATTGGGACCAGGGCAACTCGTCTTATAGAATGCGTAGTTATTATTATTATTGCCTGTCCATAGTTTGGTTCTTTGCGAATCCTTTTGACTCCAGTATGAAATCTGTAGCAAGGGTCTTTGGATTATTCTTTTGTTCATCCAGAAGTTATCAAATTATATGCGCCGGGACGGAGATGGCGGTCCCTTCCGTCCGGCGAATGGATCGGAAACTCCACATTCTCCGCATACATGCCTTTCAGCGCCATAGTGGAAGCTGAGAAGGCCGGCCAGTCGCTTCATACGTCAAAGCCGAAACCCGAAGGCATGCGCATACGTGCGGCCTCATGCACTGAGGCCTGCGAGCCAATCCATCCCTGGCGCCGCCAAGCCCTGTGTTGTCGCCCAACGACAGTCGCCCAACCGACATTGCCGACATATGGTTGCTGATCCGGCATCAGCTAGTCCCGGGCCGCTTGATCACGAGTTTCACAATGTTGCGGTCGGCTGGTGTGCAAGACGTGTGCTGGGAAAGTGGGGGCCCCTCAGGCGGAGAGCAGGCGGCAAGGATGACACCACATTGGGGCCGGCTTATTCACCGAGGAAGTTCTGACCTCGCGAAGAGCACTTGAAGGCGGTTGACGATCCAAACTAATCGCCTGATCCACCCGTGTTTAATGCTCGTAGAAGCCTTTTGAAACACCGCAAGCTGGAGTGCCATTGGGAGAGCCGTGTAAGCGGCCACAGGGCCGAAATCTGTCAGCCTTGCCACCCCCAAACGCCAAGCAGCGGACTCGGGTGAAGACAACACCCGGGAATTGTATTTGTCGCTGCGTTTCCAGGGATAGGATTCGGCGAGGCGGCGAGTACCCAGAGTGCGGCTTCAAGTGGCCCGCCTGCTCTCCGGTATCCGTCGATGGCCTTACCCGGACCGCCGTGTTCGATATCAGCGCTCTGCTCGGGCCTATTCTCCTCTCGGCCCGCGATTGTGGCCTTGGACTCTGCCCTGGCCAATTCATTGGGCTGCAACCGCCGCTTTGGCTCGCGGCTTCTTCAAACCGAACCATCCCGTTATTCATAAATGCCAGCCGAGGGTTTAGCGGCCCAGGACCGCTTCTAGCTGGTGCGGGCGGCTACACTTCTCAGCGAATTTTTCTAATGATCTAAGGGTTTTGGTGGATGGTGATCGGGATCAACCGATGCGACGCTCGTCACAAGAGCCAGCCGGTGCAGTGTGTATGCTGCCCTTGGGTCAAAAGGAGGCCCACCGGCAATCCGGCTCTCGCAGGGATTGCACAACGAAGATGCATTATCAACCAATTCGTGAAAAGCCACTCGTGGGAATTTCACTGGTGGGCTCTAATAGCTCTAATAAACGAATCACCCGCCCAAATTCGAGCGGGATAATCAACGCGTTGCCAACCAATCAAGATGTCATGACCCTGCAAGAGGCAGCCGAGTTTTTTCAATGCAACCCGGCCACCATAAAGCGAAGGGCTGATCCATTACACATCCCCTACAAGCGGATGGGAAGCTTGTGGCGTTTTAGCCGCAAGGCTCTCGAAGCCTGGATGGCGGATGCTGATAATGACAAAGCAGCTTGATTGCAGGCACACCAACAAAGACGGTGGGTTCAACCCCACCGCCTTTTCTATGCCAGGCCTATTTCTGCAGCATGCCCTTTGGCACCAATTGCCATGCTACCTTGTTGTGCGCCCTGCGCATGTCGGCAATTGGTGTGTGCCCGTAGTCCATGGTCATGCCGATATCGGAGTGACGAAGCAAGTCCTTCTGGGTGCTGGCCGAGACACCAGCACCGCCCAACCAGGACCGACTAGCGTGGCGCAGGGCATGCCATCCGACTTTGCCGAGACCAAGCTTTTCGGCTGTGGGCTTGAGATGACTTTGGAGCAGCATGGACGCGCTGCGCGGGCCACCGGTGCGGGGAGACGGGAACAGCCACTCACTTTTCGATCCTTTGGCCTGCCAGTTTCTAAGCACGGTTATTAGTCCTTCATCCAATGGCAGAGCTGCTTCTGACGATACCGTTTTGGTCAGACCTAGTTTCCCACGCGTGAACTTGCGCTGGATACTGATCTGTTTGCTTTTCCAATCAATGTCGCTCCATTGCAGCGCCACCAATTCGCTGACGCGCAATCCCAGATCGGCTGCCACCAGCGTCATGATGTTGTGCGGCTCCGGAAGCGCCTGGATCAGCTTCTGGAAGTCGTTGATCGTGAGTTGCACGATTCTCTTCTTCCGTTTGGATGTTCCTTTGAGCTTCACGAGCGACATCGGATTGCGTTCGATCGCGGGAATGAATTCGTGGAGAGCAGCCAGTTCAAAGCACTGGCTCAACACCGACCGAATCGACGCCTTAGTCGTAGGCGCCAGTTTCAATTCGTTGAACCACCGGGTTACGGCCAAGGCGGTCACTTCGCGGATCGGCGAGTCGGCAAATCTGGGGGAGATGTATTTTCGCAGGATGTAAGTGCTGAGCTCATTGGTGGAGTGCTCACGGCCCGGCATGTGCTCACTCTTATAGAGGTCGATGATGGCACTGAAAGCGGCGTCCACCTTCGATCGAGCGGCGTCCCGGTTCTGCTGAATCACTGAGAATTCAATTGCTTTGCGGACGTCCGACTCGTTCCGATATTCGGCTCCGCTGAACGTCATTGACTTTTGTACGCGCTTCCCGCCAACCCGCTCAGAGAACCTGACTCGCCACGCAAAACCGTGCGAGCGTGGAATCCTGGTGATGCTACCATTTTGATAGCGTGCATTCATTAACTTCATTCCGCACCGCAGTTCCGACGACCCGGGGAATGGAGTCATTTTATCACTCGGTGACCCAAAGTGACCCGACCAAATTGCTTGCATCGCGTAACATGTTGATTCTAAACGTGGCCCCGTAGCTCAGGTGGATAGAGCAGCAGTTTCCTAAACTGCGTGTCGGAAGTTCGAGTCTTCCCGGGGTCACCATTCTGTTCTGCGATCCAAGCCCCGGCTGCAGCCTGCTTTCTTCCCTCGCATTTTGGGTCTGCTCACGCTGGAAATCCCGCTTTTGACTTCACACCCTTTTCCGGCTATAAATGTTGATGCCATGGAAGTCGATTCCATGACATCACTGCCGCAGCCCGATGCTGCCGCGCCACTCACCACAGCAATCGCCAGGATGCACGGGAAGGCGGTGAAAGTCCGCCACTGCCCCGCAACTGTGAGCGCACCTCGTTCGCTTCCCGTCATTTTGTGACATGGGAGTGAAGGAGGATTTCAGCCAGGGCCTTCCGCCCATTGCGGATTTGCCCTTTCAGCCACTGGAGCTGGACCGATCCGGTTCGACTTTGGGAAGGCGGCTGAACGCGATTCCAGAATTCTGTGTGCCGGAGCCTCTGAACTCGAGTCGCCGCGACCACCCGGGTCCCCAACGACAGGTCTTCGTCATTGGGGTGGGAGCATAAGGGAGTCGGCGACCTATAGAGATCCTCCAAGTCGCACTTTTTCTGGAATCGCCGGAAATGCGCAAGTCAGGAGACCGGTCTACGGCGTTCGCACTCGCTTTCGCGTTCCGAGGGGAACGAAGGAGCCGTCATGCAGATTCGCGATCTCTTGCCCGCAATTTCCTGCCGTATGATGCGACATGCAGTCGCCGCAATTCTCTTCGGCCTTCTTGCCAACGCCGCCAGTCATGCCGCATCCATTCGCGGCGTGGTCACCGATGCAACAGGCGCCAAGGTAACCGGCGCCAGCGTCTCTCTTGTCAGCAGCGGCAAGGTTGTGGCTTCGTCGGTTTCTTCGTCTGATGGCAGCTTCCAGCTCACGACCGGAAGCGCGGGCCGTTTCTTCCTCGTGGTTACGGCCAGGAGCTTTCGACAGTTGCAAACGCCGGATTTCTACGCCGGACAGCTGGATTCGATCGAGCGCAATTTGGTGCTGGAGCCCGCCTGGGTGCGCGAATCCATCGTGGTGACGGCAACCGGCGTGCCTACGCCGCAGCCGCAAACCAGCGATGCGACGACAGTGTTGTCAACCGTCGATCTTGCGCTGCGGACAAATTTCGTCAGCGTTCTGCGACTGATGCCGGGAACCGAAGTTGTGCAAGCAGGACAGATGGGCGCGCAAACTTCGCTGTTTGTCCGCGGTGGCGATTCCGACGACCAAAAGATTCTTCTGGATGGAGTCGATGCCGGCGATCTGGGCAATCAGATTGACTTCGGCCCGCTGTCCACCACGGCCATCGAGAGCGCTGAGGTCTATCGCGGTCCCGACTCGAACCTGTTTGGCGCCGGTGCTGAAACCGGCGTCATCAGCCTGACCACCCCCCACGGCACCACCAGCTTCCCTTCCCTGCTCTTTGAGGGCGACGCTGGAAATCTCTCCACCTCGCGCGAGCAACTCGAGGCGGCGGGCGCTTACAAAAAGCTCGATTACCTGGGCGCCTTCAGCTGGCTCCAGACCGCAAACGATCTGCCGAACGACCAGTACCACGTGGCCACAACGGCAGCGAATCTGGGCTATGCACTCAACAGCAATACGCAGGTCCGCGCCACGCTGCACTATGGCGTGAACGGCGTCGGAAATCCTAATGCGTGGGATTTCTACCATGTCGCCGACAACGCTACCGAGAAGGACCAGGACATCTTCCTGAGCGCGTCGCTCGACAACCAGACCACGGCGAGCCTGCACAACGTCATCCGCTACGGGCTCACGCGTAAGCGCGAACAGGTTTCTCTCTGGTCCCTTTCGGGGAGCAAAGTGTCCTTCACGGATTATTGCTTCGGCCCGGGTACCCTCGGCAAGTCCGTCACCATCACCGGTGCCAACGGCTATTCCGCCACAGGGCAGGCCGTTCTCGATTGCAGCACGTTCCGCGCACAATACGTCAACAATCGCGATCATGCCGGCTACCAGGGCAATCTCACGATCACGCCGCACTTGACCGGCCTCGCCGGCTTTCAATATGAAGACGAGCGTGGCGCCGAACCGGGCAGCAGCTACTACACGCCGGTCGCCCGCACCAACTACTTCGTTCCTCTTGCCGTGCACGGAGACTTCAAGCAGCGCTTCTTCTATACGCTCGGCGGCAGCCTGGAGCATTACTCCCTATTCGGTTTCCAGGCCTCGCCGCGCGCCGGCCTGAACTATTACCTGATTCGCCCGCATAGCGGCGCCTTCAGCGGCACCCGCATTCTCTTCAACTTCGGCAAGGCGATCCGCGAACCCAAGCTCACCGATCAGGACGATTCGCTCTACAACTTCCTTCAGAACAATGGCGCTCAATCCACGATTCAATCGCTGCACATCAGTCCGCTGGCCGCGCCCACCATGCGCACTTATGAGGGCGGCGTGGAGCAGACATTTCTCAGCCAGCACATCATCTTCAAGGCCAGCTACTTTCACAATGAGTTTGGCAAAGAGATTGAATACGTTGGCCTGGATCTCGTTCCCGCACTGCTGCCCAATCTGACGCCCACTCAGCAGCAGAAACTCGAACAGATCCTGCAGGCAAACTTTGCCTATGAGCTGACCATCAATTCCGAAGCCTTTCGCGCCCAGGGAGTGGAGACTTCAGTCGAGACCGGGATCGGACGCAATCTCTTTCTGCGCGGCGGTTACACCTACTTGGATACGGTGGTGCAACGCTCCTTCACCAACGCCGATCAGGCCCTGCTCGGCCCTATTCCGACCTTCAATGGCATTCCCGTCGGCCCTTATTCGCCGCTCGTGGGAGCTCGCCCGTTTCGCCGCGCGCCCAATACCGGCTACTTCACGGTCACGTATGCCGCCAAGCGTTTTACAGGCGTCTTCAGCTCGGCCTTCGCCAGCCGCTCCGATGACTCCACCTATCTTGAGGGCGAGGATGCGTTCGGCGGCAACAGTCTGCTTTTGCCCAACCGCAATCTGGACTTCGGCTACGCCAAACTCGATCTGGGTGGCAGCTTCCAGGTTCTGTCCTGGTTGGACGTCTTCGCTCAAGCTGAGAACTTGCTGAATAATCAGCACATAGCCCCCATCGGCTATCCCAGTCTGCCTTTCACCATCCGCACGGGTCTGCGTCTCCGCTGGGGCCCCGGAAGCAGCCGTTGACAGGGGTCAGGTGTCGGGTTTCAGGGGTAAGCGGGCGGATCGAGTTTTCCCGTGGCCGGGCTCTGAAACCTGAAACCT
>Ga0187887_10003881_pt1 | contig 11413 bp, 9 predicted proteins | sample June2016WEW_7_10_FD_132977 | JGI IMG/M metagenome (GOLD analysis project Ga0187887, IMG submission 132977) | Peatland microbial communities from SPRUCE experiment site at the Marcell Experimental Forest, Minnesota, USA - June2016WEW_7_10 | ecosystem: Environmental > Terrestrial > Soil > Wetlands... | reverse complement strand
TCAGCTCCTGTGCGCGTCGAAACAATGCCTCGGATTTGGTGTAATTCATGTCGCGTCTTCTAGTCAGCCGCCGTGGCGCGGCCAGTCCTGGCTGCTGTGTCGAGAGTCATCTCGACATTTCTTTGGATTTCGCAACATCTCGACGACCGCCGACGCTTCAGGCACGACTGCCCGCGCCACGTTGCCTCTCACGACAGCCAGCTCGGGCTCCTGCCCGGCACCACTCTCGCAAATCCGAGGCTCATGGCCAGGTCGTAAAGGCTGCCGTTCAGATTTAGCAGCAGCCGCCGCTTGAGGCTCGCATAAGGTTGCCGCCCGGCGAACAGATCCTGCATGATGAGGGAAAACCGCGGGCTGCGGCGCGTGAACTCGACCATCCGCTCGGTCACCGCCCCGCACAGAATCCGGCCCACGAAGAAGCGCTTCGCCAGGTGCGCGCCGAATTCCAGGTCGGCCGCGAAATCGTGCCGCAGCAGCGCGCGGTAGTGCGCCAGCTTCGCCGCCAGGTCTCCCACTTCGGCCAGTAGTGCGTGCGCCGCCAGGTCGGCCGAGCGGATCGCATAGTACAGTCCTTCGCCGGTCAGCGGATCCACCAGCCCGGCCGAATCGCCCACCGCCATCCAGCCATCGCCGGCCACGCGGTTGTCCTGCCAGGAGCCGCTGTCGAGCGAGGGCAGCAAGTGCGAATAGAACCGGCCGTCCTTGTGCGAAATACCGCGCTCCGCCATGAACCGCTCCAGCCGCTGGCGCAACGCCGCCGCCGGCTCGCCCTTGCCGCAAATCCCTACCGAAAGGTGGCCGCAGCGCGGAAAGATCCAGATGTAGCCTTCCAGGCCCGGCAGGAATTGAAGGTCGATCCGTTCCTGATCGCCGGGGACGTAATATCCGAGCGCCGCCATGGTGTCCCGCGGCTTCAATTCGGTGCCCACCTCGCGCAGCGGGTTGCGCGCGCCCATCGCCACAATGCAGAAATCGGCGCTCGAGTCGCCGCCCGAGGTGTGCAGCCGCCAGCCCGCGCCCTGCCGCGTCATCCTCAGCACGCGCGCCTTTTCGATCTGCGCGCCGGCGCGCTCGGCCCGCTCCAGCAGCATTTGGTTCAGATCGAAGCGCGAGTAAATCACCATCGGATCGGTCAGCTTCAGCTTGGCTTCGCCGCCGCGCGGCGCGCACAGTACCGTCTCGTGCACCAGGCGCTTGGGCGTCGGGTTATCGATCAGAAAAGGATACTGGCTGTATGCCTTGTAAGTGAGTCCGCCGCCGCATGGCTTTTCCCACGCCAGCTTCTCGTCGAACACAGCCACCCTGAGCCCGGCGGATGCCAACCGCTCCGCGGCGAACGCTCCCGCCGGGCCGCCGCCCAGGATTGCGACGCGTTTCATTTCTTGGTCTTGTCGATGGGAGGCAGATCCTGCGGCGCCGGCATGGCGCCACCCGCCCCCACTCCGTGGGGATTCGCCATGCCCGCGGGCGGCATCGCACCGTGAGGATTCACCGCGCCACCAGGCATCGCGCCGCCAGGCATCGCACCAGCACCGTGCGGCATGCCGCCGGCTTGCTTGCTTCCCGTCACGACCAGCCTGGCGCCCTGCTGCTCGAGCAGGTAAATCCTCGATATGCCCGGCGCGCCCGGAGCGCTCTTGACCGTGAAGGATACGTTGGCTTCGCCGTGGTCGCCAGAGAAGCTCACAGCCGTTACTTCGATGTTCATCGCGGCCACGTTCATGCCGTGACCGCCCAGGTAGTCGATCACCGCCTGGCGCACGGCGTCTTTGCTCGCATTGGCTTTATGACAGCCCGACAGCGCCAGCGCCGCCGCTAAAACCAGGGCCCACGAAATTCGCACCTTTTGATTATAATCCGCCGCCGCCGACACCTGCCTGCAGCAACACCACGGACGCCGGGGACACGGGCCTAGCGACCTTTCGGCGGGGCCGCCTTCGCCTTCTCGCGTCCGGCGACTTCTTTCGCGCGGAGCCTCGTGATTCGTCCAATCAACTTCGTGGGGACGGGTTCAGACAGCGAGAAGCGGATTGTGCCCTTGTCGACCTTGTACGATGCAAGCTCGGGTTGGAATGCCGCAACCACTTGCGCGGTGGCGGCGTAGATCGAGTAGTGCCGCTTCCACGCGGCAAAATAAAGCAAGCGACAACCGTGCAGCATGTATGTGGGCATCTTGTACGAGATGACTTCTCGGGCTTCCGGTGCAGCCTTGCGGATGGCGCCGCGCACGCGCCCGAGTATGCCCTGCACGGCCTCGGGTTGCGAGGCAATGTACTCGTCGACGGACTTCAAACCGGTCTTGGCCATCACGGATTCCAGTCTTCTGGCGCGCCTTCAGGACTCTTTCGGCAACGAAGGCGCAGCAGAGTATTGCGGATTATCTCACGGGGAATCCGTCTGCGTCCTCGTCACACCGGAGCCCGCGATATGCGGCCTACTGTTTCAGCACCGCGATCGCGCGCTCCAGAACCTCATCTCGCCCGGCTGCAACGCCCGCCTGCCTACGGCTGACTGGAATCGTCGGCCCGATGCCAATTCCGTGATGCTGGCTGCCATCTTGCTTCAAGACCTTCATCCCGGTCCATGTTATGGTGTACCCGCCAGGAAGGGTGAAAGGATTCACGTTGCCGTTGGTGCCCGCCGTAGCCCCGCCCAGGATCTCGCCGAGCTTGTAGCTCTCCACAATGCCCATCGTCGATTCCGCGTAGCTGATGGCACCGCCGTCGGTCAAGAACACTTTCCTGGCGGCGAGGTACGGGTCCGCCGGTTGCAGGTTCCACTCGCCGGTCCGTTCGAACGACATTTCGCCGGGCCGGTCCACCACCGGGACGTGCCATTGCGCGCTGCGCAGCGGCGTCCTTGTGACATGCGAGAACCATGCCGTGCCGAGGCGCGGATACCCGCGCACGTCGAACACGATGCCTTTCGCGGACGCCAACAGCGGCAATGCGTCGGCGAATTCTTTGTCCTGCGCCCGCGTGAGATCCACGTACCAGATGCCCGTTTCCAGCTCCCCGATCACTTTCTTCGGACGTGCGTCCGATGCCAGACTGGCTGCGGAGTCGCACGACACCGTGACTTCCTTCGTCCTGGTGTCCGGATACGGCCGCACGGTCAATGCGAGCGTCTCGTTCCGTGGCCCTTCGAGCGCCTCCTCCGTCGAGCGCGCGCGCTTCCATTGCGGCGTGGCCCCGGATATCAGTTTCTCCAGGTCTTCGAGGACGAGCCCGGCCGCCTTGCCATTCATGGCCACGATCTCGTCTCCCGGTTTGAGCTGCTCGACGGCGGATGACGTTACGATGTACTTGTCTTCAATCCACGCCGCCCTCACCGGGGCGTGGCCCCGCGGCTTCATACCGGAGAACATCACCCGTCCATGGCCGTCCTGCAGTTCGGCCACCATCCTGCGAAGCGTCGTGTGAAATTCGGCGCCGTCCTTAGCCACGGCAGCTTCGCGCAACGCGATGGGGAGAATGCGGCTCCAGTCGGTCTGGGCGATGTCGAAATAAGGATAGAAGTGCTGGAAGACGTTCCATGCGATCACGACATCGGCGATGCGGGTAGCCCGGTCGTTGGCGCTGAACGCCCCGGCGGGAATGGCGAACGGCGCCTCGACGGTTTTCGCCGCGTGGGGCAACGTGCCACTCTGGTCCTTGAACAGCGCCAGGGGCACCAGCGCGTTCACCGTTTGCCCGAGATCCAACCGCAGAACATCAGATGCCTTCCACGTGTCGCGCGGCGCCGTCACGCGTTGGCTACGGTAGATGTTCATCTGGGCCTGCGCTTGACCGAACCCATGGTTGTGCCATCGAATCACTTCGACGCTGCCCGAAGGAGAGAGCGCGGCGTGGGGCTTCGGATCTTCGCCGGTGAAGACACGAATGGTCGGCGCCACCGGTTCGAAGACCGATTGCAGGGCCGCGGCCAGATCGGCTGGCGAGATTGCGCCCTCGACCTTCCGCACACCCTCGATCGCGAAGCGGTTCCAGTCGGTGGCGGCTGCCTCGTCGCTTGGGTGGAAGAACCGGACGATTCCGTAAAGCCTGGCAAACGCCGTCAGATTGCGCAGGCCGGCATCGTTCATCGCATGGGCCGGTTCGTCGATGGTTTCCGGCAGGTCGCCGATGATTGTGAGGCTGGCGTCGTCAAAACGCGTTTTGGCCCCATATACCAGCAGACCCAGTGCGATCCTCTCGGCATCCCGGTCGACGAACCCATCGATCTCGAAGTACCGCCAGTTTCCATAGGTCATGATAGGCCGCGACATCATGTTGTCGAAGAATCCGGTGCCGCCCGGGCGATCGACCCGAAGCCACAATCCGGCGTGCCCGCCAATCGCAACATTCACCGCCGCGCGATAGCGGATCAACTTCCCGAGATAGGGTGCGGCATCGAACATCTGCATGAGGTTGCCGGAGTTGGTGCCCGCGTTGGGCAGCGGCGCGATCTCCGCGCAACCTTTGCCTTGCACGCATCCCTCGCCGACCCACGCCGCCCGATAATCCTGGAACTCCTGCGGCACGAACCAGCCTTCCGGGACCGTGCCCGGGGAACCCTTCTCGAAATCGGGATTGGCAAACCCACTCTGCGCGTGCAGCGAAGCCACCAACGCCAGCGGGATGAGGGCACGAGACCACATGTACGGCAACTCCTTCAGCCGCTGAGTGTAGCACCGCAATCCTTTCGGCCTGCGCTGTAGGCCGATGTGTCACCATGTGCGGACGGAGTATCGGAGGCTTTCGGTTGAGAAGTGCGTCATGGAACACGTATGATAAAGACCTCTCCGCTGGTTGTCGGGGTCCCGGAAACGAAGGGAGTCGAATCGCATGCCGAAGATGAAGGAGTACACAGTAACGATTGAAGACAAGCCGGGCGCGCTGGGAAAGTGCTTCCTTGCTCTGGCGGAGCGTGGGGTGAACATCCTGGCTTTTCAATCGTACGTGGAGGAGGGCGAGAGCCTGGCCCGAGCACTGGTGGACGATCCGGCCAGCGCCAAGGCGGTGCTGGGCGGTCTGGGCATGATCTTCGAGGAGACGGAAGTCGCCGTGGTCAGGCTGGCGCACCGTCCGGGTGAGTTGGGCCGCGCGGCCTCGCGGTTAGGCGAACATCGGATCAACATCGACTACTCCTACTGCGGACTGGAGCCCGGATCGACGCAGGCGCTGTTGGTCTTCGGGGTAGACGACCTTACCAGAGGCGCCAACTTGCTGGACAAGCTGGCCACCGAAGATGCGTAATCAGACCCGACGAAGCCCTATACTCCTGGTGCCGGCCGCCACAATGGAAACCCGCGATCACGAGCCGCGTCAGAAGCGAACCGCCGCCGTCAGGGAGCGGACCTGCGCCAGGCCGTAAGAGTCCGCTCGCTCACGCGCGCGGTTCGGCTCTGGCGGTGCGTCCCCTGCCGAGAGCGCGTCCACCAGGCGCTCCAGAATCCCGCGGTTGCGCGTGAAACGGCGGCGGCGGCTCCGCAGAAACTCGAACGTGAACGGCGAGTGGCGTTCCAACTCCCGGACGTAAGCGGCCGAGTAGAACTGCCGCGCTTCGCCCACCGCCCCCGTGAGGAGCATGAAGAAGCTGGTGCGGATGAGCTCCTTGATGGCCGGGGGCGCGGCCGCACCGATTCCGTCGAGATCCGCCAGCACACGGGCGCCGAAATGGAAGGCGCGGTTGGCCGCGGCGTCGAGCGGCTCGCGTCCCGCCGCCTCGGAGAACGCCGTGCGGATGCCGTCCCGGGCGTCGGCGGCGACGTCCTGCAAATCGTCGCCGAGCTGCAGCGCGACGCCCCAGGCGAAAGCAAACTCGGCCGCGCCTGGCGCCAGCGTGCCCGCGGCGAGCCAGGCGTCCGCAAGCACGGATGCGCCGCCCTTCTCGAAGACGATTTCGAGGACGTCGCCCGCGCCGGCCCCAGCCGCGCGATGCAACTCAAGGCTTCTCTCCTGTGCGCGATGGATGGCGCACAGGCTGGCGAATACCTCGGGATGTTCGGCCCTGCGGTACTGGCTTTCGATCAGCCCGACCAACGCCCAGGCCTGCTCCTCATGCCGCCCGGCGGGCGCAAGCCGCCCTCCCGCCAGGCGAGCCCCGAAACGCCGGTTGAACGCGTGCTTATCGGCTTTCGAAACGCCCGGGTGGTCGAGGTAGTTGTCGGTACAGGGGTAGAGCATGCTGTATCCGAAGATCGCGGGAGTGAGCCGCGCCGGCAGGCCCAGCAGGGTCTGGAGGCCGTTCGTCGTCCACGCGTTGCGGCTGGCCTGGAAAACGTCGGCAGCGCTGATGGACGGATCGAAGAGGCGGGCGGCGCGGGCGAATTCCCTGCCCGTTTCAGTGAAGCCGCCGGCGAGCAACAGATCGAGATGGCGGTCTTCGAAATCGAGCGCCTCGCGAGCGAAGAGGCGGAACGCGGCGGCCAAGCGCTCTTCCGCCGCGGCCTGCTTCGGCCGGCTCCTCGGCGCGGCGCGCAGCTCGGCTTCGACGGCTTCGAGGTAGCGGTCGAGGTGCCGTTCGCGGCGGGCCTGCTCGCGCGCGGGATAGGAGGGCAGAAAGGCGGGCGGCGCGGGATCGGCCTGGCGCCACCACTCGAGAAGGCGGGCCATGACGGCGTGCCGTTCGTGTGGCATGTCTCAGACTATGCTACGCAGAGATCGCGCGCGATGTTCCGTGGCATCAGCCGATTGCAATGTGCCCCCTGAGGCCACGCACCAAACGGACGGTTGAAAACACGATCAGCATCTGGCGCTGGGCTATTCCTGGCGTGAGGCCCTCACCGGGTCGATACGGCTCGCGCGCCGCGCCGGCAGAAAACTCGCGAACAGGGCAGCCACCCTCGCAAGCCGCCGAGAACGCCGCGCTCGGTCTACGCTTTTACGAACCAGCTCTTTTTGTACATGCCGTAGGCAATCCCGTACATCAGCAGCACATAGCAGATGGCGTAGGCGAGCGATGCGTTCCGGGGGGAGGCCAGCGGCGCGAAGAGGGTCTGGTAGATCCATTCATGAACGCTCGGACTTGCCGGGCCGCCGACGTGGATCAGGCTCAGTATCTCTTCCAATAACTCGGAAGCCAGATAAACGGCGATCGCATTCATGCCCATAATGACCAGCGGCCGCGCCAAGCGCCGATAGCCCCGGCCATCGATCAGCCACACGAAACCGGCGAAGATAATGAAATCCATACCACCCATGAACAGGCTGAAGGAACTGGTCCAGAGTTTCTTATTGATGGGCAGCCAGGTGTTGCAGATAAGCCCTGCCGCGATCAGAATGCTGCCGGCCAGGTACAACCATGTGGTGCGCTCGGATAGGTCACGCTTCAACTTCAGAATGTGTCCGGCCATGATGCCGAGCAACACGGTGGCGATCGAGGGCAAAGTGCTGATGAGGCCTTCCGGATCCCAATCCTTGGTACCCGCGTAATTATGCGCGCCCAGCACGACGCGGTCCGCGTAGTTGGCGATGTTGTGGCCAGTGGCCAAATCGCCAGCGCCATAACCCGGCACCGGCACCAGCATCATGATCAGCCAATAGGAGACCAGCAGTCCGATGATCCAGACGAGCTGGGCGCGCCAGCGCGTGGTCAGATAGATCGCGGATGCGATCAAGTAGCAGATCGCGATTCGCTGCAGTACGCCAAGCAGCCGTTGCGTAGACAAATTGAAATCAGGCGCGGCATAGACAATGAGACCCAGGCCGAAGATGACCCCCGCTCGCCGCAACACCTGAAGAAACAGGCGCCATTTGGGAACGCCGGCCGCGATCCGCTTGCCGAGCGATAGGGTGATGGCCACCCCTACGATCCATAGGAACGCGGGAAACACCGTATCGGTAATTGTCCAGCCGTTCCACTCGCTGTGATTCAGCGGTCCGTAGGTGTTTGGTCCGCCGGGCGTATTCACCAGCACCATCAGCGCGATCGTGGCGCCGCGAAATGCATCGAGGGAAAGGAGGCGCGCTCGAGTTGTTTCGGCGAGCTGCTGAAGCGGGGCGTGTGTCACGAGGGACGATGAGGATGCCTGGACCATTTTCTGCCCGGGGTTTCCAGGTGGACCCCCAACTTCTGGTAAGTATATACCCTGGACGCCCTATTCTGTGCCCTCCGTCTCAGCCGACTCAGCCGAGTGGCCCTGCGGCACTAGTCCTTCGACCGTGTGATACAGTGCTCTATGCTGGAGCATGGTTCCCAATCGCCTCGCCTCCGAACGGAGCCGCGACCATAGGGAGCGGTCCTTTCGATAGAATCTAATCTGCCGGTCAAAGACCTAGTGGACGGATCAGTACCGATAAGACTCCCGTGTCCTTGTCTGTGTTCATCCGCGGCCATGTTTTTTCGCGTTCGGTTCAGTTCGTCGCTGCCTGCGACAACGATTTCTCAAGCTTGACTTCGAGAAGGCGATGGCCCGACGTGCGCCAGAATGCCCACGCCACGATGGCCAGCTCCAGCGCGGGATAGGCGATCACGGTCCACTCATAGGGCTTCGACAGCGTTTGCGCCCCCGGCGTCTGCAGCAGAACGTTGGCGAAGAAAATCGCCACCATGGTGGATACCAGGCCCAGGCGCAGCATGACGAACGTCAGCGCGGTGAAGATGAGCAGATAGAACGCGACGGTTACGACTGAATGGTCCTGCCATGCTCCGTTTTCCTGGGCAGTGAAGAGGAGCGCGGCCGCGATGGCAGCCAGCCAGTCCTTGCGCAACACGACGCGCAAGCAGAAGATTGCGAACACCACGATCAGGCCAAATTCCGTGGCGTTGAACGCCCTGTTCAAGATGCCCGCAATCCAGTGCCGTGTGTTCGAGCCGACGTCCGCGTTCGTCGCGGGGCCGATGCCGCCGTGCGCGACCGACCACCAGTTCGGCCCGACGAAGAGGGCCACGATTGCGAGGCCAACCAGCGCTCCCCACAGCACATCCGCGCCCACCAGCGGATCCTGCCAACGGCCGGCCAGGACGCGGCTCCAGGCGACGATCGATTTCGGCCACCGGGCCCGCACCTCCGGTTCGAGGCCGATATACAGGAACCAGATGAGGACCGCGGAACTGAGCCAGCCCGCGGCATTGGTGGCGAACACCTCCAGCATTCCGATGTCGGCAACCCAGTGCGCCCAGAATACCCACGCGACCGCTTGCAGAACGAAGAAGGCGGTTGCCAAACGGACCGCGCCACGGCGGTCGCCGCGCCCCGCTCTGAGATTGCGCAATGCCAGAAACACCGAAAACAGGATCACCAATCCGGACGTCGCTTTCTCGATGAGCGTCAGCGTGGGATTCCCGGAAGTGCTCTGGCGCGAATCGGGCGCCCGCTCCGCGGTCGTCCACGGCCAAATCACCTGCACCTCGGTGACGCGGCCGCGCCAGGCCGACGCCTGCACCATGACATCGAGCGGCAGCGCGGGATGCCGGCCTTTCCAAGCCTTCAGCCAGTCGAACGCGTACAGCGGCGTGTACCTCGGGCGGCTTCGTGCCATTTTGAAAGATCGAAGCCGATGGCGCGCGAGATGATCTGCGGGTCGATTGGCTGGGCCGTAGCCGAAGCATCCACCTGCGGAGGCACCGCGCGAAACCTCCGCAGCTCACCCTTGCTGTTGATCCATGCCTCGATCATGCCCGACACGATGGGCGCGGGCCGCTCTTCCGTCACTTCGCCATCCGTTTCGGCGATCAGCGGCAGCGGGCTCTCGCGATAGCCGAGCCACAAGGGCGGCTCGGCCTCATACCACCGGCGCTTGTCCTGCCGGGTCAGTATTTTCTGGCGGTTGGCCCACATGGCATCCCAGTCCCAATGCAGGTCGTACTTGCGGTCGGCCGGCGCCGTTCGATAGCCGAACTCAACGGCCTGTTCCCGCATCTTATCGGCCAGCGTATCCGCCGAGAGATCCATTGGAACGAAGCTGTGCAGCTCGACATTGGTGCGCGCGAACGGCACGGCGATGATGAGCGCGGCGAGGCCCAGAAACAGCGGCACGGAGATCTTCAGCGCCAGCCCCTCGGTGTTGCCGGATGCGGCCACCAGTTCCGGCGATGGCGTTTCACCGGCCGCCAGCGCAGCCGCCAGCGGGTCGCCTCCGGGGAGCGCCGCGGCGACCGATATCGCGGTCGCGGGGCGCCGCGCCGGCACGGGATCGAGGCAGCGGCGGACCACCTTCTCCACTACCGGATCGATCTCGGCGGCGAGCGACGACATGCTGGTAATCTGCGCGCTCTCCTGCAACCGGATCAGCTCGGCCGCGCTCGCGCCTTCATAAGCCCGCTTGCCGGTGAACAGCTCGTACAGCACCAGGCCCAGCGCGTAGATGTCGCTTCGGGCGGTCACTTCTTCGCCGCGCAGTTGCTCGGGCGCCATGTAGGCTGGCGTTCCACTGCGCGCTTCGGCGCCGAATAACTGCGCCGCGATGGCCGCCAGACCGAAATCCATGATCACCACGTTGCCGCGCCTGTCGAGCATGATATTGGCGGGTTTCAAATCGCGGTGAATCACGCCCTTATCATGGGCGGCGGCGACACCGGCGCAGATCTTGCGCGCGATTTCGAGCGCCTTATCGGCCGGCAGCCTCCCGATGCGCTGCAGCAGCGATGCCAGGTCCTCGCCATCCACGTACTCCATGGAGATGTAGGGGACGCCATCCGCCTCGCCGACGTCGTAAACCCGGCACACGTTGGGATGGGAGACCTGGCGGGCAACGCGGACTTCGTTGTGGAACCGCTCGATCAGGCGGCGGGACTCGGGTCCCGAATCGGGAAGAAACTTGAGAGCCACCGGCTGCGCCAGCGTGAGGTCCGTGGCGCGATAGACTTCGCCCATGCCACCGCGGCCGAGCAGCGAGATAATGCGGTACCGCCCGGCGACCAGCGTGCCCGCCACGAACCGGCCTTCCTCGGGCACGGAGCTGGATTGGCTCGGCTGCGAGGGCGGATGAGCCGCCGCTCCAATTACTTCCGTTTCTGTCTGAGATCGGGGTGGCGCGTCCATCGCGGTTTATCTACAGTATCGCGTTTTATGCGGAAACTTCATCATTCGCGGTTGATCAAGCTGGCCACGTAGCCGGCGCCGAACCCGTTATCGATGTTGACCACGGCCACATTGCTGGCGCAACTGTTCAACATGCCGAGCAGCGCCGCCAAACCGTGAAAGCTGGCGCCGTAGCCGATGCTGGTGGGCACCGCGATCACCGGGCAGGAGACCATGCCGCCGATCGCGCTCGGCAGCGCGCCTTCCATGCCGGCGCATACCACCACCACTCGCGCGGAAGTGAGGCGCTCGCGGTGGTGCATCAGCCGGTGGATGCCCGCCACACCGATATCGTGCGTGCATTCCACCTCGTTGCCCATTACTTCGGCCGTGATGCGCGCTTCCTCCGCCACCGGGAGGTCGCTGGTGCCGGCGCACACCACCGCGATTTTGCCCTTTCCGCGGATC
>Ga0187887_10003876_pt1 | contig 11426 bp, 9 predicted proteins | sample June2016WEW_7_10_FD_132977 | JGI IMG/M metagenome (GOLD analysis project Ga0187887, IMG submission 132977) | Peatland microbial communities from SPRUCE experiment site at the Marcell Experimental Forest, Minnesota, USA - June2016WEW_7_10 | ecosystem: Environmental > Terrestrial > Soil > Wetlands... | reverse complement strand
TTGGGCTCATAACCCAAAGAGCCGGGCATTCACCGCTTTGTCATGGCTTCCGGACAGGCCTCTCTGGATAGCGCCTCTATCCATTCATGCGAAGGCATTTAACGCGAGGTAGAAAGGCATTGTGGACGACTTGAGGATTCCTGGCGGAGCCCGGAACAATCAAATGCCGCCAGCATTCACTTGAGTGGTTTCTATCAGGGCAGCTACGGTACGCCCGCAGATCTTCACGACTCTCTGGAGCGCCAAGATACCAACACCTCGCAAGTTCATTCTTTAAGTCGTTGGGGTAACTTTTAGTGGCGTAAGATGCCCATGTGCAACGCGTCCGTCCCCCTACGGGTGCGTCAATAGATTCCTGGATCACTGAGTCCTTATGAGTTGGGTCACGATTATCTGGTCGACCATTGCATCGGCGTGTATCACGCTGGCGGGGATTTACTTGCTGGTCTGGTGCAGGAACCGCACGGCGTGGGTCAATCTGCTCTTTTCCTTGACGGCAGTGGCGGCGGCGGGCTTCGCGTTCAGCGAGTTGTTGATGATGCTGGCGGAGACGCCCGGAGAATTCGGCACAGCCCTGAGGTGGGGGCAGGTCTCGATATGGCTGTGGACCGTGTCTCTCGTCGGGTTCGTGTGGCTCTACCTGCAAGCCGGACGGCCATGGCTCGCGTGGGCGACCTGCGGCCTGCGGACCTTCGCACTACTGCCTAATTTCCTGGTCGGTCAGAATCTCAATTATCGCGAGATCACAGCCTTACGACACATCCCGTTTCTCGGAGAATCCGTCGCAGTCGCCGAGGGCGTGCCCAATCCCTGGATGGTGCTCGGCCAGTTGAGTTTAGTACTCCTCGTCATCTTTGTCTCGGATGCAGGTGTCACTGCCTGGCGGCGGGGCGACCGCCGGAAGGCGCTGATGGTTGGCGGTAGTGTCGTGCTCTTGGTATTGGTCGGACTAGTTGAGAGCATGCTGATCTTTTGGGGAAAGGTTCAGGCGCCGCTCACGGTGAGTCCGTTTTACTTGTGCCTGGTCCTGGTGATGGCTTACGAGTTGGGCCGTGACGTCCTGCGCGCATCGCAACTCGTCGGTGAGTTACAGGCCAGCGAAGCCGGGTTGCGCGAGAACGAAGAGCGGCTGAGTTTGGCCGTCGATGCCGCCAACTTTGGCATCTGGATTCGGGACCTCGCGCGGAACGAAATCTGGGCGAGCGACAAGTGGCGGAAGTTGTTCGGATTCGCGCCGTCGGAGCGGCTAGAACTCGATGCCATTCTGCAGAGACTGCACCCCGACGATCGCGAGGGCTTCCAACAGACCGTGGGAGCGGCGGTCGGGGGCGAAGGTCGATACGGGGCGGAATTCCGGGTGATGCTGCCGAATGGCGGAATACGCTGGATCTCTTCCCATGGTCGTGTCGAATTTGACGTCAATGGCCAGCCAGTCCGGATACGCGGCGCCTCCCGCGATGTCACTGCGGATAAACAAGCCGAGTTGGAGACGCTGCTCTTGCGGCAACAGGTCGCTCACGTGGGCCGCGTCACGATGATGGGCCAGCTCGCTACGGCGCTGGCACACGAGATTAATCAGCCTCTCGGTGCGATCCTGCGCAATGCGGAGGCGGCGGAGCTTTTCATGCAGGAGGCATCACCCGATCTCGACGAGATCCGCGCGATCATTGCCGACATCCGCGAGGACGACCAGCGTGCGGGCGCCGTCATCGACCGGATGCGCGGGCTACTCAAGCGGCAAAACCTAACTACGCAGCCAATCCATGTAGACGAACTCGTTGGCGATGTCAGGGCCCTCGTGCGGGTTGACGCTGCGGCACGACACGTGAAGCTTGACGTGGACATTCCAGGCGATCTGCCTCCCGTGCGTGGTGATCGAGTGCATCTTCAACAGGTGTTGCTCAACCTTATACTCAACGGCATGGATGCGCTCAACGAGTCGAGCCGGGAGGGTCGGCGGGTCAGAGTGACCGCGTTGCTTGACGGAGCGCAGACCGTCGAGATCGCCGTGAGCGATACCGGCAGCGGCATCCCCACCGACAAACTCACCCACATCTTCGATCCCTTTTTCACAACCAAGCCCAACGGAATGGGGATGGGCTTACCGATCTCGCGCACCATCATCGAGGCGCACGGCGGACGGTTCTGGGCGGAGAACAACAACAGCGGTGGGGCGACGTTTCGCTTCACGCTACCGATCGCGGAGGAGGCGGCCGCGAAATGAGCCTAACCGAGCCTACGGTTCAGATCGTCGATGACGATCGCCCTTTTCTTGTGGCGGCCTCGCGGCTACTACGGGCAAGCGGATTCGCGGTGAAGACCTTTTCGTCAGCGAGCGACTTTCTCGCGCAGCACGATACCGACGCGCCGGGGTGTGTTCTGGCTGATTTACAGATGCCTGGAATGAACGGACTCGACCTGCAATCGGCGCTCGCGCGATCGCGTAATCCACTGCCGATTCTCTTCCTCACTGGTCACGGCGACATCCCCTCGACGGTGCGCGCAATGCGTGGAGGTGCGGTGGATTTTCTGGAAAAGCGCGCGCCGAAAGAAAAGCTGCTCGATGCGGTGAGGCGCGCCCTCGCCCGCGATGCGGGCGAACGCGAGGAGCGTGCCCGGCAGCGGGAATTGCGCGCTCGCTTCGATGCGCTCAGCGAACGGGAACTCGAAGTCCTCTCCCATGTCGTGCGAGGCAGGCTTAATAAACAGATCGCCTCCGATCTCGGCATTCACGAGCGGACGGTCAAGCTTCACCGCACGGCGATCACCACGAAACTGGGCGTGTCCTCAGTCGCGGAGCTCACACGGCTGACGCTGGAAGCGGGCATCTTCGAGGCATCCGCGACCACCTGCCCTAAAGGGCAGTAGTCGGCAGTCCCGCCGAGGCCTATGGTGCTCATAGGTCCCAATGAGCAAAACTACACCGATCTACGTCGCCGTCGTTGATGACGACGAGAATCTTTGCCGATCCCTTAGCAGGCTACTCCGTGCGGGGGGCATTCAGCCGATCAGCTATGCCTCAGCGGAGGCATTCCTCGCGGATACGAAGCACTCGCAGTTCGACTGCCTGGTGCTCGACATCCAGCTCGGTGGCATGTCCGGCATCGAACTCGCTCAGCGGCTACTGGCCGAAGGCGGCCACACTCCTTTCATCTACATTACTGCTCACGATGACGCTGAAACGCGCGCAGAGGCCGAAGCTGCGGGTTGCACGGCTTACTTCCGCAAGTCCGATCCCGGCGCCGCAGTGCTCGACGCCATTCGCAGAGCAGCGGCCTGAACGGCACGATATGAAAACTGCGGTGGCGCCGAGTTCTTCGAGCGGACCGGAAGCCGGACGAAGTTGTGAAAGTGAAATGAACAAACCGATGCAACCAACTCAAATGAAAGTGTCGAGGCTTAGGCTTACTTTGCGAGTTATACCACTCTTATTACTGTGTTTAATTCTTCTGTTGGGAATGCAGGCGTCTGCTCAGGATGACTCGCAGAGCAAACCGGCTACCTCTAACACTGCTGGGGCGCAACCTGCGGCAGAAGGGGACACCGAAGCGCTGGCGAAAGCTGCGCAGAATCCGGTGGCCTCGATGATCAGCGTTCCGCTCCAGAACAACACGGCTTTTGGGGCTGGACCGTATGACCGCACTCTCAATGTACTGAATATCCAGCCCGTCATTCCCATCAGCATCAGTGAAAACTGGAACCTGATTACTCGCATTATTCAGCCGATCGTCTGGCAGCCGAACGTGAGTCAGACATCTCAAGGCTGGTTTGGGCTCGGCGACATGAACCCCACGTTCTTCTTTTCCCCAGCAAAGCCGAGCAAATTGATTTGGGGCGTCGGGCCGACCTTCGTTATCCCCACGGCAACTGCGGATCAACTCGGACAGGGAAAGTTCAGCATGGGGCCTGGCGTCGTTTTGTTGACCACGCCGGGCAAATGGGTCATCGGCACCTTGATCAATAACGTTTGGTCAGTTGCCGGCTCGGGGAGCCGTCCCCCAGTCAATCAGATGCTGCTGCAATGGTTCGTCAACTACAACATGAAGAAAGGCTGGTATCTCGCCTCGTCGCCGATCGTCACTGCCAACTGGCGGGCAAGCAGCGGCAACGTATTGACGCTGCCCTTCGGTGGCGGGGTGGGAAGAATCATGAAGCTGGGGAATCAGCCGGTCAACCTGCTGGCTCAGTTGTATGGCAACGCGGTGTACCCCACGGGCACGTCCCCGTGGAGCATGAGGTTGCAGATTCAGTTCCTCTATCCGAAGAAACCGTAGACGAAGAAGAACCTGATGATGGAACGAGAACTGAAGCGGTTGAACAGCAGATCTCAAGAATCGGCGACGGTAGTGAGCCGTTTAGCAATAGAGCTTTCCGTCAAGGGACTAACGCAAGATCACCTTAATTAGGAGAAGAATATGGACTTTAGTGCAAGTGTTCGAAAACTAACGCTGGGCGCTCTTACCGTCTCCAGTCTCTTGGTGGCGAGTGGCAGCGCAACAATGCAAGCACAAACAGCCACGCCGAAACAGCCCAACATCGTGATCATCTGGGGCGATGACATCGGGCAGACCGACGTCAGCGCGTATTCGATGGGACTGATGGGCTTCCGCACGCCCAACATTGATCGTGTCGCCAAAGAAGGCATGATCTTCACCGATTACTATGCTGAGCAAAGCTGCACCGCCGGCCGAGCGTCATTCATCACCGGCCAATCGGGTTTACGCACTGGATTGACCAAGGTTGGTTTGCCGGGAGCCTCAGTAGGGCTACAGAAGGAAGACCCGACGATTGCGGAGTTGTTGAAGGCGCGGGGCTATGCGACAGGCCAGTTCGGCAAGAACCATCTGGGCGACCGTAACGAATACCTGCCCACCGTGCACGGCTTCGACGAATTCTACGGCAATCTGTACCACCTTAACGCCGAAGAAGAGCCGGAAGATTCCGACTATCCGAAGGACCCGGCGTTCCGCGCCAAGTTTGGCCCGCGCGGAGTGCTGGACTGCAAGGCTTCCACCACGGATGATCCGACGGTGGACCCTCGTTTCGGTAAGGTCGGCAAACAGGTCTGCAAGGACACCGGTCCGCTGACCAGGAAGCGGATGGAAACGATCGACGATGATGTCGCTGCCCGGGCGGTGGAATTCATTGAGCGGCAAAACAAGGCCGGCAAGCCGGCCTTCGTTTGGATCAACTTTACCCACATGCACTTCCGCACCCACACCAAGGCGGAGAGCATTGGTCAGTCCGGCCGCTGGCAGAGTCCATACCACGACGCCATGATCGACCACGACAAGAACGTCGGGACGATCCTCAAAGCACTGGATGATCAGGGCATGGTGGACAACACTTTCGTCATGTACTCCACCGACAACGGTCCGCACATGAACAGCTGGCCGGACGCCGCGATGACACCATTCCGTAGTGAGAAAAACACTAACTGGGAAGGCGCTTACCGCGTGCCGGCGATGGTCCGCTGGCCGGGTCATATCAAGCCGGGGAGTTTATCCAACGAGATTATTGCTCACCTCGACTGGCTGCCGACATTTCTCGCAATGGCCGGCGATCCACATATAAAAGACGAGCTACTCAAGGGCTACAAGGTGGGCAACATGACTTACAAAGTCCATCTGGATGGCGACAACCTTGTCCCGTACTTAACTGGGCAAACCGAGAAGGGTCCGCGGGAATCGTTCTTCTACATCAACGACGATCAGCAACTGACAGCACTGCGTTTCGACAACTGGAAGATGGTGTTTATGGAGCAGCAGGCCCAAGGAACGATGCTCCTTTGGGCAAATCCGTTCACCAGCCTGCGCGTGCCGAAGATGTTCAACCTTCGCATGGATCCGTACGAGCGAGCTGACGTCACCTCAAACACGTACTGGGACTGGGAGATCAACCATGTCTACCTGTTGGTCCCCGCGCAGGACTATGTGGCCCAGTTCCTCTCGACCTTCAAAGAGTACCCACAGCGGCAGAAGGCGGCCAGCTTCAACATGGATGAGGTTCTTAAGCAGCTTCAGGACAGCGGGGACGCGGAGTAGCAGCAGGAACACGGCGGGCGCTTCTGTGGAAGCGCCCTGCCTTGTCTCACCTGAAAAGGAATCCACAATGAAGATGACGCGCACACAAAACCTTCTCGCCGTTACGTTTGGCTTGCTGGCTTTCATCACAAACGTAGCCTGGGCCACTGACCCGGCGCCGCCGAAAGGTAACACCCTTGAGCCCCCACCCCGGCTCATTTTGCAGATCACAGTGGACCAACTGCGGGGCGACCAGCCTGGGCGATTCGTAAGGAACATGGGCGAGGGCGGGTTTCGCTATCTTATGAATAACGGCATCTGGTACGCTGATGCCCATCACGCCCACGCCAACACAGAGACCATCGTGGGCCATACCACGCTCGCCACCGGTGCGGATCCCGCGGTCCACGGCATGATCGGGAACGTATGGCTGGATCGCCAAACCGGTAAGCTCACCTACAATATCGAAGATCCTAAATATCGGATACTCACTCCCGGAGCTGACGTCAACAAAGCGACGGAGATTGATCCCACTCAGAAGGTGGCGTCCACCGATGGGCGCTCGCCCGCCGCCATTCTCGGCTCTACCTTCAGTGACGAACTGGCGATCTACACGGGCGGCCGGGCCAAGATTTTCGGAGTATCCATCAAGGATCGTGGCGCGGTCTCCATGGCCGGGCACGCCGGGAAAGCGTTTTGGTTCTCGAAAGCATCCGGCGAGTTTGTGACCAGCTCTTACTACTACGACCGCTACCCGGCCTGGGTCAACCAGTGGAACCAGCAGAAGCTGGCCGACTCTTATTCCGGCAAGTCGTGGGAACTATTGCACGAAAAGTCCTCGTACCTGTTTGGCGACGCCGATGACGAGCCATGGGAGACCGATTTTGCCGGTTATGGGCGGGTCTTTCCCCATCCTTATGGTTCGGACAAGGATAAATATTTCACTACACGACTTACCCTGAGTCCGGCCGGCGATGACCTCACTCTCGCTTTCGCGAAGACCCTGATCGACGCGGAACAACTCGGGCGGCACGAAGTCACGGATTATCTGTCCATCAGCTTCTCGTCGACCGACTATGTCGGGCATATCTTCGGGCCGTCCAGCCTGGAGATGGAAGACAACCTGTTGCGCTTGGACCGCACCCTCGCGGATCTTTTCGCCTTTGTAGACAAACGTATCGGGCTGCAGAACGTGCTGATTGTGTTGTCAGCTGATCACGGCGGACCCGAAGCCCCTGGCTACCTGAACTCGCTCGGAATCCCCGCTAAATACATCACGCCCGAAAAATGGGACAAAGAGCCCGCCATCAGCGCCCTCAAGCAGAAGTTCGGCATCGGCAAGGAGCTTATCCAGTCATATCGTCAGCCCTACGTTTATCTCAACCATGAAGTGATCCGCGAGAAGGGCCTCGACGAGGCCGTGGTCGAAAAGGCGGTGGCGGAGCAGCTGATGAAGTTTGACGGAGTGGCACTGGCGATCTCCAGCACGGCTCTCAGCGAGGGCAACCTTCCCAACACCCCCTTAATCCAGGCGGTGCTGCGCAACTACAATCCCCGTCGCTCGGGCGACATCTATGTAGTCTTCGATCAGCACTGCTTTATCAATGACTTTGACGGATTGACCGTGACCGTCACCCACGGCTCACCCTGGAACTACGACAACTTCGTGCCCGTAGTGTTTGCCGGCGGCAAGCTGACGGCGCGCCGGGTTTACCGTCCCATTGAGACCGTTGACGTTGCCCCCACCCTGTCGGCCATCGTTGGCGCCAAGCCGCCGTCCGGCGCACGAGGCACGCCTTTACCGGAGGTCCTGCAGAGCGCCGGAAGGTGATTAGCTGAACAAATTGAATTCAGTGCTGAGTGTCCGGATGTTCTTGAAGAGAACAATGGAGATGAACACGAAGATGAAAGTCACGGTTAGACAGTGCGTTGCAATTGGAACGTTGGTATGTGCCCTGGCCATGCTGGGACGCAACGTGTACGCGCAAGCCCCCACCCCCGCTTCCGATCGAAGCTCGGTCACCGCGATCGACATTCTTCTCGATCCCGACGCAACCATGATGAGGCACTCGGACGCCGTGAACGCCCGTCTGCGTTCGGTCTACCCGAAGGGTTTCGCGCTCGACGCCACCCATCGTCCTCACACCACGTTGTTGCAGCGCTTCGTGCGAACGGCAGATCTCGATCAGGTCTATGCCGCCGCCAACAAAGTCCTGGCGGGTGTGAAAGCCAGCGACCTCCAGATGAAGGCATTCAAGTACTACTACATCCCGGTCGGGGACCTTGGTCTTTCCGGGATTGTCGCGAAACCGACGCCGGAGTTGGCCAAACTGCAGCAGGAGCTTGTTGACGCCGTGGCTCCATTCACTGTGCCGACTGGCACGGCCGGGGCGTTCTACACCACGCCGAAAGAGCCCGGCATTCAACCGGCGGTGATTGCTTACGTTGCGGCCTTCGTGCCGGAGGCTACTGGCGCGAAGTTCAATCCGCACGTCACCACGGGTCTGGCCCCCAAGAAGTATCTGGACAAGATGCTGGCCGAACCGTTTAAGTCGTTCACCTTCGCGCCGGCGGGCGCGTCAGTCTATCAGCTCGGGGATTTCGGGACGGCGGCGAAGAAACTTCAGGACTTGGATTTGAAGCGATGAGTCACACAGCACCCTCAATAACTGACGAATTACCGGATTTTTCGCTGGTTCTGGGCGGACCCATATTCCAGGTGCTACGACGATCCCATCTCTCCGGAGATGCACTGGAGTTACTGCATAGGCGGATCGTGGCGGTGGTGCTGATTGCGTGGCTGCCCTTGTTGTTGTTATCTGTGGTCGGTAATTACTTCCTGGCCGGCACTCTGAAGCTGGCATTTCTGCACGACATCGAGGCGCACGTTCGATTACTGGTGGCATTGCCGGTGCTAATCGCTGCCGAGTTGATCGTCCATTTGCGCCTTCGCCCGAAGGTGAAGACATTCCTGTCGCGCCGTATCGTCCGGCAGCAGGACGAGCCGAAATTTTTCGCCGCCATCGACTCGGCAATCCGCCTGCGCAACTCGGTGCCACTGGAGCTTGGACTGCTGGCCTTGGTCTATACGGTTGGGCTGTGGCTGTGGCGGAGCCAGATCGCTCTAGGCGCTTCGACCTGGTACGCGATACCAGAAGGCGGCCACTTGCATCTCACCGCCGCCGGCTATTGGTACGCTTTCGTCAGCATACCGATTTTTCAGTTCATCCTATTGCGCTGGTACGTGCGAATTATTATCTGGTTTCGCTTCCTGTGGCAGGTCTCGAGACTAAACCTACATCTGGTTGCCACTCATCCCGATCGATCAGGTGGCTTGGCGTTCCTGGGTAAGACCCCATACGCCTTCGGTCCAATTTTGTTCGCCCAGGGCGCTTTGCTGGCAGGTGTGATCGCCAGTCGCGTTTTGTTCGGTGGCGAAAGCTTGCTGTCGTTCAAGATGGAAGCTGTCAGCTTGGTTGTTTTCTTCATGGTGGTCGTCCTTGCGCCGCTCACCATGTTTACTCCCCAGCTGGCGCGCGCGAAGCGTAATGGTTTATCCCAATACGGCCTGCTGGCGAGCCGTTATGTGGATGGATTCGAGCAGAAATGGGTCGAAGGAAATGCGACAGAAGGCGATGAACTTTTGGGCAGCGCCGATATTCAGTCATTGGCCGATCTGGGGAACAGTTACGCCGCTGTGCAGGAAATGCGACCGGTGCCGTTCGGCCTGAAAGACATAGGCAGGCTCGCCGCAGCCACAGCGGTACCGCTCTTGCCGCTCGGCCTTACCGTCTTTTCTCTCGAAGAGTTGGTGATGCGCATCGTTAAGATCCTCTTCTGACAAACGAAACGGGTGAGATCGCAGCCACCGCCGAGATGTGTGCCTAGGTCACGCCCTCAATTAAGGAGAATCGAATGAAATCTGCTGTCGCTTTATCCAAAGCTGAAAGACGTAAGCAGGGAAAAGCGCTTCGCGAAAAGTGCTCACGGACGCTGCAGGCGGAGTGGAAGCCTCGTTCTAAGTCGCAAGACATCGTCAAACTGCTTGAGGAATCAGATGCTGATCGCATTGCGGGCCTGGTCCCGGTCAAGTATCAGAGAATGTCAGTGTCGGCTTTTACATTCTTCCGCGGCACAGCCATCATTCAGGCGCGGGACCTCGCGAATGCGCCTGTGTCAGGGATTACCGTTCAGGCCTGCGGCGATTGCCACCTGGCGAACTTTGGCGGCTTCGCCTCGCCTGAACGAGCCCTGGTTTTCGACATCAACGACTTCGATGAGACCTTCCCTGGGCCGTGGGAATGGGACATAAAACGGCTGGGGGCCAGCCTCATCTTGGCAGCCAGGGACCGGAGTTTTTCCAAGACCGTCGCTGATCGTGCGGTGCGAGCGGCTGTGGCGTCTTATCGGGAGCACATGGCAGAATTCGCCGAAATGAAAGCGCTCGACACCTGGTACGCGCAAGTCAGTATCGAAGCCATCAGAGAGTATTTCCGGAAAGATAAGGACATGTCAGCCCGCTTGTCACAGAAGGTGAAGCAGGCCCGCTCGCGGACCTCTGAGGCTGTAGTCCCCAAGCTCACTGCGGTTGTCGACGGCCTCCGGAAGATTAAGGACAACCCTCCGGTCATCTACCACGTGCACGAATTTGCTCGGAATTTCGAAAAGCAGCGCGTGAAATTCACTGACGAATACAAGCAATCCTTACAGGCGGATCGACGACATCTGTACGAGCGCTATCGCTATCAGGACAGCGCAATAAAAGTTGTTGGGGTGGGCAGTGTCGGGACGCGCTGTTATCTCTCCCTGCTTCTGGCCGATGACGATGACCCGCTCTTCCTCCAAGTTAAGGAAGCACGGAGATCGGTATTGGAGCCACCACTCGGCAGGAGTAGGTATGCGCACCAAGGTCTTCGTGTGGTGGAGGGTCAACGAGTCATGCAAGCGGCAAGTGACATTTTTCTCGGTTGGGCGCGAACCAAGGAGCACGATTACTACCTTCGCCAGTTCCGTGACATGAAGGTCTCCGCCGAAGTTGAAACCTTCCGGCCGGGTACTCTTGTTGGATACGCTAGCTTGTGCGGCTGGACCCTGGCGCGAGCACACGCCAAAGCTGGTGATGCGGCAATGATCGCCGGATACCTGGGATCGAGCGATCAATTCGACGACGCCCTAGCGCAATATTCAGAAGCCTACGCTGATCAGGCGGAACAGGACTTCGAAACCTTTCAGGCGGCTATTCGTTCCGGGCGTCTCGCGACGGAGCCAGCAAAAGAAGCCGGGCTGGAGTTCCTGCTATAACGTCACTTGGCGATTAGCCGCAAATCCCAAGGGTAACCAACGTTAGCAGGATTGGATTGAAAAGTGATCAGAATGATTGGAGGGAAGCTGCGTGCGTGACGG
>Ga0187887_10003875_pt1 | contig 11428 bp, 9 predicted proteins | sample June2016WEW_7_10_FD_132977 | JGI IMG/M metagenome (GOLD analysis project Ga0187887, IMG submission 132977) | Peatland microbial communities from SPRUCE experiment site at the Marcell Experimental Forest, Minnesota, USA - June2016WEW_7_10 | ecosystem: Environmental > Terrestrial > Soil > Wetlands... | reverse complement strand
TACGGCGGCCCCGCGGGCGCCCCGGTCATCGTGGCCGTTCACGGCCTGGAAGGCTGCGCTGTCAACTGGTCGGCGCTCGCGCCGCTGCTGACCGACCGCTACCGGGTGCTCGCCCCTGACCTGGCCGGTCACGGCTTCACCCGCTCCGCGGGGCGGGGGGTCGACGTCTCCTCCAACCGGGTCCTGCTGCACCGTTTCATCGAGGCGGTGGCCGGCTCGCCAGTTATCCTGATGGGCAACTCGATGGGCGGAATGATCTCCCTCAGCGAGGCGGCCGCCGCCCCTGGCACGGTGACCGGGCTCATCCTGCTCGACCCGGCGCTGCCGTTCATGCCCGTCCGGCCCGATCCCTCCGTGGTCATGATGTTCCTGGTCAACATGGTGCCCGGGCTGAGCCGGCGGATGATCAGCCGGCGGCGCCAGCTGTCCCCCGACGAAGTCGTGGCCGGGGTGCTGGCCACGGTCTGCGCCGACCCGTCGCGGGTCAGCCCAGACGTCGTGGAGCAGCACGTCGAGGTGGCGCGCCGGCGGTTCGCCTACACCGAGGCCGACCGCGAATTCACCCTCGCGGCCCGCTCGGTCGTGTCCGCGGCCGGCTATATCACCGGCCGCGCCTACCGCCGCGCGGTCGACTCGGTCCGGTGCCCGGTGCTGATCCTGCACGGCACCCTGGACCGGCTGATCCCGGTGGCCGCGGCCCGGATGGTAGCCCGCGGCCACCCGGACTGGTCACTCGTCGTGCTGCCGGGTGTGGGTCATGTGCCGCAACTGGAAGTCCCGCACGACTGCGCGACCGAGATCCGCGAATGGCTCAGCTCACCCGGCCGGGGCGCTGCCTCAGCCGCCGCCGCCTCGGTCACCTAGCCCGCCTCGGCAACCTAGCCCGCCTCGGCAACCTAGCCCGCCTCGGCCACCTAGGCCGGCTCAGCGCCGCCTCACAGCCGCCGCGATCGTGGCGGCAGAGCCCCGGGGGCGACACCCTGCTGGCACCGCGTGCCTAAGGTCCCGGCCGGTTAGGGAACGACGCCCATAGCCAGGGCCGACCCGCCGACGGACGCTGGAATGAGTGGGCCAGGCTCACCCGGGAAGCGGCTTCGTTCCCGCCGGTAACCACATCCGGTACACGGCCGCAGGTCCTGGACGGGTGGCTGCTCCCTGGGCGAAGCCTGGGCCTGCGCCACGCGTGTCCGCCGTCGCCAGGCACGCCCGGCCCGGCGCATACGTCCGCGCCATGGACGCATGGCATGGGGAGGAACTGGGCCATGAACTTCAACATCGCGGTGATCCTCCGCGAGACGGCGCTCGCGTCGCCGGACAGGCCCGTCGTCGTGTATGCGGGCGGCCAGCTCAGCTACGCGGACCTGGATGCGCTGTCGTCACGGCTGGCGGCCGGGCTGGAGTTGGCCGGGATCGGCCCCGGGGATCTCGTGGGCCTGCAGTTGCCCAACATCCCCCAGTTCCTGATCGCCTACTTCGGGATTCTCAAGGTCGGTGCCGTGGTGGTGCCGCTGAACGTAATGCTCAAGCCGCCCGAGATCGCTTTCCACCTCAGTGATTCAGGGGTGAAGCTGCTGATCACCTGGGAGGGCATCCTGGCCGACGCGGTCAAGGGCGCCGAGGTGGCCGGGGTCAGCACGGTCTACGCCGTCGGGCACCCCGCTGAGGCCCCGCACCCCGCCGGGGCCCCGCACCCCGCCGGGGCCCCGCACCCGGCCCAGGCCGCACGTCCCGGGGAGCCGGTCATCGTGCGCCCGTTCGAGCACCTGCTGGCCGTGGCCGCGGACGGGTATCAGCTGGCCCCGCGGAACCTGACGGACACCGCGGTCGTCGTCTACACCTCCGGCACCACCGGCCGCCCCAAGGGCGCCATGCTGACCCACATTCAGCTCTACATGAACGCCGACATCCCCGGGCGCCTGTTCGGCCTGCGGCCCGACGATGTCGTCATCACCGTGCTGCCGCTGTTCCACGTGTTCGGCCTGTCCAGCATCCTGAACATCTGCGTGCGGTTCGGCTGCACCATGTCGCTCATCCCGCGGTTCGACCCCGCCACGGTGCTGACCGCGATCCAGCGTGACCGGGCCACCATCTTCGAGGGCGTGCCCAGCATGTTCATCTCCCTGCTGAAGCACCCGGAGCTGGACAGCTACGACGTGTCGTCGCTCCGGGTCGCGATCTCGGGCGGCGCGTCCATCCCCGCCCCCGTGCTGGACGCCTTCGAGAAGCGCTTCGGCGTGCTGATCCTCGAGGGGTACGGCATGACGGAGACGGCCTCCACCACCACGTTCAACCTCAGCGAGACCGAGCGCCGTGTCTACAGCGTCGGCAAGCCCATCTGGGGCACGCAGACCCAGGTCTGGGACGGTGAGGGCCGGCCCCTGCCGCCCGGGCAGGACCACGTCGGCGAGGTGGTCACCCGCGGGCTGCACGTGATGAAGGGCTACCTGAACGCCCCGGAGGCCACCGCCAGCGTGTTCACCGGGGGCTGGCTGCACACCGGCGACCTGGGCTATTTCGACCGGGACGGCTTCCTGTTCATCGTCGGCCGGCAGAAGGAGCTCATCATCCGCGGCGGCTACAACGTGTACCCGCGCGAGATTGAGGACGTGCTGCACGCCCACCCCGAGATAGCCGAGGCGGCCGTGATCGGCGTCCCGCACGAGCGGCTGGGTGAAGAGGTCATGGCCGTGGTCACGCTGCGGGAAGGCGCCGCCGTCACCGAGGCCGAGTTGCACGCCTACTGCCGGGAACGGATAGCCGCCTACAAGTACCCGCGGCGGTTCGAGTTCCGCGCTCAGCTGCCGAAAAACTCCCTCGGCAAGGTGCTGAAGGACGAGCTGATCCCGCGGTAACGAAAGAAGGCCAGGCCATGGAGCGCATGAGCACACTCGACGCCGGGTTCTTCTACGTCGAGCACGACAACGTCCCGATGCACCTCGGCTCGCTCGCCCTGTTCAAGGGCCCCGCGCCCAGCCGGGAGGAGCTGGCCCGGCTGATCGCCGCCAAGCTTCCGCGGGTGCCGCGGTACCGCCAGGTGGTACGGACCATGCCGCTGGAGGTCTTCCGCCCGATGTGGGTGGAAGATGAGCATTTCGAGATCGGCCACCACGTGCGGCACGCCGCGGTCCCGGCTCCCGGCGGGGTGAAGCAGCTCCGTGAGCTGGCGGCCAGGATCTTCGCGACCCGGCTGGACCGGGCCCGGCCGTTGTGGGAGGCGTGGCTGCTGGACGGCCTCAAGGGCGGCCGCTGGGCGATCCTGTCCAAGGTGCACCACTGCGTGGTGGACGGCGTCGGCGGGAACGACCTGATGACGGCGGTCTTCGATCTCGCCCCCGACGCGGAACGCCCCGCGCCCGCCAGCTGGGCACCGGAACCTGAGCCGACCATGCTCGACCTGATGACCGGCGGCCTGCTGCGGGCGGCGACCGACCCGGCCCGCCAGCTGGCCGGCCTGTCCGGGCTGCTGCTCCGCCAGCCGATCCCGCCCACCGGGGAGATCCTGGGCTACGGCCGCGGCCTGGCCGCCAGCGCGCGGCGGCTCGCGGTCCCGTCGGCTGCCTCGCTGAACGGCCCGATCGGCCCGAACCGCCGGTGGGCCTGGGCCGCCGCCTCGCTGGCCGAGGTGAAGGAGATCCGCTCCGCGCTCGGCGGCACGGTCAACGACGTGCTGCTCGCGGCGATCACCCGCGGCTTCCGTGACCTGCTGGACTCACGCGGCGAACTGGCTGACGGGCTGGTCGTGCGCTCCCTCGTGCCGGTCTCGGTCCGTGGCCGGGACGAACAGGGCATGATCACCAACCGGGTGTCCGCGGTGCTCGCCAACCTGCCGGTGGGCGAGCCGGACCCGTTGCGGCGCCTGGCGCTGCTGCGAGAGGAGATGGACGAGCTCAAGCGGACCTCCCAGGCCGTCGGGGCGGAGGTGCTCACCGGGATGCTGGGTCTGGCCGCGCCCACCCTGCTCGCGCTGGGGTCGCGCGCCGCTTTCCAGCTGCCGCAGCCGCTGGTCCAGGCAGTCACCACCAACGTCCCGGGTCCCCGGCTGCCGCTGTTCCTGCTGGGCCGCAAGCTGGTCAGGATCTACCCTTACGTGCCGATCGGCAACAACGTGCGGATCTCGGTCGCGATCTTCTCCTACCTGGAGCGTTTCACGTTCGGCATTACCGCGGACTACGACGCGGTGCCCGATGTCCGCGTCCTGGCCAGGGGCATCCGCCGCGGGCTCGCCGAGCTCGAGGACCACCCGCACGGCTGACCCCGCAGGGATATCCGCTGGCCCGGGGGGTATACCTGGGATTTACCCAGCAGTAACGGGTGCGGCCCTCGGGGGACTCGTGCCGGGAGCTGGGGCCCAGGAGGTGACCATGGGTCCGGAACGCGTTCTCGGGGGCGCCTGGCAGCGGAACGGGGGCGCGCAGGGCAGCCGGCGGCGGACCGGCCTGGTGCTCGGCGCCGGCGGGGTGGTGGGGGCGGCCTGGATGACCGGGGCCCTGCGCGCCGTGCAGGAACGCCTGCCCGAGCCGCTCGGCGACGTCGATCTGATCGTGGGCACCAGCGCGGGCAGCGTCCTGGCGGCCGCCCTGCGCTGTGGCGTCACCCTGGACGAGATGATCGCCCTGCAGCGCGGCGAGACGGCGCCCGGGCTCGGCGGCGCGGGCGTCCGCGACCTGGACGAGGGGCCGCTGCCACCCTGGCCGCACCTGCGGGCCGGCTCGCCCCGGCTGATGCTCACCACCCTGCTCGCCCCGCACCGGGTGCATCCGGGGGTGGGAGCCAGTGCCTGGCTGCCCCGCGGCCGTGGACGGCATGAAGCCTTGCACGACACCGTGGCGGCGCTGGAGAACCAAGCCGCGCAGGACGCTGCGGGATGGCTGCCGGGGTCCTGGGCTGACGGCCGGACCTGGATCGTCGCCGTGGACTACGACACGGGACGCCGCGTGATGTTCGGCCGCGAGGGTGCCCCGCGGGTCCCGCTCGCCGACGCCGTGGTCGCGTCCTGCTCCATCCCCGGCTGGTACGAGCCCGTCGTCATCGATGGCCGCCGCTACGTGGACGGCGGAGTGCGCTCGTCCACGTCATTGCGGTCGCTGGCCCAGGCCGGCCTGGACGAGGTCTACGTGCTCGCCCCGATGGCCAGCGTCGTCCCGGACCGCCCGGCTCGGCCCACCGGGCGCCTGGAACGCCGGCTGCGGCGGCTGATCACGCGGACGCTGCTGCGCGAGGCCGAGGTCGTGCGGGCCGGCGGCACCCGGGTCACGGTGCTCACGCCGGGCCCGGAGGACCTGGCGGCGATGGGGTTCAACCTCATGGACCCCCGCCGCCGTGAGCCGGTCCTGGACACCTCGCTGCGCACCTCGGCGGTCACGCTCGCCGCCGAAGGGCGCCCCCAGGTGGCCTGACTTTTCCTTTCCCTAACGAAAACCGGCTGGTCAGCACCGTCTTAGTCAGGCCGGTCCTTCGCCCGGGCCGACGGCTTCGGCGGCGAGGCCGCCCGGCCCAGCGGCCGCCGCCGGGCCGCCGCTCACCCGGACCCGCCCGCGCCCGCGGCGAGCTTGCGGATCAGCTCGGTGACCACCCCCGGCGCCTCCAGCGGGGTCATGTGCCCGACACCCGGCAGTTCGGTCAGCCCGGACAGCCGGGGCAGCAGCCGGGCCACCTGCCGGGCGTGCACCGGCGGCGTGAGCCGGTCCGCGCTGCCCACCAGGACGTGCGTGGGCACGCCCAGGCGGCGGACGCCGTCGGTCAGATCGAGACCGGCCAGGACGTGCGCCCAGGCCGCCCGGGCCCGCCGGTCGCAGGACGTGATGATGGCCGCGTTGACCGCCTCCACCTCGGGGGGTGCGCCCGGGCCGAGCGTCATGTAGCCCAGCAGGGGCCGGGTCAGGTGGCCGAACGGGCCGAGGGGCGCCGCGGACGTCAGCAGCCAGTGCTGCAGCGTCACGAAGGCCGGGATGAACGCGCCGAACGGGATGGCCAGCGCCTCGCCCATCAGGTTGGCCGAGCCGGTGGAGGCGAGCAGAACCCCGTCGGCCCGGCTCAGCACGCAGGCGCGGGAGGCGGCGGCCATGATGGTCATGCCGCCCATGCTGTGACCGGCCAGCTCGGCGCGGCCGCCCGCCGGCAGGGTCTGGCCCAGCACCGCCTCGAGATCGTCGGCCAGCGCCTCCACGCTGCAGCCGCCTGGCCCGGCCGGGTCGCTCCGGCCGTGGCCCCGCAGGTCATAGGCGATCACGTGCAGGTCATCGCGCAGCGCGCGGATGACCGGGGCCCAGAACGGGATCGAGCAGGTCCAGCCGTGGATGAGCACCACAGACGGTGTGGCCGGGTCCTCCGGGCCGTAGCTCTCCACGTTCAGCCGCACCCCGTCCGTCGACGTGACCCGGGCACGGCGGACCGGTTCCGGTGGGAGCAGGGAATCGCCGGAGGGGTAGTCCGTCACGCGGTGGCCGCCGGGATCACGTCGTACTCGGCCAGGTCGACGCGGCGGGTGGCGCGGCGGAACCGGCCCACCGACCCGGGCCACAACGTCGGGTTGCGGCCCGCCGCGTTCAGGTACCAGCTGACGCAGCCGCCCGTGGCCCAGACCGTCGAGGCCATCCGGCGCTGCACGTCGTCGCACCAGCGCTGCTCCGCGTCCGGCCTGGTATCCAGGGCCGCCGCGCCCAGCCGGTCCAGCGCGGCCAGGTAGTCCAGCGTGTAGTCGAGCTGGGCCTCGATGATGTGGATCAGCGAGTTGTGCCCCAGGCCAGTGTTCGGCCCGATCAGCAGGCAGAGGTTGGGGAACCCGGCGACCGTGGTACCGCGCAGCGCGTGCATGTCGTTGCCCCACACCTGGGCCAGCGTCACCCCGCCCGCGCCGGTGATCCGGTCGGCCACCGGCATGTCGATGACGTGGAACCCGGTCGCGAAGACGATCACGTCGGCGTCCCGCGCGGTGCCGTCCTGGGCGGTGAGCGTGCTCTCGTCCACTTTGGCCAGGCCCGCCGCGACCAGTTCGGTGTTCGGCCGGGTGAGCGCCGGATAGTAGTCGTTGGACAGCAGCACCCGCTTGCAGCCCAGCACGTATCCCGGGGTCAGCCGGGCCCGCAGGTCCGGGTCCGGCACCGACCGGGCCAGGTGCCGCAGGGCGATCCGCTGGGCTCTCTGGAGCAGGCCGGGCCGCTTCACGAACCCGATGGCCAGCAACTCGCGGCCGGCGTGCAGGCCGAGCCGCACCATCCGCTCGGTCAGCGGGATCTGCCGGTAGAGCCATTTCTCTGCGTCACTGATCCGGCGGTCGCTGCGCGGCATGACCCAGGCCGGGGTGCGCTGGAACAGGGTCAGCCGGCCCGCCACGGGCTGGATCGCGGGCACGATCTGGATGGCCGACGCCCCGGTGCCGACCACCGCGACCCGTTTGCCGGCCAAGTCCGCCTGGTGGTCCCACTGGGCTGAGTGGAAGACCTCGCCGGGGAAGGTGTCCAGCCCCGGGATGTCCGGCAGGGACGGCGTGGACAGCGGCCCAGCCGCCGCGATGACCACGTCGGCAGTCAGGTCCCCGCGCGACGTCCGCAGCCGCCACCGGGACGAGACGCGGTCCCAGCGGGCCTCGGTCAGCTCGGTCCCGAACCGGATGTACGGCCGCAGGCCGTGCCGGTCGGTCACCGCGTCCAGGTAGGCCCAGATCTCCGGCTGCCGGGAGAAGCTGTGCGACCAGTCCGGGTTGGGCGCGAACGAGAACGAGTACAGGTGCGAGGGCACGTCGCAGGTGCAGCCGGGATAGGTGTTCTCCCGCCAGGTCCCGCCGACCGCGCCGGCCCGTTCCAGGATGATGAAGTCGGTCAGGCCCGCCTGGCGCAGCCGGATGCCCGCCCCGACCCCGCCGAACCCGGCGCCGATGATGGCCACCCGGACGTGCGCCGGCAGGGTATCGGCGCTGGGCGTCGCAGAGGACGCGGCCGCCGTTGAGCCGCTGGCGGCGGGGGAGCCGCTGGCCGCGGAGCCGGTTGTGGCGGAGGATTCGCTGGCCGCGGAGCCGGTTGTGGTGGGGGAGTCGCTGGCCGCGGAGCCGGTGGCGGCGGTCATCGCGCCCCCCGCCGCCGGGCGGCCGGGTCGCCGGTACGCAGTGTCAGCACCGGGCGGGGGGCCGGGACCCGCGCGTCCGGGTCGGCGGCGATCCCTGCCTCGCGCAGCATACCGGTCAGGGCCCACCAGACCAGCTGGCTAACATAGTCGGTGACGTGTGCACGGCTCATCGAGCGCCGGTCTAGCCACCATTCCCCGGTGCTCTGCACCAGGCCGGTGATGCCGAAGGCCCACGGCTCGGCGGCTCCGGAATCCAGCCCGAAGCCGCGCAGGCAATCGCCGTACACCGCGGTCAGCGTGGTGGCGATGAATTCCTTCTGCCGGGCGACCACGCCGGGGCCCGGGCTGCTGCCCGCGCCTCCGTGCCGGGCCAGCAGCCAGTACAGGTCCGGGTTCTCGTCGATGATCGCGAAGTACGCGCCGACACCGTCCCGGATCCGGCCCATGGCCGGCCCGTCCGCGGTGAGCGCGGGGACCAGCCGCTCCTGAAGAAGGGCCGACGCGTGCTCGCCCAGCGCGCTGACCAGTGCCGCCTTGTCCGCGAAGTAGCGGTACAGCACCGGCTTGGTCACGCCGGCCTCGGCGGCCACCGCGTCCATCGGCAGTTCGGGCCCGTGCCTGGCGAGCACACGCAAGGCAGCGGCCACGAACTCTTTGCGCCGCTGGGCGCGGTGCGCGGTCCAGCGGTCGCGGCGCGCGTCGTGCGGCCGCGGGTTGTCCGGGGGAGGCACGACAGGAATGCTACCAATAGTAACTGTTACTTCAAGTTACACGTAGGTCATCGCCGACGCCTTCGTGCCGGTCGGGTCGCCTTCGTGCCGGTCGGGTCGGCTTCGTGCCGGTCAGGTCGGCTTCGTGCCGGTCAGGTCGCCCTCGTATGGGGTCACAGGTCGGGTCGCCCTCGTATCGGTCGCGGTCGAGCGAGCCTTCATGGGTCGGCCGACCCGCATATCGCGTTGGCGGGATCTCGTTAGTGAGATATCGTTGCGGGTATGAGCACACCGGGCGAACCGTTCGGGCTCGTGAATGCGGCTGCTCCCGGCGGCCTGGAGGGGCAAGGCAGCCAGCTCCCAGGCGGGGCGGTGGCTGACGGGCCGGCCGCTGGCGGGCCGCTGCCGGGCGGGCAGCGGCCCGGTGGGCAGGGTGACCTGGGGCTGCCGCGCCTGCCCGGGTTCCGCGAGATGGCCCTGCGCCGGATGGCGGGCGAGCGGCGGCGGCTGGTCGGCGAGCTGACCGCGCAGCGGAAGGCGGCCGGGCTGTCCCAGACCCAGGTCGCGGCCCGGATGGGTACCTCCCAGTCGGCCGTGGCCCGGCTCGAGGCCGGCGAGGCGGACGTGCGGGCCTCGACCCTGGAGCGCTACGCCGCGGCGATCGGCAGCCAGATCAGCTGGCGATTGCAGGACCCCCCGCCCGCGGGGCAGCTGCCGCTACCCGGGCCGGCCCCCGGCCTGGACCTCGATCCCGGGCTTGGGCAGCCGTCACGTCCCCAGCATTTCGGCTCTCCCGGGCTGCGCCCGCCGGCCGGGCCGCTCGCGCCCGCCGCCCAGCATCAGCCGTATGGACCGCGACAGGAGGACTCCCATGACCGTTCCCGTGGCTGACTCGTTCCCGCCCGGCCGCCCGGGGTCCAGACATCCGTGGCCCGGCCCGCCGGGGCCAGGCGAGCCGCCCTCGCGTCCCGGCCGGCCTGGAGGCCCGGGCGCGCCTGGGGTGCCCGGCTGGCCCGCTCCGCACCGGGAGCCGCCGGCGTACCCCGCCATGCCGCCCTCCCGTGTCTGGACCGACCAGGGTAACTGGCCCGGACATCTCTACCAGCGGCTCCTCGAACGGCGCATCGTGATGGCGTCCGGCCGGCTCGACGGGCCGGCGGCCAGTGTGCTCAGCGCCCAGCTGCTCACCCTGGACGCCGACGGGGACGGCCCGGTCCGGCTCGAGCTCCAGGGCCTGGACGCCGAACTGCCGGCCGCGCTGACCGTCATGGGCGTGCTGGACGTCCTCCGGGTCCCGGTCACCGGGTACGTGGCCGGCCAGGTCGGCGGGCCGGCTCTGGGCGTGCTGGCCGCGTGCGGGCAGCGCCTCGGCTACCCGAGCGCGGTGCTGGCGCTCACCGAGCCGACGCTCAACGCCGGCGGTACGGCCACCCAGGTACGGTCCCAGGAGGAGCAGATCGAGACCATGGTCGACACGCTGTACGTCCGGCTGGCCGAGGTGACCGGGCGCGAAGTGGACGAGATCCGGGCGGACGCCCGGCGGGGACGGTTCCTGACCGTTCCCGAGGCGGTCGCCTACGGCCTCCTCGACTCCCAGGCCGTGCCGGGCAACAGGCGGGATGGGCAGGACTGAAACACCAGACACCGCTGCAGGCACCCGCGGCGTTCATCCGGGCGAACACCTGGCTGACGGCGCCGCCGCTGCTGCCGGAGATCCGGCTGTACCTGGCCCGGGACGCGTTCGGGCTGTGGGAGCAGATCGAGCATGACACCGGGCAGCAGCAGCTGCCCCCGCCGTTCTGGGCGTTCCCGTGGGCCGGCGGCCAGGCGCTTGCCCGGTACCTGCTCGACCATCCGGGCCGTGTCCGCGGGCGGGCCGTGCTCGACCTCGCGTCCGGTTCGGGCCTGGTGGCGATCGCGGCCGCCGCGGCGGGAGCAGCGTCGGTCACGCCGAGCGAGACCGACTCGCTTGCCGCCGCCGCCATCAAGCTCAACGCCGGGGTGAACCGGGTCCGGCTGGAGCCTACGGTCGGCGACCTGCTGGACGGCCCGGGACTGGGGCCGGCGGACGTGCTGCCGGGGGACCCGCCGGGGGACCCGCCGGGGGTCCTGCTGGGGCTCCTGCCGGGTGCGGACGTGGTCCTGGCCGGCGACGCGTTCTATGACCGGGGCATGGCCGGCCTGATGCTGCCGTTCCTCGAGCGGGCCAGCCAGGCGGGCGCGCTGGTGCTGGTCGGCGACCCGGGCCGGGCCTACCTGCCGCGCGAGCGCTTCGCCCGGGTCGCCACCTACGACGTCCCAGTCGAACGGGTCATCGAGGACGCGGACGTCAAGCACACCACCGTCTGGCGCCTGCGCTAACCGGGACCGCAGCGGCGCCTGCGCTACCCGGGACCCACAGCGGCGCCTGCGCTAGCCGGCACCCGCGGCGGCGCCTGCGCTACCCGGGACCCGCAGCCGTCACCCAGTCAACCTCATCTGCTTCGCCGGCCGCATCTGCCCCATCGGTCACACATCCCGACGATGATCAACCGATTGGTGTTGCCCCCGCAACACCAATCGGTTGATCACGAGGCTCGCGGGTTAGGCGGGGCGGGAGGGGCCGGTGCCGGCGCCGCTGCTGGCGACGGCGGCCGCGATCTCGGTGAGGTCCTTGC
>Ga0187887_10003870_pt1 | contig 11442 bp, 8 predicted proteins | sample June2016WEW_7_10_FD_132977 | JGI IMG/M metagenome (GOLD analysis project Ga0187887, IMG submission 132977) | Peatland microbial communities from SPRUCE experiment site at the Marcell Experimental Forest, Minnesota, USA - June2016WEW_7_10 | ecosystem: Environmental > Terrestrial > Soil > Wetlands... | reverse complement strand
CCGAAGCGCAGAATCCGCTCGCGCAGCGCTTCAAATTGTTTCGGGTTGAGCGCTGCGGGCATCTTTGCCGGGAATGTCTTGACCCTTTTTTGTGCCGACTCTCGCGCGCGCTCGAGCAAAATTGTATGGAACGCCGCCGAGCGCTCGCCTTCGCGAATCAGCGCTTCGTACACCTGCAAAATAGGTTCGGGATGGTGGCAGATCAGCGCAAGGTCGGAGCCCATGCGCACGGTCGCGACCGCGGCCTCGGCAATGGGCATGAACTTGGTCACGCCGCCCATCTCAAGATCGTCCGAGACGACCATGCCGCGATAGCCGATGCGCTTGCGCAGCACGGTTTGCATCCAGAACTTCGACACGGTGGCCGGACGCTTCGGGTCTGCGGTCAGCGGATACGCCGCGTGATTCACCATGATCATTGGCAAATGGGTGCGCAGCGTGCGGTAGGGTTCCAGATCCTCCTGCCACAACTGCTGCCCAGAGCGCTCGATCTTCGGAGTCTCCAGGTGTGAATCGAGTGTGCCTCCGCCGAGGCCGGGAAAATGCTTGCCGCATCCCGCCACGCCTTGCGCCGCCAGCCCCGAGAGAAACTCGCGCGCGTAGGCGGCAACGCCCGCGCCGGTTTCTGCAGCGCAACGTGTCTCCATCACCCTGCGCGACTCCGGCAGCGCCAGATCGAGCACTGGCGCGAAGGATGAGTTGAACCCGAAGGCCTTTACGGCTCGCGCCACCAGTTCTCCGTGCTCGCGTTGCAGCGCGGTGCGGCCCGTCGCACGCGCGGCGTGCGCCACGGCCTGCACCGAGGGAATCGGCGCCAGCACATCGCGCAGACGATCGACCGTGCCGCCCTCCACGTCGACAAATGCGCCGCAATGCGGCGGGCAGAAGCTGGTTGCCTCGGCGAGCAGTGCGCGGGTTTGCGCGCGATCGACAACATTTCTCCGGAAGAGAATGACCCCCGCCGGACGGATCAGCTTGAGCCACGCCCGCTCCATCGCAGTGAGCTCCCTGTCGCTCAACCCCACCACCAGCAAACTTCCCGCAGCCTTACGCAAAGTTTCTTTCATAGTCCCTCAGTCTCTGTTTTTCTTTAGCTCCTGCTGCAACTCTTCCAGCAGGTTCAGCGCCTGCAGCGGCGTCAACGCGTTTACATCCACGGCCTCGATGCGATCCACGATCCGCTGCGACAGCGGGGTAAAGATGGTCAGCTGCAGGGGCTCCGGAACCGTCTCCGCCTGCACGCTCTGCCGTTCCTGTTTTTCGTGCTGGCGCAGCACATGCTTGGCCCGCTCGATCACTGCAGCGGGCAACCCTGCCAGCCGCGCGACTTCAATGCCGTAGCTCTTGCTGGCCGCCCCGGGCTCAATCGAGTGCAGGAACACGATGCCGCCTGCAGATTCCTTGACGCCGACGCGCAGGTTTCGCACTCGCGGCAGCTTCTCAGCCAGCATCGTCAATTCGTGATAGTGAGTGGCAAAGAGCGTGCGCGCGCCCACCTCGGCATGCAGATACTCGACCGTGGCCCACGCCAATGACAGCCCGTCGAAGGTCGCTGTTCCGCGGCCCATCTCATCGAGCAGAATCAGCGATCGCCGGGTCGCGGTGTTCAGAATCGTCGCCGTCTCCGTCATCTCGACCATAAAGGTCGACCGGCCGCGCGCAACGTTATCGCTGGCGCCGATGCGCGTATAAATGCGATCGACGAGGCCAAAGCGCATGCTATCGGCGGGAACAAAGCATCCCATCTGGGCCATCAGCACCAGCATGGCCGCCTGGCGCAGATAAGTGCTCTTGCCACCCATGTTGGGTCCCGTCACCAGCAAAAGGCTCGGCACTCCCGTGCTTTCACCTCTTGGACGAGATTCTTCGAAAGCGCAGAGATAGAGATCGTTGGCGATGAAGCGCCCTTCGCGCGTCTCCTCCATCCACTGCTCGATCACCGGGTGGCGCGCCGCCGCGGCCTCGAGCACCGGCTCGTCAACGAGTTGCGGACGGTTGTAGCGGCGAGAGGCGGCGAGATGCGCAAAGCAGGCAAGCAAGTCTGCCTCCGCGACTGCCTGAGAGCTGCGGCGAATTCTTCCCGCAGATTCGAGCACGCTCGTCCGAAGCGAAGAAAAAATCCGCTTTTCGATTTCGATGCATCGGTCGTGGGCGGTGAGAATCTTGCGCTCGTATTCTTTCAGCTCCGGTGTCGTGAACCGCTCGGCGTTCACCAGCGTTTGTTTCCGCTCATAATCGACCGGCGCCAGGGCAAGATTCGCCTTGGTGATCTCGATGTAGTACCCGAAGACCGAGTTGTAGCGCACCTTGAGCGAACCGATTCCCGTGCGGTGACGCTCGCGATCCTCGATGGCAGCGATGGCCTGGCGGCCGGAACTCGAAACCCTGCGCAGATCGTCGAGCTCCGCATCCACGCCGGAAGCTATCGCGCCCCCGTCGGCTAGAGTGAGCGGCGGCTCGGCCACAATCGTCTTGGCGATGTGTGTCGTGACGTCATCGAGCGTGTCTAGCTGGGCCGCAACTGCGCGCCATCGAGACGCCGACATCGCATTCAAGGCCGTTTTCAGCCCCGGCAGTCGCGCTAGGCTTGCGGCTAACGCGCGCAGATCGCGCGGCCCGGCTGAATCGAGAGAAATCCGCGCCAGCAACCGCTCGAGGTCGAGAATCCCGCCAAAGGCCCGGCGAGTTTCCTCGCGCTTCAACAAATCTTTATGCGCTTCGGCGACGGCCTCGTAGCGCGCCTCGATCTCGGGTGCGCTGTTCAACGGCCGCAGAATCGTGGCGCGCAGCAACCGCTTGCCCATCGGCGTCTGGCAGGCATCGAGGGTGCGGAAGAGCGTGGCGCGATCGTCCTGGCCGGAGAATAGAGGCTCAACCAGCTCCAGGTTGCGCACCGTCACCTGGTCGAGCTCGAGCGCCGTCGAATGCTCCTCGAACCTTAGGCTGTCGACATGCAACGCGGGGTTTTTCTGCGTGGTCTGCACATAATGCAACACGGCGCCCGCCGCGATCGCCGCCGGCTCGTGCCCGTCGAGGCCAAATCCCTCCAGCGATCGAACATTCAGTTGGCGCTCGACGAGGGGCAGGGCAAAGTCGCGCGTCCACACCCAGTCCTCGACTCGCGTCCGCGCAGGAATGCGCTCGAGCTGCGGGGGCAACTCCGCGGCTGCCGGCAGCAGCACTTCGCTGGGCGCAGCCATGAGCAAGGCGTCCATCGCCTGCGACCGGGCGTTCTCGCCGCGAAACTCCGCCGCGCGAAACTCGCCGGTCGAAAGATCCAGCAGAGCGATTGCACAGACAGCTTCCGGGCGCCCTGACTTGACCGATGTCATCCTGAGTGAATCCCGCGTAGCGGGATGAGTCGAAGGACCTGCATTTGCTTTTTCACGACTCGGCCCCACTTCATAAAGCGCCGCCAAAAAATTGTTCTGTTCTTGTCCCAGCCCCGCGTCCAACGCAGTTCCTGGCGTCAGAACCCGCGTCACCTCGCGGCGCACGATCTTCTTGGTTAGCTTGGGATCCTCCATCTGATCGCAAAGCGCGATGCGGTAACCCTTACGCAGCAGCCGCGTCAGGTACTGCTCCACGGCGTGATAGGGCACGCCGCACATGGGTAGGTTGCGTTCCCTGTCGCGCGCCGTCAGCGTCAGTTGCAATTCGCGGCTGGCGACGACCGCGTCGTCGTAGAAGAGCTCGTAGAAATCGCCCATCCGGAAGAAGAGCAGCGCGTCGGGGTTCTGGCGCTTTGCCGCAGCCCACTGGCGCATAAACGGGGTCGGTTCGCCCTTGTCGGGCATCACTTTAGCGGGCGGATCGGCCGCCGCGAGAACGAACTCTTCCTGAGCCGGATTCTCCCCGGCCGGCGCGCTACTGTTCACAGGAGCCGGCGCTCGGTCATCGGCCAGACCTTCTTCCGGTAGGGCGGCGCTTTCGAGGTCGCTCGGCATCACGCTGGCTCTTAGACTAACGTGGACGCGGTCGAGCCCGATAGGATCGTGCGCTGCGGAAATCCGGGCAATTTCACTTTGGGCTGGCCCCAGGTGTGAAAAAAGAAAAATGGGCACCCGGGAGCGCCGGCGCGTACAATCCTTGGGTTCCCGCGCAGGGCCTCGCAGGCTCCCCCAATCGTCCCTCTGGCCGAAGCGCCAAAACCAAAACTCCCCACGGAGGAATGTTCCAATGAAGAAGACCCAGCGTTTGATCGTATGCGCATCCTTGTTGCTCGCAGCGCTTTCCATTGCTGCTGTTGCCCAGGCTCAGTCTCCGTTCGACGGCACCTGGCATATCAATCCCAGTCAAGCCAAGTTCGACCCGAAGCCCTTTACGGTCTACACCAGCCAAGGCTGGTACCACTGCGTAAGCTGCACTCCCCCTTATGACGTCCAGGCCGATGGACAGGCTCACCCGGTTACCGGGCAGCCGTTTGACACCGAGAGCGTGACTGTCGTCGATCCGCACACCACGTCGTTCGTCGATCAAAAAGGAGGCAAAACGACCACCGAAGCTACGGTGACGGTATCGGCCGATGGAAAGCTGCTCACCATTAAGAGCAAGTCTTACCCCATGGGCGGGGGCGCACCGCAGAGTTCGTCGCTGAGGCTGAAGCGCGTCGGTGTCCTGCCTGCGGGTGTTCACGCCACCTCGGGCAATTGGGTGCCGACGGGATTCACCGACACTGACGCGGATCTGACCTTCACCTTCAAGTCAAACGGGGATGAGCTGACGATGACCGATCCGACCGGAGACAGCTATACGGCAAAGTTCGATGGCGGCAATTACCCCTTCAAGGGTTCGTATCAGACAGATGCAGTCTCGCTGAAGAAGATCGATGCCCACACCATCGAAGAGACCGATAAGCACAATGGCACGGTGACCAACGTTTCGAAGATGACAGTTTCTGCCAATGGCAAAACCATGACCATGGTGAGCCACGATCCGCAGCGCGACGTGACGTCAACCTTCGTTGCAACCAAGAAGTAGGAACGGATGTGGATGCAGACTTGCTCTGGTCGGGCATGTACGTCTCAAAAGGCAATTCGTGGGCCCGGGTGACCGGGCGCCCCCACAATGCTTACGAAATGCGCCAAAACCCAATCACGGAGGAAAGATCTTATGAAGAAGCTCGACCGTTTGGTTCTCTCTGCGTTGTGTCTAGTAGCTTTGCTTTGCCTCGCGACCATTTCCCGCGCTGAGTCACCGTTCAACGGCACCTGGAAGACCGATGTCGCGCAGGCAAAGTGGAGCCCCAAACCGCTGATCTTCTACATAAGCGAGGGCTGGTATCACTGCGTCACCTGCAATCCCACCTTCGATGTGGCGGCCGATGGGCAGGATCACGCGGTGGCGGGCCAGTCCTACGACACACTTGCGGTCACGATTGTGGATGATCACACCATTTCAACGACCACCAAGAAGAATGGCAAAGTAACCGCCGAATCGACCCGCACCGTGTCGGCTGACGGCAAGACACTCACCGTGCATTCCACCTCGCACCCCAAAGACAGCGACAAGGCACTGACCTTCGATGCCAAAGCCAAGCGCGACGGCGTGGCGCGCCCGGGGGTTCACGCGACTTCAGGCAGGTGGATTGTGCAACAGGAAAAGGGGAGCGATGAAGCCTTCACTACGACGTTCAAGGTGGACAGCGACCAGATTTCGATGAGCCAGCCCGACGGTGAAAACTACACGGCCACGCTCGGCGGCGGCGATTCTCCCTACAAAGGCGCTTATGGATTCGACGCAGTCTCTGTCAGACTGGTCAATGCAAACACGATTGAGGAAACCGACAAGCGAGACGGACGGGTGATCGACGTGAACACAATGACTGTTTCTCCCGGCGGCAAGATGATGACGATTGTGGAATCTGACAAAGTGACGGGACGCACGACTACCTTCACTGCGAAAAAGCAATAAGGCGAAAGAGAACCAGTCCGCCAAATTGGAGTCGAATGGCGCCGGGGCAGAGATTGTGCCCGCGGCGCCGCCTTGATTGCGACCGATTGGAAGAGTCCCAGCGCGGAAATCACGGTGGCGCTGTGTTGTTGCTTTATTCGCGCCTCTCCAGGGTCTGTTTCCTCGGCAGGATGCCCCTCTGGTCAGGCGCGATGCTTCTGCCGCCATCGAATCCCTTCAAACACACAGAGATACTCTGCGATACTCGTAGCGATGCGCGGATGGCGTAAGGTGATCTGCATCACAGTGCGCCTGCCGGTTGCGTCTTAAGGTGAAAGCTGGTTATGTACCTTCTCTGGCTACGAGTTGCGGCTATTTTGTATGCAGCGGGCTGTGCGGCAGTCTTTCCGGCCGTGCTCAATAATTCGTTGCCGTGGCGCAAGAGCTGTGTTCATCTCAGCGGTCTGGCCTTCTTCTTCCACTTCGTTTCCATCGTCGAAATGCTGGTTGTTGCCCATCGATGGGTTCCCGTCGGCGTCCGCGAGATCGAGTCGCTGCTGGGCTTTGCCGTGGCCGGGTTGTTTTTCCTGGTCTGGTGGCTCTACGACGCCATTTCCCTGGGGATTTTCGCATTACCGGCAACATTTTTTCTGGTTTTCATTCCTGCGCTGGGCCCCGACCGCTACACATTCCCCTCTGAAGGAGTTCGCACCAGCTGGCTGGTGGCGCACATCATTGCCTTGCTTCTGGCCTACGCGGCGCTCTGCTTCAGCCTATTAGCAAGCCTGATGTACCTGGTCGAGGAGCGCAGGATCAAGGCCAAGCACAAGCCAGAGAGGAAAACCGGCTGGTCGCCGGTCGATTGGATACCGCCTCTCGATACTCTCGAGCGGATCTCTCATGCCACTCTCGAATTCGGCTTTCCCTGTATGACGGTGGGCCTGATCATTGGCTCAGTACTGGCCCAGGAAACCTCGCTGGGTGCGGCCTATTTCCGCGACCCAAAGGTTATCGCTTCGTTTGCGATGTGGTTGGTCTATGTTGCCCTTTTGCTGGTCCGCCGCAGCGCAGGATTGCGCGGCCGCAGGGCGGCCTACGTCTCCGGAGCGGCTCTGGTAGTGATGATGGCTGTATGGGCCGCCAACCTCGTCAGTCACGTTCATAGGTTCGGTGCGCCATGACGCTGGCGATCCTTGGCGTGAACCACAAGACTGCGCCCATCGCGCTGCGGGAGAAGATTGCGATTGGCCGCGACGAGTTGCCAGAAGCGGTACGGGCGCTGGCAGCGACCGCAGGCGTGGCGGAATGCATGATTGTATCGACCTGCAACCGGGTCGAATTGCTGGCCATTGTCGAAGAGAGCTCGACTGACCTGAAAGGCTTCTTTGCCAACCACTTTGGGATTCAAGTTGATGGATTGCTTCCACATCTTTATGAGCACCGCGACAAACCAGCAGTAGGCCACCTGTTCCGGCTGGCGGCCAGTCTCGACTCCATGGTCGTCGGCGAATCGCAGATTCTCGGCCAGGTAAAAGAGGCCTTCGCGGTTGCGCGCGCTCAAGGAACCGTTGGCAGCCAGCTTGAACACCTGTTGCAAAGTGCCTTCGCCGCCGCCAAGAAGGCGCGCACGGAAACCGGAATCGGTTCGAACTCCGTCTCCATCGCGTCGGTGGCGGTCGATCTGGCCCGCAAGATCTTCGGATCGCTGCAGGGCCGAACCGTGTTTCTGGTGGGCGCGGGAAAAATGAGCGAACTGGCCGCGCGCCATCTTGTTCAACAGGGAGCGGGCGCCATCCTGGTAAGCAATCGCACTGAGGAGCGGGCTCGCGCCCTGGCCGGGCAATTCAACGGCCGCGTGATTCGCTTTGAGCAGCTCTACGAGGCGGTCAGCGAAGCTGACATCGTGATCAGCTCCACGGGCGCGCCGATGCCTATCTTCCGCCGCGAGCACGGCCAGGCATTCCTTCATCGGCGCCGCAACCGGCCCATGTTTTTTATCGATATCGCGGTTCCGCGCGACGTGGATCCGGAGATGAACAAGCTCGACGGCATCTTCGTTTACGACATCGACGACCTGCAGCAAGTGGCCGCGGCGCACATGGAAGAGCGCAGCCGGCAGGCGGTGGATGCGGAAAACATGATAGCCGCCGAAGTTGAGCGCTTCGAGCAGCGCCAGCGAACGGTGAGTGCGGCTCCGGCCATCATCGCCCTGCAGCGCAAGGCCGAAGAGATTCGGCGGGCCGAACTCGAGCGCATCCACAGCCGGCTCGGATCGCTCAGCGAAGAGCAGCTTGCTGCCGTCGAGGCGCTGACGCGGGGAATCGTCAACAAGTTCCTGCACCCGCCCATGCAAGCTCTCAAACAGGCTGCCCGGGAAGGCGATTCGGCACGGCTCGACGCGGTCTGCGACGAGTGGTCAGTTTCACTCGCCGGACCAGTGGAAGCTGAGCGCCGCGCCACTGAGTCTACGCCACAGTCAGGCGAAGAGAACAAGGTGGTCAGCATCAGAGTTCGAGAGGGCGGCGCGGAGGTGCGCCGTTGAATTTGCGCATCGGCAGCCGCGGATCGCAGCTGGCACTCTGGCAGGCCAACCACATTGCGGAGTTACTGCGCGGGCAGGGGCATTCGGTCGAGATCGAGATCATCAAGACCACCGGCGACCGGCTGCAGGAAGTGACGTTTGCCCAAGTTGGCAGCAAGGGTATGTTCACCAAGGAAATTGAAGAGGCGTTGGCCTCGGGCCTGGTCGACCTCGCCGTGCACTCGCTCAAGGATCTGCCGACAGAACTCCCCGAACCGTTTGCTTTGGCGGCAACGCCTGTGCGCGTCGATCCAAGAGATGTTCTGGTTTCAATCAAATATGCCAATCTTGCCGCGCTGCCCAAAGGCGCAAAAGTGGGCACCAGCAGCCAACGGCGGCGAGCCCAGTTGAAGGGGCTTCGCCCGGATCTCGATTTGGTCGAGTTCAGGGGGAACGTAGACACGCGGCTGCGCAAGCTGGCCGAGAGGCAAGTGGACGCGACTCTGCTTGCGGGTGCGGGACTTGATCGGCTGGGAAGAACGGACTGGGTGCGCGAGCGGCTTGAGCCAAAGGATTTTTGCCCGGCTGCGGGGCAAGGAGCGCTGGGTATAGAGACGCGCAAAAACGACGCGGTAACCATCGAGGCTGTCGCGTTTCTCGACCATGAGGACACTCGATTTGCTGTCACGGCCGAGCGGGCGGCGCTCGCCGCGTTAGGGGGAGGCTGCCAGGTTCCTATCGGCATCCACTGCCGGCGCGCATACGGCAAAGACGGCGAAAGCTGGAATGAAATTTTCGGTGTGGTGGCATCACCCAAAACCGGCGAGGTGGCCCGCGTTCACCTCCGAGCGCCTTTGGAGAATAGCGATCCCGGAAAGCTGGGAGAGCTGACCGCCGTGAAGCTGCTCGAATCTGGAGCCGAACGACTGCTGGCGGCTGCCGAAGAGGCCGGCGGCGGAGCTGCTTGATGGGCGCCTTGCCGCTTTCTGGACGCCGCGTGCTGGTGACGCGCGCCGCGCATCAGGCCGGTAAATTAAGCGATGGCCTTCGCGCGCTCGGCGCAGAACCGGTCGAGGTTCCTGTGCTGGAAATTCGGCCGCCAGCGGGCTATGACGCGATCGATCTCGCGCTGCGCAGGCTCGACTCTTACGATTGGCTGATTTTGACCAGCGCGAATACGGTGCGGGCGTTTGCCGAGCGGGCGGCCGAATTGGGCTTGCTGCTTGCACCGCAAGGAAGGTTCAAGGTGGCGGCAATCGGAGAGGCAACCGCGGATGCGGCCCGTAAGCGCGGATTGCCGGTCACGCTGATTCCAGGCGCCTACGTTGCCGAAGCTATGGTCGAGGCGCTGGCCAAGCAGGCACGCGGGCAAAAATTCCTGCTGGCACGGGCCGAGGTCGCGCGAGACGTAATTGTCGATGCGCTAAGGAACGTTGGAGCAAAGGTAGACGTGGTGGATGCCTACCGAAACCTGATGCCGGAGGCCGCGCCAGCCTTGTTGCGCAAGGCACTGCAGCAACCAATCGACGCAGTGACCTTTACCAGCTCCTCGAGCGTGACGCACCTGGCCGAAGCGGCGGAACAGGCCGGAATTCCCTTCCCGTTCGCCGGCGTTCCCGCCATTTCGATCGGGCCGATCACCAGCCGGACGCTGCGCGAACTGGGCTGGGAGCCGGCGGCCGAAGCTAGCCCGTCGGAGATCCCCGCCCTCGTGAATGCAGTGGTACTCGCCCTCGAGAAATCCCTGCCGAAGAAGAAACCGGCAGAGGCATGACCCAAACAGGCGGTTCGAAATCGTCTTCGGAACTTATGCCAGCGTTGTGCTGATGTTTTGGAACACCGTGTTGATGGCGGTGGCAACATTGCTGGTAGCGGCGATGCACCCCAGCGCGATCAAGGCAACCAACAACGCGTATTCCACCAGGTCCTGACCCTCGTCGCCGTGGATCAATGACTGGAATTTCGCGTGCAGACTCAGAATCAAGGTATTCATTTGGCCCTCACTGACGGATCGAAATTAGGTCTGGCGAAACTCCAGGCCAGTCACCTCTTCTGGTAACAGTAAAGCTTGTTACCGTTGAGGGTTCAATGACACCTCTGCGTCAGCCCTTGACCCTTCGGCACTAGAGGCCGCATCTCCTTGTAGCGCAGTCGTTTCTGAAGCGGCGATCTCTCTTCGGCCGGGCTGACCGAGGGTTTCGGCTGGTAAAGATATCCGTCGGAGGGTTCCAGCGGAGGCCGAAACTCGCTGCAGATAGTGGGAAAGCCTTTCGACCTTTTGCGCGCTAAAATCGTCTAGCAGGTGAGGATCGGCGCTTTCTGAGATGGGCCGGCTCCTAAAGGACTGTGGTGCAAGAGCTTATGACAATGGGACGAGCGATGATGGGACGAACGGGGCGCCTTGCCCGCGCCGCGCTGCTGGCCGGGCTGGGATGCTTGGGGGCCGAGGCACAGACAGCCCAATCCGCAGCGGTGACGCGCTTTGTGGGCTCGATCGCGACCATCAGCGGCGATACGTTGGCGGTGAAGACCGATCAAGGCGATGTACACACGGTGCAGGTTCCCTCGACCGCGCAGCTCAAGCGTATCGCGCCGGGGCAGACCGATTTAAGCAAGGCCGAGACGATCGATTTCAGCGGTCTGGCCGTCGGCGACCGCGTCCTGGTGAACATAGACCCCAACGCCAGCGGTGCGACGCCGCAAGCGCTCCGGGTCATCGCCATCAAGCAGGCCGATGTAGCCAAGAAGCAGCAAGCCGAGGCTGCTGCATGGGCGCAAGGAGTTCACGGACTGGTGAAGAGCGTCGATGCCGCCTCAGGCGTCATTCAAGTGAACACCCGAACAGGCGCAGTGACCAAGCAGGTCACAGTGAATACAACACCTGCGACGACGGTGAAGCGGTACGCAACCGGCTCAGTGAATTTCAGCGATGCTCAGCCTGCTCCGATCAGCGCGATCCAGACAGGAGACCAGATTTTCGTGCTGGGAACGAAGAGCGCCGACGGCACATCGGTCGCCGCGCAACAGGT